>Ga0209745_1002625_pt1 | contig 10178 bp, 9 predicted proteins | sample BarGraNGADG00312_FD_184495 | JGI IMG/M metagenome (GOLD analysis project Ga0209745, IMG submission 184495) | Arctic peat soil microbial communities from Barrow, Alaska - Barrow Graham LP Ref core NGADG0004-312 (SPAdes) (version 2) | ecosystem: Environmental > Terrestrial > Soil > Wetlands > Peat ... | reverse complement strand
GACTTCGTCGGTATCTCGCCCCGGGCCGCGGCGCTGCTGGTCGAGCGAGGCGTGCGACTTGTCGGCATCGACTACCTCTCGGTCGGCACGCCCGAGACGCACCGCGAGCTGCTCTCGCACGATGTCGTCCTCCTGGAAGGTCTCGACCTGCGCGGAGTCGCGGCGGGGCACTACCGACTGGTTTGCCTTCCCCTTCGAATCGCCGGCGCCGACGGCGCTCCGGCCCGCGCCGTGCTCACGGCGCTCTAGGCTCTTGTCAGCCATGGAGCCCCAACCCCTTCGCCCGGCACGCACTCCCATCCTCGCCGATCCGCCGCGCGAGGAGGAAGATCTCTGGACCGATGAAGGGCAAGACGATCACACCGGCTGGTTCTGCGTCGCCACCGACCCCTTCCCCTGCCCCGCGCCGGGTTGCGCCTTCGTTGCCGAGTTCATGACCGCGGCTCATCTGATCCTCGTCTGGCAAAAAAAGGACGACCCCAATCTCCTCCGCCACGCTCAGCGCGCGAAGGAAGTCAAGCGCAATCCGCGTATCACCGAGTTCCAGCGCTCATTCGGACTCAGCGCGTCCTACTACGCATGGGAAGCGGCCGGGCGCCCCGTGCACGGCATCCGAGAGCGCTGATGATCAGACTCCTCGCTCAGGTGGCACAGTGACTGCGCCGGTGTCCAGCCGGGAATACGTAGTCATGGCTCAGCGTTGGCAAAGAAGTCGAACGCAAGCGAAGCGGTCGCGATGAGCGAGCAAGCGCCGGACACGGCGGGGCGCGGGCTCGCAGAAGAAGCCCGCAGCAGGGTGCGATTCGAGGAGGAAGCGCTCAGTCATGCCGATCAGGTCTACCAAGTCGCTCGCCATCTCGCCGGCTCGAAAGACGAGGCGGAGGATTTGATGCAGGAAGCCTACGCGCGGGCTTTTCGTAGCTGGCGCTCCTATACGCCGGGTACGAACATGCGCGCCTGGCTCCTTCGCATCCTCACCAACATCAACATCGATCGAGGCCGGCAGAAGCAGCGACGGCCGCCCGAGCGCTCGCTGGAGGAAGGCGACTACTCCCTCTACGACCGCCTCGAGGAAACGGCCGGCGCCGATTCGAGCGATGAGGAGCGCCTGCTCCATCGACTCTCTCAATCCAGCATCGTCGATGCGCTGACGGAGCTGCCACACGACTTCCGCGACGTGCTCGTCCTGGTCGATCTCGGCGAGTTCAGCTACCAAGAGACGGCCCAGATTCTGTCTATCCCTATCGGAACCGTCATGTCGAGGCTTCATCGCGCGCGACGGTTACTCAAGCAATCCCTGGCGAGCTCGCTGGAAGGGAAGAGATGAGCGAGTCTCCCTGCGCCAAGTGCGAACGGCTACTCCAGCTCTATCTCGACGGAGAGCTGAACGAGATCGAGGCTCGCGAGGCCGAGGCTCATCTCGACGACTGCGGTTACTGCCGCCGGCACTACCGCTTCGAGCGAGCGTTCCGCGAGCACGTACGCAAGACGCTCACGGAAGAGCCGATGAGCCCGGAGCTCAGGGTCAAGCTCGCCGCACTACGGAGCAGTGCCAATCCGCCCGACCGCGCCTAGCGGGATCAGCCCTTCAGGGTCAGTGTCGCGGGCCCGACGATGACGAGCAAGCGGCGCTGGTCGGTGCCGCTCGGGAGTGGTAAGAGGTCGGCCGTCAACTGGCTCGCCAGGCGCTCGCCCAGCCTTTTTCCTTGTCCGACGTTCGCGTAGAAGATTGTCGTGCGCTTGTAGTCGAATCGGCTCGCGCGCTTGACGGACGTGATCTGGTAGCCGAGCGAGGCGATACGCGATGCCACCCGGCGCGTGTAATTGATATCGCCGCCGCCGTTCTCGACTACCACCTTGACCTTCCAGGTGGCCGGCAACGTGGTCTTGCCGCCACCCGAAGTGAAGACGTGCGTCGCCGAGCCACGCAGGGCGTAACCGAGCATGACGGCAGCCGCGATGCCGACGACTATCAGCGCGGCGGCGGCGGCCAGGCGCCCGCGCGGATTGCGCTCGATGGGTCGCGGCAAGACCGGCAGGCCTGCCAGTTCGCGCGCCTCGTGGTTATCGATCTCGAGCCCGCTCGCCAGTAGAAGCGCCGCCGCGAGAGCGTCCTCGGGATTGCGAAAGGCGTAGACGCGTCCTTCCTCGAGCCAGGTCACCTGCTCGGTCGTGATGCCGGAGCGCTGCGCAACCTGCTCCCGGCTTAGCTGGCGTCGCAGCCGGGCAGTCGCGAAGACGGTCGCGGCGGATCCGCTCTCCAGCGAGGAGACGAAAGCAAGCGCGAGCTGTGGCTGATCATGCGGGTCGAGCGGTCGCACGCTAGACGTTGTCATCGGCAGATCCGGAGTCTCCCTCGATAACCGAGATTCCCGTTGCAAGGTAAAGCAGCCCGGCAGAATCCGAGCCCTTAGGTTTTCGCCGCCGGCGCGCGGCGTCCTACGAGCAGCCCGCGAGCTTCTGCCAGCGCTGCATCACTTCGTCTACGTAGACGCGTGTCTCTTCCGTCGGCGGACCGCCTGCTTTCTCCACCGCGGTCGGACCGGCGTTGTAGGCGGCAAGCGCAAGCTCCAGTGAGTCGAAGCGATCGAGCATGCGCCGTAGGTAGCGAGCACCCGCCAAAACGTTCGCGCCCGGACTGTTGAGATCGATCTCCAGCTCTCGCGCGGTTGACGGAAGTACCTGGAGAAGGCCGAGCGCGCCCGCGTGCGAGACGGCGTTGGGCTCGAAGCCCGACTCCGCCTGGGCCACGGCAGCGAGAAGTGACAGGGGAACTTCGGACTGGTTCGACGCGTACTCGAAAGCGGACCTGAAGCGCGGCGGCAGCGGACAGCGCTTGTTCGGCGTCGTCTTTCCCGTTACCTCCGGCTTCGGAGAGGCAATCGCAGCAACTCGCCCGCTGGCTCTTGTGACGCTCTTCTGGCCGTTACGGGTTGCGCTCGCGAAGGCGGCCGTCGCTAACGCCAGCGTCGTGGCGAAGAGAAAGAGCAGGGAAAGACGGCGGCTCACGCGCATGATCCTAACGCTCTTGCCGGGTGACCATCGCCCCCCTTTAGGGAGGTGCCGGTCGAAAGCCGAATCCGAAGCGCTCCCCGATCACACGCCCGCCGTCACCGCAAGGATGTCGGCAAGGTGAACAAGGCGGAAAGTGAGCCTGCTTACGCGAACACGATCGGGCTCGCGCTCCAGTTCGGGAAGCGTGCGCCAGAGCTCCCGGGCGCAGGTCAGAAGCTCGCTGATCTGCTCCTGCTCGCTCGGATGCGCGTCGACTTCGTTACAGGCGTTCAGCGCCAGCCTGAGCACGCCGACCGTGTCTTGTTGACGCGTCCACAAAAGCGGGATCGCCATCGACAGATACTGATGAATGCGCGCCATGGTCATCGATTGCGTGAAGGTCGAGCTGCCGTGCGGAGCGCTGGGCGTCAGCGGCGGCTCACGGCGACTGATGCGATCGGCGTTGTCCCAGAGAATCATGCGAACGTCGCCTTGGGTAAGGCCCGCGAGACGCGCCGTGCGAATAGCGATCAGCAGCGAGCTCGGTTGCTGTCCGTAGGGATAGTCCGAGGCGTAGAGGATCTGCTCGGGGGCGACGTGACGGTAGAAGTCAAGCAGGTCGATCGGGCTCCAGGCCGACGTGTCGAAGAACGCTCCGGCTCGACCGCCGAGCGCTCGCGCCAACCCTCCCAGGTCGGCGATCCCGGCATGGGCGACTATGAGCTGGGCAAGCGGGTAGCGCTCGATCAGGTGCGCCAGATGATCGGCGATCGGCGGCAGACCTCTACCACCGTGGATCAGAACCGGCACCCCCCGTTCCGCCGCCAGCGCGACTATCGGCTCGAGTCGCGTGTCGTTGACGCGAAACCCTTGCGAGCGCGGATGGAGCTTGATCCCGCGCGCACCCAGGTCAAGGCAGCGCTTGGTCTCCTCGAGCGGCGACTCATCGAGATTTAGGCGGACAAACGGAATCAGCCTGCCCTCGGATTGCTCCGCGTAGGCGAGCGTGCGGTCGTTCGGCTTGCGGAAAGCGGGGTGGCTGTCGGGCTCGTCTAGGGGGAAGACGAAGCAGCGCTCGATTCCATAACGCTCGCACAGCGCCGTCAGCTCCTCATATGTCCCGGCCATGCCGTCGACGTCGTTGCCGAGATGAACATGGGCGTCGAAAATGGGCGTCTGCGGAAGCTCGGCCCGGAGCTTCGCCTCCCAGGAAGAGATCAACATCTCGGCGCAGACGAAAGCGTCGCTCATATTGAGGAGTCTATTCGCGCCCGGGCGGATTCCGAAACGGCAGGGCCGATCCCGATAGGCATGCGCGGCTGAGCTGGTCGAGGCGTGGATGCCAGGCGTCGAGCGGATCGCGAGAGCGCACTGGTTGTGCGGTGAGCGGTTCGCCGCGAATCGGCCGCGTCAATCGTGTAGGCCTGGCGGGATAGGCCCGAACTCAGGCGAGCAGGCGCTCGAAGTGCTCGCCGTCTTCGAAAGGACCGATCAGCGCGAGATGAAGGGCGCGTTCGCCGATGATCTCGTGAGCCACTCGCGTTATGTCATCCAGGCTGACAGCATCGAGCCCGGCCAGCACCTCGGCGGGGTCGACCGCGCCTCCTTCGATGACCTCGCGCCTGAGACCGAAGGAGATCAAGCCCTGCGGGCTCTCGAGTTGGAGAACCAGGCGGCCCTTCATGTACTCCTTCGCCTTCGCCAGCTCCGCCTCGGGTACCGGTTCGTCGACGATGCGGCGGAACTCGGCAACGATTGTCTCGATCGCCTCGTCGATACGGTTGAGGTCGACGCCCGCTTGCGCGCACAGCGTTCCGGTCTCGGCGTAGGTGCTGTTGTGGCAGAAGATGTAGTAGGCCAGGCCGCGCCGCTCGCGAACCTCGGTGAAAAGGCGCGAGGACATACCGCCGCCGAGAATGGCCGCCAGTACCTGCAGCACGTAGCGGTCGGGATGCTGCGTCGGCTGGCTGAGCGTCCCGAGAATCAGGTGAGCCTGGTCGGACGTCTTGTGTTGAACCTTCACTCGCGGCTTGGTCGGCGCGGGGATCTCGGCTTGCAAGGGGCTTCCGGTATCGCTCGGCGCGAGATCTCCCAGTAGCTTCTCGACCTCGGCCCGCATATCTCCGTCCAGGCGCCCGCCCAGCCCGACCACCATTCTCGAGGGCACATACCAACGCCCCAGGTAGTCGAGGAAGGTGTCGCGAGTCGCCGCCTTGACGGTCTCCTTCGTTCCGATCACGTCCCAGCCGAGCGGCTGGTCGCCGAAGAGCAGGCTCTCGTAGATCGAGTCGACGTAGTCACGCGGCGAGTCGAAGTACATGTTCATCTCCTCGACGATGACGCCCTTCTCGCGCTCGATCTCGCCCGAGTCGAACTTGGAGTGGCGGATCATGTCGACGAGCACGTCGAGGGCGAGCGGGCGTGACTCCGCCGCGCACCTCACGTAGTAGCCGGTGTACTCCTTGCCCGTGAAGGCGTTGAACTCGCCTCCGATCGCGTCTACCTCCGCCGCGATGTCGCGCGCGGTCGGGCGGCGATCCGTGCCTTTGAAGAACATGTGCTCACTGAAGTGGGCGATGCCGTTCGACTCGCGCGTCTCGTAACGAGAACCGGCGGCGACCATGATCATGCAGGTCACCGAGCGAGCCTCCGGCATCGGCGCCATCACTAGGCGGAGCCCGTTCGAGAGGACTGAGCGCTCGAAAGTCATGCCGGTCATGCTAACGAAGTGCAGCCGCGTGCGAGACGGCGCACGACGCTCGTACAGCCATCGAGCGACCGTCTCTGACGGTTCCGGTCAAGGTCGAGCCACGGCCGCCGACAACTAATGGTGACCAGTATGCGAATTCACTCTCAAGCCCAGCCGTCTTTTTCCCGATCTAAACGGCGTCTCCCAAGCGGCGAAGAGGGAAAGAGGCACTGATGCGCATCGTGAAAGTGATGGTTCTCGTGGTAGCGATCGCGCTCGTGCCGCTGAGCGTCGGGCTGGTGATGCTGAAGCAGCAGCAGAACACCAAGAACAACCTCGACCGCGGATTGACCAGCCAGGTGAGCGAGCAGCGCTACCGCTTCCAGAGCGTCGAGGATCAGGCGGCTGCGACTCTGAAAATTCTGAGCCAGAACCCCGTTCTCGAAGATCCTTTCACCAAGGCGTCCCTCCTCAACAAAACCGAGCGAACCGCCAACGCCAAGATGATCGCGCAGGCCGACGCGGTCCGCGCGCAGATCGATAAGGCGCTCAGCTATCTCGGCCAGCACATCTACTTCGACCTGATCAGCGCGATCGGCATCATCGACAACACCGGCCGCTGCCAGGACACTGCCGGATGTAGATATGAGGTCGCGCGCGTTTACTTCTCCGGCCAGAACACGGCGGTCAGCGGTGGCGGGACCACCGCGCGTGGATACAGCGCGGACGAGCTCGGCCCGCTCAGGCTCCTGCAGCTAAACCCAACCGACAAGAAATGGCTCTCGGCGACCAAGAAGCTCAAGCCTGGTCAGGTCTATACCAGCGGTGTTACGTCGTCGGGCGATACCCAGCGCTGGATCGTGAACTTCTCGACCCTGCTCCCGCCCGTCGCGGGAAAGCAGCGGGGCACGCTCTACTTCGAGCTCGACCTCGAGAACTTCCGTAAGGCCGCGGAGGCCACGGTCAAACAGGCCAAAATCGGCGGGCTCGATCTGGTGATGATCGAGAAGAGCGGGCGAGTCATCCTGAACAGCGCGATCATTCAGCGAGGCACCGCTCTCGTCGGTGCGAATGACAAGCGCTTTGTTTCCATCGCGAAACGCAAGGCTCCGAGCGGCATCACGACGATCGACACGAAGAAGGGCGCGCTACGCGTCGCCTGGGAGCGCATGGCCCCGACGAAGCTCAACGAAAACGGTTGGACGGTCATCGCCGCGGCGCCGGCGCCCTCGGGCAACGTGATCTCGAGCAACCCGATTCCGGTCGGGCTGATGGGTCTCGCCCTGCTCGCGATCGCCTTCGTCATGGGTCGCCGCTGGGTTCGCACCTCGAATCAGGCCTTGACCGACCCGCTCACCCAACTCGGCAACCGGCGCAAGCTCGTCAACGACCTGCAAAAAGCGCTGCCCGATGCAGGCGAGTCGACACCGCTTCTGCTCGGGCTCTTCGACCTCGACGGGTTCAAGAACTACAACGACAGCTTCGGCCACCCCGCCGGCGACGCGCTGCTGACTCGGTTGGGTCGCAACCTGCAGACCGCCATGCAGCAGCACGGCGGCGAGGCCTATCGAATGGGCGGCGACGAGTTCTGCATCATCGTCACCATCGGAACCGACGGCCAGGGAACGATCATCAGCGACGCGACCGCCGCCCTCTCGGAGCGCGGCGAGGGCTTCGCTATCGGCAGCTCGTACGGATCGGTCCTGTTGCCACAAGAAGCCAACGACGTGTCGATCGCGCTACGTTTGTCCGACCAGCGCCTGTACGCGAACAAGAACAGCGGTCGCCGCTCGGCGGGACGCCAGTCGGCGGACGTGCTGCTGCAGGCTCTACACGAGCGCAGCCCGGAGCTCGGCGATCACCTGGTCGACGTGGCCCGGTTGGCGGCCGAGGTAGGGCGGCGCCTGGGCATGAGCGGCGAGGAGCTCGACCAGCTCGCTCAGGCAGCACAACTCCACGACGTCGGCAAGATGGCGATTCCGGACGCGATCCTCAAGAAGCCCGGTCCGCTCGATCGCGAGGAGTGGGAGTTCATCCGCGGGCACACGGTGGTCGGCGAGCGCATCATCTCGGCCGCGCCTTCGCTTTCCCAGGTATCGCGGATCGTTCGCTCGAGCCATGAGCGCTTCAACGGATCGGGCTATCCCGACAGCCTCAAGGGCGACGAGATCCCGCTGCCGTCGCGCATCATCGCCGTTTGCGACGCCTTCGACGCCATGATCGGTCCGCGCCCGTACCGGCTCGGCATGAACACCGACAACGCGGCTTCCGAGCTGCGCCGCTGCGCCGGCGCCCAGTTCGACCCGGTCGTGATCGAGTTCTTCCTCTCGGTCGTAGATGAGCTGGCCAAGGAAGCGCTCGCTCATCAAGAAGAGCTCTCGGCGAACCCGACGTCGTAATCGCCACGCTACGCTTCGGCCGTGTCAGCGACGCTGGTGAGCCCGACCAAGCCGAAGCATGCGTCACGCGGCGGAAGCGGACTAGGCGAGCTCTGGCGCGTAATCGTTCTCAACGACAATCACAACACCTTTGACGGCGTCGCGCGAGCGCTCGCCTCGGTGCTCCCGGGCATCAGCTTTGACGCGGGCATGCGCCTGGCGACCGAGATCGATCGGACGGGACAGGCAATCGTCTGGTGCGGGCACCGCGAGCTGGCCGAGCTCTACTGGTCGCAGCTCGAGGCGCGCGGCCTCACGATGGCGCCGCTCGAGTCCTGAGTTGTATTCGTATTTGCAAGCACCGAGAATCGCTATCTCGCTTTCTCGGGGCGCCGCTGGCGGCGTCAGGCGGCTCCGTAGGCCGGTCGCGCCCGGCCGAAAGGGCCGCCGGCCGAGGGGCTCTACAACGAGAATCGTGCTCGCTTTCTCGGGGCGCCGCTGGTTGTGCGCCGCCGGAGGGGACAGTGCTTTAGCACGGCCCCACAGAACGGCGCGCAGTCAGCGGCGTCAGGCGGCTCTGGAAGGCCAGTCGCGCCTGGCCGCACAGAGCCGCCGGCCGAGGAAGCGAGAGTCCGTCCGGCTCCCGGCTTAGCCTTGAGCCGTGCAATGGCTTCGGGCATTGTCCGAGTCTGACTGCTACCTCCGTTGCTATGGAGACAGAACGGGCACCGTGGACGTCGTCGCTACGACCGAGCGACCTCGTGAGCGCCCCGCTGCTCGGCTCAAGATCGACCCGGAGCTGATCCCCGACGACAAGCGCGAAGTGGAGCAGCCGGCCGAGGCTGCCTGACGAGCTTGTTGCAGTAACCGGTATCCCTTCCATCCCGCGAAAGTCCATCCGGACTTTCGCGCGCTCACTTCGCTAGAGGCTGCTAATCGCGCCAGCCGTTGGTGATCGGCGTGCGCCGGTCACGGCCAAACGCCTTGGAACGCAGTTTCACGCCGGGCGGAGCCTGCCGGCGCTTGTACTCGGCCCTGTCGATCATCGCCAGGGCGCGCTCGACCACGTCGGCCGGGTAACCGTCCTCGAGCAGTTCGCTACGCGAGCGATCCTCTTCGATGTAGGCCTCGAGCACGCGATCGAGCTCGGCGTAGGGAGGCAGCGAGTCCTCGTCGAGCTGATCCGCGCGTAGCTCGGCGCTGGGCGCTCGGTCGATGGTCGTAACTGGAATCAACTCCCGCCCGGCCCGCTCGTTCAGGTGGCGGGCGAGCCTGAAGACGTCGGTCTTGAAGACGTCCTTGAGCAACGCGAAGCCGCCGGCCATGTCCCCGTAGAGAGTCGCGTATCCAACCGACAGCTCCGATTTGTTGCCCGTGGCGACGAGGAGCCAGCCGAACTTGTTAGAGAGGCTCATCAGGAGCACTCCGCGCACGCGCGCCTGCACGTTCTCTTCCGTCAGATCGGGCCGGCGTCCGGCGAAAGCCGGGGCGAGCGAGCGCTCGAACGCCGTGACCATCGGCTCGATCTCGATTTCGCGGAAGTCGGTGCCGAGGCTACCGGCCAGAAGCCGCGCGTCGTCACGGGTAGCCGTGGACGAGAAGCGCGACGGCATCGAGACGCAGTGGACGTGTTCGGCGCCGAGCGCTCCCACCGCCAAGGCGGCAGTCAGCGCCGAGTCGATCCCACCCGAGACGCCGATCACCACGTCACTGAAACCGTTCTTCCGCACGTAGTCACTGAGACCAAGCGTGAGCGCCCGGCGCATCTGCTCGAGGTCGTCGGCGAAGGGAGCTACGCGGGCCGCCGTAGGCCGCTTGCGCGCGCGGCGCTTCGGTGCCGGTAGAGCGATCGTCGAGACCTCGAGCGAGCCCTGCTCGCGCGCGAGCGCGCGCTTACGCACGTCACTCAAACGACGCGCGACCACCGCCGTCGGATCGACGTCTACGACCAGCAACTCTTGCTCGAAGCCTGCCGCCCGAGCGATCACCTCTCCCTCGTCGTCGATCAGCACCGAGTGCCCGTCGAAAACGAGCTCATCCTGACCGCCGACGAGATTGCAGAAGGCTACGAACGAGACCATGTCGCGCGCGCGCGTGCGAAACATCTCCTCGCGCAT
>Ga0209745_1002623_pt1 | contig 10186 bp, 3 predicted proteins | sample BarGraNGADG00312_FD_184495 | JGI IMG/M metagenome (GOLD analysis project Ga0209745, IMG submission 184495) | Arctic peat soil microbial communities from Barrow, Alaska - Barrow Graham LP Ref core NGADG0004-312 (SPAdes) (version 2) | ecosystem: Environmental > Terrestrial > Soil > Wetlands > Peat ... | reverse complement strand
ATGTCGCCGAGCACTCAGGCGCCGCTCACGACGGCGCTGACCTCACTCCCCCTGCTCTCGGGTCGAAACCCGGTCAAGATCGCGTTCGCCGTCGTTCTCGCGTTCGCGGTCGCGACGCTCCTCCTGACGGCGGCGGCCGCCTGGATGACGAGACGCCGCACCGTGGTCGTGCTCAGCCTCGCCCTCGTCCTCACCACACCGGGCTTCATCGCGCTGTCGCGAAGCTACGCCTTTGCCGTTCCGGCCGCCGCCGTCACCATGGCTGCGGTCTTGGCGCTGATGCGCTCTCGAGGGCTCACCAAGCTGCCGTGGTCGATGGCCTTCGGGGTCGCGCTCGGTCTGATGCCGATGGCGCGCACGATGACGATCGCCTTCGTCCCAGTCCTGATCGTCGCCGCGGTTGTGCAGGCGGCCGCGCTCCGCGGGAGTCGGCGCCGACAGCTGGTGAATCTTGGCGTCGCTGTCGTTCTTGCTGTCGCGGTCGCTTCCGTCTGGCTCGTGCCGAGCCGCCAACTGGTCTTCGACTACCTGACCAACTACGGCTACGGCAGCCACAGTGCGGAGTACACGAACCACGCACCTTCACCTCCGGTGGCCCTCCTCAAGATGCTTTCCGCCGACTACTTCGCGCCCCATCTCGCGCTCATCGCGGTCGGATGGTTCGCCGTGCTCGGGGTCGTTGTCGCCCGGCTACGCCGTGGACCGCTCTGGGCGGCCACCCGCGCGATGATCGCATCGCCGATGTTCGTGCCCGCGGCCTTCTGCCTGGGTGCGAGCGCCGCCTTGATGAGCTCGAGCAACGCCGGCTGGGGCTTCACGATCCCGCTGCTGGCGCCCGCTGCGCTGGTGGCCGCCCGGGGCTGGTCGCACCTCGTCGGGCTCGTCCGTCATGCCCGGTGGCGGGCCGTCGGCGTCGCCACGCTGATTGCGGTCGGCGCGTTGCTGGCCTCGCCCTCGTTCGACTCGCGGTCTCCACTCACGGGAGCCAGGACGACCACCTTCCTCGGTACTCCGCTCACCGTGACCGTCGCGAAGATCGACGACCCGGCGTACTACACGTCGGGCTCGCTGGTCGTGACCAACAGCCCGTCCTGGGGCGGTGCGTGGGCCGCGGCGTCCGAGCGCCTCGTCGCGGATGTGCTCGACGACACCACTGCTCAACGATTCATGGCCTTCGGATTCCGGAGCCACTTCGTCAACGTCAACACCGCCGAGCTGGTGGCGGTCGAGCAGCTCCACTATGGGGTCGCGGCCGCCCAGATCGATCCGATCTCGGTCGGGAGCACCACCGCCGACTATGAGTACTGGCTCACCAAGGGCGGCGCGGCAGGCAGCTGCGACCTGATGACTTCAGCGGGCGAGGTGAACGAGTTCAAGCCGGTGGTCGACACGGGCAATCTCGAAACGGCCGCGATCGCCGTCGGCTTCCAGAGGGTGGACGAGGTGCCCATGCCCGACGGACGATCCATCACGGTGTGGGAACGCCACGGAAACGGCTGCTGAACATGACGACCCGCGCCGGCCCGACGCCGCCCGCCCGGCTCGAGCGGTGGGCAACGGTCGCGCTCTGGGTCCTGGCGGTGTCGCCGCTCGCGCTGATCCCGAGTGGAGAGTTCCGCTTCGAGCTGCCGAAGATGCTCGTCGCCGTCATCGGAGTGGGTCTGGCCGGATGGGCGGTGCGCGCCGGCCGACTGCCTCGCGCAGTCGCCGGGCTGATTGCGGTGGGCGGCCTGTTTCTCGTGGTGGCGGCTCTCACTTCTGCGGCGCCGATGGCGCAGCTGCTCGGCCGGTGGCCGCGGTACGAGGGCGCGATCGCGCTGCCGGTGTACATCGGCGCGCTCTGGGCAGGCGCGCGCATGCTCGGGCCCTCGGCGTCGGCGGGACGGCTTCGAACCCTCGACTCGGCCCTCTCGGTCACCGCCATCGCGGTGGGGGTGGTCGGTGCACTCGAGTCGTTCGGCGTCCGACCCTTGGGGGGTGCAGCCGCGCGGCCCGGCTCGTTCCTCGGCAATGCCACCGAGCAGGGCATCGTGGGAATGGTCATCGTGGCCGTCCTGCTGCTCCCGGCGTGGCGCGGACGTCGGCCGCTCGTGGTGGCCGGTGCGCTGGCGGCTGCGGTCGCGGTGGTGGCATCCGGGTCGCGGGCAGCGCTGCTCGGCACAGTCGTGGCGCTCGTCGCCATCGGGGTCTCGGGGGTTGTTCGCGCGTCGAGGACGACGCCGTGGCGGACCCGCCTGGCCGGTGCGAGGGTCCCGGCCCTGGCCGTGCTCGCGCTGACCGCCGTCGCGCTGGCGGTACCGGCTACCCGCGGCCGGATCCTGGGCGCCGGGTGGGCGGGCGCCACAGTCGAAGGTCGCCTGCTGCTCTGGACGGACACCTGGCGCCTTGCTCGTCAACACCTGTGGACGGGCCTCGGGCCGAGCGGCTTCGTCGACGCGATCGCCGGTGGGCACTCCGAGGCATGGGCGCTGCAGGTGGGCAGCTCGGACCCACCCGACTCGCCGCACTCCTGGCCGCTGCAGGCGCTCGTCGCCGGCGGGGTGCCGCTGCTCGTCCTCTGCCTTGCGCTGGTGGCAACGGTGCTCGTGCTCGCTGCGCGGGCCTGGCGGGCCACGCACCTCGCGGCCGGGGTGCGCGCCGATGCCGTGACCGGTTGGTCCGCCGCCGTGCTCGGGTACGGCGTCGCACTCCTGACCCACTTCACCTCACCGGGGACGACGCCCCTCGTCGGGCTGCTCGTCGGCGGGTTGATCGCCGGGCGGGTACCGCTCCCGGCCATCGCGCGCGGGAAGCGACCTGCGCGAGGTGGCTCGGCCGCCCGGGGCGCACGGGCCGCCCGGGCCACCGCCGCGTCGGCGTCTTCGCGGCTCTCCGGCAGCCAGATCGTTCCGGTCGCGGTCACGGCAACTTGCGCCGTCTGGGCCGTCGCGCTCGGCCTCGGCGTGGCAGCCGAGGTGGTGTTGGCGCGGGCGGTCACCCACGCAGCCGCCGGCGACACGGTTACGTCCGACGCGGGGTTCTCGACCGCAGCGGGATTGCGCCCGTGGGACCGGGATGTCCCGCTGATCGCCGCCCTGGCCTATCTGCCCGGCACGATCTCCGGGGATCAGGCCTCGGCGCAACGTGCCGCACGCTGGTCCGGGCGCGCCCTCGCCGCGACGCCGGACTCGGTCGAGGCGGGTCGGGTCCGCGGGCTGGCTCTCGGCACCCTCGGCGACGTGACCGGCGGGCGCCGGATCCTCGACGGCCTCGTTGCGCGGGCCCCCTTCGATACCGATGTTCGTCTCGCAGCCGGTGTGCTAGCCGGACAGGCGGGCGACCCCGAGACCGCGCTCGGCAACTTCCTCGTCGCGGTCAAGTACCAGCCGGGTGACCCGATCGGCTGGCAGGACCTCGCCATCGTCTACCGCTATCTCGGCCGCGCCGCCGATGCCGACGCGGCGCAGGCGAGGGCGGACCGGCTGACGGGGCCGCGGCCCAAGTAGCCCGCGCCGGGCGGGGTGCCCCGCCGAGAGTCCACCCCGCCCGCGATGCCTACTTCATCAGGTTGCTGGTGCGGTGCAGGAAGGCGGCCATCGCCTCGCGGCGCACCGGCTCGCTCGGGCGGAACGCGAACGTCCCGTCGCCCAGGTCCGTGCCGGTCGAGATGTGGTTCGCCGCCAACCACGCGATCTCCTTGTAGAACGTCGCGGACGTCGGCACGTCCACGAACGGCGACATGGCCGGGGCCGTGAAGTCAGGCCGACCCATGAACCGGTACAAGAACGCCGCCATCGCCTCCCGCGAGACCGGCTCGGCCGGACGGAACTCGAACGTCCCGTCCCCCATGGCCGTCCCCGTCGAGATGCCCTGACCGGCCAACCACGCGATCTCCTTGTAGAACGTCGCAGACGCCGCCACATCCACGAACGGAGACGTCGCCGGAGGCGTGAACGCCGGCGAACCCGCGAACCGGTACAAGAACGCCGCCATCGCCTCGCGGCGCACCGCACCCGCCGAGTCGAAGAACACCGACCCGTCCGGTTGCACCGAACCGCGCGTGATCCCCTGACCCGCCAACCACTGGATATCCGAGAAGAACGACGCCCCCGGGAGCGCATCCAGGAACAACGGCTGCTCAGAAACCCCCGTCACGATGTCGACCCCGCGCGTCGTGGCCGTCCCGGTCACCGTCACGTTCCCCGCCGACGGCGCCACCTCACCCGTGCGGTAGAACGTGTCGGCACCGCGCGGGCTGCTGAACGCCGCTGCGACCGCGGACTCACCGGGCAGCAGGCCCTCGATCACATACCGGCCATCCGCACCCGTGAACCCACCACGCGTCGGCAGAGACCCGTCCAACGTCAACGCCACCATCTCCAGCCCCGCACGGGGTGAACCATCCGCCGCGAGCACCCGACCGGTGATCGACGCACCCGTCGCCAACGTCGCGTCGATCCCCGTCGTCCCCGCACCCTCCACCAGCGACACGGTCGACGCCGCACCCAACGTCGAAGCCCCCGAGAAGTACTGCGGCACGTACGGGGTGATCGCGCTCGCCCGGGCGAACGCCACCTTCACGTCCCCCGCACGCAAACCCGCCAACGAGAACGAACCGTCCGAGTCTGTCGAATTCCAGCCCAACGGAACGACCGTCCCGGCGCCATCCACCACCTCAACCGACACGTGCGACACCGCAGCACCCGACGCATCCGTCACCATCCCGCTCACCGGACCGGCCGCCAGCTCGAACCGCGCGTCGATCCCCGGAACCGTGCCCCCAGCCGTCACACCCACCCGCATCGCCGACGAAGAGGTCGCCGCATCCTGCCAGTACTCAGGAGCAAGACTGGAATCTTCCGGCTCGAACTCCACGGTGTACGAGCCCGTATTCAACCCGATGATCGTGTAGGTGCCGTCCGCCGCCGTGTCCGCGCTGCCCGAACTGCCACCGCCGCCCCACGCGGTCACCGACACACCGCTGAGCGCCGTGCCGTCCGGCCCGGTCACCGTCCCCGTGATCGTCCCGCCGACCGCCAACTGCGCGCTGATGCCCGACACCGTGCCACCAGCCGCCACACTCACCGGCGTCGCCGCATCCGACGTCGCCGCATCCTGCCAGTACTCCCCGAGAAGGTTCACGCCCCACGGCCGATAAAACTCCACCGTGTACGAACCCGCAGGCAAACCGGTGATCGTGTACGTCCCGTCCGCCGCCGTGTCCGCGCTGCTCCAGATGCCACCAGGGCCCCACGCGGTCACCGACACACCGCTGAGCGCCGTGCCGCCCGGACCCGTCACCGTCCCCGTGATCGTCCCGCCGACCGCCAACTGCGCGTTGATGCCCGACACGGTGCCGCCAACCGTCACACTCACCGGAGTCGCCGCCGACGAGGTCACCGCGTCCCGCCAATACTCCGGGGCCAGGTTCACGCCCGACGGCGGATAGAACTTCACCGTGTACGAGCCAGCCACGAGCCCGGTTATCGTGTACGAACCGTCCGCCGCCGTCAGCGCGGACCCGGCCGGCGAGTCGTAGAACGGCCCCGCGAGGACGTCCACTCCCGCGAGCGGGAAGCCGCCAGGCCCGGTGACGGTGCCGCTGATCGTCCCGCCTGCGGCGAGCTGCACATCGATCCCCGCGACCGTGGCGCCGGCCGTCACAATCACCGGCGTCGCCGCCGACGAGGTCACCGCGTCCCGCCAATACTCCGGGGCCAGGTTCACGCCCGACGGCGCGGAGAACTTCACCGTGTACGAGTTAGCGGGGAGGCCAGTGATCGCATACGACCCGTCCGCCGCCGTGTACGCATAGCCCCCGCACCAACCGCCACAAGCGCCGGACGCGAAGACACCCACTCCGGCGACCGGGGCGCCGCCAGGCGCGGTGACGGTGCCGCTGATCGTCGCCCCGGCCGCGAGCTGCACATCGATCCCCGCTACCGTGGCGCCAGCCGACACACTCACCGGCGTCGCCGCAGACCAGGTCACCGCGTCCCGCCAATACTCCGGGGCCAGGTTCACCCCCGAAGGCGGGTCGAACTCCACCTTGTACGACCCAGCAGCCAGACCCGGGACCGTGTACGAACCGTCCGCCGCCGTCAGCCCGTACACGTCGGACCATGTATAGTCCGACCTTATCGCGTGGACCTGCACCCCGGCGAGCGGGGCGCCCCCGGGGCCGGTGACGGTCCCGGTGATGCTCCCGGTGCCCACCGCTTGGGCCGGTAGGCCGGCTCCGACGCCAAGGCCCAAGGTCGCCAGGACGGCGACGAGGATCGCGGCGATGCGCCTGGCCACACCTCGAGCGGGTGTGGCCGGGCGGTCCTGGGCGACGGTGCGCATGAAGATGTCCTTTCGCTGTCGAGAGCGGCGAACCCTGATGCCGCCACTCCCGAATGGGTCACGTGCCTTGCCCTCATCCCCGGCCGCGGGCTTGCGCCCACGTCCATGTCAATCCCAAACCTCGACACCGCGGCCCGATAGGCGCCAGCAGCGTCCCGGCACGAGTCTCACGACCCCGACGACGCCGCATCAGTCCCCACTTATGGGGACACCACCCGCCATCTTCCCGGCGGCGGCCGGCGTGCCGGGCGACCCACCAAGCGGCACCCCGCCACGCGGGCTCACGGCACCAGGCTGTTCGTGCGGTGCAAGAACGCGGCCATCGCCTCACGCGAGACCGACTCGGTCGGGCGAAACGCGAACGTGCCGTCCCCCAGGTCCGTCCCCGTCGAGATGTGGTTCGCCGCCAACCACGAGATCTCCTTGTAGAACGACCCACCCGGGGCCACGTCCACGAACGGAGAAGTCACCGGAGGCGTGAACGCCGGCTTGCCCTTGAACCGGTACAAGAACGCAGCCATCGCCTCCCGGGACACACTCTCAGCTGGACGGAACTGGAACGTCCCATCCCCCATGGGCGTCCCCGTCGAGATGCCCTGACCGGCCAACCACGCGATCTCCTTGTAGAACGTGTCGCTCGTCGCCACATCCACGAACGGAGACGTCGCCGGAGGCGTGAACGCCGGAGAACCCGCGAACCGGTACAAGAACGCCGCCATCGCCTCCCGACGCACCGGACCCGCCGGATCGAAGAACACCGACCCGTCCGACTGCACCGACCCCCGCGTGATCCCCCGACCTGCCAACCACTGGATGTCCGCAAAGAACGACGCACCCGGCAGCACATCCAGGAACAGCGGCTGCTCAGAAACCCCGGTCACGATGTCGATCCCGCGGGTCGTCGCCGTCCCGGTCACCGTCACATTCGGCGCCGACGGCGCCACCTCGCCGGTCCCGTAGAACGTGTCCCCATAGTCAGGACTGCTCCACACCGATGCCACCAAGTAGTTCCCAGGCAGCAAACCCTGAATCACATACTGGCCATCCTCGTCCGTCACCCCACCACGAGTCGGCAGAGACCCATCCAAGGACAACGCCCGCATCTCCAAACCCGCACGGGGTGAACCATCCGCCGCCAGCACCCGACCCGTGATCGACGCACCCGTCGCCAACGTCGCATCGATCCCAGTCGTGGTCGCCCCGCCGGTCAACGACACCGTCGACGCCGCCGCCAAGGTCGCCGCGCCATCGAAGTATTGCGGGACGTATTGCGTCGTCCCGCTCGCCCGCGCAAACGCCACCCGCACATCCCCGGCCCGCAATCCCGTCATGGAGAACGTGCCGTCGACAAACGTGAACGACGTCCCACCCGGCATGACAACCCCGGCACCGTCCAGCACCTCAACCTTGACGTCCGCCCCGGCGCCGGAGGCCGTGGTAGCCCGGCCACTGACTCCCGCCGGGACCTCCAGCTGCGCACTGATGCCAGCCGTCGTGGCGCCCCCGGCAACCGCGACGGGCGTCGCCGTGGATGCGGATGCCGCGTCGTTCCAGTATTCCGGCGCGTACCTGGTCTCCCACTCCCTGCCAGCCTCGAAAATCACCGTGTACGAGCCGGCGACCAAACCATCGATCGTGTAGGTCCCGTCGGATGCCGTCGATACCAGAGATCCGCGTCCCGTGCCGACGGGTGCCGCGGTGACGAGCACGCTGCCGCCATTCACCGGGTCACCGTCGGGGCCAGTCACGGTCCCGCTGATCGTCCCGGCGACAGCGAGCTGCGCATCGATCCCCGGCGACGCAGCACCATCAGTCAATGTGACCACCGTCGCCTCTTCCCAGGTCGCCGCTCCGTGCCAGTACTCCGCGGCGAGGTACGCGCCCGACGGCGGCTCGAAGCTGACTAGGTACGAGTCAGCAGGCAAACCGGTGATCGCGTACGTCCCGTCCGCTGCCGTCGTTGCGGGCCAATAGCTCGAGCCGGAAGCGCGGACACTCACACCGGCAACGGGGGCGCCGTCCGGCCCGGTCACAGTCCCGGTGATGCTGCCCGTTGCCACCGCTTGGGCCGGCAGGCCCGCTCCGACACCCAGGCCGAGCGTCGCCAGGACGGTGACGAGGATCGCAGCAATGCGCCGGGCGGCACGTCGGCCACTGGTGACCAACCGGTCGTTGACGGAGACGCTCATGGAACTGTCCTTTCCCTGAGGATCACGATCGACGGACGTGCCGTCATTGCTCTTCCCAACCCCGACCACCACTGCCGGCGGCCGACCGCCAGCGCACCAAGACAAGTTTCACGAGACGAACCGGCCGGCGGCAGTCCCCATTTCTGGGGACAGGCGAGTGGCGTGGGTGGGTCGCCCGCCCCGCGGAGTCACGCGACCACCGCGGCTGGCACCCGTACCTCGGCCCAGGTTGCCTCGGGGGTGGAGTCCAGGATGCTCATTGCGTCGCCGAATTCGCGCTGCAACGCTTCGGCCCGGTCTTGGTCGCCGGGGAGTGCCACCAGGCTGACGCTCGAGGCATCCTCGGTCCGGTTGACGCTGAGCACCAGCTCTGACGGAGTTGTACCCGAAGCGAGCGCCGTAACGAGAACGTCGCGCACCAGGCTGGGCGGTGCGGCGTCCCCTCCACCGGCTTGGAGCGTGACCGCGCAACCGCCGGCGCGGGCTCGGCGCAGCAGGTTGCGGGCGACGATGTCGAGCACGCCGGGCAGGTGCAGCTCGTCGCGCGCGGTGTGCTCGAGCATCCGGGCCCGCTCGCGGAGCCCGGGGCGGCCGCGGGAGGACGTCGGGCCGACGACGCCACGCAGGAACGGCAGGATCTCCTCGTTGAGGTCATCGAGGCGCCGTCGGTGGACAGATTCGCGGGCCAGACGCGCGGACTCGGCGGCTGCTCGGGCCCGGATGTCGTTGTTGGCGCGGGTGACGACGCCGCCGAGGCGCAGGACGGCCTGGCCGAGGACGAGTCCGAGCACCACCGGGGTGATGGTCGAAAGTGCGGCCGGGATCACGTCGGCGATATGGTCCACCGATGGCCCCGGAGCGAATCTGCCGGAACAGGCCGCGATCGTGATCGCCACCTGTTGGGTCAGCAACGCGGTCCCGGCTTCCCAGGAGGGACGGACCACCGCGACCATGGCGAGCAACGATGCGGTGGCACCCAAGGGCCAGGACGAGTAGTTGTGGAGGGCTCCCGCAGGAACGAGGAACAGGGCCGCGACCGTGCCCACCACGCCATAGCCGAGTGCCGCGGCCACCACCGGCCCCGACAGCCCGGTGCGAACTCGGGTGGCCACGATCAACGTGATCGCGCACAGGCCCACGAACCACGCCAGCAGCCACCACGGCAGGCGACCGTCCACGGTGTAGCGGACCGCGAAGATCCCGCTCATCGCAAGATACGGCAGGCACATCGCGACCAGAGGGCGGCGCAGGTCGCCGATGCCGGCCGCGATCCGCTCCGCGCGGGTCGGCCTGACCTGGGCGGTGGTCGAGGTCGACTCCCAGGCCAGGCGCACCGTGGTGCCGCGTCCCGGCGCGCTGTCGATGTCGGCCCGCCCACCGACGTCCTCCAGTCGTCGGACCACCGAGTACCGCAGGCCGTGGGACCGGTTCACCGCCGCGAGCGGCCGGAACCCGACCCCATCGTCGCCGATCGTCAGGGCGAATCCGTCACCATTGCGCTCGAGAACGACCAAGACGTGCCGGGCGTGGGCGTGCCGGGCGACGTTGCGCAGGACTTCCGCAGCCGCGGCCACCGCCGCACGGGCGACGTCGCCCGGGACGCGGACACCGTCGCCGACCCGGATCGTGGTCACCGTATGTGGTACCGGGGCGACCTCTCGAACGAGCTCGGA
>Ga0209745_1002622_pt1 | contig 10186 bp, 7 predicted proteins | sample BarGraNGADG00312_FD_184495 | JGI IMG/M metagenome (GOLD analysis project Ga0209745, IMG submission 184495) | Arctic peat soil microbial communities from Barrow, Alaska - Barrow Graham LP Ref core NGADG0004-312 (SPAdes) (version 2) | ecosystem: Environmental > Terrestrial > Soil > Wetlands > Peat ... | reverse complement strand
CGTCAACTGCGTGCTGGATGTCGGTGCTCATTGGGGCGAATACGCATCGTCGCTTCGTGCCCTGGGGTACGAGGGTCGGATCGTGTCATTCGAGCCCGTCCACGACAATGCAGTGTGTCTGAGGGCGCGCGCGTCGGGCGATTCGAGATGGATAGTCAAGGAGATGGCGCTGGGGCGACTGTCTGGCCGGAAGCTTCTGAACGTCCCCGGCGACACCGTACTCGCTTCTTTCCTGGATCCCACTGAGTTCGCGTTAGAGAACTTCGCTGACAGCGCGCCCCTTCGCCAGGAAGAGGTAGTCGTGAGCCGGGTGGACGAAATTCTGGACGAGTGCACGACGGGAATTGATCTTCCGCGCGTGTACCTGAAGATGGACACACAGGGCTGGGATCTCGAAGTGTTTGCTGGTGCTTCAGGGAGAGTCGACCAGATCGTCGCGTTGCAGTCGGAGTTGTCCGTGGTGGCGATCGGCGAGGGCATGCCCACCTACCTCCAGGCGCTGGCGGAATACCAGCAACACGGCTTTGAGCTGACGGGCCTCTATCCAATCGCGCGCGACAAACGGGCTCGCATCATCGAGTTCGATGCGGTGATGGTGAGGCCAGGCACGTAACGGTCGAGCCATGGTCTGCGCCGCCGGCCCGACGGCTGAGTTGTGCCCCAGATTGGGTGAGGTCGGATGCTCCCATGGTCACCGCGCCGGGTGATAACCTGAGAACCGGTTTTAGCCGGGGACCCCAGCAAGCCAGAGGGCAGCAGGCGCCTCGTGCGCCGATCAGGCCTTGTTGTCGGGGGGGGCGTCGGTCAAGAGTGGCTTCCGCGACCGATAGATGGAGATAGGATTGGATCGGTGTGTTCCGCCGGCGGCCAGCCGTCGGACCAGTCTGACAGAGCCTGCCCCAGGAGAGTCGGGGTGGCCATGTCGGTTGTCCGAGGCAATTCGCTGCGTCCAGGGCGTCGCTTAGCCATGGGCATCGCGATCCTGGGCGTGTTGATTGCACTTGACCTGGCCCTGTTCCTGTTCGCCTTTCGGTGGCCCTGGCGCGGGCTCGTAGTGCTCCTGGCCGTGCTGCCGCTTAACGACTTCCTTATCCGTATTCCATCCAAGCTGCTCAACCTTGACGGCTCGGCGCCTCTTGTGTTGGCCGCGTGGCACGACGCCCTCGCTCTCGGAGTCATTACCGCAGCTGCATTCGCATGTGTTGTGCGGCTCCGGCGCGGCGAGCGCTTGCCACGCATCCAGCTCTTGGATGTGCTGGTTGCCGCTGTGCTGGGCCTGGGCGTCGTGTACATCTTCGTGGCAACTCACCTGCTGACCGCCGTGTATGCCTATCGGACTCTCTACGAGCCAATCGTTCTCTTGCTTGGAGTTGTGCAGTTGGCCCGCCTGGAGGGGGTCCCTGTGACACTCCCAGGCAGGGCCGCGCTCGCTATGGTTGCCGGGGGCGTGGCGGCCGCGCTGGCCGCCTGGCCGCAGGTCTACCTCGGTGGTTACTCGTATCTCGACCGTTTCTACCATCCGGTGGGCGAGGCCCTGAACCCCTCCTACATGTCGTCCTGGATCAGCCAGCCTCGCGGCGTCGGAACTTTCAACTCTCCCAACGAGTTCGCGGCCTATCTGGCCATCACTCTGGCGTTGCTGGTGGCGCCCGGCATCTTCAAGTTGCGTCCTATCGTCAGAACGTCGTGCATCGTGGCTGTCTGCCTGGCACTGCTGCTCTCGTTCTCGCGCAGTGGCTGGCTCTCGGCAACCGCCATGCTCCTGGTGATCGCGGTGCTGGGCCGATCCAAGTGGCCTTCGCCGGCTTCGATTCGTCAACGACTCGGCGATTGGCGTTTCGTTGTCCCGAATGGGGCGGTCGTCGCCACGGGGCTGGTCCTTGCCGCCTCAGTAGTGCTCTCGTCGGGTGCCCCGCAATTCGTCAACGCCACTCTCAGAGGGAACGACGCCTCGGCAGCCTATCGGCCGACGTCTCTGGAGGTAGGAGTCACGAAGCTCGCAGCGGGTCCGTTGGGACTTGGGCTGGGCATGGCGGGACCGAAGTCGACGCGGTTCGGCGAGGTGGGCTCTGCGCCGGTAGCGGCCAGCGAGGTCTGGTACCTGACATATGCCATGCAGGTTGGCGTCCTCGGGTTCCTTCTTCTCGCGGCCCTGGTAGCGGCCATCATGATCGGGCTGATAAGGCAGCGGAGTCTATCGTGGTCCCGGCTGGCCCTCGCCGTCTGGATTGGCATAGGCATTGGAGCCGTGTTCATACCGATAGTCGACGACCCGGACGTGGCTATTCCTTTGTGGTCGGTTGGGGCCATTGCGTTGGCGCAGACCGCGGTCGTGGCGCACGTCCGCCAGTCCGCGCGCGAAGGCGTACCCGAAGGCGGCGGGAGGCAGGTAGTTGACGGAGGAGCGAGGTAGCCAGCCGGGTCCAGTGCTCTTCCTGCACCCGTCCGACGAGGCGTATGGTGCGGATCGGGTCTTCCTCGAAACGGTCGAAGCAGCCCTGGAGGAAGGCAGGAGGGTCGAGGTTCTGCTCGCAAACGACGGACCCCCTGGGTGGCTGTCCTCTGCCCTTGCAGCTCGCGGCATCGACTACAGGCGTGTGGACCTGGCACCCGTGCGCAGGCGCTACTTGAAGCTGCGCACCTTTCCCAGGCTGGTCGCCTCGATGTATCGTGCCAGGCGGACCATTCGAGCGCGCGCGCGGGCAATCGGTGCGGAGATCGTTCACGTCAATACGTCCGTCCTGCTCGTAGCTGCGATCGTTGGGCGTCCGGGGGGAGCTCGCCTCCTGTGGCACGTGCACGAGATCGTGGAGCGCCCCAAGTCGTTGGCCTGGGTCTTCCGCACGCTGCCGGTGACGGCCTCTGACGGTGTCATCGTCGTCTCGGAGGCTGTCGGTCGTCACCTGCGGCCGACGTGGCTTGCCCGCAGGCGTGTCGCCTTGGTCCACAACGGAATCGCGTCCAGGGCCAGTCATCCCATCGCTCTCCCAGACGTCGGAGATCCAAAGGTGGCCTTCGTGGGACGGCTCAACCGGTGGAAGGGCTACGAGATCTTCGTCGAGGCAGCACGCCTCGTCGGTGAGCGGAGCGCCGGCGTGGGATTCGTCGTTGCCGGCGGCCCGCCAGAAGGTGAGGAGTGGCGCCGGGACGACCTGAGGGTTCGGCTGGAGCGATCCGGCCTGGGGGACCGGGTCGCGGTTCTGGGCTATTGGCCCGACGCTCCGGGGCTGTTCGACTCCGTCCAGATAGCAGTCGCCCCTTCGCTTTGGCCCGACCCTTTCCCAACGGTGATCCTGGAGGCCATGCGGTCCGGTTGCGCGATTGTCGCCTCCAACCATGGAGGCGCGCCTGAGATGATCGAGAACGAGGTTTCGGGATTGCTCGTGCCGCCGGGTGACGTGAAAGCTCTGGCGGCGGCCGTCGAGCGCCTCGTCGTGGACGAGGCTTTGCGGCGGAGACTCGGCGAGGCCGCGGAAAGGCGGGTTCGAGAGGTGTTCACCCTCGACCGATTCCGCGCCTCCATCCAAGCAGTGTGGAACTCGCAGTCGTGACGGCGCAGGACCGCTCGGCACAGCCGACGCTCTCAGTGATCGTCGTCACGTTCAATAGTCGACCCTTGGTGGTTGCGGCGCTTTCATCGGCGGCAGCGGCCGCCGAGGCCTCCGGACTTCGGTACGAACTCATAGTCGTAGACAACGCGTCCGCGGACGGTACTGCAGACGCGGTCGCCGATGCCTTCCGGGAGGCCACGGTTGTCCGAAATTCAACAAACCGTGGTTTCGGGCAAGCCAACAACCAGGCCTTCGAGATCGCCCGAGGCGACTATCTTTTGCTTCTCAATCCCGACGCCGAGCTCGAGAGGAGCTCCATCTCCAGACTCGTCGCGTTCCTTCGGGAAACGCCGGGTGGGATAGGTGCGGCACCGACGATTCTGGGACCAGGACGTTCGGAGTCGTGCGGGATGCAGCCTGGCTTGCGATCGATGTTGGGGCACTACTTCTTCATCAATCGCGTCGCGTCTTTCTCTGTCACGAGCCCCTGGCGGGGTTTCGCAATTCCAAGAGAGCGGTCGCGAGGACCGGTGGCGGTCGGGTGGGCGAGCGCTGCCGTCCTGCTCCTGCGCGCCAATGACGTCCGCGCAGTCGGCGGATTCGACGAGTCGATGTTCCTGTACGGGGAGGACATCGAGCTATGCGAGCGACTGGGGAGGCGAGGGACGCTCTGGCTCGTGCCAGAAGCCACCGCTCATCACCTCATTGCCGGCAGCCAGGGGCGGGTCACAACCCGGTGGACCGACGCGCTCGACCGCCTCTATGCCCGGCGGACGGGCCGCTTCCAGCTGGCGGCGTTCGATCTGGCGATGGCTACTGGGCTCGCTTTAAGAGCCGTCGCTGCCGTCGCTGCCGTCGCGAGATCCAAGGATCCCGAAGGCGCGATTCACCTGAGGCGCATGGCCGCGAGTTCACGGCGCTGTTTCGCTCTCGCGCTACTTGCGGTCGGGAAGGGAAGCCGGAGACCGGGAGACGATCACGGCTGAACGTCCGGACCCGAGGCCTTCAATGGCCAGGTCAGCCGCGACACGCCGAGTACTCGGAACCCGACCCAGAAGGTCCACAGACTGTGGACTGAATATGCGATGAGGTAGGCGGCCGCGAGGCCAAGAGCGCCGTATCCGCTCGAAATGAAGAACACGGCGCAGCCGACGAACACCACCGACCACGCCAGGTTCATGGCCGCGCCGAGCCACATCCGGCCGGACGCCGCGATGATCTGGCCCACGGGCGTCTGCACGGCGAGGAAGATGATCGTGACGGCCACCACGCCGAGAACGTCGCCGTACCCCGCGAATACCGGACCGTAGAGTGCCATGACGACACCTCTCGCAAGGATCAGCACGGCGGCTATAGGCACGGCCGTGATCGCGCTGACAGCGATCGTCGCGGCCAGAACTCGACGAGAGGACCGAGTCCCTCCGCCGCCCAGCAGCGAGGATAGGATGGGCAGGGCCGCCTGACCGACCACGGATGGAAAGAACATGACCGTGGTCCGCCACTGATTGGCGGCATTGAAGACACCGAGCTGCGCGTACCCGCCCGGCTGGTTCACCAACAGCGCATTGGCCATCCAACCAGCCGGGCCTACCACGACGCTGCTAAGAAATGCCGGAAGCGAGAACCGCCACAGCACCGACAACTCGCTTCGGGCTCCGCGGGTGGTTATGGAAATACCCCACCGGTTCGCTTCCTTCTTGAGGGCAAGGTGGCTGAGCGTCACCCCGACTGCGGCCACCACGACCGTTGCCACGACCGCGCCGCGGAGGCCGAAGAACCAGGCGCCGGCTACCCCGATGGGCAGCCCGAAGAGCCCGCGCAGCACATTGACACGGGCAATCGTCGAGAAGGCCTCATACCCGGCCAGAGATCCGATCTGCACCCCATTGATCTCGTTGAACAACAGCAACAAGCAGCCCGCTCGGAACTCCAGCACCAGATCCGGTGCCTGGAGGTTGGCTGCCAGCCATGGCGCGGCAACGAACAACGATCCGGCGATGGCCAGACCCGAGACCAGCACCACCCGATTGACGAGGCCCAGGATCAGTCCAGTCCTCACGGGGTCCGAGACACGAAGCTCGGCCACGAACTTGGTGGAAGTCAGCCCCAACCCAAGCCCGGCGAACACCCCCAGAAGGCCCATCGTGCTGTTGATGATCGCCAGCTCGCCGAAATGGACCGGTCCCAGAATCCGAGCCGTGAACAAGGCGGTTGCCAGAGCCGCAGTCTGGGCGACTGCCGTCCCAACCAGAGACCAGAACGTTGCCCTGGCCAGGCGGCGCCGAAGCGACCCAGCAGGCAACCAGCCGGCAACCTTCACCTTTGCCTGTCGGCCCTTTGATATCGGCATTCGCTTGGTCGTCTCGCTCCGCGCTCCAGGTCCGTGATGCTCATGTCCCAGCATACTGGCTGGCCGAGGCTGAAAGGTGGCACAGGGTCTTGGCTGACCAGCGACCGGCGGAGTCGGGCCGCTACACTCTGCACGGCGCAGCCGAGACGTACGCTCAACTCGAGGGGCTCCGGCGTCTTTCTGACCGAGGTCGATTCATAACCACGCAATCTGACGTCACCGGGGAACAGTCAGGGGCGCCCGCCAATCGGCGCATTCGATTGCTCTACCTGATGCACGTCGACTGGAACTGGATCTGGCAGAGGCCCCAAGCGATAGCGGAGGAGCTGGTCGCGGACGGGCGTTTCAGTGTGCGGGTGGCCTACTTGCCCAACTGGAGACGCCGCCGTCTGATCCCGAATGCTTCGTCGGTGCAACGCCAGGCGATCTGGCAGATGCCATTTGGACGTGTGGGTGTGATTCGGGCGATCAACCGCTGCCTCGTTCGTGCGTCTCTGCGGCTCCTCGCCAAACGGTTCAAGCCGGACACGGTGCTCATCACCTATCCAACGCTTCTGTCCGTGCTCCCCAGCGGCTTGGCTCGCCTACCGCTCTTCTACGACTGCATGGACCTTGCTTCCGGGTTTGCCAGCGGCCCGGCGGACGTCGAGAGGCTCCATCGCATCGAGGATCTCGTCATCGAGCGCTCGGCCGGCGTCTTTGTGTCCAGCGAATTCATCGGAGACGCTGTCCGGTCGCGGCATGTGGCATCAAGGCCGGTGCTGGTCAGAAACGGATTCGGCGGCATCGGGTCGCTTGGCATCGCCGACGAGCCATCGCGCTTCGAAGATCCTGGGCGCCTAGTTCGGCTGGGCTACTTCGGAACCGTATCCACCTGGTTCGACTCCCGGCTTGTGATTGATGCCCTCGTGGCTCATCCAAGGCTGGAGGTCCACGTCTGGGGCCCTCTAGTCGCGGTCCTGCCCCAACACAGGCGTCTTTTCGTACATGCCGCGGTGAGTCACGGGCATCTTGCCGCTGCCGTGCGCGAAGTCGACGCCCTGATAATGCCGTTCGTGCTTTCGGATCTGGTTCGTGGTGTCGATCCGGTGAAGTTGTACGAGTACGTTGCGCTTGGGAAGCCCGTGTTGAGCGTTCATTATCCGGAGTTGGACCAGTTCACAGGGCTGGTCCACTTCTACGATGGCAAGGCTGAGCTGGACGTCCTATTGGATCGGCTGCGCGATTCAAGAAACGCAATGAGGCCCGACCCCGTCGCGGCCCGGTCCTTCCTGGACGCCGCAACGTGGCACTCGCGCGCGGCCATCATCGCGGATGAGATAGATCGCGCTTTGGGCCGGGACGCCCCAGGTCCACCCGACCGTGTTTGAGAGGTGGCCTCCGGCCCCCGGCCTTTGCGCTGATCAGACCGGACCGACGAGACTGGTGGTCGGGGGAGGGTCGCTTCGGCGAAGCGGGCCGTTTCCTTTCCCTTACCCTTCTCGCATGTCGAGGACTTCGATCTCCGTCGCCCGCCTGCTCCTGTCGCGTTGCACCGTGAGCCGATTCCTGCGCTCACCGGTTGCGTGCGCTTCACGGACCAGGGTGTCCAGACCGTGAAGCGTGTCGTCGTCGCGTTCGGGACCCGACCGGAAGCGACCAAGATGGCACCCGTGGTTCTGGCGTTTCGCCGCCAGCCCAACATCGAGGTGAAGATCCTGCTCACGGGACAGCATCGGGAGCAGCTGGACAGTGCCTTGGCGGTCTTCGGAATCCATGCCGACGCCGACATGGACGTCATGACCGCGAGACAGAGCCTGCCGAGTCTGGCAGGCAGAATCATCGCGGCCGCACCCGAGTCCCTCAGGGCGCTGGAGCCCGACTATCTGCTGGTCCATGGTGACACCATGTCGACCTTCTGTATGGCATTTGCGGCCTTCCTCGAGCGGATCCCGGTTGGACACGTAGAGGCTGGCCTTCGTACCGGGATAATCGACGAGCCGTTCCCAGAGGAGGCGAGCCGCCGCTTGACCGACGTGCTCACAGACCTCGATCTGGCGCCCACTCCCCTGGCGAAACGCCATCTCCTAGACGAGGGGAAGCCCGGAGATCGTATCTTCGTTACGGGCCAGACGGCAGTGGATGCCATCCGCATGGCAGCCGGTTGGCGATTGCTGCCTGATCGCTGGCGGGGTCGCCGCCTGGTCACCGTAACGATGCACCGTCGCGAGAACTGGCCGATCCTGGGGGATCTTGCAGAAGCGCTGGCCAATGTCGCCCGCGAGTTTCCAGACCGGAAGTTCGTGTATCCAGTGCACCTCAACCCCGTGGTCCGCGATGCCGTTACGCCCGCCTTGCGCAACGTGCCCAACTTCGAGTTGCTGGATCCTCTCGACTTCGCGGACATGGCCGCGTTGATGGCGGCCAGCGACCTCATCGTCACGGACTCGGGGGGGATGATCGAGGAGGGCGTTAGTCTGGGCGTCCACGTCGCCATCCTGCGCAACGTCACTGAGCGACCCGAGGGCATCCAGGCGGGTCTCGCGACACTAATAGGTACAGACCCGGCGACGGTCGAGCGAAGCGTCGCCGCGCTCTTGAGGGGCGTGCAGGCTGGGTCAGGGAGAGCAAGCCTCGTGAACTCGCCTTACGGAGACGGGCAGGCCTCGGAACGGGTCTGCGAGGCCGTGGCGTGGCGTTTGGGTCTGAGGGAGCGGCCTTCAGAATGGATCCCAGATGCTGCCGATGGTCAACTCCGGAACATTGGCGCGGATTCGGTCTGAGCCTGGTGGAGCGTGGAGGGAGCGGTGAGATGGTGTCTGGGAGCGCGGCCGGTGTGGGCTCGGGACGGGGCACTGGAGCAGACGTGGCCGTGACGCCGGGTTTGCGGATTGCCATCATCGGCAGCCGGGGAATCCCCGCCGCCTATGGAGGCTTTGAAACGTTCGCTCAGGAGCTCGCGCCTCGCCTCGTGGAGCGCGGGCACGACGTGACCGTCTACTGCCGCAGGGGCTCTGCGGCGACGGAGGGGCTTGACGAGTACAAAGGCGTGAAGCTCGTCTATACCCCGGCGCTGCGCAGCCGCTCGTTCGAGCAGCTCTCTCACGAGTTGACCTCGATCATCGATTCCGGTCCACGCCACTTCGACCTGTACTTCTTCCTCGGCTACCGTGGGGCGCCCTTGTACCTCTCGGTGCGCGCCGCCGGCAGGCTTGTCGTGGACAACACCGACGGCCTAGAGTGGCGCCGCCGCAAATGGAACCGGCTGGGCCGCATGTACCTGCGCATGGCCGAGTGGATCGTGGCCACGCTTGGGGCGGACGAGCTCATCTCGGATGCGGAGGCGATCCGCCAATACTTCCTGCGGACCTACGGTCGCGACTCGAAGCATCTGGCCTACGGGGCATATACGTTCGAAGCCGACGCCTGTCAGGCCGAGACGCTCGAGCGGTTCGGCGTCGCGCCCCACGGCTATTACCTCGTTGTCTGCCGCATCGAGCCCGAGAACAACGTCGACCTGATCGTGCGGGAATTCATCGCCTCAGGAACCGACAAGGAACTCCTGGTCGTGGGCGGGATGAACTACGAGACACCCTACTGGCAAGAGTTGCAGCAGCAGGCGGTCGGCAGCCGCGTCACGTTCGCCGGGCCGGTCTACGGCCACATGCTGATCGAGAGCCTCCTTCTGGGGGCTTGCGGCTACTTCCACGGGCATGAGGTCGGAGGCACCAACCCAGTGCTGCTGAACGCCATGGGCTGCGGCAGCCCGATCGTCGCACTGGACACGGAGTTCAACGCCGAGAACCTCGCCCATACGGGCCGCTACTTCTCGAAGGCGCGCGGCTCTCTGGCCGAGCAGATCCGCTGGGTGGATGCGAACCCGGATCCGGCGGCTGCTCTAGGCAGGGCGGCCCGAGAGCGGATCGCGGCCCACTACACATGGAACTCGGTGGCCGACAAGCACGATGCCTTCTTCCGCGAGATCGCCCGGAAGCACGGATACGACGTCTAGGTATCTCGGTCTCCGGCGGCCCGCGGAAGCTCAAGACGCAAGCCGTTCCGGTCGGTCCGGCCTCCCAGGACCTACAGGACGGACTCGCTCACTATGCAGGCGGCCGACCTACACCGCCAACAAGCCCTTTGGTCTGCCCGCCCGCCGATTGCCACCCGCAGGGCACCTAGTGGTAGTAACCCGTCACGTCGAGGATGAAGTCGCATTTCGCGCCTGCCGGCCCGACGTATACGATTTCGAGGGTGCCCGTCGGCGATAGTTGCAGCGAGATCCCATTGGCTCGGTTGTCGCGGA
>Ga0209745_1002621_pt1 | contig 10188 bp, 9 predicted proteins | sample BarGraNGADG00312_FD_184495 | JGI IMG/M metagenome (GOLD analysis project Ga0209745, IMG submission 184495) | Arctic peat soil microbial communities from Barrow, Alaska - Barrow Graham LP Ref core NGADG0004-312 (SPAdes) (version 2) | ecosystem: Environmental > Terrestrial > Soil > Wetlands > Peat ... | reverse complement strand
GTGGGCGCCCTCTACGCCGGCATCGACGCGCCGATCGTCTACTGCGACGTGGCCTCGGCCGAGATGATCAAGCTGGCCTCGAACGCCTTCCTGGCCACCCGCATCAGCTTCATCAACGAGATCGCCAACGTCTGCGAGCTGACCGGCGCCGACGTCGAGCAGGTCGCCAAGGGGATGGGCCTCGATCGCCGCGTCGGGCCGCACTTCCTGCACGCCGGCATCGGCTACGGCGGCAGCTGCTTCCCCAAGGACGTGACCGCGCTCAAGCAGCTGGCCGGCAACTCCGGCTACCACTTCCAGCTGCTCTCGAGCGTGATCGAAGTGAACGAGCTGCAAAAGCGGCGCGTCATCGGCAAGCTCGAGAAGCACCTCGGCTCGCTCGCGGGCAAGACGGTCGCCATCCTCGGTCTCACCTTCAAGCCCGACACCAACGACATGCGCGAGGCCGCTTCGATCGTGCTCGGCTCTCGCCTACTCGCCGAGGGCGCCGAGGTACGGGCCTGGGATCCGCTGGCAGGTCGCGACAGCTATCTGCGCGGCGCGAGCATCTGCGACAGCGTGCTCGATGCCGTGACGGGCGCCGACGCCGCGATCATCGTCACCGAATGGAAAGAGCTGCGCGATCTCGCTTCCGCGCAGGTGCGAGGTGCGATGCGTCACCCCCTCATCATCGACGGTCGGAATCTCCTCGATCCCGATCAGGTCAGGGCAGCCGGGTTCGCCTACGACTGCATCGGGCGACCGGGGCACTGCAATCACACGCCCGGCAAAGCCACATCCTCCGAGCCCCAGGCGGAGTGACACCCCGCGAGGCGATCATCCTTGCTGGTGGCAAGGCCGAGCGCCTCGGCGAAGCGGCGAAAGGAAAGCCGAAGCCGCTGGTAGAGGTGGGCGGGCAGCCGCTCGTCGCCCATCAGATCGCCCGCCTGCGCGAGGCCGGAGTCGAGCGCGTGATTCTCGCCTGCGCCGCGGGTAGGGGAGACGAATTCGCCTCTGCGCTCGCGTATCTGGGGGTCGAGATCGTCGCCGTCGAGGAGCCGGAGCCGCTTGGTCGCGGCGGTGGCATCCGCTTCGCGGCGAAGGAGCTGCGCGAAAAGAGCGCGATCTTCGCCGCGAACGGCGACGAAATCCTCGAAGTCGACCTGGGCCGGCTCTACGCGGCGCACGTAGCTTCGGGAGCGGCGGCGACCGTCACCGTGGCGCCGCTCGTCTCGCCCTTCGGGCTCGTCGAGCTGCGCGAGGACGACTTCGTCTCGGGCTTCACGGAGGAAGCGCCGCGCCTGCCGAACTGGGTCAACGTCGGCCTGTACGTGCTCGAGCCCGAGGCGCTGGAGCGTTTTCCGAAGCGCGGCGACCACGAGCAAACGACCTTCCCCGAGCTGGCGAAGGAGGGGCGTCTGTTCGCCTTCCGCTACGAAGGGACCTGGCTGACCGTCAACACGCCCAAGCAACTGCGGGCCGCCGACGAGTACCTGTCGACTCATCCCGATCGGCCCGGGTGAGAACGATAAGATGAGCGCGCCTGGAACCCGCCGATCCGGATGTGAGCGCTGAAATGACGAATCTTTCCTCACCCAACTTCGCAGGCCTCGACGCATTCGCGTACAAGCAGGAACGGGTCGAAAAGCCCTGGGGCTGGGAGCAGATCTGGGCCAAGACCGATCAGTACGTGGGCAAGATCCTCTTCGTTCGCGCCGGTAACGCGCTCAGCCTGCAGTTCCACAACCAGAAGGACGAGACCTGGTATTTCCAGTCGGGGCGCGCCGAGGTCGAGCTGGCTAAGGCCGGTGACGCGGTGACGAGTCGCGAGATCATCGGGCCGGGCATCGCCTTCCATCTCAAGCCGGGAACAGTGCATCGTCTGAAGGCGATCGAGGACACGACCGTGTTCGAGGTCTCGACGCCGCAACTCGACGATGTCGTGCGGCTGGAAGATCTCTACGGGCGAGAGGGCACTTCAGAGCGCTGAGCCGGTCCTGCCGGGCTCGGCTACAAACGCGATCAACGAGTCGAAGGGGAGCTAGTCAATGAGCGTAGGTCATGACGTCAAGGACCTTGGCCAGGCCGCCGAGGGTGTGCGCAGAATCGAGTGGGCCGAGCGCGAGATGCCGGTGCTTCGCGCCATCCGCGAGCGTTTCGCGAAAGAGCGTCCGCTGGAGGGAAAGAGGATCGCCGCCTGCCTCCATGTCACCACCGAGACGGCCAATCTGATGCGCACGCTCAAGGCCGGCGGCGCCTCGGTTGGGCTCTGCGCCTCCAATCCGCTCTCGACCCAGGACGATGTCGCCGCCGCGCTCGTCGAGGAGTACGAGATCTCGACCTACGCCATCAAGGGCGAAGACAACGACACCTACTACGAGCACATCAAGGCCGCCTGCGATACCCATCCCGAGCTGACGATGGACGACGGCGCCGACGTGATCAGCTTCCTACACAGCGAGCGCCCCGAGCAGCTGTCCGAGGTCATCGCCGGCACCGAGGAGACGACGACCGGCGTGATCAGGCTGAAGGCGCTCGAGGGCGAGGGCAGGCTCGCCTACCCGATCATCGCCGTCAACGAGGCGCTGACCAAGCACCTGTTCGACAACCGCTACGGCACCGGCCAGTCAACCCTGGACGGCGTCATACGCGCGACCAACGTTCTGCTCGCGGGGCGCAAGCTGGTCGTAGCCGGCTACGGCTGGTGCGGGCGCGGAGTCGCGATGCGCGCCAAGGGAATGGGCGCGCACGTGGTCGTAACCGAGATCGATCCGCTCAAGGCGCTCGAGGCCGTGATGGACGGCTTCGAGGTGATGCCGATGGAGCGTGCGGCCAAGACGGGCCAGGTTTTCATCACCGCGACCGGCGACAAGAACGTGATCACCGGCGAGCACGCCGAGCTGATGCGCGACGGAGCCATCCTCGCCAACACCGGCCACTTCAACGTCGAGATCGACATACCGTCGATCAGAGCGCGCGCCAAGAGCACTCGCGAGGTACGCAATTTCGTCGAGGAGTTCGAGCTCTCGGACGGCCGCCGCGTTTACGTGCTCGCAGAGGGGCGCCTGATCAACCTCTCGGCGGCCGAGGGACATCCGGCCATGGTGATGGACATGTCGTTTGCCAACCAGGCGCTCTGCTCCGAGTACGTCGTCCAGCACCCCGGCGAGTTCGAGCACAAGGTCTACGACGTGCCCACGCTGATCGACGAGGAGATCTCGCGCGTGAAGCTGGAGACGATGGACGTGCAGATCGACGTTCTGACCGAGGAGCAGGCGCGCTACCTCTCGAGCTGGAACGAAGGCACCTAGAGTTCGCCTCGGAATGAAGTGCTTTGTTTCGAGCTGAGCTCCTTACGCCCGGCGCCGACGCAGGACGGCGTCGAGCCCGAGCGAAGAGGCTAGAGAGATGAAGGCGCTTGTACTGGCAGCCGGTTATGCAACGCGCTTGCGGCCTCTGACCGACGAGGCGGCCAAGCCGTTGCTCGAGCTCGCCGGTCGGCCGATGATCGACTACCTCTGCGACCGGATCGACGAGGCCGAAGCGGTGAGCGAGCTGCACATCGTTTCCAACGCCCGCTTCGCGGCCGACTTCGAGCGCTGGGCGAAGGCACGCCGCGGTCGCCTGCGCCCGCTCGTGCACGACGACGGCTCGCGCAGCAACGAGGAACGCCTCGGCGCGATCGCCGACATGCGCTTCGTGATCGAGCAGGCGGGCCTGGAAGGCGAGGACATGCTCGTAGTGGCCGGCGACAATCTGTTCGACTTCTCGCTCGCCGCGATGGTCGAGTTTTGGCGCTCCAAGCCGGGTGCGAGTTGTGTCGCCGTCCAGCGCTGCCCCGATCCCGAGCGGGTCTCCTCGTACGGGACGGTCGAGCTCTCGCCGGAGGGGCGGATACTCGAATTCATCGAGAAGCCGGAGCACCCGACGACCGACTTGATCGCCACAGCGGCCTACGTCTATGCGAGCGGCCACGCGGCGCTGCTCGAGCGCTACCTCGCGGAAGGGAACTCGCCCGATCAGCCGGGCAACTTCCTGGCCTGGCTTTGTTCGCGCGAGCCGGTCTTCGGCTTCGTCTTCGAGGAGCTCTGGCTCGACATCGGCGGTCACGACCAGTTGCGCGAGGCCGACGAGATCATGCGTAAACGCCTCGGGCCTGCCTGATTCGGCACGAAGTCGGCGCAAAGACGACCCGTCTCGCCCTTTAGCGTGAGCGTGTGGGCTTGCTCGAGCTCCTACTTCCCCTGCGTTGCGCGGCCTGCGGCGAGCCGGGAAGCGAGCTTTGCGAGCGTTGCCGCGAGCGCCTGCCGCGCCTCTGTGGCGCGCTCTGCGCGCGCTGCGGAGCGCCGACCGCCTGGCCGGTCGCACGCTGCCTGGAATGCGCCGGGCGCCGAATCTCCTTTTCCAGCGCGCGCTCGGCGCTTCTTTACACCGGTGCCGTGCCGCGAGTGATCGGAGCCTGGAAGGAACGCGGATTGCGCCGCCTGGCCGTGGTGCTGGCCGAACTGGTCGCGGAGGTCGTTCCGCCGCCGCAGGCAAACGCGCTCACCTGGGTACCGGCGCAGCATGAACGGGCGCTCAGTCGCGGCTTCCATCCGGCCCAGTCGCTGGCGCTCGAGCTGGCGCGGATCTGGGAGCTACCTTTCGAGCCGCTCCTTCGGCGCGTCGGACCTGCCAGGCGCCAGCGCGGTCTGGCTCTGAGCGAACGCAGCCGGAATGTGGCCGCTGCCTTTACGTCTCGGCCCGGCGTCAGCCCGCCCGGCAGCGTCTGCCTGATCGACGACGTCTACACCAGCGGAGCCACCTCCTCGGTCTGCGCCGGCGCTCTGCGCCGGGCTGGTTGCCGCCGGGTCGAGGTAGTAGCCCTTGCGAGGGCTGTTCGAGAATGCTAGAGGGGGGTAGAGTGAGAACTAACGAGCGACCGTCCGGACAAGCGGCAAGTGCCTCGAACGAAGATCAAATACATATCCCGGACGCAAACAGGCGGCACAGGTTGCAGCGGTCGGTTGTTGCTCATGGATCGGACGGGTGCAAGCCCGCCACATCTCGCAGACTAAGGAGCGCCTGATGCAGCTTCAGATCAAGGGTAAGAACGTCGAGATGAACGACACGATCCGCGACTACGCGGAGGAGAAGCTCGCCAAGCTCGAGCGGCATCTCGCCGATCCAACCAAGGTAGAGCTCGAGCTCTACCTGGAGAAGAATCCCTCGATCAGCGACAACCACGTCGCCGAAGTGACTATCTGGACGAAAGGCCCGACCCTGCGCGCCCGCGAGAGCTCGACCGACTGGCGCGCCTCGATCGACGAGTTGGTCGACAAGCTCGAGCGCCAGGCCAAGCGCTACCAGAACAAGCGCCGCAACCATCACCCGCACGGAGCATCGGCGCCGCAGCGGGAGGGAGTGGTGAGCGAATACTCGCGCGGCACGCCCGTCGTGCCGGGCGAGGCCGAGCCGATGCTCGTGAAGACGAAGCAGTTTCCGGTCAAGCCGATGACGCCCGAGGAAGCGGTTCTCCAACTCGAGTTGATCGGTCACGATTTCTTCGTCTTCCGAAACAGTGAGGCCGACGAGGTCGGGGTTGTGTATCGTCGTCGCGACGGCAACTACGGATTGATCGAGCCCCAATCGTGAAGTGGCATCGAAAGAGCGAGGAAGAGACCCCCGACGAGTCCCGGCCTGATCTTGAGCCGGACATCGAGGAGACGTTCGAGCGGCCGCCCGAGCCGGTTCCGTCGGCGGAGATGCCTCTCGCCGGCACCAGCATCGCGAGCGGCGGAGGCTCCTTCATCGGCATCCCACGTACGCGCGGCAACTGGGATCTGGTCGTGACCAGCGAGGCGCCGGGCTTGACCGGCGCCGACGAGCTCGGCTTCGTCGCCGTCGAGGACGGCGACATATTCATGGATTCGCAACTTCCCGAGGGTGACGTGACTCCGCTCGCAGAGGCGATCGAGCTGCGGATCCCACCGCCCTACCGCGCGTTCGGCGCCCGTCAGGAGAAAGACCAGTGGGCCGTCGCCGCCCGACCGATCGAGCTCGCCCGCTTTCAGGCCGAAGGCAACGAGATCGAGCTGACGGTCAGCGGCGGCGAGCGCGAGCTGATGGTGGACGGGAGCAGATCGTCGGGCCGCGTCCCCGAGCTCGAGCGCCTCGGAGCCGAGGAGGGCGATGATTTCTTCGCTCAGGCGATTCGGATCGACGACGACCTCTGGGAAGTTACGATCAACCCGCTGTAAGAGCGCCGTTCGTGTTTCGCACGATCGCGGGCGGGACACGGCGGCGTATCTGTGTAAAGTTTTTTTTGTCAACTCATACGATCGTCTCAACGCCGAATGGACGTTTGATGGAATTCGAGTTCAGCTGGATCGAGCCGTCACTGGTCAGCGTTCGAACCTTCGGCCCGGCTTCGGCCGAGGGCTTCACTGCTCTGTACGAGAAGCTGGCCGCCGAGCCCGGTTTCGGGCCGGGTCTGAAGATGCTCTCCGATCACACCGATCTGGACGTCTCGGAGCTGAGCGCCGCCGAGATCGAGCAGATCGCCGCCGCTCGAGATCGCTTCGCGGGATCGCTCGGAGCGTGCTCGGCTCTCGTTGTCGGGCCCGGTTCGCCGGCGAAATACGGGTTGGCGCGGATGTTCGAAGCCATGTCCGACGAAGAGCCCGGTGACCTGGTCAGGGTGTTCGAAAACCGCGATGAGGCACTGGCCTGGTTACGAGCCGCCGGCACGACTTGGGCGCCTCAGGCGTCGTAACGAGCTGACCCTGAGCGAAAGTTGTCATTGACTGCGTTCTACAGGGCGAGTATTCCTCATAACGATGGAGTTCGAGATCGAATGGGTCGACCCGTCGCTGGTCATCTGCCGGACCTCGGGCGTAGCCTCGGTCGAGGGCTATAAAGCGATGATGGCGGCCTTGACCGAGCGGCCGCAGTTTCAGCCGGGCGTTGATCTGATAGTCGATCACACGAACGTCGACGTCTCGGCGCTCACGGCTGCCGAGATCGAGCAAGTCGCCGGCCTGCGAGCCCAGTTTGCGGGCAACGTGGCGGCGCGCGCGGCCGGAGTAGTCGGTGCAGGCTCGCCGCTGAGATACGGGCTGGGTCGCATGTTCGAGGCCTTCACCGATACGCAGCCGGGCACCAAGATAAACGTGTTCGAGACGGTCGAGGAAGCCATGACCTGGCTGCGCGGGACCGGCCCCGCGGCGCCCTGACGGCAAGGAGACAGCTTCGAAACGGCGGCCAGCGCGTAACATGCTCTGGCCGATACGAACTCGAGAAAGGCGCCCCTTGCCGGCAGAAGAAAAAGACGAGCCGCTGTACAAGCATCCGGAGAGCGAGGAAGAGCTCGTCGCGGGCATAGAGAGAGGGAAGGTCGCGGACGAGAGCGCGGGGGAGAGCCCGGCAACCGAACCGCCGCCGGAAGCGCCCGCAGCCAACGTAGCGGCCGAAACGGTAGAGGAAGACGAAGACGCCGAGGAAACCGGCGTCGTCGTATCGCTTATCGCGCCCGAGGTCGTAGGCGACTACGCGATCTTCGTCGCCCTGCCCGAGCGACTGCTGATCGTCGAGGAGCAAGAAGGGGACGGCGAACTCGGCGTGCTCGCCGACGCGGTCGAAAAACGGCTCAAGGCGCCCTACCGGGCGCGCGCCCTGCGCGTGGACGAGCGTCGCTTCGTCGTCGTGGCGAGCGAGATCGAGACGGTCGAGGTGCTTGCTCTCGACGGCGAGGAACTGGTCGTCTTCGCGCTTCCCGACGGTCAGCGCACCGCCGTGTTGGACGGCGCCGGCTATCGGCTGGCCAATCCGGAGGTGGAGGCGATCCTGGAGGAGTCGGCGCCCTGCTTGCTCAGGCTCGAGAACATCGACGAATCGGTCTGGGAAGTTACGGTCGATCTGCTCTAGGCGGCTTCCCTGTAACCTTTCGCTATGACCGAAGTGGGGGCATCCTTCGAGCGATTGCTGCGCGTCGGCGAGGGCCGACGGATGAAGCGGCTTCACTCGACCGCGGCGTACATCACCACGCTCGAGCCCGATTTTGTCAAGCTCTCGGACGTCGAGCTCGAGGCCAAGACGGTCGAGTTCAGGCAGCGGCTCGAGAACGGTGAATCGCTCGACGACTTGCTGCCGGAGGCTTTCGCCGCGGTGCGCGAGGCGCGCCGGCGCGAGTCCGATCAGCGCATGTTCGACGTCCAGCTGATGGGCGGCATCGTCTTGCACGAGGGCGACATCGCCGAGATGAAGACCGGCGAAGGCAAGACCTTCGTCGCCACGCTGCCGCTCTACCTGAACGCGCTCACCGGCAAGGGCGCCCACCTCGTGACGGTCAACGACTACCTGGCCAAGCGCGACGCCGAGTGGAACCGCGGCGTCTTCGAACGCCTCGGCATGACGGTCGGATTCGTCCAGAACATGATGCCCTTCGCCGAGCGCAAGGCCTCCTACGACTCCGACGTCACCTACGGCACCAACTCCGAGTTCGGCTTCGACTACCTGCGCGACAACATGGCCGTCTCCAAGGAGGAGCTGGTCCAGCGCGGTTACCACTACGCGATCGTGGACGAGGTCGACTCGATCCTGATCGACGAAGCGAGGACGCCGCTGATCATCTCCGGCCAGCCCGAGACGGCGGCCAAGATCTACTACGACTTCGCCCGCGTGATCAAGCAGCTCGCCGGCGTCCGCGCCGACCCGTTGCGCAAGGAGCCGCCGCCCGAGGCCGACTTCGAGTACGACGAGAAGCACATGACCGTCTCGCCCTTCCCGCCCGGAATCGAGAAGGTCGAGCGGGCGCTCCGGATCGAGAACCTCTACGCGCCGCAGAACTCGCAGCTGGTCAACCACATGAACCAGGCGATGCGCGCTCAGTCGCTCTACCACCGCGATATCGAGTACGTGATCCAGGACGGCGAGGTCAAGATCGTCGACGAGTTCACCGGCCGCGTGATGGAAGGCCGGCGCTGGTCGGAGGGGCTGCACCAGGCCGTCGAGGCCAAGGAGGGCGTGCGCATCCGCGAGGAGCACGTGACCCTGGCCACGATCACTCTGCAGAACTTCTTCCGCCTCTACGAGAAGCTCGGCGGCATGACCGGAACGGCCAAGACCGAGGAGAAGGAGTTCGTCGAGATCTACGGCCTTAACGTGGTCGAGATCCCGACCAACGAGCCGGTCGTGCGAAACGACGAGAACGACCTCATCTTCAAGAACAAGGAGAGCAAGTTCCAGGCGGTCGTGAACGACATCAAGGAGCGCTACGAGCGCGGTCAGCCGGTGCTGGTCGGCACGATCGCGGTCGAGACCTCCGAGTACCTGTCGCAACACCTCGAGCGCGCCGGAGTTCCTCACAATGTCCTGAACGCCAAGCAGCACGAGCGCGAGGCCGAGATCATCAAGGACGCCGGTCAGCCGCACGCGATCACGATCGCCACCAACATGGCCGGCCGCGGCGTCGACATTCAGCTCGGGAAGGGTGTCGTCGAGCTCGGCGGCCTGTACGTGATCGGCACCGAGCGGCACGAAGCGCGCCGCATCGACAACCAGCTGCGTGGCCGTTCCGGCCGCCAGGGCGACCCCGGTGACACCCTCTTCTATCTCTCCGGAGAGGACGATCTCGTGCGCCTGTTCGCCGGTGACCGGATCAAGCGGGTGATGGAGATCTCGCGCGTTCCCGACGGGGAGCCGATCCAACATCGCATCCTCTCGCGTCAGATCGAGACGGCGCAGAAGAAGGTCGAGGAGATGAACTTCATCTCGCGTAAGCACGTGCTCAAGTACGACGAGGTGATGAACATGCAGCGCCAGGTCATCTACGAGCAGCGCCGGCGCGTGCTCGACGGCGAGGATCTCTCGGAAGAGATCAAGGGCTGGGTCAGCGAGGCGATCGAGCAGGCCGTCGACAACTTCACCGAGAGCGAGTTCACGGAGGAGTGGGACGTGGCCGGGCTCTGCGGCACGATGCAGGCGCTCTACGGCTCGACGGTCACCGCCGACGAGCTGAAAGAGGACGAAATCCCGCTGGAGCGCGTGGCCTTGATCGACGAGTTCGTCGCCGACGCGCTCGACGAGTACAAGGCCAAGGAGGAGGAGTTCGAGCAGCTTCAGCCCGATCTGATGCGCGATCTCGAGCGTTTCATCCTGCTTCAGGTCGTCGACAATCGCTGGCGCGAGCACCTCGACAACATGGACTACCTGCGCGAGGGCGTGCACCTG
>Ga0209745_1002620_pt1 | contig 10189 bp, 8 predicted proteins | sample BarGraNGADG00312_FD_184495 | JGI IMG/M metagenome (GOLD analysis project Ga0209745, IMG submission 184495) | Arctic peat soil microbial communities from Barrow, Alaska - Barrow Graham LP Ref core NGADG0004-312 (SPAdes) (version 2) | ecosystem: Environmental > Terrestrial > Soil > Wetlands > Peat ... | reverse complement strand
TCAGCGATGGGCGCCTCCGTCCTGCGCAACAAGATCAAGGGCGCCGGGATCGAGGGCGTGACCGTCGTCAACAAGGCCATCGCCAACCTCGACGACAGCGCTGACCTGGTGATCACCCAGGCCCAGCTCTCGGACCGGGCCAAGCAGAAGGCACCGGAGGCGGTTCACATCTCAGTCGACAACTTCATGAACTCTCCGAAGTACGACGAAGTCGTCGAGATGATCTCCGCTCAGGCGGCCGACAAGGCTTGATCCCCTGGCGGCAGGACGCGAGCAGCGCCCTGCCGCCAACCCAAACCGAGAAAGGCCATGCAACACATGGAGACCAACAACGTCCTGACACCGGAAATGGTGCGTATCCACCCGGGATCGGTCACCCGCGACCAGGCGATGCAGGAAGCCACGGACCTTCTCGTCGCGGCGGGGGCGGTTACTCCCGCCTACTACGAGGCGATGCAGGACCGCGAGCGGACCGTGTCGACGTTCATGGGGAGCGAACTGGCGATCCCCCACGGAACGAACGACGCCAAGGACACCGTGCTCGGTTCAGCGCTCACCTTCGTTCGCTACGACGGTGGCGTCGACTGGGACGGCCAGCGGGCGACGTTCGTCGTCGGCATCGCCGGCAAGGGGGGCGAGCACCTGGAGATCCTCTCCCGGATCGCCATCCTCTTCTCCGACGACACAGAGGTGGAGAGGCTCAGGGCAGCTCCCACTCCCGAGCAGCTGTTCTCTTTGGTCGTCGCCGCTGGGGCCGCCTGACGCGTACCGGGAGGATAACGCCCGTGGCCAGAGGTGCGCAGTCGGAGACTGAACACCTCTGGCCACTGGCACGTTCGCAGGTTGTGGCTCTGACTAGGTGATCCGGTCAGAGCCACCGCCATTTCCCCAGCACATTGCACCGCCCCGGCAGGGCTGCCGACCGCCGGACGGCTCCGGCGGACGTAGAATGGACCCTGAACCGCGGTGGCCGAACTGGCCAGCGAGGTCGTGGCGGGCCTCCGCCACCTGGGGCGGCCCTCCGGCTAACGGGAAGGTGTCGCCACCATGAACAACCATCCAGGGTTGTTTCGCTGGCAGCCTGCCATCGATTCCGATCAACCGGGTGCGGGCCTTAGCCTGCCGCAACTGGAGTTCCACGACCGGCCGGTCCGGGTACTGACCAACTTGCGTAAACCCAGATCCTGAGTCCCTCCAGACCAGGAACGGGTGCGTCGGTGTTCCAGCCCAGCGCCGAGTACGCCAGCCATTGACAGGAGATCTCATGACAGCACAGAACCAGCCAGGGGCCCGCAGGAGGACGACTCCGCAGAGCGGCTCCCACCCGCGGGAGGAAGAAGTCATGCGCGTCGGGTTTCTGAGCACTTATCCCCCCACCCAGTGCGGGCTTGCGACGTTCACGACGGCGCTGGCAACCGCCGTCGATGACCAGCCGCGGGCGAGCGCTGTCGTTGTGCGGTCGGTTGAGAGCCCCGAGCGGCTCAGCCTGGATCGGGTGGTGGGCGAACTGGTCGCCGGAGACCGGCTGAGCCAGCGCCGGGCAGCCGAGGTCTTGAACAGCTGCGACGTTGCGATCATCCAGCATGAGTACGGCATCTACGGCGGCGTCGACGGCTCCGAGGTCCTGAACGTGATTCGGGCCCTGCGGGTTCCGGCGATCGTCGTGCTGCACACGGTTCTTGCCGAACCGACAGCGGGACAGCGGGATGTGCTGGAAGCGATCCTCGGCGCGGCCAAGTCCGTGGTCACCATGACCGGCGCGGCCCGCGACCGGCTGCTGGCCAACTATCGGGTGCACGCTAAGAAGGTCGTGGTCATCCCCCACGGCGCCGCCGCCGGACCCGAGGACGTCGCACCGGTCCTGGGACGCGTGCTCACCTGGGGTCTGCTCGGACCGGGCAAGGGCCTGGAGTGGGGCATCGCAGCAATGGCTCAACTCACCGACCTGGAACCGGCACCCCACTACCTGATTGCCGGCGAGATCCACCCGAAGGTGCTGGCGCGCGATGGCGACGTCTACCGCCAGCAGTTGCTCCGGCAGGCCGAAGACCTCGGGGTCGGGCACATGGTCAGCTTCGACTCCAGCTACCGGCCAACACAAGAGCTGACCCGACTGATCGCGACAGCGCAGGTTGTGCTGCTGCCCTACGACTCCACCGAGCAGGTGACGTCCGGCGTCCTGATCGAAGCTGTAGCGGTCGGGCGCCCCGTGGTCGCGACCCGGTTCCCGCATGCCGTGGAGCTACTCACTGACGGGGTCGGCATCACGCTGCCACACAAGGACCCCACTGCGATCGCTGTCGCGCTCCGACAGGTCCTCACCGACCCCGAAACCGAACGACGGGCCCGAGAGACGGCGAAGCGGGTGGGCGCGACCCTGCTCTGGCCCGCTGTCGCGCGTCGCTACCTGCGGCTGGCCGCCGACCTGCTCGCCCCCAGTAGTCGAGCTGTCGGCGACAGTGTCGGCTACTCGGCCCTGGAGTCATGACGAGCGTCGGCGCACCCCTCCCGGAGCCGATCTTCGACCACCTGCGTCGTCTCACCGACTCGATCGGGCTGCACGAGCATGCCTTGGGCGATGTTCCCCGCCCCGAACACGGGTATTGCGTCGATGACGCTGCCCGGGCTCTGGTCGTCACCTGTCGGGCGGCCGACCCTGCGCTGGGCGGGTTGACCCAGCGGTATCTCGCCGTGGTTCTTTCCGCGATTGCCCCGGACGGCCGCTGCCACAACCGCCTCGGCACCGATGGGCACTGGCGGGACGAACCCGGCCTGGGCGACTGGTGGGGCAGGGCGGTGTGGGCTCTCGGGGTGGCTGCGGCCCGGGGACCACTGTGGGCGCGCGAGGAAGCGTTGGCCGGCTTCAACCGGCTCGCCGAGCAACGCTCACCATGGCTGCGCTCGATGGCGTACGCCGCCCTTGGCGCCGCCGAACTCCACGACATCACTCCCACGGCTCGCCCGCTGCTCGCCGACGCCGTCGCCGTCGTCCGGGAAGCTCCGGACGACCGGAGTTCGGCCCCCGCGCCGGACTGGGCGTGGCCTGAGCCCCGGCTGCGCTACGACAATGCCAGGTTGCCCGAAGCGCTTCTTGCTGCCGGGTCGGCTCTGGCCCGAGCCGACCTGGTGCAGGCCGGCCTCGAACAGCTGGGCTTCCTCCTTGCCGTCGAGACCACCGAAGGGCGTCTTTCCGTGACCCCGGTCGGTGGCCGCGGACCGGGCGAACACGGGCCGGCCTTCGACCAGCAGCCGATCGAGGTCGCCGGCATCGCCGATGCGTGCAGCCGAGCATGGGAGCTCACTGGTGGCGCAGAGTGGCTGGCCGGGCTCCGACTGGCCTGGGCATGGTTCGAGGGCAGCAATGATGCGGACATTCCGATGTATGACCTCGAAACCGGCGCGGGCTACGACGGACTGCACGTGGAAGGACGTAACGTCAACCGTGGAGCCGAGTCCACCCTCGCGGCGCTCAGCACCCTGATCCAGGCCCGAATGGCAGGAGCCGACGAGTGTCCACGCCCATCACGCACCATCCAGACCAGCACCTCCTCCCCGATCTCGAGCGGGTAATCGGGCGTCTGTTCCTGCCCAGTGTCGAGCCGCCGCACGTGCATCGGGCCCAGGATCTCGTCCGCCGGATCCTTGCCCTCGACGACGCCCAGATCGCGGAGTTGCTCCCGGCCGTCCTCGACGGTTTCAGCACGCATCACCCCGACCTGCCCGGACTGCTCAAGGCCAACGCGGCGGTCACGGCACCCCCGGACGTTGAGCTGTCCGAAGCGCGGCAACTGGTACTGGGGGCTGCCTTCACCTGCGAGTACGTCCTGGAGGGCGCAGCCCTCTGCAATCCGAGCGTCATGCACCACCCCGACCAGTCCGGGCTCGCCCTGGGCGAGCTGCGGGTCGCGGTGAGCCTTCGTGCCATCGGTGAGGGCCACATCTCCGCGCTGGAGTTCATCACAGCGGTCGTCACGGCCGACTCCTGGCGCTTCGATGCCCGCCACGATGTGCCGGTGGGCGGCCAGGTCGGCCCGGCGGCCATGCATAGAAGCCTGCTCGCTGCCCTTGCCGGTCACGGCAAGGAGCTCGATGAGCTCACCAAGAACCTGCTTGCCACCATGCCCAACGAGGTCGAGGGCCACGACATCGAGACGGCGCTGGACGGAGTCCACCCAGACCTGCTGTTGCACCCGGAGGCGCACCTGAGGGTGGCCGAGCTTCGGCGCTGGGCGCGCTCGGGCTACACGGTCAGCTTCGAACCCACCTCGAAACTGCACCAACGAGTCCTGTTGCCGGCGGCGGAGGACGAGGCCCAAGGCCTGGAGGACGCCCGCTTCATCCGCTTTACCCACGACGACGGCCGGGTCGATTATCGGGCCACCTACACCGCCTACGACGGGGTCCGGATCGGCAACCGTCTGCTGATCAGCCCTGACCTGCAGAAGTTCAGCTCATGGCCGCTGAGCGGACCTGGTGCGCGAAACAAGGGCATGGCCCTGTTCCCCCGCCGGGTGGGCGGAAAGTTGATGGCACTCAGCCGCGCAGACGGAATGACCATCGGCGTCACCACCGCCAAGCACGGCTACGTGTGGAAGGAGCCGGTCAACATCGAGGGACCGACCTCGCCCTGGCAGATCCTCCAGGTGGGCAACGCCAGCCCGCCGCTGGAAACCAGTCATGGCTGGCTGGTCGTGACCCACGGTGTCGGGTTGATGCGCAGCTACAGCCTCGGGGCGATCCTCCTGGATCTGGACGATCCGACCATCGTCTTGGCGAAGCTGGAGCGGCCACTGCTGCCGCCGGCGGTGCACGGAGGCTACGTGCCGAACGTGGTGTTCTCCTGTGGTGCGATCATCCAGGGCGGTCGGCTGTTCATCCCTTACGGGGTCGGCGACGCTCAGATCTCGGTGGCTTCGCTCGACGTCGAGGACCTGATTGCCGAGATGACCCCCCGCCGTTAGGCAAGGAGCCGTCGGTAGGCCTCCAGGTACTGATCGACCATCCGTTCCACCCCGAACCGAGCGACCGCGCGGTTCCTGACCGCGGAGCGATCCAGTCGGGTGGCCAACGCAACCGCAGCCACAGCCGTGGGCACGTCAGCTGCCAGGTAGCCGGTGACACCTTCATCGACCACAGCAGGCATGGATCCCCTGCGGTAGGCGACCACCGGGGTGCCGCAAGCCATCGCCTCCACGACGGCCAGCCCGAACGGCTCGTCGAAGCCGATGGGGTGCAGGAGGGCGGCAGCCCCACCGAGAACCCTGGCCCGCTCGTCCGGCCCGATCGAGCCAAGGTACGTGACCGCCTGGTCATCCAGATGGGGTGCCACCTGCTCGTCGAAGTAGGCCTGATCCTGGACCGGTCCGCAGATCACGAGTGGGCGACCGGCCGCCCGTGCGATCTCGATCGCCGTGGCGGTGCCCTTGTCGCGGTGGATTCGACCGAAGGCCACCAATCCCTCACCACCTGGGCCCTGCGGCAACTCCCCGAAGTCGATCCCGTGGTGGATCGTGGCAAGGTAGTCCAGGCTGGGCGAGCGGTCGGAATCGGAGATCGACACGAACGCGGACCGGGAGTGCCGGTAGGCCGGCAGGATGTCCGGTCCGGAGAACCCGTGGATGGTGGTCAACAGCGGGGCATCGCAGAAGCGGTCGAACGCCAGAGGCAGCCAGTCCAGCTGGTTGTGGACCAGATCGAACTCCGCTGATCGCTCGAAGGCATGTGCCACATGCAACGCCTCCCAGATCCGGCCGTCCATGTCAGGGTCGGTGGCGTAGCCGTGTGGGCAGACCCCGTCGAGCTCGGCCGTGGTGACCGAGTCGAGGGTCGCGAACAGCGTCACGTCGGCTCCTGTGGCAACCAGGCCTTCGGTCAGCAGGCTGGTGACACGCTCCCAGGGTCCGTAGTGCTCTGGTGGCGTCCGCCACGCGATGGGGCCCAACATTGCGATCCGCATGTTCCTCCTGGAACTGGAAGCCGGTGGCATGGGCCGCACCCTCACGGTAACCGCCCGCGGGCTGGGCCCGGGCCTCCAGGGTCAGGCTACGCGTGCAGTCGTCGCGATGCGCCGTACACGTTCGCGGGTAGTGATGTAGTTGATGAGCCGAGTGGTGCGGGCTCCCGCACGAACGGCGACGAGAAGGGACATCTGATGAGGATCACCGACAACGGCCCGCAGCCCAACGCCTTCGACCTGGAGACCGCGACCAAGGAGAACGCCAACTACCGCACGGTCGCCTGGACCGGGAAGTACCTGCAGGTCACTCTGATGTCGATCCCGCCGGGCTCATCGATCGGGCTCGAGGCGCACCCGGAGACCGACCAATTCGTCCGGCTCGATGCCGGCAGGGGCCAGGTGACGATGGGTCCCGCGGAGAACGATCTCAGCTTCCAGTTGGACGTCAGCGACGGTTGGAGCGTCCAGGTGCCCGCAGGGACCTGGCACGACATCATCAACACTGGCACCGAGGACATGCGGCTCTACGTCGTCTACGCCCCGGTGCACCACACGCCGGGCATCGTCCAGGGGACCGCTGAGGACGCCGAACAGGACGAGGAGTCCGGACGCGACAAGCCACCCGCCTGGTCGGTGCAGCCGCCGCACGGCGAGCCCGACCAGAAGGCCTGAGCGGCCCCGTTTCGCGACCTCGTCGGCACCAACAGGAAAGCCGACCTGTAGCCCGCAGCCCGCTCAGCGCGTGATCAGAACCACCACGCCCTGGGCGGGCACGCTCACAGTCGCACCCGGAGCCACGACGCCGACGGAGGCCAGCCGACCTCTCCGGTCGTAGGTGCGCACCGCGGCCGCCCGGTCCACCTGATACGCCTGACGCCCTGACGCGCTGAACAGCAGCGTGACGCTGCGGTCGCCGGTGAACGTCGCGGTACTCAGGTCCGGACGAAGCAGGAGCGCGTCGATGTCGGCAGCGCCCTTTGTCGCAGCCACGGTCACCGGTGCGTTCCCTGCGAGGAGCCGGGGCAGGAGTTGCGGCAGCAGGGCGCCAGGCACGGCGGTGATCCCCTGCTCTCCCACCCGGTGGCCAAGGACACCGAGGGTGGTGTCACCTTGCGTCCAGCGGGTGCGGGCCGTGCCGTGTTCGGGCTGCCACGTCACGGGTTCGACAAGCGCGGGCCGACTGGCGCCCACGTCGATGGTCGCCTGCTGGCCGGCACCGAGGTGCAGGTAGGCGCCACCGCTCCAGGACGACTCCCCCGTCCATGCCGACGCCGGTGTGCGGACCGAGCCAGTGGTTTGGGTGGCGTCCTCGGCCTCGACGGTGCGCAGGCCGTCGCGCACCGGTGCACCGTGCAGGCTCGTGGCCAGCGTTCGCAGTCGTGGGTGGGCGTCGAGGGCCAGCATGGTGAGCAGGCCGTGGATGGTGGACTCGGCTCCGCTGTTCCGGTTGATCCGCCCGTCGGCCTCCAGCCCGTCGAAGGTCACCCCGGTCGCTGGCGAGTACATCGCCTCCCCGGAGCGGTTCGCGCCGAAGAACCAGGATGCGTGCAGCGCAGCCAGCGTCCCCGCGACCTCCGTCCCGGTCGTGTCGGCGACCGCGAGCAGCGACTGCACCCGGGAGTCGACGCCGTAAGCGATCTGCACGGTCTCCACAGGTGCCGGCAGCCACCCGTTGTCCGCACCGTCCCCGGTGAGCAGCGTCGGGTCGAAGCTCAGCGCTTCTGCGACCGCCGGTTCGGCCAGCGAACGCCGATCCAGCGTCGAGGCAGCCCTGGCAAGGGCAGCACCCGTCTGGGATGACCACGCGTGCCACAGCGAACGGGACTCGGTGAACGGGAGGATCGCTCCGTACGGCCACCGCTGGTGGGTGCCCGCAGCCATGTCGGCGATCCCGTCAGCCAACCGGCTCAGCGCACGACGTGCGGCAATGTCGCCGGGAGCGACACGTGCGTAGGCAGCCAGCCCGAGCACAGCCTCTGCGGTGGCGTCGGCGCCATTGACGATCAACCAGGCCGGGACGCGGCGCCCGTCGGCCACGTCGTAGTGGCGGTAGCGGGACAGGACGTCGCGATCCAGTGCGCCGACCGACAGCTGGATGCGCTGCTGCAGGAAGGCGGCGAACGCCGGATCGGACCTCCGGAAGGCTGCGTAGCCCTCACCGAAGGCCCACAGGCTGCGGGCCTGCCAATAGCTCGGTCCGGAGTCGGACGGGTCGGGCAGTTCGACGGGTTCTGCGCTGAGGTTCAGCGTGCCGTCGCTCTGGATCCAGAGGACGCTGCGGCCACGGTTGGCGCCGCTGTCGGTCTGCAGGTAGGCAACTGAGCGCAGGAGCTCGTACGCCTTGGTGCGGCTGTCGGTGCTGCCCGTCTGGCGCCAGTGGCGCAGGTAGACCACGGCTGCCCTGGTCACGTCGTCCGCGTTGAACGCGCCCTGGGAGTAGTGGCCGGCTGTGGCCGGGTCGAGGGATCCCCCGCCGACGCGGGCGAACTGGCCGTTGCCGAGAGCGTCCGCGTATGTCCAGGGCATCAGGAGGGTCGGCTGGCTGTCGAGCCGGTAGGTGTCGTGGCCAGCGGTGGCTTCCGGACGCACCTGGTCGAGCAGGAAGTCCAGGTGCTCCAGGTTCGTAAGGGTCGTCGAGGACGTCGGTGCGGCGGTCGCGGTCTGCGGCACAGCGAACCCGGTCACGGTGAGCGCGAGCATTGTCACCAGTGCGGCGAGCCTGCGGGAAAGGGTCATCTCAACTCCTGATGAGTCTGGCAACCCCGATGTTGGAGTCGGCCATGCCGTAGAAGACGAAGTGGTTGCCATCGATCTCGACGATGGCTGTCGGGAAGACCACGTTCGGCACGATGCCGGCACGTTCAGCATCCGTCTCTGCCTGCAGCAGTGGTTCTGCCGACCGGCTGACGAGCCGCCACGGCTGCTCGGCATCCAGGATCATGCCGCCGGCTGCGTAGGCGACGTGCTGCTGCTGGGTGGTGGTGGGGTCGAACCGTCCCGTGACCCCGTGGTGCAGCAGCAGCCAGCCCTCCGGCACCCGGATCGGCGGCGGGCCGCCACCGATCTTGAGCTCCTCCCAGGGGTGCTGTGGTCCCGCGACGAAGCGATGGCCACGCCAGTTGGCCAGGGTCGACAGGTCCGCCTGCGCCGTCGCCACAGGGACGAAGCTCATCCACAGTGACTCTGGCCCGGCTGCCGCGCTCGGCGGCGTGGCATCGGGGAGGTCGCCGATCGAGGTGTCCGGATTGAGGACGCCCATTGGCCGGTGCAACACGGCGAAGCTCAGGTCACCGCTGGGCGCCGTGACCGGCTCGGGGAAGAAGACCGCGTCCTTGTTGTGGTAGAGGTTCAGGTCGACTTCCGCATCCGCGTCCCAGCGGTAGGTCACCGGTCCCAGCCGACGCCACTCCTTGAGGTCAGTTGAGGTCGCGATCGCCGTCCGTGGCCCGGTGGGGCCGTACGCGACGTAGGTCATGACGTGTAGCTGCAATGTCGGGATCCAGGTGACCCGGGGATCCTCGACGCCGGCGTTCAACGGGCCGCTCTCCCAGGTCATCCTCGGTTCGAGCACCACGCCGAGGCGGGTGACGCCCACCGGGCGTCCGCCGTCCAGCAGTACCCGGGCAAGACCGATGCGGGAGATGTTGCCCGCAGCCACCAACCGCGGCAGCAGGTACAGCTCAGTGCCCGACCAGCCTGCTGCGGGATTGAGCACGCCTTCCGCTTCGAGGGGCTCGGCAGGGTCGGGTGACATCAGCAGCCCGTCGCGCTCCAGGCGGTAGGGAAACGGCTCGGTGCTCACCCCTTCACCCCGGACCCGAGGTCGCTGGCCACGAAGTAGCGCTGGAACACGACGAAGAGCACGGCAACCGGCAGTGCCAGCACCACGGCCCCGGCCAGCAGCGTGCCGAACGGGTTGGCCGTCGAGTTGGCGACGTTGCTGATGAAGTTCGCCAGGGAGACCGCCAGCGGTTGCATGGAGGCTTTCTTGGTCACAAGGAACGGCCAGAGGAATTCGTTCCACGGCCCGATGAAGCTGATCAGGATCACGGTCACAAGGGCGGGCCGGATCAAGGGCAACGCCACGCGCGTGAGAACCTGCCATTCCGAGGCCCCGTCGATACGCGCAGCCTCGAAGATGCCTTTCGGCAGTTGCAGGAAGTACTGGCGGAAGATGATCACCGCTGTGGAGTTGATCAGGAACGGCAACATGATGCCCAGGTAGTTGTCGGC
>Ga0209745_1002617_pt1 | contig 10192 bp, 8 predicted proteins | sample BarGraNGADG00312_FD_184495 | JGI IMG/M metagenome (GOLD analysis project Ga0209745, IMG submission 184495) | Arctic peat soil microbial communities from Barrow, Alaska - Barrow Graham LP Ref core NGADG0004-312 (SPAdes) (version 2) | ecosystem: Environmental > Terrestrial > Soil > Wetlands > Peat ... | reverse complement strand
CGGCGTAGGCGCAGAGGATCCCGGATTTGCCCGTCGCCCCGAGGATGGCGACCGTGTCCCCCGGGCGCACGAGCCTCTCGGACTGCGCCGGCGCCCCGCAGACGTCGAGCACGGCGAGCGCGAGCCTGTCGGTCATGTCGTCAGGCATCTTCGCGTAGATCCCGCTCTCGAAAAGGACCGCCTGCCCGGTTATCGCGACCTGGTCGATGTCCTTGCGTACGTCGGTGATCTCGTCGATGCGCAGCGGCGTGAGCGACAGCGACACGAGGCTCGCGACTCGGTCTCCGGGCGCCAGGTCCCTGCCCGCGAGCGCCGGGCCCACCTCGGACACGCGGCCCGTGAACATGCCCCCCGAGCCGGTCACCGGGTTCTGGAGCTTGCCGCGCTTCGCGACTATTCCCAGGATCATCTCTTTGATGCGGGCCTCGTCGCCCGCGGCCTGCTCTTTGATCTGGGTGAAGCTCGCCGAGTCGACGTTGAGGATGTCGACGTCGAAGACGATCTCGTTGTCCCACATGCGGGTCATGTCGTTGTCCAGCTTGATCGCCGGTTGGGGCAGAGCCCCGGTGGGCTCGATCACGCGGTGCGCGCCGAAGGGGTTTCCGTTTACGTTGATTGTGCGGGCCATCTCGCCTCCGATCGTTAACCGGGGTCAGGCCGGGGGACCGTCCCGGGCCTGAATCCTTGAAATCCTGCTTAGTAACTCCTATAGTAGTCACTATACGTAACCGTGTTGTGTTTCGTCAAGCCCACGCCTTCAGGCGGCTGCCTTGCTTTTGAACGACGGCGGTGCAAATATGGTTGCCACGGAAGGAGTCACTAATGGCGACTGAGAGTGGGCTCCCGGCGGGAAGCCCGTACAAAGCGCTCGCGGACCTCGGTTTCAGCGACTACGAAGCGAAGGCCTACTGCGCCCTTCTGGCGCAGGCGCCGGCCAACGGCTACCAGGTGGCGCAGCAGAGTGGCGTCCCACGCGCGAAGATCTACGAGGTGCTGGAGAAGCTGGTTGCGCGCGGCGCGGCCGTTCGGGTCGAGGGCAAAGACCAGGAGGGGCGCCTCTTCGCCCCCACCGATCCAGACCAGCTCATCGGGCGCATAGAGCAGACGACCCGCGTCGCATGCGAGGAAGCGCGCGAGGCGCTCGAGAGCTACCAGAGCGACCCGCAGGTGGTCGAGGTCCTCTGGCGGGTGGCTTCCGAGAGCGACCTGTTGGCGCGCGGCAAGAGCCTGACCGAGGGAGCGGCGCACACGCTGCACCTGGCGCTGTGGGCCGAGGAGTTCGAGGTCCTTCTCCCCTCGCTGCTGGAGGCGATGGACCGCGGGGTGCAGATCGCCATGATCCTGTACAGCCCGCACAAGGGGCTCAAGAGGCTGCAGGACCGTGGCGCGGGCGCCGTGCAGCACACCCGGTCGAAGCACCACGCGGTGCCGGTCATGGGCAGGCAGTTCGTGCTGGTCGCCGACCGCGATAAGTGCATCACGGGCTCGATATTCTCACCCGACAACGTCGAGGGCGTGTTCACCCTGAACCGCGGCCTCGTTACAAACGCCATCGACCTCGTGAACCACGAGATCTTCACGGAGCGGATACTGGTGGAGGTCGGCGAGCCGGTATGGGACGTGTTCGGCAAGTATCTCGGCAAGCTGAACGCGTTCGACCCCCCGAAGTAGTGTTTGGGGTTTGGGGACCTAGAAGCTGGGGGAGGTCGTGTAGGGGCAGACGATGCCGTCCTGCAGGTTCGCCTCGGCCTTTGAAGGCTCCCCGTTGAGGACGCGCAACATCAGCTCTTCTATCTCGTTGGCGGCGCCCGCGAGCCCGCCGCGCTCGAGGGCGGCCTGGGCGTCGATGTCCATGTCGTCTTCCATCGACTCGAAGAGGCGGGTGTTGCTCGCGACCTTGATCACGGGCACCACCGGGTATCCGATCGGGTTGCCGCGGCCCGTCGTGAACAGCATGACCTGCACGCCGCCCGCGGCGAGACCGGTCATGCTCTCGATGTCGTAGCCGGGGCCGTCCATGAGCACGAGCCCTTTCTCGGAGGGCGCCTCTGCGTAATCGACGACCTGCATTATGGGCGTGGTTCCCGCCTTCGCGATGCAGCCGAGCGACTTTTCCTGGATAGAGCTCATGCCTCCCTCCATGTTGCCCGGCGCGATGACCAGGGACGCCAGCGGCCCCATGATGTCCTGCGTCAATTTGTCAGCCCTCTCGACCATGTCATGCACGCGCCCGGCTACCTCCGCGTCGCACGCGCGCCTCTCGAGGATGTGGCTCGTGCCGATCATCTCGGTGCTCTCGGTCATTATGGCGGTGCCGCCTGCGGCAACGACCCTGTCGGTGACCTCACCGACCGCCGGGTTCGCGGTGACTCCCGACAGCGAGTCCGAGCCCCCGCACTTGAGACCCAGGACCAGCCGGTCCAGCGACACTTCGGAACGCTCAATGCCACGGATCTTCTCGAGCAGCCCGCGGGCAAGGACTGCGCCCTTCTCGGCCGCCCGGCGCGACCCGCCCTCCGACTGGATCTCGAAGGACTCCACCGGCTTTCCGGTCTCGGCGATGACCGCGGCGAGGATCGGGCCCTTGATGACCTCACAGCCCAGGCCCACGACGAGGACGGCTCCCACGTTAGGGTTCATGCCCAGTCCCGCGAGCGACCGGAAGTGGAGCTCGAGGTCGCGGGCCGCCCCGCGTCCGCAGCCGTGCCCGTGGTACAACGGCACCGCCTCGGGCACCTGGCGCGCGATCGCGGCGACGACCCCGTTCGCGCAGGCTATTGACGGCAGGATCGCCACGTAGTTGCGCGCGCCGACCTTCCCGTCAGGCCTCTCGTATCCAATGAATCCTTTCATCGCCGTCCTACTCAATCGGGACTTGAATTTGTACCTGACCCCAATTCAAGTCATGCGGGTTTGATGTTGTGGGTGTGGATCCAGTCGCCGGGCTGTATTCTCTCGGCGGCGACGCCGATGCACTCGCCGTACTTGATGATGTCCTCTCCCGCGGCGAGCCCGCGCAGTGCGACCTTGTGCCCCAGGGGGATCTCCACGACCGCGACCAGGCTCGCGCCGCCCGGCAGCGCGAACTCCGCGCCGGCGGGAAGGTCGCGCATGGCGACCGCGACGTTGTCCGCCTCGTTTATGACTATCACGTCGGGTCTCATCGGCTCACGCCTCCAGGAAATACTGCATCGTGCCGTCGGGGATCACTGCGACCGAGGCCCCTCCCGGGTACATCTCCTCCAGCAGCGGCAGCGTACCGGCCCAGTCCGTGGTCACCTCGACGCTCTCGGCTGTCGCGAACCAGTCGCACATCGTCCGGTCGGGGTAAGCGTTGCACACGATCCCCTTGATCGTCTCCGGGACCGGCCCGCGTTGAATATAGGTTGCGCCGCCGTACTCCTTGCCGAAGCTGCGCATCAGGTAGTGGCACACCTGGCCCTCGGGCGCGTCCACGACCAGGACGATCGTGCCCGCCTGGAAGTTCACGCACGTGAGCGCCATCATCATGCAGATGCCCATCTCGTTGTACTTCCCGTACGCGTTGACGACGACTATGTCCTTGCCGCCCTCCAGCCGCGTGCCGTAGTGGCCCTTCGCCGTCTCGACGCCCGCGAGGTGCTCCTCGACCGGGTCGCCGACGAAGAGGTCGGTGATCTCGCCGGCGCCGTTGAGAAGCGCGTCCACCTTGAGCTGCATGCCCGACATTCTTGCGATCTCGACCGTCTCCGCGTACATGACGTTGCCCTCGAACTTCCCGAGGCCGATGGTCTCGAAGCCGCGCGCCGGCACGTCGCGGTGGAAGACCTTGATGGTCTCGTGCCCGCAGATCCCCGGCAGCACTATTTTCCCCCCGCCGCCGAAGCCGACGTGGATGTGGGGGCTGATGCAGCCGATCCCGATCTTCAGGTCGCACGACATGAACTCGCGGTTGACGAACACGGGCACCCCGGTGGGGCTCGGCCCCAGGTCCTCGCAGTTCTCGTAGGGGTTGTGGTTGTAGATCGGGAAGCGCTTTACCGCGTCGTCCCCGAGCTTCTTGCGGTAGTCGATATTGTTCATCGCCCCGTGCATGCCGAGCGCCGGGATGAGGCGGATGTTGGAGTCAGGTATGCCGGCCTCGGTAAGCGGCCCGAGCACGTGCGGCAGGACGGCGCTGACCGGCGTCGGGCGCGTGATGTCGTCGAAGACAATAGCCACCTCGCGGGCGCCGGCCGCGAGCTCGGCAAGCCCGGGCGAGCCGATCGGTGAGTCAAACGCTTTCTTGATCCCTTCCGCGCGGAGCGCCGGCTTCTCAAAGCCGGGGGCCGACAGGACCTCGACGTCCCACCTGTCCGGGAAGTCCAGCCTTCGCGGCTCGTTGCCGTACCAGAGCAGGTTCGGCACCATCACAGTGGTCATGCAAGCCTCCGAGATCTCACGAGTGTTCGAGCATTAATCAATCAGCGCCGCAGGGCCCGCGTGTCACTGTGAGACCATGAGCCGGATGTTCCCGGCCGACGCGCGCACGTTGAGCTTCAGGGTCACTTTCGTCGAGCCGTACGCGGCGTTCACGAACGTGTCCCCGCCCCCGGGCCCTTTTCGCATGCCCGAGGTCTGGATGTCCCCGACGCTCGAAGTCGCAGTGACGATGACGCCCACGTTACCAGGCACCTTGACCGTGACGTTCCCGGCGCTGTCCTCGATGCTCCCCTCGAGCGAAGCCTTCCAGGTGCCCAGCAAGCTCACGTCGACGTTCCCGAAGTCGTTGCTCACATGCATGGCCATCGGCGAGGAGTATGTGCCGCCCATGTCCACATTCAGGTTACCGGCGTTCAGATTGGCCAAGACGTTGTGCAACGTCGGCATGTTGCCGGAGAGGTCGGCGTTCACGTTGCCCGCGTTGGCGTCCACTATCAATTCCTGAAGGTCGAGGTCGGCGAGGTTCAACGTGCTGTCGCCGGCGTGGAGCGTGGCTTTCAGGACGAGAGGTACGCCGTTCTTGAAGTGGAGGTCCCAGTCGTTTCGTGTATTCCAGAAGTTCCAGTGCCACTCGCCCGGCTGCTTGACGGACAGCCGGCCCGTACCGCCGGTCACCGCGTAGGTTATTGAGGGCTTCCACTTGCTTACGTTGTAGGTGAACACGCCCCTCATCAACTCGGGTGCGCCGCCGCCCACGACCAGGTTTCCGTTGCGCATGTCGAGGTTCGCTATCACGGAGCCGGCTCCCTGCTGGGACACCGTGCGCGTGATGGTCCGAGTCGGCCCGACGTCGATCAGCGACAGGGGGAAGAAGATGGCCGCGCCAATGAGGACGATCAGCACGATGACGCTCCCGAGCACTATGCCGGCGGTCGCCATTCCACCGCCCTTGAGCTTCCCATTGCTCTTGTGTATCTCGTGCTTGGCTACGGCGCCGAAGATTATCGCGAGCACGCCGCCCACGAAGAAGAGGCAGGTCCAGCCGAGGATGCCCATCACCAGCGAGGCGATCGCCCAGCCGCTGCTGCGCGCCGGGCCTCCCGTTGGCGTCGCGGCTGCCTGCGGCGGGGGCGGAACCGGCGAAGGCGGCTGGCCCGCCTGCGCGTTCCCGCGCGGAGCCGGCGGCGGCGGTATCAGCGTCGGCGCGCCGGGAGCGACTTCGGGCGGGGGCTGCTGCCCTACCGGGGCCCCGCAAGACTGGCAGAACGAGTTGCCAGGAGAAATCTCTTTACCGCACTTCTCACAATCCATTGTCCTCTCCCGTGGTCTCTGACGGGGTGGAAAGTGCCTGGCACCTTCCACCCCCCCCACCGCCCCCACAGTTACCTGAGCATCATTATCTCGTAGAGGGCTCTGCCCTTCTCAGTGGCCTTGATCCCTTTATAGTCGACTGTCAGCTCGAGGTCGGCGTTGAAGTCGTAGTAAGTCGGGTTCGCGAACAGGTGTATCAGCGCCTGCTGCCAGCGCCGCATGTCCTCGATGACGTCGATCGTCTCGATGAGCTTCGGGTTGGTGATGGCGAGCTCGACCGTGCCGTCGTCGCTGCTCCAGTTGAAGGTGAGCTCGGTGGGGTACGTGCGGCCGTGCGGGCCGTCGACGACCTTGTCCGTGACAAGGCTGAGCGGCAGGCCGTCCTCGATAATGATCTCGTCTCCGCGCGCCATGAAGAAGACCGGAAGCTTCAGGCTGCCGACCACCGGGGCCTTCGCGGTCACTATCTGGACGAAGATGAGGCTGAAGTCGCCCACGTGCGCCCTGCCCCAGTACCAGTGGTCGATCCCGAGGCCGGGGCTGACGTTGCCCCAGTTGTGATCGTGATAACCGGTGCCTTTGACGGGCACGCTCTTCCCGTCGACAGTCAGGGTGCCCTCGACGGTCCCGTATGGTATCGGGACGACCCAGGCCATGTACTTGGCTTTCTTGGCGTCGAAGTAGCTGAAGCCCGCGCCGGGCCGCCAGGACGGCGCGCCCCGGTCGAACTTCAGGTCGACAACCGTCCCGTCGTCGGCTTCGGCGTGCAGCACGTAGTGGTCGAGGTTGCCCCTGAGCAGATTTGGGCCGATGCGCACGTCGCAGGTCTCGGCGGAAGCGACCAGGTCGGCGCCCTTGAAAGTAGGGCTTAGCCTTCGGCGGTTGCCCTCGGGGTCGTGGAGTATTATCTGGACCGATGGCTTCAGGGCCGCGTGGGGTTTCGTCATCGGCTTCGTGCTGTAGACGAGCACCGCGGTCCACCCGTTGTCGAACTGGGCATCGAAGTACCACCACTCGAAGGCGTCCGGCTGGGCGGCCGTGCGGTAGCAGTCCTCCCACTCCTCGACGACGCCCGCCTTCAGGCCTTCGCGCTTCAGGTCCTCGACCGCATCCTGGGCCCTTTTCGCTAGCTGATCGGCAGAAAGTTCCAGGTCGGGGCTCACGTGTATGTCCTTTCGCCGTCCGATACTCCGTGTGTATAGAAGGATTATGCCACGCCACCATCGCTACCGCGAGACACTGGTTTCACAGGCCGGCGCAAGATCTGAGCCTGACCTCTATTTTGCATTTCGGGCACGTTGCATCTATCTTATAGCCGCAGGAGAATCCCACCGGCACTGGAGGGTCCTTGTCCCAGGTTTCCGAACAGGAGATACGCGGTCTGACCGGCGCCGAGGTGGAAGAGCGCGTGAAGCTCGGGCAGACAAACGCTGTCAAAGAGGCGACCAGCCGCACTTACGGCCACATCATCAGGGGCAACGTCTTCACCCGGTTCAACGCGATCCTTGGCACGCTCTTCGTCGTCATCCTCATCTTCGGCTCCCCGCGCGACGCCCTCTTCGGCGCCGTTCTGGTCGTGAACACGCTCATCGGCATCGTCCAGGAGGTCCGCGCGAAGTGGACGCTGGACAAGCTGTCACTTATCAGCGAGGCCAAGGCCCGGGTGCTGCGGGACGGCAGCATCGTCGAGGTGCCGCTCGGCCAGGTCGTGCTCGATGACATCGTCGAGCTGCGCACCGGAGACCAGGTCATCGCCGACGGGCAGATCATCAGGTCCGCGGGGCTCGAGATCGACGAGTCGCTGCTGACCGGCGAGTCGGTGCCGATGGACAAGACTCCCGGCGATGAAGTGATGTCGGGAAGCTTCACAGTAGCGGGGACCGGTCTCTTCAAAGTGAACAAGGTCGGGGCCGAGGCGTACGCCGCCAAGCTCGCGGCCCAGGCGAAGCAGTTCCAGCTGGTGCACTCTGAGCTGCGCGACGGCATCAACCTGATACTCAAGTACATAACCTGGGTCATGATCCCGGCGGGCATACTGCTCTTCGCGAGCCAGCTCAAGTCCTTCGGCACTTTCCGCCTGGCCGTCCCCGGCACCGTCGCCGGGCTGGTCGGGATGGTCCCGGAGGGCCTGGTCCTGCTGACGAGCATCGCCTTCGCGGTCAGCGTGATCGCGCTCGGGCGCAGGAACGTGCTGGTCCAGGAGCTGCCCGCGGTGGAAGGCCTGGCGCGCATCGACGTCGCTTGCCTGGACAAGACCGGCACGCTCACTGAGGGCGATCTCGCCTTCGACAAGATGGAACCCCTGGGAAGCTTCAAGGCCAACCAGAAAGAGCTCGAGGAGGTGCTGGGCGCTTTCGGCTCCGACACCGCGTCGAAGAGCAGCACACTGAGCGCCATCGCCGCATCCTTCAAAGCGCCAGCGGGCTGGGAGATAACCGGGCGCGTGCCGTTCTCGTCGACCAGGAAATGGAGCGCCGAGACGTTCGGGGTGAAGGGCTCCTGGGTGATGGGCGCCCCGGAGATGCTGCTGGACAAGACGGAGTCGGGCGCAGACCTCAAGGCGCGGATCGACGAGGTCGCGAGCACGGGCCTGCGCGTGCTCCTGCTGGTCAGGGTGCCCGGCGACCTCACCGGCGAGACCCTCCCCGAGGGCCTGGAGCCCGCGGCGGTCCTGGTGTTCGAGGAGCGCGTCCGCCCCGACGCGGCCGAGACCCTGAAATACTTCACGGAGCAAGGGGTCAAGGTAAAAGTCATCTCGGGCGACAATCCCGTGACCGTAGCGGCCGTCGCGAAGCGCGCAGGCGTGCCGGATGTCGGCGAGCCCGTCGACGCGCGCACTCTGCCGGAGGACCTGGGCGAGCTCGCGGACATCATGGAGTCGAGGACTGTCTTCGGGCGCGTTACCCCTGCCCAGAAAGAGTCGATGGTCGGCGCGCTCCAGAGCAAAGGGCACATCGTCGCTATGACAGGCGACGGCGTGAACGACGTCCTCGCGCTCAAAAAGGCGAACATCGGCGTCGCGATGGGCTCCGGCTCGCCCGCGACCAGGGCGGTCGCCCAGCTGGTGCTGCTCGACGGCCGCTTCTCCGCGCTGCCCGGCGTGGTCGGCGAGGGCCGTCGCGTAATGGCGAACATGGAGCGCGTCGCCAACCTGTTCCTGACCAAGACCGTCTATGCGACCCTGCTCTCGATAGCCATCGGACTTGCCGGCTGGGTCTTCATATTCCTGCCCCGCCACCTGACGCTGGTCAGCGGCCTCACGATCGGGGCGCCCGCATTCGTTCTGTCTTTCGCGCCCAACAAGACGCGGTACCGGCCCGGCTTCGTGTACCGGGTCTTACGATTCACCGTCCCCGCCGGGATTGTCGCCGCGCTGGCGGCCTTCTCCGCCGCCGCCCTGTCTCACATCTACCCGTGGATCTCGCTGCCCGAATCGCGCACCACTGCGACGCTCGTCCTCGTGGTACTCGGCCTGTGGGTCCTCGGGGTGCTGTGCCGCCCGTGGACCTGGTGGAAGGAAGGGCTCGTCGCGGCGATGGTCCTCGGGCTCCTCTTTATCATCGCGGTGCCCTATTTCAGGCATTTCTTCCTGCTCGACCTGCCGCAGGTGGGCATCATCCTGCAGACCGTCGCGATCTCTGCGGCGGGCATCGTCCTGATGGAGCTCGGGTGGCGGTTCAGCAAATGGCGCGAGGTCGAGCGTGGGGACGTGGGGCTGGGCACCAGCGCTTCGGTGCCTTAGGCCCGGCCTGCTCACGGCGTCCATCAGCAAAGTAAGGAACTCATAATGGGGTCAGACCCTATTATGCATTTCTTAGAGCGGGCGGGTCATCTCCCACATCCCGGGGCATCCGAAAAGCGCCTCGAACTCCGGGTCGGTGCGCCAGTTCTTGACCTCGAAGCCGAGTCCTTTATAAAGGTTCAGCGCGGCGTCATTGCCGATGTGGACCGCAAGCCTCGCCCGTCTTAGCCCGAGCTGCCTTCCCCGCTCGAGGACCTGCTCGACCAGCGCTGAAGCCAGTCCCATGCGCCTGTACCCTTCGAGCGTAGCCACGTTCTGGATGGCCCAGCAGTCCTCGGTAATGGGCGGCTCGACCCTGGAATACGTCGTGAGGCCGGAGCGCATGCGGCTGATCTCCTCGTCCGTCCATCCCGTCTCTTTTAGAGCCGCCACGAACGCGAGCAGGCTGGCGCCCGGCGGGTCGACCGCGCCCACGCATGCGGACACACGGCCTTCGACAGTGGCTACGTAGTGGTTGGAGTAGTGGAGCATCGAGATTGTGCGTGCCTCCACAATGCGCTTGATCAAGTAGATCCGCTCGGCGGTCGGGCCTGGCCGGCCCCCTATCATCAGATCGTAAGTGGAGATGCGCGCGCTGCCCTGGCCCGCGATGTGCGCCAGGTGCGCTATCGGCCCGGCGTCGCCGGGTGCCGCTTCCCGAACGAGTCGTTCACTTTCCACTTTTTCTTTTCACTTTTT
>Ga0209745_1002615_pt1 | contig 10194 bp, 10 predicted proteins | sample BarGraNGADG00312_FD_184495 | JGI IMG/M metagenome (GOLD analysis project Ga0209745, IMG submission 184495) | Arctic peat soil microbial communities from Barrow, Alaska - Barrow Graham LP Ref core NGADG0004-312 (SPAdes) (version 2) | ecosystem: Environmental > Terrestrial > Soil > Wetlands > Peat... | reverse complement strand
CGCCGACCCGAAGGTGATCGCCCGCCGAAACCTTGAGCGGTGGCCGGGCAGGCGGTACGTGCCGGGCGAGGAAACGGGCACGTGCAGCTGTCCAGGTCACGATCGGCTTAAGAAAGCGAAACGCCTTCCAGCTCGAGCAACCAGCGCTTGTGCTCGAGCCCCGAGCCCAGCCCGCCGTAACCGCGCAGCGATCCGTCGGCGCCGATCACGCGGTGGCAGGGCATGACGATCATCAGCGGGTTGTGGCGCATGACGCTGCCGACGGCGCGGGCGGCTCGCGGTGAACCGGCCATTGCCGCCAGCTCGCCGTAGCTGACCGTTTTCCCGTAGGGCACGCGGGCAAGCTGATCGAGCACCTGGCGCTCGAACCCGCCCGCTTCGTAGTCGAGCGGGAGATCGAACTCGCGCCGCTTACCGGCGAAATACTCCTCCAGCTGCCCGGCGGCTTTGGCGACGACGCTGCCCGGCGCCGGCCTGGACGCGGGCACCCGCTCGCCGGCCGGAAGGAGATCGATCTGTGTCAGCCCACGTTCCGATCCCTCGATCTCGAGCGTTCCGAGCGGGGTCCCAAGGTAAGCGTGTTGGCGTTCGCGAGTGGCCATGAAGTGACTGTAGCTCGGACGGCAACTCTCGCGCATCCGCTTTACGCTCGGAGTAGAAACCCGTTCAGGCCTCGAGCGGAATAAGCAGACGCGGTGTCAGGTAGACCTCGATAAGTGCGGCAAAAAGAAGCAGAGGGACGGATACCGAGGCCGCCCGTAAGAGTAGGCGCCCCGGCCTTTCCGCCCGCACGACGATGCAGCTCGCCGCCGCCGCAAGCGGGAGGAGGAGAGCGCCAAACTCGGGCGTGCCGTGCGGAAGGGTGAAGAGGAGAGCCCAGTGTGAGGAGAGGCGCCTATCGAGCGCGCTGGCTTGTTCGGAGAAGATTGCCCACAACACCATCAGCAGCAATACGACGACGAGCGGATAGATAAAACGGGCGGCGACGTTCACGGCCGGGTGATCCCAGGTGTCGTGAATTCCCCAGCTCCAAAGCCGTGCGATCGGCCAGGCGAGCAACGTGATCGCCGCCAACCAGGCGTAGTTCACGCCTGCGATCGCCAAGACGTCGGAGAAGTGGTTATGACGAGACAGGAGCACCGAGCCGAAGCTTTCATAGGAAGAAGGGCCGCTTCGCAGCGCGGCGGTGACGACGATGGCCAGCTGAAGCAGCAGCGCACCAGCCAGTGCGGTTACGCCGATCCAGCGAGCGCGCCTATCGAGTTGCGTAATCGTTTGAGTCCTTCGGTCGCATGGGACGGCGACGGCAGTTGCTCAACTTCTCGGCGCGGCGATCGAGCGGCTTGAGCCTACGTCGATCACGCAGCGGCGCCTTCTCGACCGGATAGGCTCTACGTCGTGCGCCTTGCCGTCGTCGGTCATGTCGAGTGGATCGATTTCCTGCGCGTTTCCCGCCTGCCCGCACAGGGCGAGATCGTGCACGCGAGCCGGGGATGGGGTGATGCGGCCGGCGGCGGCGCGGTGGCCGCCGTTCAGCTTGCGAATCTCGCCGGCGAAGCGATGCTCTTCACCACCTTCGGCGCTGACGCGCGCGGCCGCCACGCGCGCGAAAGGCTCGAGGCGCAGCGCGTTCGCGTGCTCGCGCGCGAGATCGATCTGCCGCAGCGTTACGGAGTCACCTTCGTAGACGACGACGGCGAGCGAACGATCACCGTCGTGGGGGAGAGGCTGACGCTACGCGGCGAAGATTCGCAGCTGCCCTGGAGTGAGCTCGAGCAGGTAGACGGTGTCTACTTCGTCAGCGGCGATGCGGAGACTGTTCGCCAGGCGCGGAAGGCTCGCGTGCTGGTCGCCGCCTCGCGCTCACTCGGAGTGCTGCAAGAAGCGAGCGTCGAGCTCGACGCGATCGCCGGTAGCGATCTCGACCCGAATGAGCGCTACCAGCGCGGCGACCTCGATCCGGCGCCACGTCTCGTCGTTCGTACCGAAGGGGCGGACGGTGGCACGCTCGAGCCCGGCGGTCGCTACGACGCCGTCGAGCCCCCGGGGCCGGTCGTCGACAGCTACGGCTGCGGCGACTGTTTCGCGGCCGGGCTCACCTACGGTCTGGCCGCGGGCATGCCGGTCGCCGAGGCGGTTCAGCTCGCGGCTCGCTGTGGTGCGACTGTTCTCACCGGCAACGGGCCTTACGAGCGCCAGCTGACGCTGACGACCTAACGCCGGTTCCCTGCTTCGGCTGTTGTCCTGAGCCTCGATCAACGCAATTTGCGGACCTCGCCCGGGGCACCCCAGCCCACCACCCGGTTTCAGCGTATTAGCGCGCCACGCGCCGCTGTGTAACGAAATCGAGTCGAATCACGCGCTCTCCGCCGTGCCGCAGAAGTAGCCGTCGGTGGAGGATCGAGCGAGTTCTCGACCGAAAAGTGTTGCGTTGTGGGAAGTTGTGGGATAAAGTGGGGCAACGTGGACCACGTAAGCGGTCAATCCCATGCTTTCAGGCGAGTACGAACACACCCTTGACGAGAAGAACCGGCTGACGCTTCCAGCCCGGTTCAGGCCCCGCTTTGCCGAGGGCCTGGTGCTCACGCGCGGCATGGACAGCTGCCTGAGCATCTACACCAAGGAGGAATTCTCGCGCTCGATCGAGGCCCGCCTGGCCGAGCTCGATCCGCTTTCTCGTGAGAGCAGGCTGATGCACCGCTTCTACTTCTCGGGCACCGTCGAGGCCGTTCCCGACAGGCAGGGAAGGGTGATGGTGCCGCAGGCGTTGATTCAGAGTGTCGGTTTCTCGCGCGAGGTCATGGTGGTCGGGGTTCTCGATCACCTCGAGATCTGGGATCGCGCAGCCTGGCGGGATTACATGAAACAAGTAGAGGAGAACGTCGAAGATGCTGCCGAACGCCTTGCAGCCCAACGCGACTGACCACGTTCCCGTTTTGGCCGACGAGGTGCGAGAGCTGCTCGCCGTCCGCCCGGGCGAGACCGCGGTGGACACCACTTTCGGCGCGGGCGGTCATGCACGTCTGCTCGCGGCCGATCTGCGCGGCGAGGGGAAGCTGATCGCGATCGACCGCGATCCCTCGGTGCGTCCTTACTTCGAGAGTTTCAGGCGCCGCGCCGGCGTGCAGGCGCGCCTCCTCCACGGCGACTTTGCCGATGTGCTCGATCGTCTGGCCTCAAACGGCGTCAGGGCCGATGCCGTTCTCTTCGATCTAGGCGTCTCGAGCATGCAGATCGACCGTCCCGAGCGCGGCTTCTCCTATGCCGTCGACGCGCCGCTGGACATGCGCATGGATCCCTCCGAGGACTATTCGGCGCGCGATCTCGTCAACGAGGCCAGCGCGAAGGAGATGGAGAAGATCTTCCGCCGCTTCGGCGAGGAGCGCTATGCCAAGTCGATCGCTCGGGCGATCGTGGAGCAACGCCGGAGGATGGAGTTCACGCGCACCTCCGAGCTGGTCGAGACGATCAGAGGCGCTATTCCGGCGCCGGCGCGCTTCGGCGAGGGGCACCCGGCCAAGCGTGTCTTCCAGGCGCTTCGGATCGCGGTCAACGACGAGCTGCAGTCGCTCGCCGACGCCCTTCCCAGCGCGTTCGAGTTACTACGACCAGGCGGCCGCATGGCAGTTATCAGTTTCCACTCGCTCGAGGACCGGATCGTGAAGCGCTTCCTGCGCGCCAAGGAGCACGGCTGCATCTGCCCGCCCGATTTCCCGATCTGCAACTGCGGACAGGAAGCGGAGATGCGCCTGTTGGGTCGCAAGGCCATTCGCCCGGGCCCGCGTGAGCTCGCGCTCAACCCGCGGGCGGCTTCGGCTCGCCTCCGCGCGGCGGTGAAGCTGTGACCGCGGCGCCCGTACGTGTCGCCCGGCCTGCCAGTAGGCCTGCGCCGCGCCCACAAACGTCGCGCGCGGCCCCGCAGCGGAAAAGGCGCAAAGCCGCTCAGCGCAGCGTGCGCGGTGGAATCTTCTGGATCGTCGCCCTCGCAGTGCTCCTGACCGGCGTGGTTTCCGTCAACGTCGCCGTCCTTCGTCAGAACATGCAGCTCGAGAGCTACGGCAGCGAGCGATCGCAGCTGCGCGATCAAAATCTCGAACTCCGCTCGCGCCTCTCTCAGGCGACTTCGTCGCCGTACGTTGAGAAGGTCGCCCAGAAGAAACTGGGTCTGGTCTACGCGAACTCCGACCAGGCGACCTACATCCGGCTCGGCACGGGCGGGAAGTGAGCCAGCGAGCGGCGAATCGAAGAATTCGGCTGCTCGGGGCAGCACTCGCTCTCGCACTCTCTCTCGCCCTGGCCAGAGCCGGTTGGATCCAGGTGGTCAGGGCCGGCTCGCTCGCCAAGCTCGCCGACGCTCAGCAAACGCTGACAGTTCCGGTCCCGGCGCCCCGCGGCACGATTTTCGACCGTAACAGCGTAGAGCTGGCGGCGAACGAAGACTCGATCACTATCTCCGCCGACCCCAAGCTCGTGCGCTCCCCGGCGAACGAAGCGCGGCGGGCGGCCGCGGTGCTTGGTCTCGATCTACAGGACAAAGCGGCGCTGCTGGAGAAGCTCGCCGACCGAAAGAGCCGTTTCACATACGTCGCCAGGCAGGTGCCGCTCGCGAAGGCAAAGAAGCTGGAGCGAATGAAGCTTGCGGGCTTTTTCTTCACGATCGAGCCCAAGCGCGTCTACCCGCTGGGTCCGCTCGCCGCTCAGACGATCGGTTTCGCAGGCGTCGACAACCGCGGTTTGACCGGGCTCGAGCTGGCTTACGAGAAGTCACTGCTCGGGCGCGATGGCGAGAAGACTGTGGTGCGAGATCCGGCCGGGCGTGAGATCGACATGAAAAGCACCACCTACGAGAAGCCCGGCGCCGATCTCACCCTGACGATCGACAGCGTGATTCAGCAATACGTTCAGCAAGTGCTTGCGCAGGCCCGCAAAACCTGGCAAGCCCGCTCGGCCTCGGCGGTGGTGCTGGATCCACGTTCCGGCGCGGTGCTGGCGATGGCCACCGCCCCGAGCTACGACGCCAACAGCACTTCGCAGACGGCCCTGCCTCTCCAACTGAACAGATCTGTCACCGATGCCTACGAGCCCGGATCGACCTTCAAGCTGGTGACGGTCGCCGGAGCGCTCTCCGAGGGCCTGGTCTCGCCGCAGACCTCCTTCACGCTGCCCTACTCGATCATGGTCTCAGACAAGCGGATCCATGACTCCCACCCGCGCGGTACCGAGCAGATGTCGGTCACCAAGATCCTTACCGTCTCCTCGAACGTGGGCGTCGCCACCATCGCCACTCAGCTGCTCGGCAGCGAGCGGCTGGACCGCTGGATCAAGCGCTTCGGCTTCGGCGAAAAGACGGGCATCGACTTCCCGGGCGAGAGCCAGGGGATCGTGTTACCGCTCGATCAGTGGTACGGATCGGCCGCCGGCACGATCCCGATCGGGCAGGGAATCGCCGTCACACCGCTTCAGCTGGCCGCCGCCTACGCGGCGATCGCGAACAAGGGCGTCTGGTTGCAACCGCATCTCGTATCGCAGATCGGTGTGAAGCCGGCGCCGGCCCCGAAGCGGCGACGGGTGGTGACGTCGACGGTGGCAGCGCAGCTGATGGCCATGCTCAGCAACGTCGTAGCCGAGGGAACGGGCACGGAGGCGGAGATTCCGGGCTACAGCGTGGCCGGCAAGACGGGCACCGCGGGCAAGCCCGATCCCAGGACCGGAGGCTATTTGGCCGGCAAGTACGTGGCCTCCTTCGTCGGTGCCGTTCCGGCCTCCAATCCGCGGCTTGTAATCCTGGTCACCGTCGACGAGCCGAGCACGATCTGGGGCGGCAGCGTCGCGGCGCCGGCTTTCAGGGAGATCGCTCTCGACTGCCTGCGCTATCTCGAAGTTCCGCCCGACCGGGCGAGCTGAGCTTCAAGCGCCGGCGCCGCTAGAAGCAGGCCGCGCTCGCGGCCCCGAGCTTTTTCATCGTCTTGGGATTCGCAACCTGCGAGACCCGACCTTTCGTGTCGGCGACGATCAACTCTTTGAGCGGGAGAGTCTTCTCCAACTGCCTGACGACGCAGCGACAGGCTTCGTTCCGGCCTGGGGCCGACTGTTTGCAGCCCTTGATGAGGTTCCCCCTGATTGGCTCGGGATAGACGTTGCGTTTCTTCTCTACGGCGGAAAGCGTACTTCGGCTGCAAGTGAATTCGATCTCGGCGAAGTTCTTAACCGTTTTGGCGCTGACTTTGCCCTTTCCCTTCTCAGCCTTCATGAAGGCATTCGCCTCATCGACGGAGATCGACTTTTGCATTTGCTCGAAGGAGCACTCGCAGTACTCCCGAGCGCCGCCGCCCGTCGCCAGGCAGCCGTTTATAAAATCGGCTCGGTCACGTTCCGAGAAGCCGCCGCTGTCGCGGTGAATCGAGAGATCACAGGCCGCCGCTCCCAGAGCGATCAGGCAGAAGAGGAAAACGGCGGCGAGACGTCTCAACTCGCGGCGAATACTGACAGAAATCGGTTCGAAGGAACCCGGTGTCGCTCGAGTCATGAAAGGGCCGGGTCTGAGCGCGTTGGTAAACTCGCTTGGCGATGGATCTGGAGCGTTTGAGCGCGGCGCTCGAGCCCCGCGAGACAATCCGGCGCGCTCCTGTTGAAGTGCGCGGTCTGGCCTACGACGTGCGGGCGGTCGAAGCGGGCTCGCTTTTCTTCTGCGTCCCGGGCATGCACGCCGACGGGCACGACTTCGCCCCCGAGGCCGTAGAGCGCGGCGCCGTTGCCCTGGTCGTAGAGCGCCCGCTCGAGCTGGACGTGTCGCAACTGCTGGTCGCCTCGTCGCGCGTGGCGATGGCCGGAGCCGCGGACATCTTCTTCGGCGAGCCGACCCGCGAGCTCCAATTGGCCGGGGTCACCGGCACGAACGGCAAAACGACGACGTGCTTTCTCGTCTACGAGATCCTGGCCGCCGCCGGCCGGCGCCCGGGACTGGTCGGGACGGTCGAGGGCCGAGTCGGCGGTAAGCCCAGGAAGATGGCGCGGACCACCCCTGAAGCTATCGATTTGCAGCGATTATTCCGCGAGATGCTGGACGCAGGCGACAGGAGTTGTGTGATCGAGGCCTCCTCGCATGCGATCGAGCTGCACCGGCTCGACCGGGCTCGATTCGCCGCCTTGGCCTTCACCAATCTGAGTCAGGACCACCTCGACTTCCACGAGACGATGGAGAACTACTTCGCGGCCAAGCGGCGACTGTTTCTCTCCGGCGACGAGACTCCCTCCGCGATCAACATCGACGACGCTTTCGGGCGCCGGCTGGCCGCGGATCTGCGCGCCGTGGGCCAGGAGCGCGTGCTCACCTTCGGCCGGGCGCGCGACGCCGACCTGCGTCCCGACGAGATCGAGCTCGGCGCCGATGGAACGCGAATCCGCCTCGGCGAGTTGGAGCTACGAAGTCCGCTGCGCGGCGCCTTCAACGCCGAGAACCTGCTCACTGCGGCGGCGCTGACTCGCCTGCTTGGGGTCGAGGACGCTCAGATCGCGGCCGGAGTCGCGGCCTTGAAGGGCGTCCCGGGTCGCTTCGAGGCGGTTGAGCGCGAGCAGCCCTTCACGGTCGTCGTCGACTACGCGCACACGCCCGACGCTCTTGCGCGACTGCTCACCGCGGCGCGAGAGCTGGTGCGGGGCAAGCTGATCTGCGTCTTCGGCTGCGGCGGTGACCGCGACCGTGAAAAGAGGCCGCTGATGGGTGAGATCGCTGCCGCGCTGAGCGACGTCGCCATCGTCACTTCCGACAACCCGCGCAGCGAGGCGCCCCGTTCGATCATCGACGAGATCCTCGCCGGCGTCGAGGAAGGGACGGTCGAGGTCGAGCCGGATCGAAGGGCGGCGATCGAGCAGGCGCTTGCTCAAGCGCGCGAGGGCGACATTGTGGTGATCGCCGGCAAGGGGCACGAGCAGGGCCAGGAGATCGGAGATCGGGTGCTTCCCTTTGACGATCGCGTGGTCGCCGCCGAGCTACTTGTCGAGCTTGGGGCGGGAAGATGATTCCGCTTCCGCTGGAGGAAGTCGCGCGGCTCTGCGAAGGAGAGCTGACCCGGGCGGACGCTGCCTCGGAGATCACCGGCGTTGTGATCGACTCACGGCGCGTCCAGGCCGGCGACCTGTTCGTGGCCGTCAACCGCGGCGTCGAGTTCGCGCCCGAGGCGCTGAAGCGCGGTGCGGCCGCCGTTCTCGTCCCGACAGGTGCAGAGGCGGCGCTGTCCGCTCTTGCCGGAGCGGTGCGAGCTCGCTCCAGTGCTCGCGTGATCGCGATCACGGGCTCGACCGGCAAGACCTCGACCAAGGACATATTGGCCGCGCTTTGCACGCCGCATCTGAGAACCGTGGCGGCGGAGGCGAGCTTCAACAATGAGCTCGGTATTCCGCTCACCGTCTGCCGCCTCGAGGCTGATACGGAGCTGGCGGTGGTCGAGATAGGGATGCGCGGCCTCGGTCAGATCGAGCAGGCCTGTGGCTTCGTCCGTCCGCATATCGGCCTGATCACGAGCGTCGGGCCCGTGCACCTGGAGCTCCTCGGCACGGTCGAGCGGGTGGCCCGTGCCAAGGCCGAGGTACTGCGCGGGCTGGAGCCCGGTGGGGTCGGAATCGTCCCGGCCGGCGAGCCACTGATCGAGCCCTACATTCCGGCAGGGATCGATCTGCACCGCTTCGGCCCCGGCGGATCCTCCTTCCTCGTTTCCTTCGAGCCCACTGATGAGACCTCCCGCGCCGTTTTCGAGATTGAGGGCGAACGGGTTGAGTTGGAGCTCGCTTTGAGCGCGCGTCATCAAGCCGAGAACACGCTTGCGGCGCTGGTCGCCTACCGCGCTCTGGGCTTGCCACTGGAAGGTGCGCAGGAAGGTGCGCGGACGATTAGGCTCTCTCGCTGGCGCGGCGAAGAGACCGCGCTGCCCGCCGGGGGACTTCTGATCAACGACTCCTACAACGCCAACCCGACCTCGCTCGCCGCGGCGCTCGAGCACCAGGCTCAGCTTGCCGCCGGGCGCAGGTGCGTGGCCGTGCTCGGAACGATGGCCGAGCTCGGAGCCGAGAGCGAGCGCTACCACCGAGAGATCGGTAGCCGCGCGGCAGAGCTTGGCGTAGCCGCCGTGCTGGCGGTCGGGGAAGAGGCGCGAGCCTATCTCGATCGGGCCGACGGGGTGCCCGAGCGCGAATGGGCGCCCGACGCCGAGAAAGCCGCGGAGCTGGCGCTGAAAATGGCCCGACCCACCGACTGCGTGCTGGTCAAGGGCTCGCGGGTTATCGGCCTGGAAGTGGTTGCCAAGGCGCTCGAGGAGGCGTTCGCGGCGTGAGTACCGGGCTCGCAAACGTCTTCGTGCTGGCGGACTTGTCCTTGCCGAGCCCGATGGTGCGCGTGATCCTGGCCAGCATCCTGGCGCTCACGATCTCGATCTTCGCCGGGCCGCGCTTCATCGCCTTCCTTCGCCACCACGATCTCGGTCAGCACATTCGCGAGGAGGGGCCGGCGGGGCACGTGGTCAAGCAGGGAACGCCGGTCATGGGCGGCGTGCTCTTCCTGGCGGCGGCGGTGATCGCTTTCCTGATTTTGAGCGAGTACACGATTCAGGCGCTGACGGTGCTCTTCGTCATGCTCGCCTGCGCCGGGATCGGCTTCACCGACGACCTGATGAAGCTGCGCCGGAAGCGCTCGCTCGGATTGGCCGGGCGTTGGAAGATGATCTTGCTGGTTCTGATCACCGTCGGCGCCGGCTATCTCGCGCATCGCGCCGGTCAGCCGACCTGGATCGCCGTCCCCTTCACCAACTCGCATCTGGAACTGGGCATGGCCTGGTACGTGCTGCTCTTCTTCGTCATCGCCGGCGCGGCCAACGGCGTCAACCTGACCGACGGCCTGGACGGCCTGGCGGCGGGCACCGGCATCATCGCCACCTTCACCTTCCTCTCGATCGCGGTTCTCGCCTATGTGCGCTCCTCGCCGAACCCCGGCCTGCGCGAGCCCAGGCTCGTCGACATGGCGATTCTGGCCGCGGCGCTGATCGGAGGGCTGATCGGCTTCCTCTGGTACAACACCTTCCCGGCCGACGTGTTCATGGGAGACACCGGCTCGATGGGGATCGGCGGCGCGCTGGCGGGCTTCGCGATCATGACCAAGACCGAGCTCCTGCTGCTTCTGATCGCCGGGATCTTCCTGATCGAGGC
>Ga0209745_1002613_pt1 | contig 10197 bp, 13 predicted proteins | sample BarGraNGADG00312_FD_184495 | JGI IMG/M metagenome (GOLD analysis project Ga0209745, IMG submission 184495) | Arctic peat soil microbial communities from Barrow, Alaska - Barrow Graham LP Ref core NGADG0004-312 (SPAdes) (version 2) | ecosystem: Environmental > Terrestrial > Soil > Wetlands > Peat... | reverse complement strand
GCGAAGGGGACGCCCGACAGGCCCCCGCCGCAGCGCCCCCAGGTGTCGGCCGGTCTCCTACTTCAACCGCTGGCCCGTCGTCACGCTGCCCATCGTCGCCTCCATCCTCCGAAGAACCGCACGATCCACGGCGCCCACGGCCCGATCAGCACGTCAGGGACGAACAGCATGGGGCGCCTTCGCTTTCGGGTGCCGCGCGAACAGTTCGTCGAATGACTCCCCGGCCCACAGTTCCGAGACCGCGAACGGGAGATCGTCGTGGCTTGAGCAGATCCTCGGGCACCCGTCGCTCGAGGTCCTCGTAAAGCACAGGGATCAGGAGCGGAAAGCGGTCCGCGCGAAGCGCCTCGAGAAGCCCTTCCCAGTCGCGGCCATGGTCCAGGGCGGGCTGACATCCCGCGGCCCGTCAGCACCAGCGCGTGAACGGGCGCTTTGTGCGAAGATGAGGGCCATGCGTCACGCGACTTTCGTGCTCCTCGCGGTGATCTCGCTGGCTTCAACGGCCGAGGCCCAGATGGCGTCGGACCTGCCGATCGGCCGGTACGTGATCGACGTGCGGGGCGCCCTCCTGAAGATCCCCTCGAGCGCTGAACTCGCCAGCCCGTATGGCCTGGCGGCCGTGGATCTGCCCGGGCTTGGACTCGGTTTCGATGTGGGCGCGCACGTCTACCCGGTCCGGTGGCGCTGGGTCACGTTCGGCGTCGGCCTCGACCTCGCCATAGGCCGGGCCTCTGCGGGAGTGGTGGAGGCCGAGGACGGCACCACGTCGGGCACCGATGTCACGGCGCGCTTCACGGCCGTGTCGCCGCAGGTGTCGCTCAATTTCGGGTCGGCCGCCGGATGGAGCTACCTCAGTGGAGGGCTCGGCTTCTCGACGCTGGGGTTCGAAACACCCACGACGTCTCCCACGCTGATCGCGCCACGCCGCAAAACGCTCAACTTCGGCGGGGGCGGCCGGTGGTTCTTTCGCGACCGGATGGCCTTCACCTTCGACCTCCGGTTCTACGCGATGAACCCGATCGCCGCGGAAACCGACATCCTGCATTCGCCGCGCCTGAGGATGATGGTCTTCTCGGCCGGCGTGTCGTTCCGCTGAGAGCGCGCGGGCTACCGCGGGCTGTCGTGGTGTGCTCGGCGGTTGACACACTACGCGGCCAATGCATCTTTGTGCCAACGATCATTGAATCCCCTTATTGGTTTCGTAGGGGATGACTGTGGGGTCCTTTGAAGATACTGCTGGTTTCACCGTGTGAGCCGAGGTACATCAACTACTCGAAGAGCAAGTGGGTCGTCTGCCCAGCACTTCGTTTACTCGCCGCCTATACTCCCCGCAAGCGCGAGGAGGGTCGTCTTGTCCGACGCGATGGCATAGACCGCGGGCCGCCAGCGCTCGTACGCATACTCGGCGGTCCAGTCCGGCCGGTCGATAGGAAGCATTAGGCCGGTCTGCCTTGGCCAAGTTCACCGAACACCCGTTATCAGACAGCGCTGACGCCGTCCGGAGGAGCCGCCCCGCCCAGGCACAGCCCAGGCACAGGGCAGATTATCGCCGTTTCCGCCGACGTATCAAGGAAGAAGTCGCCGCGCGGGGCGCGCCGGACGACGGGCGGGGGTACCTCCGGCGAGTCGGCACCCCGGGGCACCGGTCAGGCGCACGGGTCGAAGGCCGAGACACGCCGTGTCCTTCCGGCAAGCCTGCGTCACTCGTTTGTCGCATTCGACTACGATGCCGTCGTGACGGCGGCGAGCGCGTCCCGGTAGTTCCACGGCATCCAGGCGGCCGGCTTGGCGGTGAGCGCGTCCCGGTGCCGCTGCAGGACGGTGAGATAGTCGAAGGGGTTCGCGCCCGCGAGTTCAGACGTGTGAATCAGGCTCATGAATAGGTCGCCGACGTGGGCGCCGGTGGGCGTCCGATAGAAGAGCGCGTTCCGGTCCGGTGTGGAGACACCAAGGCGGACGACGCCGAGTGGCGGCACGCTATCGGTGGCGCCTCAGGCTGCGGTCCGACGCCGCCGTGTTGCCGCGTCGAGATCCCACGTCGCCTGAAGGTTCATCCAGATCTTGCTCGACGTCCCAAGCGCCTCCGCCAGATCCAACGCGGCGTCGGCCGTGACCCCCCGCTTGCCGCGAATGAACTCATTGAGCCGGGCCCGGGTCCAGCCGACCCGCGAGGCGAAGGCGGCCTGGGTCTCTCCGGCCGGCTCCAGGAACTCCTCCAAGAGGATCTCGCCGGGGTGGACCGGGTTCTTGGGTGGGCGCATGTTGCAGTCCTCAGTGATAGTCGACGATGCTCACGTCGAGCGCGTGGCCATCGCTCCAGCGAAAAACGACTCGCCACTGATCATTCACGCGAATCGAGAACCAGCCCTTCCGGTCTCCCTTCAGCGCTTCCAGCCTGTTCCCGGGCGGCACGCGGAGATCGCGAAGATCCTCGGCCTCGTGAAGGTACAGTAGCTTGCGCCGGGCTGCCGGGTAGATCTGGGGCGGGAGACGTCTGACCGCAGCCGAACGCCGATCATCATAGACATTCTCGGCGAGCTGGTTGCCGAACGACCGGATCACAATTCAGATGTTATCGTAACACGATAATTCCGACAAGGCGGGCTCGCCGTATGTGCTCAATCTCCCGGCTGGATGGGGCCACCGGTGGCCGGTTCAAGTCCGACCGTCGGCTCCACTTGACAGAACGGGATGAGAACCCGCCTCAGGCTGCGCTTCGACGCCGCCGTGCTGGCGCGCCGCGAGCCTGATCCAGGCGACCCAGGAGATTGACTTCCCAGCCATGCGCTGGGGGCTCTCGACCGATAGCCGGCCAGCCGGTGTACAATTCCGCCTTCCGGCGCCCGCTCTCTGGCGAAGAGAAACGGCGCCTGTCATCCTCATCACCAGGAGGCGTCATGGGTACGCGCGGCCGCGAAATCGTCGGGATGGACGTGAACCAGTTGCTCGACCTGCTCAATCGGGCGTACGCCAGCGAGTGGCTGGCCTACTACCAGTACTGGCTCGGCGCGAAGGTCATCAAGGGGCCGATGAAGGACGCGGTAGCGGCGGAGCTGAATCTCCATGCCGCCGAGGAACTGAATCACGCCGTCCTGCTGGCCGGGAGGATCGTACAGCTCGGCGGGACGCCGGCGTTGAGTCCGAAGGACTGGTTCACGCTGAGCCCCTGCAAGTACGAGGCGCCCACCGATCCCCATGTCGGCTTGATCCTCGAGCAGAGCATTGCGGGTGAGCAGTGCGCCATCTCCTCTTACAAGCAACTGATGGACACGACGAAGGACAAGGACATGGTCACGTACAACCTGGCGCTGACCATTCTGCAGCAGGAAGTGGAGCACGAGGAAGATCTGCAGAGCCTGGAAGAAGACCTGAAGCTGATGCTGCAGCCAACCAGTCGTTAGCCATGCGTATCTATCTGGCCTGTACGGTTCGGGGCAGTCGAGCGGGCGTCGTCGTCGCGCGGGTGATTGCCGAGCGGCTGCGCACGCTCGGGCACGAGATCCTGACGTCACACCTGCTCGTGGACGACGTAGAGCGGGCAGAAGGGGCGGTCACCGAGGGAGAGGTGTACGAGCGCGACCGGGGCTGGCTGGACGAGTGCCACGCGCTTGTCGCGGAAGCGTCGGGATCGAGCTACGGCGTCGGGTTCGAGGTGGGGTACGTGACCGGCCGCGCCGCCGCGACAGGGCAGCGCGTGTTCGTGCTCTACGATGCGGCCCGACGCGACCAGGTGTCGCGACTCGTGTCAGGGTTCAGCACCGCGCACGGGGCGACCTGCGGGTACGAGTCGCTCGACCAGGTCGAAGCGTTCATCGACCGCCACTTCGGGCCGGCTGTGGAATCCGTGCCCTGAAGCCCGGCTCATTCGTTTCCACCCAGTCATCCCTCGGCGTCCCAGCCTCCTCACCTCATCCGCTTGTGGCCCCGGTCGCTCCGCGTTACGATGACTCCCTTGCCGAGCCTCTTTCTCTCCGGCCCGGCTTATCCGCATCCCGATGTGCCCCTGCGTCCGATGGAGGAGGCTGGCATGCGTTCCAGGTTCTCGTGGCTCGTCGTGGTCATCGCCTGTATGGTTCTCACGTCAGGCTTGTGGACGAGGGTCGTCCATGCTCGAAGCCAGGCGCCTGACGCGGGCTCTGGCGTCGTCGATCGCGCCTTCTTTGGCGCCCTGAAGTGGCGGAACATCGGGCCGAACCGCGGCGGCCGGTCGATTGCCGTGGCGGGTTCGCCGGTGCGACCGCTGGAGTACTATTTCGGCGCGACGGGCGGGGGCATCTGGAAGACGACCGATGGCGGAACCACCTGGCGGCCCGTCGCCGACGAGTTCCTCCAGACATCCTCGGTCGGTGCGATCGCCGTCTCGGAATCTCATCCCGACATCGTCTATGCCGGGATGGGCGAGGTGGCGCTTCGGGGAAACGTGATCCAGGGCGATGGCCTCTACAAGTCGGCAGATGCCGGGAAAACCTGGAAGCGAATCGGCCTGTCGGACACTCAGAACGTTGCCAGAATCCGCATCCATCCCTCCAACCCTGACATTGTTTTCGTGGCAGCGCTCGGGCATACCTACGGGCCCAACGACCAACGGGGCGTGTTCCGCACGATCGATGGCGGGGCGACGTGGAAGAAAGTGCTGTTCAGGACCAGCACGGCAGGCGCGGTAGACCTGGCCCTCGACCCGAAGAACCCCCTGGTCATGTTCGCGGCGCTTTGGGAGGTGTCTCGCACACCTCACTCGCTCTCGAGCGGCGGAACGGGGAGCGGGCTGTTCAAGTCTACCGACGGCGGCGACAGCTGGACGGAACTGACGCGAAACGCCGGGCTGCCAAAGGGGACGATCGGCAAGATCGGCGTCGCGGTCGCGGGCGCGGACCGGGTCTACGCCATCGTCGAAGCAGAGGATGGTGGAATGTTCCGGTCCGAGGACGCGGGCGCCACCTGGACGAGGATCAACGACGAGCGACGGTTCCGTCAGCGCGCGTTCTACTACAGCCGAATCTACGCCGACCCGAAGGACCGCGAGCGCGTCTACGTGCTGAACACCGGCTTCTATCGCTCAGCTGATGCGGGCAAGACCTGGAAGGCCATCGGCGTTCCTCACGGGGACAATCACGACCTCTGGATTGCCGGGAACGACACCGCGCGCATGATCAACGGCAACGACGGGGGCGCGAACGTGTCGTTCAACGGGGGAGAGACGTGGACCGGGCAGCGCTATCCGACGGCACAGATCTACCACGTGACCACGACCGCGCATGTGCCGTACCACGTCTGCGGCGCGCAGCAGGACAACAGCACCGCCTGCCTCCCGGTCACCAGCAGCGGCGACGACTTCTACGACATCGGCGGTGGCGAGAGCGGTTACATCGCGGCGGACCCGCGAAACCCGGATGTCTTCTACGCCGGGAGCTACGGCGGTCTCCTCACTCGCTACGACCGGCGCACCGGGCAGATGCGGCAGATCAACGTGTGGCCTGAGAACCCGATGGGTCATTCCTCCAATGCCATGAAGGAACGGTTCCAGTGGACCTTCCCGGTCGTGTTCGCGCCGACCGACCCGAAGGTCCTCTATGTCGGGTCGCAGCACCTGTGGCGCACGACCACGGAAGGGCGGAGCTGGGAACGCATCAGCCCGGACCTCACGCGGGCGGATCCTTCGACGCTCGGGCCGTCGGGCGGTCCGATCACCCTCGATCAGACAGGCGTCGAGACCTACGCGACCATCTTCACGATTGCCCCGTCCCCGAGAGATGGCGCAACGATCTGGACGGGAAGCGACGACGGCGTGATCCAGCTGACCAGGGATGGTGGAACCACGTGGGCTCGCGTGACACCGCCCGATTTGCCGGAGTTTGCCAGGATCAGCCTGATCGACGCATCTCCGCATTCCCCAGGCACGGCCTGCGTGGCTGCCAATCGCTACCAGCGCGATGACCGCTCGCCGTACTTCTACCGAACAGAAGACTACGGCAAGAGCTGGACGAAGATCGTGAAGGGGATTCCCGTGACTGATTTCGCGCGCGCGATTCGCGAGGATCCAAAGCGACCGGGCTTGCTCTACGCGGGGACCGAACACGGCTTCTACGTCTCGTTCGATGAGGGCGCCAACTGGCAGTCGCTCCGGCTGAACATGCCCGTCACCCCGGTCCACGACATCGCGGTGACCGAGACCGACGTCGTGGTCGCCACGCATGGCCGGTCGTTCTTCGTCCTCGATGATGTGGCGGTCCTCCGCCAACTGACGCCCCAGGCGGCCGCGGACGCCGTTCACCTGTTCACGCCGCAGGACGCGGTGCGTTCGGTGAGCCGCGGCGTGACGATCGACTACTACCTGAAGGAGGCGGCATCGAAGGTCATCGTCGAGGTCCTCGACGGCAGCGGACAGTTGGTCAGGGCGTTCACCGGAACACCCGAAGCGGCTGCCGGGAAGGAGAAGAAGGAAGAGCCGGCGGCGGAAGAGGAGGCGCCGCGAGGCGCCGACCCCACGGTGACGGCGAAGGTCGGGATGAACCGCTTCGTCTGGGATATGCGCCATCCGGGTCCCACGGCCATCCCGAAGATGATCCTCTGGGCGGCGGGCACTCGTGGCCCCAAGGCCGTGCCGGGGCGTTACCAGGTGCGGTTGACCGTCACCCCGGTCGCCGCATCGGCGGCCGCGCCGATCGTGTTGACCGCACCGTTCGGGATTCGCAAGCACCCGTGGCTGACGTCGGTGCCCGACGCCGATATCCAGGAGCAGTTCTCTCTGGCCATGCAGGTCCGCGATCGAGTGAGCGCGGCCAACGAAGCCGTGATCCGCATTCGCGCACTGAAGGACCAGCTGAAAGACCGGGTGTCGGGCTCGAAACCGGGCAAGCTGGGTCCCGCGGCTGACGCGTTGTTGTCGAAGCTGACGGCCATCGAAGGCGAGATCTACCAGTATCGGAACATGAGCAGCCAGGACCCGCTCAACTATCCAATCAAGTTGAACAACAAGCTCGCGGCGCTGCTTGGCGTCATCGAGAGTGCTGACGGAAAGCCCACCGAGCAGAGCGTCGCGGCCTTCAAGGACCTGGCGGCACGGCTGGACGCGGAACTCGAGAAGCTCGAGGCTGTCCAACTGGCTGATCTGACCGCGTTCAACAGGCTGGCCGCGGCGGCGAAGGTCCAGCCCGTCAAGTAGAGGAGTGCAGCGTGTTTGTGCTGACAGCGCCTCGGCGCCTTGGGTATAATCCGCCGTTCGTGGGTGTATGGCGGAAATCGGGCGGATCATGATCACCGCGCGCAGGCTGCTCGTATCCGGACGGGTGCAAGGCGTCGGGTTCCGGTGGTTCGCCATCGAGATCGCCTCGCTCGAAAACGTCACCGGCTGGGTCGGTAACCTGCCCGACGGTTCCGTCGAAATTCTCGCCGAGGGAGATGCCGAAGCTGTGGAACGCTTCGAACGCGCCGTGCGACGCGGCCCGAGCCGGGCGCGCGTGGACGATGTCACCACGGAACTCATGGCGCCGACCGGCCGATTTGTCTCGTTCACCGCGCGCCATTGACCAGGACACTTGCTGATGGACACACTCAAGTCGCGTATCCGTTTGATCCCTGACTTCCCGAACGCCGGCATCCTCTTCTACGACATCACCACGCTGCTGCGTGACCCGGTCGGCTTCAAGACCGCCCTCGACGGGATGTCCACGCCGTACCAGGGGCAGGGCATCTCCCTTGTGATCGGAATCGAGAGCCGCGGCTTCATCCTTGGCGCGGCGGTGGCGGACCGGCTTGGTGTCGGGTTCTGCCCGATTCGCAAGCCAGGCAAGCTCCCCGCCAAGACGATCAAGGAGGCCTTCAACCTCGAGTACGGGAGCGATGCGATCGAGATCCACGCCGACGCGATCGAGCCTGGGCAGCGCGTGCTGATCGTGGATGACGTGCTGGCGACCGGCGGCACGGCGAGCGCGGCCACGCGGCTCGTGAAGCGGTTGGGCGGCGAGTTGCACGGCCTCGCGTTCCTCATCGAGCTGGTCGGCTTGAACGGCCGGCAGCATTTGGAAGGAGAGCAGATCTTCTCGCTGCTCAAGTACTGACCAGGCGGGAAGGCGGGGTCACCGGGACTTGGAAGGACAGGTGTTGATGCCGAGCAGGGTATAGAGGGGGCAGTTGCCCACCAAGCCAGTCAACAGCGGCACGACGCCCACCAGGCCCCACAGTGACTTCGGCCCCACGAACACGAGGCTCAGAAGAGCCACACCGACGATCACCCTGAGGGTGCGGTCCACCGCGCCCTCGTTGGTTGCGAAGAGGCTGGCCATGTCGGTTCTCCTTGATTGCCGGGGGCGCTCTTGCCACCGCCACCATAGAGATTCAGATCCAGGCAGATAGGATTCAGCTGTCAGCGCCAGTCTCTCCGGGCACCGGCCCGGACCCAGCACGCCGGCGGGAGGCAGAGAGGCCGTGGATACCTGTCAAGATGAGGCTTGCCACGAAGGGAGCTGAGAGAGAGTTGAGGGTCGTCGAGTCGATGCCGTAGGTTCCCTGCCTTGACCGGCCGCTTTACATTGATGCAGACTTGTAAAGGAGCGTGCGCCCATGCCTGAAGTGACCATGTCGAGCAAGAACCAGATCGTCGTTCCACGGGAGGCCCGGGAGGCGCTGCGCATCAAGCCGGGGATGAAGCTGGAGGTGCTGGTCCAGGGTGAGACCCTGGTACTCCTGCGCGTGCCTCGCAACCCGGTTAAAGCACTGGCAGGGTCGATGCGCGGTACCTACCCGTCGGACTACCTCTCGCGCGAACGGGGCAGTTGGTGACGTCGCCTGTGCGCCTGGCCGAGTTCCTCGCAAGGCACCGGCGGATAGGCATTGACACTGCTCCGCTGATCTACCACCTCGAGGGCGACCCGAAGTACAGTGCGGCCACGACACTCCTGTTCAGCTGGCTGCGCAAGCCTCGCGCCACGGCCGTCACCTCCACGCTGACGCTGACCGAACTCCTCGTACAGCCGTATCGGCTGAAGGACCGACGGCGCGTGGCTCTGGCCTTCGCCGCGAGTGCACTGTTCAAACATCTCGAGTGGATGCCACTCACGCTGAGCATCGCGGACCGGGCCGCGCAACTCCGTGCCGAATACCGTCTGCGCACCCCTGACGCCATTCAGGTCGCCACGGCGATCGCCGGTGAGGCGACCGGGCTTGTGACGAACGACTTCGGCATGAGGCGGGTCGAAGGGATTGAAGTCCTGGTCCTCGACGACGTCGTCGCTGGAACCGCTGGAACCGACTGACTGAGCCGACCGCACGGAGCAGAGCGGGCGCGCCGATGTCGCGTCAGACGGATCCGGGGCACCGCCGGTGACGCCGTCGTCGGGGGCGGCCCCTCCTGACGCGCCGGGACGTGGCGCGCGCCTGTGCGCGCCAGGACGACGACGACGGCGGAGTGGAGGTCCGTGCCTGCAGCATATCCAGAGCGGGTCTTCCCCCCTGTGGTAGGATTCAACGCATGAGGCACGTGGACAGTTCCGTCCCGCGCGCCGCGTTCATCGCGGTCGATCTCGCGTGCCCGGCGTGCATCCCCAGTGCATCCCCGGAAACATGAGGTGCGGCGGCGGTTTTCGGTAGTGACGGTATCTTACCGTATCTCATAGAGATTAGCCTTGTGCGCCCGTAGCTCAGCAGGATAGAGCATCGGTTTCCTAAACCGGAGGTCGCGCGTTCGAGTCGCGCCGGGCGCACCACATAACACCAATAGAATCAAGCAGATAGAGGAACGGCCCGGCAATCGATGTCGGGCCGTTCGTGTTAGGGGTGTACGCCGTGCGGCCGCTCCGGGTGGATACTCACTGGCGGCGCGCGGGCGTGTGTCGTGGTGTCGAGCGGGGACGGTTGCCAGCTATCTGAGATCCAGAAATCTCTCTACACAGTCCTTTGGGATTCCAAAACATCGTTAAGCCTAACGACGCTGGCCATTAGGCCGCGATCTTCGCTTCAAGGTCGGCGCGGTTGTCGCTCGTTTCAACGCGGCATCGACCTCGCTGGCCTTCTCCTCGGTGAAGTAATCCGCAAGCTGCCGGTAGCCGTCCCTCAAGGCCGGCGGAAGCGCGGCCCGGATCTGTGCTTCGAGCTGCTCGGCCTCCGGCTCGGACAAGGAAGGGGCATAGCCGTCCGCCTCGCGCAACGCCTCCAGCGTCGCCGGCCAGCCGTCAGCGTCTACCACGTCGAATAATTGCGGGG
>Ga0209745_1002612_pt1 | contig 10197 bp, 9 predicted proteins | sample BarGraNGADG00312_FD_184495 | JGI IMG/M metagenome (GOLD analysis project Ga0209745, IMG submission 184495) | Arctic peat soil microbial communities from Barrow, Alaska - Barrow Graham LP Ref core NGADG0004-312 (SPAdes) (version 2) | ecosystem: Environmental > Terrestrial > Soil > Wetlands > Peat ... | reverse complement strand
GACAAGAAAGAACTCGAAACGACAGATGGGTACGTAGAGGGCAAGGCCCGCGAGAACGGCTATGTAAAGCCGGGTGAGATCCCAATTATCGTCCTCGATACTCCCTCGGACGAAACAGCGGATGGGAACTCATCGACACCCGATGACGGTTCTAACACCTCGTCCGGGCAAAACCCTTCTCCGTAGGGTTTTTGCCCATTACGGTTCTGCCCTTTCTGGGCTCCCTGTCTTTGTGGGCCGTATCTCTGCCTCATTTGTGAGCTTACCCGGCAACAGGTCCCATAAGCTTGTTGGATCTGTTCGATTTGTTCGATACCGCTGGGGCAACTACATTTGATCGCATCGAGCGCCTCAGCCTGGGTTTCGAATTCATCGAGAAGTCGTTGAGACAACCAACTGCCGCCAGCAGCGGTCAGGGCCGCAAGGATGGAACTTGCAGCTGCGGAACGGCATGCCAGGATGCGTGCGGTTCTACATGCGGCGGCGGGGATGAACAGAATCAGACCCGGGGACGGCTGGCGTGTCAGCAACCGGACGCCGGCAGGAATAATGGTGCCGGGTACAATGGCTGGGGCAGCCAGGATCAAACCGGCCGGACGGCGGCTTGAGCCGCCCGCGCAAGGTCCGTGGAAACGCTGTACTAGCGACTTGGCCCCGTACGCGGGGCCTTTTTCCTTGTGGCGCCATCTTCTGCAGTGATAGAATTTCCTTGCCTTCTGGCTGGGAGAATTGTTCTTGGAGAGGAGTGAGGCCATGATCGACCGCAACTGGATCGGCAAGACCTACGGCCCTATCAGCTATGAAATAGGCCGGGAAAAAATGAGGGAATATGCAGCTGCCTGCAAGGACGGTCGGCCGATCTTTCATGACCAGGAATTCGCGAGAAGCAGCAAGTATGGCGATATCATAGGCATGCCCAGCTTCGCGGCTGTCTATGCTATCAGGGGAGCCGGGATGCTGCTCCTGGATCAGGAGATAAAACTTAATCTGGCCATGCTCGTGCACGGGGCTCAGGAGTTCGAATGGTTCGGAGTGGTCAAGCCGAACGACGTAATCACGGAGACCGGCAAAGTGGCTGACATCTACGAAAAAGGAAACCTGGATTTTATTGTCTACGAGGGCGAGGCGATGAATCAATCCGGCGAGTTGGTGTGCCGGGCGAGATGCACCTTCATTATCAGGGGAGGTGCAAACTGATGGTCGAGCTATGTAATCTCAGGTACGAGGACATCCAGGTCGGTCAGGAAATTCCCACGTTTTCCCATAAGTTCGATCGTATGGACGCTATCATCTATGCCGGCGCCGGCGGCGATTTTAACCCCATACACGTCAACCCTTACTTCGCCAAGGAAGTGGCCATGCTCCCCGATGTTATCGCCCATGGCCTCTTCAATATGGCCCTGTTGGGCAAGATGGTGATGGACTGGATAGGCGATCCCGGCTATCTCAGGAAGCTCTCGTGCCAGTTCCGGGCTCCGGTTATTCCGGAGGAGACGGTGCTTTTCAAGGGCAGGGTCAGGGACAAGCTGGAGAACAACCTGGTGGTCTTGGACATGTGGGCCGAGAAGCAGGACGGGACGGCCGTCTTAAAGGATGGGGAGGCCACGGTATACCTGCCTCCAGCCCAAGCTGAGACATCTACCCCATGACGTATCGCGGTATCAAGCCGCTCGATATCAACCCTTGGCGTAAAGGCCCATCGTAGTCGCTATGATCTCGCGCATTATCTCGTCCGTGCCACCGCCGATGCGCAGCAAGCGGGCGTCTCGCCAGGCCCGTTGCATCGGATATTCCATCATGTAGCCGTAACCGCCCATGAATTGCAGGGCCTCATCGGCCACATCGAAGGACACCTGGGCCGCCATCAGCTTGGCCATCGAGATCTCCTTCACCGGGTATTCTCCATTGTCGTATTTCCAGGCGCAGATATAATTAAGTGCTTCCGCCGCCTCTATTTTGGTCGCCAGATCTGCGATGCGATGGGCTATCGCCTGATTCCTGCATAATGGCTTGCCGAACTGCTCCCTCTCCCTGGTATATTCTACCAGCTGTTCCAGGCACAGCCGGGCGCCCCCCATAGCGGCCGCGGCGCCTATCAGCCGCTCTCCCTGCAATTCCCACATAATGTTGTAGAAGCCTCGGCCTTCCTCTCCGAGCAACGCGCTTTCGGGAATAACCATATCCTCGAAGAAGATCTCCGCCGTGTCGGAGGCCTTCATGCCGACCTTATCCAGTTTCCTGCTGACCACAAAGCCCGGTGTGTCCGTATCGACAAGGAAGAGGCTCATGCCCTTGTAGCCTTTGGCCTTTTCGGTTCGGGCAACCAGGGTCATGAAGTGGGCGCGGACGCCATTGGTTATGAATATCTTGTTGCCATTTACTTTCCAACCGCCCGGGACCTTCTCGGCATATGTAGAGAGGGAGGCTACATCGGAACCGGCATTCGGCTCGGTGATGCCCAGGCAAGCTATCTTTTCTCCTTTTATAGCGGGCACCAGATAATTTTGCTTCTGCTCTTCAGTCCCGAAGGCGAGGATCGGCGGGGTGGCCATCCCCACCTGGACCGCCACGGCCATATTGACACTGCCGCTGCCGCATCGGCTCAATTCCTCGGCCAGGACTATGTTGGTAAAATAATCTCCGTCTCCGCCCCCGTACTCCTCCGGATAATGCAACCCCAGGTAACCAAGCTCTCCAAGGCGGGTGAAGACCCAATCTGGAAAACCTGTTTCTTCCCACTCCTCGGCATGCGGCGCCAGCTCCTTCTCCGCGAATTCCCGCACGCTCTGGCGCAGCATTTCGTGCTCTTCCGTAAAGAATAGACTGAGAGACATTGCCACTCCTTTCGCCTGGCTGCCGGGTTCATTAACCACCGCTTAATATTACCCGTCTTTAAGATAACCGTCCTCAAAAGCAATTACAACCTGACTGGCTCATCGCATAAAGATGTGAGCTCTCGATCGCGTTGAATCTACCGGCCGACCAACGGCCGCCTCACTACGAGCCCTCAGGCCCGGGGTATTGCTACAATTATGACAACATGAAATATGACAAGCTTTCTTCGGAAGACCGGGATAATACCGAAGGGCAACTGGGCCGCGAGCTGCGGGGCGAGGTGCTGCTCGGCTCCAGGTGTCCCAACGGCCGGGTCGAAGTTATCGCGACATCCCCCTTCCTCGACGACGAAACCCCTTTCCCGACCCTTTTCTGGCTTACCTGCCCGCTGTTGAAATATGCGGTGGCCAGGTTGGAGAACGGCGATTTCAGGCAAGGGCTGAGGGAAAGACTGGAGGGGGATCCTGATTTCGCGAAAGCTTTGAAGGGAGCGGAAAAGGACTATTTCGAGGAGAGGGAGCGCTGGGCCCTCGATATGGGAAGAAGAAAGGCAGGAGTGTATTTTGAAGGCCGCCGCGGAATAGGGGGAACCGTAAACGGAGGCATGAAATGCCTGCACGCCCATCTTGCGCACTTCCTGGCAGGGCATGCAAATCCGGTGGGGGCGGAGGTCGCAAGCGCACTATCCGATGATCCATTAAAGGTTTGGCAGAAAAATAACTGTGCGGGGAATTGCGAATCCTTCCTCAAGAGGGAGGGGCGGCAATGAAACCCGTTAGAGCGGCGGCTGTAGACATAGGAACTAACTCGGTTCGTCTTCTCATTGCAGACGTGGCTTTCCTCGAAGATAAAATCACCCTCAATACCGTTAAGCGTCTGATGACCATAACCCGTCTGGGGGAGGGGGTTGATGACAGCGGAATGCTCAAGCGCGAGGCGATAGAAAGGACCCTGCGAGTTCTCAGGGACTATCGCAGCTTCATGCGCCAGGAGCAAGCTCAGGCCTGTGAAGCGGTGGCGACCAGCGCGGTGAGGGACGCCGCCAATGCCTCTGCGTTCATGGAGCCCTTAAGGAAATTTATGGAAATCCAACCGCAGGTCATAAGCGGGCAGGAGGAAGCCCGGCTTTCCTTCCTCGGAGCTACTTACGACTTGGATGGACTCTGGCCAGACAATCGCAGGGTGCTCGTGGCGGATATCGGGGGAGGGTCGACGGAGATAATCACCGGCACCCCTACCGAGGTCCTGTCCCGGATGAGTGTCGACGTGGGTTGTGTTCGCATGAGCGAGAGATTTCTCAGATCCGATCCGCCGGGCGAGAGGGAGCTGAATGAGATGGAGCGTCATATACGGTCGGCCCTGATGGAGGCAATAGAAAAAGCGCGGGCGTTTTCCTCAGGGTTGATGGTGGGCCTGGCCGGAACGGTGACCACGCTTTCGGGCCTCAAGCTCGGGCTCGATCGCTATCAAGGCGAGGCGATTCACCATTCCTGGCTGAGCCGGGAGGACGTCGATGATATCCACCGGCATCTGGCGTCGCTCAACGTTGAGCGGAGGCGGGATTTCATGAGGCTTGAACCGGGAAGGGCCGATATCATAGTAGGCGGTGCGGCCATCCTGCGAATCCTGCTGCAAGAACTGGCGATAGAACGATTTCTTGTAAGTGAGAAGGATATCCTGGACGGTTTGGCGATTACGGCGGCAAGGCACGGCTGAAGGCCGGGTTGGTCTTCCTGGTTCTAATAGTGGCGATCTGTTCCAAGTTATAGTAAACTACGGTGGGGGCGGAGTAGCGCCTCTTTTTGTATTCCAGGCAATAATTCCGGTGACACGAAAAGGCAGGTCAAATGGATAAGAAGAGAGTCTTGGTGATTGACGACGAACCCGCGATGCACCGGCTGCTCAAGGTCATCCTTGAGGACGAGGGCTTTCAGATCGTGGGGCCTGAGGAACACGACAAGACGCACCAATCAATCATAGGGGGAAGGCCCGACCTCATCATCCTCGATATCATGATGCCCGAGGTAAACGGCTTCGATATCTTGAAGATGCTCAAAGAGGATGAGGAAACCCGGCAGATACCGGTACTTGTGCTGACGGTTCGCAACCTGAAGGCGGATGTCGATAAGGCCATGTCGCTCGGAGCCGATCACTACATGACAAAGCCTTTTGAACCGGCCGACCTAATATCCACTGTCAAGAGACTCGTCTCGAACTAAGGTACTAAGACCGGCCATTTACTCCCTGAACGCGCCCTCTCCAACCTTGCCGGTGAAGATAGGCTCGTAGAATAAATTCCTCGCCTCCGGGTAGGTGTCAAAGCTCAGGCCCAACTGCTCGTTCAAAGCCATGCCGTGATTGCGGTAAACCAGCCAGGGCGGAAGCCCGTCCCTCAAGGCGACAGCCTTTATAAGAAGCTGGCCGAGGGTCAAGGTGACGTCGCCCCCGACCATGCGCTTGAAGCCCGCCTCTTCCTCGTACTTGTCCCACTCGGCGTCCGAATAGGCGGGCAGTATTCCCTTGTTCCTGGCCTGCTCGATATCCATAGCCATAATCATGCGCTCGATCTCGAATATGTTTCCGATGGCGCCCAGCGGCTTGCCGACGAGCCCGAGCCTATCGACTACTTCCTTCACTATGGGTATGCCTTCCTCGGGGCCTACCAGCCTGGTTTCGTTCTCTCCTCGTGAGAGGCCGCCCGGAATGGGGGATACGATCTCGATGCCGTTGGAAAGCCTCATCGAGGACATCAGGCCGTATTTTCCGGCGCCCAGCGTGGAGGGATAGGCGAGTATCGAGGTGATCGTTACATCAGGGCCCACACCCGCGGTAATGGATGCTCCCGTTCGCCAATCCTCCGCTGACTTCTGCATGTAGTAATAGAGTGCTGCGCGGTTAGCGAGGAACACTCCTCCAAGTTTGGCAAGCACCACTCGTCCCTGTGGTCTATAAGATGCGGCCAGAGTGGCGGTTACTTCCAGGGGATCGGGCAGGGTGTCCGGCTGAGTGGAGCGATGAGATATCACGGTGTTTTTATTGGCGCTGTGGAAGACCTCCATATACATCCAAGCCTGTGAGAACGTCCCCACTTGATTCAGCTTGACCAGCCCGGCGTTGCAGATGCCTTGCTTCAAGGCATCATAGGCTATGCTTGGGTTGGTTACCAGGCTGTCATCGCCGATGATCAGAAGTCTGTCGCCCAGGGTCTCGGTCAGCTTCTGCCAGAATTTCCACTGGCTGACCGGTGCCGCGAAGGGGTCCTCGAAAGCCAGCTGATTGCCCCATTGATAGAAAAGCTCAATGTAGTGGTCGGCCAACTCGTCGCCGCTCATCTTCTGCCCCTGCCAGTTATATAGGTGGGTCTCAGGGTCGAACATGTCGTCCGAGTCCGCGGCATTGTCGATTCCAAGAAACATGTTCTCGCCGTAGCGGTAACCCTGCTCGACGCCTGCCTTTGCGGAGGCCTCCATCAGCAATTTGATAGCCGCTTCATCCCCGCCGCCGTAACCGTTGAAAGAGCATCCGCCCTCGTTCTCGCGGCCTCCGCCCGAAACTCCTTCGCGGGAGAGCATTTCGGCAACTACCTGATTCTGAAGGAGCGGAAGCACGCGGAGGGTTCCGAAGAAACCACGCTCGGCGACATCCTCGGTCTCCTTGGGAAAGAGGATTATCCATTTTTCCTGGGCGACGAGGTCGGGAGAGGTGTTGCCCTTGTTTCCCTCGGCATCGACATACTCGGTGTGCTTACCGCCCTGTATGGCATTGTGCGCCCCCTCGGGGAGATATACCGCCATATCCTTGAATCGCGGGTCATCGCCACCGTATACTGCGAAATTTCTAACCTCGGCGATCAAGCGTTCGTAATTCGATCTGGAGCGCTTGTCGATTTCCTCGCGCCCGGTGTCAACGGCGACCGTGCCGGCGGCGATCTGGGCGGCCAGCTTCGCCTCGATCTTCCTCTTCTCGCGATAACGATACAGGGAGTTGTTGTCCTGATGGCGCCCGAAGAAGGATATCACGCCGATGGCAAGAATCTTGGGAGTCAGGAACGCGAGGGCTTCGGGGATTTCCTTACCCGATGCGCGCAAGGCGATGGATACGCCGAAGAGGGCAAGGCCGCTCAATCCGAAGATATTGGACATCCAGAGGTCAAAGCGCGGGCCAGCCGCCAAGACGTTAAGGGCCGGGGTGCCGTTCAGCCTGTAGTTCAAGCCTTCGCGTATGATGGCGGGGTAGCGGCCGGTCGGCCCGACAAAAAACATTTTTGCTAATTCTTTCCAAAAGGCGGCGCTGTTGGTCCTGAACCTGACCGTGCCAGCGGGCATCTTCTCGACCAGCTTGGAGCCGATGGTCTGCTGCAGCGTCCTTTCGAGATTGAAGGTCTTGGCCGCCTCCAACACGTGCTTGGCATGATGACCACCGAGCATGATGTAGGCGAAGGCCGCCGCGAGGAATGTCGAGAGCCCGAATTCCCAGAAAAAACCCCCGATCGATCCCGATATCGTCTTGGCGAAGTTGGGGTAGAAGATTCCAGCGAGCACCTGCACTTCTAGTGCTACCGCGAAGTACCCCCATTTCACGAACTCGGAGGTGGACCAGGCGCCGTAGAATATGCCTTCGCGCCAGCTTCTGGGCATCAGGGCGGATATGATCGAATCGAAACGCGGATTAAAGGCTCGGACTCGATCATTTCTAGGACTCTTTCTTGAGTTTCTCTTCGTCACTTTTGGGCGACCTCCTCATTCCATGACCCGGTTCCCCCCGGAGTCTTCCCGTCTGATCCGACTACAAACCGTGCTATCGCCAATTTTCGTTATGGCTGGCGGGTACTTTCCCAACACGGTAAAACCGGTTAACTCTCTCGCTACTGATGATGCAAAGATTCTATCATCTCGCAAGCCGTTTTACTCTTAGAATTGATAGTGACTGAACCAGGCTGGGCGAGGTTTTATGAAGGGGCGAATCGGACTAATAGGAAGTCCTTGTTCTTATAGGCAGTGGTAAACGTTTGAGGCGAATTGCACGAATGCCGGCCTCGCCCTTTTGATGCCGCTTCTCAGCCCTTTATGAAGGTGCCCTCCCGGTATTCCCGGAAGGCCAGCTCGAGTTCTTCATCGCTGTTCATGACGATGGGGCCGCCCCAGGCGATAGGCTCCCTTAAAGGCTTGCCCGAGACGAAGATGAAGCGCACCGGCTCGTCGCCGGTGGAAACAGAGACGCTCTCCCCCTCATCGAATAGGGCGAGATGCCCGGAGTCTATGCGTACCTTTTTTTCCTCATCGAAGAAGCCCGTCCCTTCCAGAACGTAGGCAAAGGCGGTATGGTCGTGCTTGACCGGCAGGCTGAACGACCCATGCAAGGGAACGATCACGTCGAAATAAGCGGGATCGATCACGATGTTTTCTACTGCACCGCTGGTTCCTTCGATCTCACCGGCAATCACCTTTATTTTTACTTCGCCCAGCATGACTTGTGGTACCTGTTCACCCAAGACGTCCCGGTAACGCGGCCGCATCATCTTGTTTTTAGCTGGAAGGTTGGCCCAAAGTTGGAGTCCGCGCATGGTTCCTGTATAACGCTGCGGCATCTCCTGGTGGATGATTCCGCTGCCCGCGGTCATCCATTGGATGTCGCCCGACCCGATGACACCCCGATTGCCAAGACTGTCCCCGTGCTCGACCTTACCCTCGATCATATAGGTGATAGTCTCGATTCCCCGGTGCGGGTGCCAGGGGAAGCCGGCCAGGTAGTCATCCGGGTTATCCGAGCCGAAGTGGTCGAGGAGGAGGAAGGGGTCCATGAGGCGTGCCTCGGTGGTGTTGCCAAATATGCGGCGCAGGCGCACTCCAGCACCTTCCAGGGTGGGCTTGCCGGTCAAAATTTCCCGGATCGATCTGACTGTGCTCATCTCTTCAACCCCCTAAATAGGAACGATACATATACCTACTATAAATCAGTATGCAAGTTCGCCCTATGTTCTCCCGCATGCTCTCTTATCTATTTAAATCGGGCTTGATTGACGCTTAAAAAAGGCGATGTTAGCATTGGATTGCTTTATTAGATGAAAGCATTGGGAGTGCGTAAAGCAAGAGTGCCCGGGTGGTGGAACCGGTAGACACAAGGGACTTAAAATCCCTCGGGTTATCCCGTGCGGGTTCGACTCCCGCCCCGGGCACCATCTATTTTCCAAGCAAATCCAAGCAGCATCGAGAGTGTGCATATGGCCAGAAAAAAGAGAGAGAACTCATGGCTCGAAGCCTACAAGAGAATCCGTAAAAGGATCCCGCCGCCGACCAGGGTGAAGCCGGGAGAAAAGGGAAAAGGCGTACCCTATAAACGCGAGCGGGATGAGTATGAAAAGGAATAAAAAGAAGGGGCCCCTGGAGGCCCCTTCTTAACCATATCAATCAATTAAGTGATATCTAGTCTCCTTCGCCTGAATATTCCGAAAGCGAGCAAGAGAATTCCCGCCAGTACCAGGAAACCCGCGATAAATAGCAGTGGAAGCTCATTGAGGCCGGTCCTCGGAAGCGATTCGCTTGATGTCGTCGATCCCAGAACCGTGGGGGTTGAACTTCCCAATTCGGTCGGTTCAACGCTCGAGGTGGGTGTCTCCGGCGTTATCGGTCCTTCGGGTGAAACCTCGGTGCCGCTTGGATTGAGGAAGTCGGTGTCCTTGTTGCTGGTGTCATCCCAGACCTGACCGGGCACGAGTTTCTTATTCGCGGGCGGGCTCACGATGGGCGTCAGGGTAGGGTCCTCCGTCACGGTGTAAGTACCCGCCTCCAAATTGGTAAAGGAATAAATCCCGTTCGAATCGGTTTTGGTCATGTCCGTTACCGCAGCTCCTCCATCCGTGGTTCCGGTCAGGTAGATCTTCACGCCAGACCCTAAAGCATCCGTTCCGGTGATCGTACCGCTTGCATCAGTGTCGATATACTTTGTTCCCTTGATGGTGCAGTGGGGAGCGTTGAAGAACGCAAATGGCCCCTTGGTCTCTCCCGCGGCCAGGGTCACTGTCCATTCCTTCTGGCCGGTTTGATAGTAACCGGCAGGCACATTCTCATGGACCACATACGTGCCGGGCGCAACATCACTGAAGACAAAGCTGCCGTCGGCTCCCGATGTTGCCGTGCCGAGCACCGCTACCTTGCCCTGCTCGGTTAGATAAAAATCTACACCAGCCATGGGCGGCTCGCCGTCATCATGCTTCCCGTTCCCGTTTTTGTCGTTGAACTTGTAGCCACTGATGGAGCCGGTGGACGGTTTCTCGGTCATATTTCCGAAGTTCACCTCTGGCACATTTTCACCGGCTTTGAGCCAAACAAAGGACCAGATGGGAGTGGTCGGCGTCATGCCGGC
>Ga0209745_1002611_pt1 | contig 10198 bp, 9 predicted proteins | sample BarGraNGADG00312_FD_184495 | JGI IMG/M metagenome (GOLD analysis project Ga0209745, IMG submission 184495) | Arctic peat soil microbial communities from Barrow, Alaska - Barrow Graham LP Ref core NGADG0004-312 (SPAdes) (version 2) | ecosystem: Environmental > Terrestrial > Soil > Wetlands > Peat ... | reverse complement strand
CCATGTATGAGATTAATTGGGGGATACTCCCCCAAAGCCCCCTGGGTTCGAGACCCTGTTGAGCATTGATTGTCTGGCACGCCCGCAGGGACTCGAACCCCGAACCTCCCGGTCCGTAGCCGGACGCTCTATCCAATTGAGCTACGGGCGCGTCTCCATCTCTGATTCGTGGGGGAATCCTCCCCCCGGAAACAAATAGCCCCCTGTGGCTGCAAACCCCAAAAGGCTTGTTTCTTATCTGGCGGAGGGGGTGGGATTCGAACCCACGTACCGGTTCTCCCGGTAAAACGCTTAGCAGGCGTCTCCCTTACGGCCACTCGGGCACCCCTCCTCAAGGCTTTGATTATAGCAGATGGGAAGAGGCCAACGACCGCGGATTTATCGCCACTTCAGCGTGCCAAATGCGGCTCAAACTGCACCTTGGGAGTTCAAACCGTATATAATCGTTCAACCAACTGGAGTCGAGGGCGGCCCGCAGCAAATCCTCAAAGGTTGAGGGAGGGCCGTTGAGCCGAAGGGGTGATTTGATTGTTGCCGTACGATAGCTTCCTGATTGACGGCCCGTGGCTCTTCTGCATCGGTTGGGTCTTGGGCAAGATCGTCAACGCATCAATTGCCGACGAGGACGCCAACGCGAAGACCAAGCGGTTCCTGGGCCTGACCACTATTGCCATCTTCTGGATAACCAGCGTGTCCCTTTACTTCAACATGGAGTGGACGCGATGGATATGGGAGATGTGCGGAGCCGAGTCCGGCCGAGACTGGATGATCAACAGCGGGGTCTTCAACTTTGATCACGAGAACGTCGGACTCAAAGGACACGCGCTCGCGGCCCTGCTTTTCCTGACCTATCCCCTTTGGCTGCACGCGGGTTTTACATTTGCCGACAGGAAAAAGAGCTCGGAGTAAAACTCGCAACAGTCGCAAGAATAGTAATATACACCCCAACAAAGAACGCGGTCCCGGGATGTCTAGAAGGGGGCGGATCACCGGTGGAAGCCGTAACCGATACCAGTTTCATGGGCTTTCCGCTGTTCGCGCGGGGAAAGGTTCGTGACATCTATTCAGTCGGCGAGAACCTGTTGATAGTGAGCACCGATCGAATATCCGCGTTCGACGTGATCATGGAACAGGGTATACCCGGCAAGGGCGCTGTCCTGAACCGACTAGCCGAGTCCTGGTTCAAGCAGACCGAAGACATCATCCAGAATCACATGATAACCACCGATGTCGCGGAGCTGCCCTCCGAGTTCCAGCCTTTTAGAGAACGGCTGGCGGACCGCTCTATGTTGGCCGTAAAGGCGGAGCCCGTACCGGTAGAGTGCGTAGCCAGAGGGTACCTGGCCGGAAGCGGCTGGAAGGACTACAAGGAGACTGGAGGCATCTGTGGCATCCCCCTGCCCGGCGGCCTGCGCCAGGCGGACCGGCTACCCGAAGCGATCTTCACACCGGCCACCAAGGCGGAGTTGGGCGACCATGACGAGAACATACCGTTCGAGGATGTAGTTGCGGATATAGGTGAGGACGCCGCTGAAAGATTGAAACGTTTGACCCTCGATCTGTACGCCAGGGGCAGTGAAATAGCTGAAGCGCGAGGGATCATACTCGCCGATACCAAGTTCGAGTTCGGGCTAAAGGACGGCGAGTTGTGGCTGATCGACGAGATATTCACGCCCGACTCTTCCCGGTTCTGGCCCAAGGACCAATACGAGCCCGGACACGACCAGGTAAACCTGGATAAGCAAGTACTTCGGGATTGGCTGGAGACTCTCGACTGGAATAAGAAACCGCCACCGCCCGAGCTGCCACCTGAAATAATTGAGAGGACCGCCGAGCGCTACCAGTACATCAAGAAGCTACTGCTGCAACAATGATGCAAATGGGGTCAAATCCCATTCTTCTGTTATTGGGATTGTAGGGGAATTGTGCCTGTTCCGCTCATTATGGCTATAGTGGTTTTTCCCTTATCCTGCCCCGATCGTCCCAGACCGATGCTTACCATCTTGATCTCATTACCGGACTGGAACGCGAACATCCCACCCTCAGAGGTGGTCATATCCCTCAATCCAGGCTTTCCCGATAACTTCTCCTTGTACCAGGCGACTACCGTAGCCACACTGTCGTCAGTCACGAAAGGCGCCACAGCCGAGTATGTCGACTGCCCCTCCGTAGTGCTCAAGGAACCTTCCTCAACGGCCTTTGCATTGGGGTAGATAGGTACCCCCAGCTCAGCTTCGGTCGGTGTCTTATTCTTTATTTTCAGGCTTCCTTTGGGTGAGCTTACCTCGAGCTTGCCGTTCTTGGTGTCAACTTTGACCTTGGTCCCTCCGCAGCCGGCAAGCCATACAATCGCAACCACCATGAAGCCCGCCAGGAACATCAAAAGAGCCTTCTTCATTACTGGTCTCCCTTCCGGTGAGCAACGCCAGACTTCATGTTATCCTAACACGAGTCATTGCGTTGATTACCGCTTCTTTGCCGGCGCTTTCTTCTTGGCGGGAGCCTTCTTCTTCTTTGCCGGCGCCTTCTTCTTGGCGACACCAAACTCTATCGGGCCCACCATCCGCTCCGGCGTTTTCACCTCTACGATGGGCGCGCCTTTAACGAGCTTGAAATGATCGATGGCGTGGATCGATGTGGGCCGCGGCTCCTTCGCCCAGACCGGGCGCATCCTCTTGCCTATCACGAGCTTCTTCTCGTCGAGTTCGTCGCAGAAGTGCAATGTTTTTGTGTCGGCGCCGTCCAGGTGAACCCAGATCACCGTGAAGGGAACTTTCATTAGCGTGCCGTTATTCGCGTCGATATAAGGAAATCTCACCACGGTAAAACCCTCGAGAATCCCCTCGGGGCCCACCTCGACCCATTCGTTCATCTCCTTGTAGCAGCGCGCGCACGCCTTGCGTGGCGGCGCATACACCATTCCGCACTCGGGGCACTTCACACCCATTATCCGCTTGCTATCCCTCATCTCGGCGAGGTACTTGCTCCAGTACGGACCCATGTGCCAGTTGAAGTCGTACTCCAGGTGACCGGACTCGTGCATGAGGAGTTCATATCCGTCCGGGGTGGTGGTGGTCTTTCTCTTATCGGTGTAGATACCCATTCGTTGTAACCTCCCTCGACTTATGGCAGGTCCGCGCCAAGGATGAACACGTCCGACCAACTGCAGCCGCCGAAACCGGTGGCCAGCGCTTTCTTGACATTCGGCACCTGTCTGTCGCCCGCCCTGCCCATTATCTGCCAGGCCGCCTCGCCTACCCGGTTAAGGCCGGTGGCGCCGATCGGGTTAGTGGCTATGACGCCGCCGGACGGGTTTACGGGCAGTTGGCCATCCATCTCCGTAATGCCCGTACGTATGATGCGCTTGGGAGACTCTCCCCTGTCACAGAACCACAGCGAGTCCATCCACTTGACCCCGGTGGTCGAGCACGGTAGATAAAGCTCCGCCACGTCGAACTCCTTGAGCGGGTTGGTAATTCCGGCGATCTTGTAGGCTTCCAGCGACGCCCTCTCCAGGGTGGGCATCCACTGCCACTCCAAATCGCCAAAGTGGGTGTAGTCGTGACGCACCACCGATGCGTGCACCCATGCGGGTCGGGGGCAAAGCTTCTTCGCCTTTTCCTCTGCCGCGAAGATAACCGCGCATGAACCGTCCGACCGCGGGCACATATCGAGGAACTTGACCGGATAAGAAAGCATCGGCGAGTTCATGACGTCCTCGACGGTCACACGCATACGATTGTGGGCATACGGGTTGTTCAGCGCGTTGTTGCGGTCCCGTACCGCCACGATTGCGGCGTCCTCCTCGGTGGCCCCGAAAGCATCCATATACATCGTGTACTCGGTGGCCAGCGGACCTATCGCGCCGGGGAACGGGTCGCGCTCCAGAACCGGGTTGGAGCAGGTGGCGATCGCGGTTTGCGTATCGGACTCGGAGTTTTTCTCCCAGCCTACCGCCATCACCACGTCGAACAGCCCCGACGCCGCGCTGTAATAAGCCGCCGCGGCGACCGTAGTGCCGGTGGTGCCACCGGTCGTCACCTTAAATACCGGCTTCAGAAAGGAACCCAATCCGTCGGTCGCCCACATATCCACGTAGTTAATATTCTCGAAATGGTCCATGTTCCCGATGACGATGGCATCGATCTGGTCGAGGGTCATCTGCGCGTCGTCGAGAGCCCTGGTGACAGCCTCGGCTATCAGCTCCACGCCGGACGCGTCCAGCCTGTGGGCCGCGTGATGGGTCTGGCCGACCCCTATTATTCCCACTCGATTTCCCATATGGCATTCCCCCTACTTACCCAGTATCCAGACGCAATGGGACTGTCCGCAGATGCCGTTGATCCCGTGCGCCAGGGCCTTCTGTGCACCTTTGACCTGGCGCCTGCCGGCCCCACCGCGAAGCTGCAGGACACACTCGATCATTCCCGCGAGACCCGCCACCTGCACGGCGTTCGCCGACAGCCTGCCGCCCGACGTGTTGACCGGGAGCGTTCCACCGAAGTCGAAGTATCCGCGTTCGATGCACTCGGGACCCATTCCGTCGTCGCAGAGACCCAGACCCTCGAGCCATAGCGGCTCCATGTAAGAGAAAGCGTCGTAGACCTCGGCAACGTCGATATCGTTCGTGGTAACCCCGGCCATGGCGTACGCTTTCTTGGCCGCCTCCTTGAGCGCCCGGGTGTCTGCCAGGTCGCGGTCGCCGAGGCGGTAGGCGTCGGTGCAGTGGCCCACACCGTTCAGCCAGACTCTCTTCCTGCTCGTTGAAAACTTCTTGGCTTCTCGCTCCGCGGCGAGCACCATAGCCGCCGCCCCGTCCGTGACCGGCGAACAGTCCAGCTTCTTCAGCGGCGACGCCAGCATCGGCGAGTTCATAACGTCGTCCACGGTTATATCCATGGGAAGCATCGCGTAAGGATTCCGCTTGGCGTTGCCGTGATTTTTCACCGATACCATGGCGAACTGCCGCTCGGTGGCCCCGGATACGGTCATGTACCTACGGGCCTGCATCGCAGCAGAGGTGACGGCGTCCAGCCCCAGCCTTCGCTCCACGAGGGGGTCGAAAGCGGTGTTGGTAATGCCGTTCATGTTACTCTCGGTGCCTTTGTGATGGGCCACCACCATTGTGGTACCGAAGCTCCCCGAGAGGATGCGCATCATCCCGTAGAGGACTCCGAAGGTGCCGTCGCCCTCCACAGTCGAGATGTCCTTTCCAAACGCACCCGAGGTGTCGGATATCGCCATGCTGGAGATGGTCCGGCCGTCCCAGAAGTCACTCGAGACCGAAACCACGTTATCGATCTCGTTCACGGTTATCCCCGCGTCGTCGAGTGCCTTGTTGGCAACCTCCCAAACAAGCTCGTGGAACGTCTCACGCTTGCCCTGCTCGTACTTGGTCTGCCCCACTCCTATAACAGCTACTCTCTCCAATTTACTCACCACCGTTCCTTATGCCGCGGCCTCAAGCGATGGGGCGGAAGTGCTTGATGTCCGTAATGTGCCCGTCGCGCTCCTTGGCAATCACGGCCTGTACCCGCATGCCCACCTTCACCCTGTCGGGGTCAACACCGCCAATCAGATGCACCAGGCCCGTGTCGGCCCCGTCCATCTTCACCACCCCGTACACAAAAGGAGGCTTCTTCGGGTGTAGCCCGGGCTCGTGATAATGAACGACCGTGAACGTCTCCACGGTGCCGGTCCCCGGCAGTTTCACCCAGTCGTTCATGTCCTTGTAGCACTCGATGCACTTGATCTTTGGAGGAACGTACACCTTGCCGCAGGACGGACAACGGTTGGCCCAAATCTCCCCGTCGTCCCTCAGATGGACAAACCATTTACTGAGGGTGCTGCCGACGGTCCACGCGTAGGGCACGCTTATCTTGCCCGGGAAGACAATCTCCTCTACCTCGTCCTTCCAATCAGACAACTGCCTCACCTCTTTTCGCCGGTCGATTCCTTATGAATCTATGGGTAACGCGATTAATCTCGTGTAAGCCAGCGGGAGCTTCGATGTAGCATTGGGGGCTTGTGGCTGGCTTTCAGATTGCGCGGACAGTGGGCTCTGATGCGACAGGATGTGGTCTCAAACAAACCTGGTCTCCGTAGCATTCGGGCTTCTCAATTCAGGGCGAAACCATTCTATAAGTTTTGGGAGTTTAGTCAATCAAAGCGCTCTTGCGATTCAGCCCTCGAGCTCCTCGGCGTAGGCGGCGCTATAACGCCCGCTCCGGAGCGCCTCCATCAACTCAACCTCGTCGGCGATCTCGTCCTCGAAAACCGTCACGCAGCGGCCGATGTGGCTGAAGTGGTGGGCGTCACTTCCGCCGACACCGAAGAGATCGTACTTCTTCCTGATCAGTTCGGCTTCAGCGTTACTCTTGCGGTTCACGGCGCCGTTGCGGGTCTCTATTGCAAATATCGCTTCAAGCAACTCGTTCGGGATGCCATGCCTGTGACGGTGGCGGGCGTCGGCTTCACCCCTGCAGGGGTGAGCGGGTATTATGACACCATTCTGCTTCTCCACTTCCCCCTTCAGGTCCTCGAACGGAACCAGGTAGTAGCGGATCGCCCCCTGCCACCCGAAAACCAGCATGTCGCCCAGCTCGGTCAAGACCTCCATTCCCCTGAAGACTTTGAACCCGTGTTTGAGGGCGTACTCGTGGTTAACCTGGGCTCCGCGGTAGGTCGAGTGCTCCGTAACGCAGACTGCATCGAGTCCCACCTCGCGCGCGCGCTCAACCAGCTCCTCCGGCCTGATCGAAGAGCACCTCGAAGAGATATTGGTGTGAACGTGCATATCCACAAGCACACTGCTGCTCTTATTTCTTGCGGTCCGACGGCCGGGTCACACGGAGAGCGGCCTCGGCGGAGATTGCCGTGAGCCCCACCAGCACCAGGTCGAGGGCGCTCTGGTGCAGCAGCAGGCGCTTCTTCCAAGTGGGGGAAAACTTCTTGTCGAACCGGTAGACCGTTACCACGGGCAAAATGCCGCTTATGGCCCGGGCCGCTGTTCGCCAAAAGACGCTGCCGGGTTGCTCTCTGTCCTCCCGGTAATGCTGCGCGAAGCAAAGGAAGTGCAGCGAAAGGTACCTGCTGCCGTTCTGGCGCAGGAACTCCGCCGTCCGCGCGATTATAAACTCCGAGAGGGCTGAAGGCGCGTCCAACCTGGTGCGGTGTATGTCCAGTGAATAACCGAGGTGCGGGTACATGGGCGCCCAGTAGATGAACCCGATGGGGTTCATGTCCGGGTCGTACGCTATCGACAGCAGGCAGTCGGGGTCTTCGGCGCTCATGAGCCGGCCGAGCCCCATAGAGTAACCTGCCTCATCTTTGCCCCCACGCCAGTCGACCGATATCTGCGCGAGCTCATGCCTCATGTGCGCTGGCATGCTGGCGTTGAACATGAACTCTAATGTAATGCCCATCCTCGCGAGTTTGTTGACCGACTGCCGCAGCTTTCGGACATCGCGGCCCTCAAGCGTGAACCGGTCGAGTCTGATTATCGACTCCTCACCAACTTGGAAGCACCTCAGCCCCGCCTCCCGGTAAAGGGGTTCGAGATCGCCGCTGGCGCCGATAGCCCCTATCCTCCACCCGCGCTCCAGGCAGTAATCGCGGAAGGCGTCTATCGCCCCGGGTATGAGATCGGCAGGCCCAACGGGATCGCCGGATATGATCGCCACATCGCCTACGGTTCGGTACGCGATGAACATCTCTTCGGTAAAGAAGAAGAGCCGCTTGTCGTTGCGCAGGGTGAAATAGGCGAGCGAGTCCGACCCGTATCGCTTAACGAGGTCGTGCGCCCTGCGGCGAATCGTTGGGTCATCGATGGCGGTCTCGCGATAAGGCCTGAAAAGGAGGACGGCCAGGTAGAAGAACAGGGCCAGGGCCAGCAGTGTCAGCGAAAATCTGTAAACATTCGCCCAGCCGTGAAAACTCAGGCCGCTATCCCCCGTCGCCACCTTGACCGACCGATAGGCGAGCGAGTAGATGCTATCGCCCGTCAATCCCAGGCTCGCCCTCATGAAATAGAGCCCCACCACACCGAAGCAGAAAAACCCCAGCACCGTCACGGGGGCCGCCTGCTTCAAGCGCTTCAATGATTCGGGATCGGGTCTCGCTGGGAACTCCGCCCTCGAGGCAAGAAACACCATCCCCACCAGAACGATCGATGCTCCCTGGACATGGTTCAGGCCCCTGAATACGTCAACCACAGCCTGCGCAACAAGAAATACGGAGAAAACGATTAGTGCCGCCCTCTTCCGCAGCCAGAGTTGGTAGGTCAGCACCAACAAGAATATCCCCAGAAGAGCGGGCAGCGCTGCGGGACCCTGCCAGGTGACCGCATGGAAGCGTTCCGCTCCCGATGCCAGAGCGCTGAACCGGTTACCGACTACGAGGGCGATATTCATCAGTGCGAGAAGCAGTGAGGTCAGGATGGTAAACGAGGCTATGAAGGGGAAGGAGCCTCTGAGACGCCTGGCTGCCCATTCGTTTATTGCAACAGCTCTCGTTTTCAACGACCTATCATCTCCCGGACTTCGATCGGACTGCTCACAATAGTAATCGGCAGCAACCGCGTACACTATATTATTCGATGAACTTCCATTCAAGCCTATCAATTCGGACGCTCCAGCGCACTATTCCCGGGGATTAATGCCAACGGGCGTGACGGCTCCTACGGCCGCGCCGGTTGCCCGCACGACAAAAACGTGTGGTGCACAGCAGGTTAACGGCGCCGGATGTTGAACCTAGAGGGAAGCGCCCGTGCTCGTACATCAGGACATGAATAAATTAGCCAAGAACGACGAAATAATCAGGATGCTGGTGGTGGAAGACGATGAGGAGGTTGCCGCTAGTTTCCAGCGCCTTCTCTTCAAGAAATTCAAGGCGTCCATCGACATGGCAGGCGACGTGTCTCAAGCCAGGGACAAGATGTTTTCGGGCCGCTTCGACGTTGTCATTCTCGATTACCAACTACCGGACGGCAACGGCCTGGAGCTCCTCGCGGAGATAGCAGAGGCGCAGGATCATCCGCCGGTGATAATGGTCACCGGCCAGGGTGACGAGTCCATAGCTTCTGAGGCGTTCCGCCTCCGGGCTTCCGGGTACGTGGTCAAGGACAACAGGCTGGCCACCCTTCTCCCCGAGGTTGTTAGTAGCGCGCTCAACGAAAGCGCCCTCAGAGAGGCTGAAGAGCGGATACGTTATAGCGAGGAGACGGAAAGGGCGCTGCTCAATGCGACTACCGAGTCGCTCCTTCTGCTCGATTCGAAAGGAACCATACTTATCGCGAATGAGACTGCCGCGATCCGCCGTGATATGAGTGTCGGCCAGATAGTAGGCCGGAACTACTACGATTTCCTGGCGCCGGAACTGCGGGACGACAGCAACAGGCATATAGCCACCGTGTTCCGCACGGGCACACCGCGGCGCTTCGAGCACACACATGAGGACAGGCACTTCGATGACGCCGTCCACCCGGTCTTCAGCGAGGCCGGCGGCATTGAACGGGTGGCAATCTTCTCCCAGGATATAACCGAGCGAAAGATCGCGGAGGAAGCCCTAAAGAAAGCGCGTGACGAGCTCGAGCAGCGGGTGCGCGAGAGGACCGCCCAGCTCGTCGAATCCAACGAGGAGCTACGGGGGGAAATCGTCGTTCGCAAGCGGATAGAGGGCTCGCTCAAAACACTTTCAGTCCAGGTACGCGAGCAGGCGAAGATGCTGGACGAGATCCTATCGTCGTCGCCGGACTACTTCTACCTCCTGGATGGCAGGGGCAAGTTCATTTACGCCAACTCCACCGCGGCCCAGGTCCTTGGCTTCAAGCAGTCCAGAATGCAGGGGAAGTACTGGTGGGACCTGGGCCTGCCCGAAGAGGCGATGCGGCCGCTGGACGTCGACCGGGAAGCAGTCCTGACTACCGGCAAACAGAGTTCCGGGCGTACTACCCTTCCTACCCCCAATGGAAAGATGGATTTCGAATACACGTTAAGCCCAATCAGAAGCTGGGACGGAAAGATCCGCACGGTCGTGGCGACTCTCCGGGATGTCAGTTCTGAAGAAGGTGCAGTCGAAGAACTCGAGCAGCGGGTAGCCGAACTCCAGGAAAAGGCTAACCTGTTCGACCTGGTGCCGGCCTCCCTTGTCTATCGCGACATGAACGACAAGATCATTCTCTGGAACAACGGCGCCGAAC
>Ga0209745_1002608_pt1 | contig 10201 bp, 9 predicted proteins | sample BarGraNGADG00312_FD_184495 | JGI IMG/M metagenome (GOLD analysis project Ga0209745, IMG submission 184495) | Arctic peat soil microbial communities from Barrow, Alaska - Barrow Graham LP Ref core NGADG0004-312 (SPAdes) (version 2) | ecosystem: Environmental > Terrestrial > Soil > Wetlands > Peat ... | reverse complement strand
GGTCAGCTGCCCCCACCGGGCCGCGGCCCGCTCCCCGGAGCGGTCCGCCGCAGGCGGCAGCACCGGCAGCTCGGCGCCGGCAGGGTCAGCATCGTCGGTCGTCTGCGCGGCGCCGCTGTCCCGACCTGTGTCGTGCTCATCGTCGTGCTCGCTGTCATCATCGGCGGCCGGCGCGCTGGTGGCTGTGGCAGGCTTGGATACTCGACGGACACTGGTGTAGGACACCCCGACCGCGGCCGCGATCGCGCGGTAGCTGGCCCCGGCGGCGCGGCGGGCAATGATGTCGGCGACCATCTCGGGGGTGAGCCGGTGGGCACCCTTGGGGCCCCGTTTGTCCGGGACCAGACCGGCCACCCCGGTAGCTGACAGCTGCTGACCCCACCGCCACAGCGTGCCGGCGTCAACTCCGAACGCGGCAGCCACATCGGCGACCCGTGCGGCCTTGTTCGCCACCAGTTGCACCGCCGCAAGCCGCCGCAAGGGCACGTCCTCGACCGACCAGGCGTAGACCAGCTCGCCGCGCAGGAACACCCGGCCACCGTCGCCGTCCTCCACGAGCGCGACGGCTTCACCGATGCTCACCGCTGCGGCCACGGGAGCCATCGGAAGGGGCGGCTGGGCGCTCATCACCGTCATCATCCCACCTCCTTGATCGTCTCTATATCTCGCATTAATTATAGCCCTTAACGGGCGCGAAAACAAGCCTTTGAGCGGTAAAAGACCAGGTCAAACGGCTGCAGAGGCAACGACCAGATCACCTATGTCTGGAGCCCTGAACCCCGCATGATTCAACTCACCATGTCCGGAGTTCTGGAGTCCTGGTCACCCGGAGACCCTTCAACTGATACAAGCCGCGAAAGCCGCACCCGGTGAAGGCAGCCACGTGCGGCGTTCGTATGCGAAGGGAGAGACCACGAGAGATCCCGTACCCCGCCCACGACGGGTCACAGCTCGACGGAATCCCCGGAAACAGCGGAGGCCTGAGCAGCCTTAACAACTTGCAAAGTTCTCAATCCAACCTCGCCGGAAGGCTGCGGCTGGCGGTCCTCTTCGATCGAGGAGAAAAACTCTTCGATCAGTTCACCAGTCGTATTTGCGCCGTAGTCGAGCCAGAAACTCTGTCTCTTATCTTGATCGAATCCACCGACGTGTAGTGCGGACGTATCGATGTCGACGACGCCATTGGTCCCGACGACCTGTAGCGTTACCCCGCCCCAGTTGGGCGCAGAATCTGGTTGACTCCATGAACTGTCGATAGTCGCAACGACGCCGCCGGTGTAGAGGATGTTTACAAGTCCGCCCGTTTCAGTGGTGACTTCTGGCTTCTCTACATGCAGGATATCGTTGGTTGCGGCGTAGACCTTGGCCGGAGTTGCCCCACCTAGCAGTGCATCCAGTAGGTCGGCGACGTGAACCGCGAGATCGATCAGCGCTCCGCCACCAGCGAGCTCCGGATCGATGAACCAGGAGTTCGCACCAATCGGAACTTTGCCATTGTTCGTCCCGGTCGCGCCCACGATCTGGCCAAGATGCCCCTTATCAATGATGTCCTGAAGGGCCTTGAACGGGGGGGAGAATCGAACGGGGAACGCCGTCATAAGTTTCACGCCCGCGGAACTGCACGCAGCAATCATCGCTTCAGCATCCGCAACTTCGGTGGCCAGTGGTTTTTCGCAGAGCACGTGCGCGCCGGCTGCGGCCGCGAGCTCAACTCCAACGCGATGACGGGTATTTTCGCTGCAAACAATGACCGCATCCAACCCGCTCTTGAGAAGTTCGTCGTAGGTTGCGACATAGTTCACGCCGAGCTGTTCGGCGAGAGCGGCTCCTCGTAGCTCCCCGGCTGGAGCGGTGGCTGAATCGGGATCAGCGGCCAACAGTTCCACATCACCTCGCTCTCGCAAACTCATAATGTAGCTGCCTGCGTGCGGGTGCGCGAATGACATGATGCCCACTCTGAAGCGCCTTTGACTCATTGGACATCTCTCTCGTTCGAGATAGTGAGTGGGCAACCGGAATGTATGGACTGAATGATGGCAATCGAGAGCTCGACTGCACGAAGGCCATCACGGGCATCGACCCGCGGCGTCGACCCAGTAGTTATGGTCCGGAAGAAATCTTGAATCTCGAGAGAATAAGGATTTGCTCCCATAGCGAAACTCGGCAAATGTGCGTCTTCAGGCGGCACGGTCGAACGGACAGCAATATCCAGTTCGATTCCGGTCGCCTTGCGCGAATCGTGCTCCAAGATACCGCCGGTGCCGGCCACGTGAAAGGTGCAAGAGAATTCAGTTCCTGGTGCTCCCCACAGACCCCGGCAATGTGAGATGGCGCCCGATTCATGGGTGAGGACGGCATGCGCGGTCCTGACTCTGCGTTGGGCTGTCTCGACCCTGTGCTCGGTGGCGTAAACCTTTTTCACCGGGCCCGCCATCCAGACTGCTTGGTCAATGTCGTGAATCATTTGATCCAGGATGATGCCGCCAGACGCCGCATCATCAGCAAACCACGCCGCCGATGGGAATGGAGCAGTGCGACTAAAACGCAAGACCGCAACCTTTCCCACACGTCCGGCGTCGATCGCGGTTTTGGCTTGGACATATTGCGGGAAGTAGCGCACGACATGTCCAGGGAGCAATCGGCGACCTCGTTCCCCGGCGAGCGCCATTAACCCTTTTCCTTCATCAACGGTGCGTGTCAACGGCTTTTCGCAGACCACGTCGCGGTCCGCCCGAAGCGCTGCGGTTGCAATGTCCGCATGGCTCGAGGTTGGCGAACAAATGTCGATCACGTCGACTCGATCGAAAAGTTCCTCCATTGATGCGACCTCAGTTCCGCCCTGTTCTTCGGCCAGCTCTTTTGCTAGCTTTGGAGCGAATACGAAAAGCTCGGCACCGAGTTCTCTCCAGGCAGGCGCGTGAGTACGCGCAATGCTTCCGGCCCCCACCAAGCCGACACGAAGGTTATTCATCGACTTCCTTATCTATTGGAGAGGCCGCAATCAACATGTTCACCGCGCTACCAGCGCCGATGTCGACAAGGCGTTCTCGGTGTTCATGCGATACACGGCGGTGACTACCGCCAATCCCACAAGTCCGTCGAATGCCCCTGTTCGGGGCGATGTTCCCTTATTAACCGCGTTCAAAAACGCAGCGACTTCCCTAACGAATCTGTCCCCGGACTCAATTCGAAGCACTTCCACTTCGCCGGCCTCGGACTCGAAAACCACCTCTCCCTCTTTGAGATAGTCGAAGCTCAACGTCCCTGCGGAGCCTGAGACGCGCACGACCGATGTACCATTTGGCAATTTCCATGAGCAATTGATTGTTCCGATGACTTCTTTCTCGGACCTCAACCCCAGCGTCGCTGTGTGCTCAACCTCCAGTTGGACTGAATCCAACGCTGTCGACATAGAGCCTGACACGGCGACGACTTCTCCACACAAATAACGGAAGATATCGATGGAGTGAATCGCGGTATCTATCACGACTCCACCTCCAGCCAGGCGCTTTCGGCCGAACCATCGGTTCTCAATGTCAGCCTGATGGCTGGAGAAGGAGTTGTAGAACGTACGTACGGTTCCGATCCTTCCACTGCCGATCAAGGCATGCATGAACTCAAGCTCCGGTTGGAAGCGTTGACAATAACCGGTCGCAAACACTGCATCGGTGGTTTGGGTTGCACGATAAATCGCCTCGGCATCCTCGAGGGTGTGGGCCATCGGTTTTTCGCACAGAATGTGGATCCCCGCCGCGAGTGCTTCTTCAACGAGCTCTCGGTGGGTGAATGGCGGCGTGCAGACACTAATTGCATCGGGGCGGTTCGCGGATTCTAGTAGATCGGACAGACTCGTGTAGGGCGCAAGGTCGTACCTTTCCGAAAATTTCTCCGCAACCTCGATAATTGGTTCCACTACAGCGACTACGTTTCCACCCACGGCCCTGTAAGCGTCAGCGTGGGTGGCACCAATGCCGCCGCCACCGATAATTGCAATCTTCATCTGTTCTTGTCTCCTCGCTTGAATGCTTACGCAACAGGTTCCCGGCTCTGGTGGTTATCGCGCCTAGCAGCCGGAAATTGTTAGGTGCTGAGCCAATGCGACGACTTCGAGGTTGACGCAGTTGCTGCGTGTGGCTGAAATCTGTCGCGGTCAGTACTCCGCGCGAGCGTTGAGTGCGTGTCGCAATGGGTCGAGCAGGCGGATGCTTGCGTCCAGACCACCGGATCTCGAAGAGAGTATCCAGGCCTCGCGCTGTGCCTTCAGCAGCGCATCAAGTTCTCTCAGCAGGCGGCGTGCATGGGGTACGTCGTCGACATTTGGCGCACGAGTAAGCAACCTGTTCTCCAGCAAACCCACGGCGAAGAGGGAGAGGCGGATGGCTTGGCTGATCTCAGCGACGATCGAGGTGCCGTCTGCGGTCGCGGGGCGTGCGCCCCCAAGTTCAACCAGGGCATTCTCGAGCGTGGCGCGCACAGCGGCCAGCGCTTCGGGAGCCGGATATCGACGAGGGGCCATGATGCCCGCATTCACCAGCACGAGGAAAAGTGGGCTGGCATTGAGCATTGGCACATCAAGCTGTGCGGTCACTCCACCGAGCTCTACCAGCACTCGACCGAGTACGCCACCTTCGTCTGCAAAGACCCGCTCCGTGAGTACGCAGGCGAGATCGATGTCACGGTTGCTTGCCAGGGACCAGCTCACAGCTCCGCCATAGAGCACCGGCGCGTACGCGATGACGGGAGGGTCATACATGCCGTTGTCGCCCCACGCGGTATTGAGATAGCCTTTGGAGCCGTGAGCGAGTCCCACTTCGGCGGCGTCGATCATGTTCTCAATGGCGTTGTCGAGTCTGCCGAGAATTGAAAGCCACGTGCTCGTGCCCGGAGCCACCCAGAACGGTTCGCCAGCCGCCACAAGTGTCTTGGCTCGATCGGCGAAATCGATGGTGAGATTTGAGGGGCCGAATCCATGAGCGGCGAGCTGGTCCCACTCAACATCACTCATTTTTGCAATGGTGTCCCGCACAAGCGACGGCGAATCGTAGTGCCAGACGACGGGGATGGTTCCCGCTGGGATTCGACCCATCAATTCCGGGTACTTCCCGAGGATATCGGCCCAGAATTCGACGGTGTAGCCTCGATCCACCCAGGGCTTCATAACTTGGGCGACATAATCGAGGTAGACTGTTCCAAGTCCCTCTTTCTCCGCGCGTTCCTTGCTAATTCCTGTGCCGAGCTCCCAAGTCTCGTCGGCGCCGATGTTAAGGCGTCGGGAGCGGAAGTTCGGCGTAAGTTCCTCGAGCAGTCCTGTCACGAATTCAGCGTTATCCGGAGTCGGCGCAAGCGTCGACGGAGGCTGAAACTGATCACCGATGTCCATTCCCGCCGGGTTCTCAGCGCGCGACAGATATTCCTCGTGGGCAAGCCAGCGTTCCCAGTGCCCAAAGGTGTTCTGGTTGGGCACTAGCTCGATACCGTGCGCCGTGCAGAGGTCGTCGAGCCAGCGCACGTCCTCTGCGGTGAGCGGCGAGGCATCGCGCCACACCGTCTGGTGATTGCGGTATGCGAAGGCATGCTCGGTGTAGATCTCCAGTTGGTTGATGCGAGCAAGCGCGAGCACGTCGATAAGGCGGGCAAGGCCCGCACGGGTGGGTACTCGGTCGCGGCTCACGTCGAGCATAAAGCCGCGGTGCGCGAAGTCGGGCCAGTCTTCGATCTGCACGGCCACCTGCTCGCTGAGAGGCTGGGCCCGCAACTGGTCGAGGGTCTGCAGTCCGTAACGGAGCCCAGCGGCGTCAGCGAAAGAAAGCTCGATGCCCGCTGCTGTGTAGGCGAGCCGGTACCCCTGAGCGGAAAGCGCGGCATCCTGCACCGCGGTGAATGATACATCCGCCGCCGGGGCAGGACCTTGCGTAAGTTTAAGCAAACGAGGGCGGGGAAAGAGAGAGGGTGTCTGCACGGGGAGTTCCTCAAAAGGTCGTTTGTACGTACGGGCGGTTTTCATCCTTTGACGGCACCGACGGTCATTCCCGTGGACATTCTGCTCTGTACGAAAATGAACAGCACAATGACGGGAACGGCGATCAGGGTCGAACCGGCCATGACGCCGCCCCAGTCGGTCCCGCGCAGCGATGTCTGAAATCCCGCCAGCCAGACCGGCAAAGTTACCGATGTACCTGACGAAAGCACGACCAGGGCCAGCGTAAATTCGTTCCAGGAAGCGAGGAAACCGAAAATGCCCGTCGCAACGAGGCCGGGACCCAGTAGAGGGAATGTGACGCGGAAGAACGCGCCGACCTTGCTGCAGCCGTCCACCATGGCCGCCTCCTCAAGTTCGATCGGCACACCGTCGACGAAGCCCTTGAGCATCCATACGGTGAAGGGAAGCACGGAACCCACGTAGAGCAGCGAGAGGCCACCCACGGTATTGAGCAGGTCGAGGGCACCGAGCATCCGAAACTGTGAGATGAACAGAGCCTCCGCGGGAATCATTTGCACAACGAGCACGGCCACAATGATGCTGGTGCGGCCGCGGAAGCGATAGCGGCTAAGCGTGACGGCCGCGAGGGTCGCCGCGAGTAGGGAGACAACTACTGCGATCAGCGTCACTTGCATGCTCATGGCCATGGACGACCAAAACCTGGGGTCGGCGAGCACCTTCGCAAGCGAATCAAAGGTCGGGGTGAGCGGAAAGAGTGTAGGCGGGCTCGAACGCAGCTGATCCCGTGCCGTGAGCGCGGTATTGATCATCCAGTAGAGCGGGAAGGCCCAGATGAGGCCTAGCGCGACTGCGACAATGCTCGTTATGGTACGCGCCGTGTAACGGCGGCGGCGGCGGCGGCGCGGAGGCGAATTCACGCGGGAGGGATGTATGGCCGTCATGATAATAGGTCTCCTTGCCGCGAAAGCGTGCGAACATAGCGCCAGGTGATCACGAGCACCAGCGCCAGCATGACCATGGCGAGCGCGGACCCCATGCCGTAATTGCCCCCGCCGATGCCGAGCTGATAGACGTAGGTGCCGAGCACATTGGTGTCACTTGAGTTTCCGGCATTCGCCTGCAGCACTTTGACCTGGGTGAACACCCGAAGATCCCAGATGACCTGCAAGATACCCAGGAGAACAAGCACTGGCCTGATGAGCGGCAGCACGATCCCTGTTAATTGCCGGTAGAGCCCGGCGCCGTCGAGTTGGGCGGCTTCAATGATCTCCGTGTCCACCTGGGTGAGGGCGGCATAGGTAGCAAGGGCAACGAGCGGCACGCTCGCCCAGATGATGACGGAGGCGGCTACACCGTAGAAGGTCAAGGGGCTCGCCTGTAACCAGTTGAAGTGCGCCATGTTGCTGAAGCCGATTGAGGAGAGGATCCAGTTCACGAGGCCGAAGCGGGCATCGATGAACCACTGCCACACGGCGAGCGCGGCGATAACGGGCATCGACCAGGCGAGCACGAGGGCGGCCTGGAGCACCAGTCGGGCGCCGATCCAGACGTGCTGCATGAGCACTGCCATGGCAACGCCGATCAGCATCGTCAGGGAGGCGGAGACTGCGCACAAGGCGAGTGACCGCCCCGTGACCACCCAGAAGTAACTATCAGTGAGAATCGAAATATAGTTCTCCAGGCCCACCCAAGGCGCCGACTGACCGAACTGCTGAGCGAGGCCGAACTTTTGGAAGGACATAATGAGCTGCTGGATGAGCGGGTAGCCCAGCGCGAGGGCCACCAGTGTTACCGGCAGGGCAATGAGCAGGTACGGGGTGAATCGCTGGGAGCCCGGTGTGAGGCCTGACGCTTGTCCCCGCGAGGGGGCGTGAAGCAGGCTCCGGGGCCGCCGGAGCACCACGAGCTTATCGGGGTGAGTAGTTGCCGGAGGACCCCCCCGGAGGGAGGTCGGCCGGTCGTCCTTACTTGTTGAGGTCTTCTTTGAGCTTGGCATCGGTTTCTTTTGCGACGGTCGTTACGTCCTCACCCTTGGCGATGCGGGTCCAGAAGTCATTCGGAATTCCGGCGCTGTCGGCCACGCCCCAGGCTGGTGTGTTGGGGGTCAGCTTGGAGACCGAGGCGGCCTCTGTCGAGACGGAGGCGGTGGTCCCGGTAAGTGCGCCGGCGTAGGAGAGGTTTCCTGGTATCCAGGAGCCCTTAGATGCCAAGTACGACTGGAACGTCTTGCTGAAGATCAACTTCAATGCCTCCGCTGCCAGCGTTTGATTCGGTGAGCTAGCGGAGATAGCGATGTTGGAGCCTCCGGCAAACGTTATGCCGGGCTTGCCGGGTGTCAGCCCTGGCAGTGCCATGACGCCCACCTGACCGTTTTTCCACATCTTGGGAGAAATGAGCCCTTCGGTGGAGTTGAGTGCGGAAAGAAATCCGATCTTGCCCTTGTTGAACAGTTCGGGTGCTCCATTCACACTCTCCACGGAGTCGCTGGCATATGTCCCGCCCTTGACCGAGAGGTTCTGAGCCTTCTGAAGTGCCATGATCGAGTTGGGTGTCGAGAGCGCGCCCTTCCAGCTACCGTCCTTATTCTGTACGGCATAGTTGCCGCCGTAGGTGAAGAGCCACCCCTCCTGGGTGTGATAATCGGTCGCGGGGAGGTAGATGCCCGTGAAGTTGGCGGTAGCGTCAGGGTTCGCCTTGTTGAGGGCGATGGCGGCCGCGTTGAACTCGTCAAGCGTGGTCGGCACCTTGATGTTGGCCCGCTTGAGCAGGTCCTTCCGGTAGTAGATAATGCGCGACCCCTGGTAGAACGGCGCTGCATAGAGCACGCCTTTCCATGTGCCGGCCGCGACACCCCCCTGCACGAGGTTGGCACCGCCGAGGTCTTTGTAGATGCCGTCGAGTGGGGAGAAGGCGCGCACCGACGTAAAGGTGGAGGCCTGGGTGTTACCGACCTCGACGATGTCGGGCGTCTCGGTCTTGGAAGGTAGGCTCGTCTGCAGTTTTGCCAGGATGCCAGACCAGGGTTGCTTTTCGACCTTGAGTGTCGACCCCTTGTGTTCTGCAGCGAATTCAGTTTCAAGCCAATTGATGGCGACAGTGGGTACCGAGTCTCCCATGACCCAGACACGGAGGTGGGCGGTGGCGGGTTCCGCCTTTTTCCCCCCGCCTCCAGCACTGCAAGCAGTGATGGTCAGCAGCGCCGCGGCCCCGAGTGCCAGGATTTGTGTTCGTCTGCTCGTCTTCATGGTGTGTCCTTCGGATTGAGATCGGTGCATGAGCCGATAAGGACGGCGAGTGATCAAGCGCTGCCGCCGAAGTCGAGCCCGAGCACGACACGAGACGGTGCCCGGACGTGCCTGACGACGCTCTACTGGACGCACTCCGGAACGCGCCGGCCGGGTTGTAGGCCGTGCCCCGTGCGCTCATCAACGTCACCTTTGGTAGCTCTTGATTGATTGTTAGGAGCCTAGACTAACAATCAATCGCATGCAACCCGTCGCGTTGACTCATTCAGGAGTGCGCACGTAGAGCGTGCCTGCCGGGCTGGAGCACGGACTGCCGGTAGGCCCCCGATCATGGGACTGACGATGAACCAGCGGCAGACAGTGACCAAGACGAACACGACGCGTTACAAGCGGGCGCAGAAGGGCACAGAAGGGCGCGATCCTGGACGAGTTGTGCGCCTTACGGACTGGCATCGCAACCGCGCTTGTAGGGTGCTGCGGCAGGGGCTGCCGCCGAAAGTCGTGCGGCTGCGCCGGCCGCGGGCCACGACGTCCGGGGCGGACGTCGTGGTGGCATTGCCATTCTGCTGGGCGGTGCTGGGGGCCCCAACAGGTAAGCGGCTGGCGCCGTAGTGGCCATGTCACCGGCGACGAGGACCGGCGCCTGCCTGCGGACAGAGCTGCGACAACGCCGCGCGTGCGCAGCCACACCAAGCCTGGGTCGCTTGCTCAAGGACGCGATCCCGATCCGGACCTGGGCGCAGTGCGACGACGCAGTGCCCGGGTTTGTGGAGATCGACCTGGTCGGCCATGAAAACAGCAACGCGATCGGGGAGCACGCCTACACGCTCACGGTTACTGACATCGCCACAGGTTGGACGGAGAACGGGTCGGTGCCGAACAAGGCCCGGTGCTGCGCACGACATCGCCAACGTGCTGCCGTTCCCGCTGCCTGGGATTGACTCCGACAACGACAGCGAATTCATCAACTACCACCTGCTGGCCTGGTGCGAGGAACGGAAACTCACCTTCACCC
>Ga0209745_1002606_pt1 | contig 10203 bp, 9 predicted proteins | sample BarGraNGADG00312_FD_184495 | JGI IMG/M metagenome (GOLD analysis project Ga0209745, IMG submission 184495) | Arctic peat soil microbial communities from Barrow, Alaska - Barrow Graham LP Ref core NGADG0004-312 (SPAdes) (version 2) | ecosystem: Environmental > Terrestrial > Soil > Wetlands > Peat ... | reverse complement strand
TCGGTGTCGGCCCCGGCGACAAAGTAGCGATAGTGCTTCCCAACATCCCGCAGACGATCATCGCGAACATGGCGGTCTATCGCCTCGGCGCCGTCGTCGCCCTCAACAACCCGCTCTACACCGAGCATGAGCTCGCCTATCAGTTCAACGATGCCGACGCGAAGGTTGCCATCACGCTGTCTGTCCTCGTGCCCCGCATTACGGGGATCATGAAAGACACGGCCGTGGAGAAGGTGATCAGTTGCCAGATAAACACCTACCTTCCGTTTTCGAAGAAACAGCTCTTCCCGCTGGTGAAGAAGCAGATGTACAGGAAGATCGCGGCGGACGACAAGGTGCTGCGGTTCGAGGACATGATCGGCCGCTATTCCTCAACCCCCGTCGAGGACAGGTCCGCGTGGGACGAGCTCTCGACCCTCATCTACACGGGCGGGACGACCGGCGTCGCCAAGGGAGTGATGCTCTCGCACGCGAACATCTCGTGTAACGTCCAGCAGTTCAAGTCATGGTTCCCTGACCTCGCCGAGGGTGAGGAGGCCATAATGGGCAACTTCCCGATATTCCACGCCGCGGGGTTCACGGCCTGCCAGAACTTCATGCTCTGGATGGGGTGGGAGCACGTGATGATACCGCGCCCCGAGCCGAAGGCCATAGTCGAGCTCCTCAAGAAGTACAGGCCCGGCTTTCTTCCCGGGGTGCCATCGATCTTCGTCGGCCTGCTGGCGGACGATGAGTTCAGGAAGATGGACCTCAAGTTCATCAGGGGCTTTTTCTCGGGGGCGGCGCCCCTTGCCGCCGACACGATACGCGACCTCAAGGAGCTGACGGGCGCCACCATACTCGAGGTCTACGGCATGACCGAGACGACGCCGATCGCCACGGTCACTCCGTGGGGCGGAGAGATCAAGGCGGGAACGGTGGGCTGCCCGCTTCCCGACACTGACATCAGGATCGTCGATATAGTAGAAGGCAACAAAGAAGTCCCGCCAGGCGAGACCGGCGAGGTGGTGATAGGCGGCCCGCAGGTCATGATGGGTTACTACAAGAAGCCTGACGAGACGCGTGACGCACTCCGGGATGGCTAGGTCTACACCGGGGACATAGGGTTCTTCGACGAGGACGGCTACCTGTCGATTGTCGACCGGAAGAAGGACATGGTCATATCCGCGGGCTACAACGTCTATCCCGTCGAGGTGGACAATGTCCTCTTCGACCATCCCAAGGTGCTGGAGGCTTGCTGCGTCGGAATATCCGACAGCTATCGGGGGGAGTCACTGAGAGCGTTCGTGGTGGTCAGGGAGGGGGAGACGCTCTCTTCCGATGAGGTTATCGCTTTCTGCAAAGAGAGGCTGGCCGCTTACAAGGTCCCCAGAGAAGTCGTGTTCCTGGACGAGCTTCCCAAGACGGTCGTTGGTAAGATACTGAGGAGAGAGCTCCGGGACCTGGAGCCCTGAGCCGCTTACCAGACTGCGAGGGAATGCGATGGACAGCAGAACTACCATCCTGGCCGCGCGAGTTTTCGACGGCACAGATTTCAAGGACGGCCCACTGGAGATAGTGGTCCGCGACGGGCTCATCGAATCGGTCGGGGCTCCGACGCCTGGCGCCGTGGCACGAGGCCGGTGCATCGATGCCACCGGCTCGCTCGTGATGCCGGGCTTGATCAACACCCACGTCCACATAGCCCGGGGCGGCATGTTCGCGGCTAACGACCCGCTTTCCGTTCGAGGGATCGTGCGCAACTTCAGGACAACGCTGGCCGCGGGGGTCACGACGGTAGGGGAGATGGGCTGCACGGCGGGCATGGCTTACGCGTTTCGGGAGCACACACGGGCGCACCCCGAGGCAGGCCCGCAGCTCGTTGCGTGTGGGCCTCTCCTGACGGTCAAAGGGGGATACCCGCTCGACTGGATGCCGGCGCCGTACGCGAAGCTGGGCGCGGCGCTCCCGTGCCAGACCGAGGAAGAGGGCCGCGCCAACGTGAGGCGCGTCGTAGCGGCGGGGATGGACCACGTGAAGCTGGTCTCCATGCACCGCAGCTACGCCGACCGGCCGATCCCCACGATGAGTCTCCCTGTTGCGCGCGCCGTCGTCGACGAGGCGCACGAGCACGGCCGCCTCGTGCTCACCCATGCGCACACGATCGAGGACTACGACCTGGCGCTCAGCGCGGGCGTCGACGCACTGATGCATTCGTCCTTCGAGCCGCTCGAGCCCGCGATGGTGGAGCGGGTCGCCGACTCCGGCGTTTTCGTGTGCCCTACGCTGTGGGTCTTCGAGTCGGTGAAGAGCGGGGTCGAATGCCGGTGGGACAGGGACACTCGCTTCACGCGCTTCGTCTCAAAGAAGGTGCGAGAGGACTGGACGGCATTCTGCGACGCTTATGAGACCAGCGGAGACGTGCTACCGCCGGGTATCGCCGGTGGGCTGCCCAAAGCGCGCATCCAGGAGGCGATAGACGTCCCGGCTGCCAACTTGAGGCTGCTTCGCGAGGCCGGCGTTCCTGTCGTCTTCGGGGTTGACTGCAATTACGGTTTTGCCGTCCTCGGCAGGCCTGTCGACGAGTTCTGTTCTATGCAGCGGGCCGGCATGGACCCGGTGGATTGCCTGCGAGCGGCGACCGCGGCCGCGGCGGACCGCCTACGGTGCTCCGACCGGGGCAGGATCGAACCGGGGAAGCGCGCCGACTTGATCTTCGTCGACCGGGAGGCGGAAAACGATATCGCTGCGATCGAGTTCGTTCACGACGTCATGGCCGGCGGCCTGCTCGTAGGGGGCGACACCTTCGACCGACTCACGGTGGACGTGGGGATGGTGGCCGCGGTAGTGAAAGGCGCCGGGCTGACCGCCGCGCAGGCAATCAGGAAGTAAGGCGAAGAAATGGGATTCAGGCTCCAGCGAAGGGTCACCATCGCTCCCGGCCTCACGATGAACATCAGCAAGCGAGGACTCGGCATGAGCGTCGGCCCCCGCGGTGCGAAGATCAGCGTCGGGCCGAGGGGTACCAGGGAATCGGTCGGGATCCCGGGGACGGGCATGAGGTACGAGGTCAGGCAGGACCGTAAGAAAGCCTCGCCCTCCGCTTCCCCCCGGCCCGCAAAACCTCCAGCGGCGGCCGTCGTCACGGCGGCGGGTCTCGGGTTCTTCGCCAAGGCGTTCAAGGAGCCTTTCGAAAAAGAGTTCATCGAGGGGGCCCGATGCCTCGCCCGGGGTGACAACGCCGGAGCCATCCCGCACTTTCGCGGTGCCGCCGCACTGAATCCCGACTGTGTTGACGCCGAGTTTCTCACCGCTCTTACTTTTGTGAATGACAAGGACCTGGATTCGGCGGCTTCGTGCCTGGAGGCGGTGGTGAGCTCCGGCGCGACCGACTTCCCACTGATAAACAAGTACATGGGTCGCGAAGCTCTACAGTTCGAGCTCCCCGTCACGGACGAGGTCGCGGTGACACTGCACTTCGACGTAAGTGCCGCATACCTCGTGCTCGTGGAAGTTTACCAGCAGCAGGGTCGGACGCAGGATGCCGTAAAGTCGATCCGCGAGGCTATGGCCAGAGGTTACACGGGGCCAGTGATGACGCTGTCGCTTGCGGAGCTGCTCAATGACCTCGAGCTCGACGACGAGATAATCGCGATCGCTCAGGGAGCGGAGAACACGGACGACGTCACGGTGGCCATCCTTTTCTACCTGGGGCAGGCCATGATGCGCAAAGCCTATTACGACGCGGCCGTCGTAGTGCTCAAGTCTGCGCTCGCGAAGAGGAAAGACAGGACCGAGTCGCTCCTCATGGACGTGAGATACGTGCTCGCGCAGGTCTACGAGAAGAGCGGCAAGAAGGCGATGGCACGAAAGCAGTACGAGCAGTTGCTGGCGAAGGACATAAGCTACCGCGATGTCAGAGAAAAAGTCGCCGAGCTCGCTCCGGGCAGCTAGAGCCCGCAGGTCCCTCCCGCCTTTTTGACCGCTTCACCGAGCGCCTCTTTGAGCTTGTCAACCACAGGTCCTTCTCCGAGTCCGATGAACTCAAATAGACTGTCCAAAGCGACTCACCTCGTGTGACGAGACTCGGCCCTCTCCTTGAGCGCCGCGTTCATCCGGTCGAAGGGCCCACGAGTCGTGGCATCCAGGCGCTTGCCCGCCAGAGGTATGAGGAGCCCGTAAAACGACATGCCGTGCCGGAGGTGCGTCTTCCCGCCCGGCTGCTCCTCGAGGATGAAGTAGTGCTGGCTGTCGAAAAGGCCTGGAAAGCGCGGGATGCCGAGCCAGCGGAGCTCGCGTCCCGGTTCGGCTACCAGCAGCTTCGGCCGAAAATCGTGGCCCTTCTGCCCGGCCGGTTCAAAATGAAGATCCAGCTTCTCGCCGGCTGCCAAGGTACCCGCGGCGCTCCTTATCATCGGGTTCCATTCCTCGTAGGAGGCGAGGTCACTCAGCACCTCCCAGACGCGGGAAGGCGGGGCGCCTATATGTATATCAGTGTCTATCTGCACTTTGAACACGTCTCGCTCCTCCCGGGTCGTGTGAGGCCACAAGCGTGATGGTGCTTCCGCTTTCCGAGATTGCGCTCCTGATGCGATCGAGCTGCCACATCGCCATGGGGTAGTCGCAGTGCGCGATGCGCCTGAAGGTCCGAAGCCCGATGCTCATGCCACCTGCCCCGTCGAGCTCAGAGACGACATAGAAGGCGTCCCCGCAGTGGAGCAGCCACCCGTCGTCGGTGTCGATCGCAACCCCGCAGTGGCCGCGCGTGTGTCCGGTCAGGGGCACCATAAGGATCCCGCCAGGGAGCTCGCCGGTCTCGATGCACTCCAGGCCGAACCATTTCTCGTCGGCGGTGCCTTCATGCGTGACCCAGTCCGGCCCGTGCTCGAAGTGGCACTTCCTGTACCTGTCGCGCTCCTTGTGTCCCTGAGGTTCAAGGGCGGCATCGCGCTCGATCGCTGTGACGTGGACCCTGGCATCCGGAAAGTCGGACAGGCCTCCTGCGTGGTCGCGGTCGAGATGGGTGGAGATGATGTCCTTGACGCCGTCGGGATCGAAGCCGAGGGCCTCTATCCGTCGTATCGCCGTGTGGCCCGGGTCCGTCACCGCATTGAGCAGGTGGTTGGAAAAGCCCAGGCGCGTCGGATTGTCCATGTCGCGCAGGCCGAAACCCGAATCGATCAGGATGAGCCCTCCCGGTGACTCGACGAGCACGCACGTGCTGGGCGCCTGCGACATCTCCGGCACCAAGAGTCTAGCCCGTGTGGCTTGAGGGTCGCACAGTTCAGGTAATGGACCTTCATTAAGATCCTCTTCCGTTCAAAGTCCGGGCTGGCACGGCGTGGCCGGCAAGACAATTATAATCCAAGCAAGCCCGCGGTTTGACGCCAGGAAAGACCTCGTCATATATTGAGTCATCTCGAACAGGATGACAGCAGAGATGGACATATCACAAAACCAGCAGAACAGTGGAGGGCCGCCAGTACGGGACTGGCTCTGGCGTCTTGGAATTGTCAGCTGGTTGTTCGTAGGCATCATCGCCGCAATCGTCGTCATCGACCTCATCTACGTCAAAGCCCACCACGTTCTCATACCGTTGATTGTGGCGTTCATCATCGGGATCCTGCTCGAGCCGCTCGTAAACGTCCTCATGCGGCGCGGGCATTTCCCCCGCTGGCTGGCGGTGGTCGTTACGATGTTCATAATAATCGCGGTGATCGTCGGGTTCTTCGCAATAGTCATCTACGGCATCAGCACGCAGGCTCACCAGCTGGCAAAGCAGGTCCAGGAAGGTGAGGCGCGGCTCCGCGACTGGGTCGGACACATGAAGATCAGCAGCTCAGCAGTCACCTGGGTGACCGATGCCGTAAAGAAAGCCGGCCAAGCATCAGCGACGGCATAACGCATGCCATAGGGCGCACTGCGTCCGGTCTCGGCTCATTCGCTATCGGTATGTTCATCGGCTTCTTCATCCTCATCTTCTTCCTTGGTGATGACGGACGCATCAAGGAGTTCGTGGCGGGGCACCTCGGGCTGCCGCGCGTGCAGGGAGAGTCCGTCCTCGCGGAGGTCACGTCGTCCTTCCGAGGGTACTTCAAGGGAGCGACCATCATCGCGGGGATGAACGTCGTGGTTGTGGTACCGGTCCTGCTCATTCTGCGCGTCCCGCTCATAGGAGCGATATCGCTCGTGACTTTCGTGACCTGCTATATCCCGTCGTTCGGCGGCTACATCGGGGGGGCGTTCGCCGTTTTCATAGCCCTTGCCTCCAGGGGCCTGACGGCCGGGCTGATAGTGCTGGCGTTTTCCATCGTCGCACACACCATCCTGCAGGCTCCGGTGCAAGCGGTCGCGTACGGGAAGACCCTGCAGTTGCACCCGCTGGTGGCCTTGCTCATGACTCTTTTCGGCGCGGTATTCGCCGGTATCGCCGGCGCCATCCTGGCAGTCCCGCTCACCGCGGTCGCCATCAAGGTCAACGCAGAGATCAAGCGGGCGAGGGAGGAAGAAATGATTACCTCCGGCGTCGAGCCTGCTCCATCAGAAGCCGTGCCTTGACCGTGTTCCCGCGTCTTAATGGAGGTCTTTTGAAAAAGTCCGTCGTAGCGATAATGATGTCCGCGCTTTTCGCCACAATTGCGGTCTCCGGCTGCAACGTAGCCAAGAAGGCTGAGAAATATTTCATTCACGTGGGAGGCGCGCCCCGGGCGTTCTTCGAGAGCCAGCCTCTGAAGAAGATCCAGGTCGGAGACATCACGGTAGGTTAGAAGACATTTTGCTCGGGCCCGCCGCTGTTCATGATTCCCGCGTACTGCATGACCATGGAGGTCTGGGACCCTAATTTCCTGGGGTCGCTGGCCACGGAGCACAAGGTCGTCGTCTTCGACAACCGGGGCATCGGGGAGACGGGCGCGGGGACGAAGGAGTTCACGATCGACCAGTTCGGCGACGATACCGCCGGTCTCATCCGCGCGCTCGGCTACAAGCAGGCTGACGTGCTCGGCTGGTCTATCGGCGGGGACATAGCGCTGAGCCTCGTCGTCCATCACCCTGACGTCGTCAACAGGCTCGTGAGCGACGCCGGGGACTGCGGGGGCACCCAGAAGGTCGACGCTCCGAAGTACAAGCAGGTGCTCAAGCAGTTGAAGGATGTCCAAGGCCCGATGAAAGACGTGCTGGGGGCGCTGTTTCCCGCATGGTGGATGGAAGCCGCCGGTTCTCGTCGTCACCGGGAATGAGGACGTCTCGACCCCTCCCCGGAACGCGAACATCCTCGCGTCGCGAATCCCGGGCTCAATTATATGTACCCGATCGGCTTCGCGAACGTCGTGCTCGATTACCTTAAGTAGGAGTTTCAGTACAACCGGGCATTTTTCGATTACTTAGCCGTGACGCAGGGCGAAACTACATTCACGCGTGGTAAGATGCACTGGTAAATTCCTGTTTAGAAAGGGTTTTATCCGTATGGCAGATGAAAGCACTTCCACGGCGGCAACTGCAAGTGACAAACCCGCGGCGGCGACGATGCCGCAGATCAAGCCAAGCCACCTACTGCTCCCACTCGCGCTCGCCCAGTTGATAAACGCCTACGACACGACCGCGATGAACGTCGCTGTCTCCAAGGTCGTGCCGAGCCTTCACACGACCGTCAGCGGCGTGCAGTCAGGCATCGTCATCTACTCGCTGGTCATGGCCGCCTGCATGATCACCGGCAGCAAGCTCGGAGACATCTGGGGCAGGAGAAGGACCTTCACGATCGGGGTCATCCTCTATGGAATAGGGGCGCTCATCACGGCGATGAGCTTCAATCTCGGCATGATGGTCGGAGGCTGGTCACTGCTCGAAGGCATCGGTTCGGCCCTCATGATCCCGGCTATATTCGCGATGATCGCTGGAATATTCCCTCCGGGAAAGGACCGGCTGAAAGGTTACGCCGTCGTCGGTTCGGCCGCCGCCGCGGGCGCCGCTCTCGGGCCGCTGCTCTGCGGCTTCTGGGCCACCGCGGTGACGTGGCGCGCGTCATTCCTTTCCGAGGTGTGCGTGGTAATTGTCATCCTCTTCCTGGTCCGCAGGCTCGGTAAGGAAGAGCCGATCAAGGACAAGCCCAAGCTCGACGTCCTGGGAGCGATCCTTTCAGCGCTGGGGTTGGCGCTGGTGGTGCTGGGACTGGTGCAGGCGACCGCGTTCGGCTGGATTCACGCGCGCGTGCCGTTGAAGATCGGCGGCACAACCATCATCAAGGTCGGCGGGATCTCGCCGGTCATCCCGTTTGTCGCCGCGGGCATAATCGTCCTCGTCTTCTTTGCCCTGTGGCAGAACCACATGAAGAAGGCGAAGAGATTGCCGCTCCTGGACATGAGCATCCTCAAGGGCAAGGCTGCGGCGGTCGGGCTTCCGACGGTCATGATACTCATGTTCATGCAGGCGGGACTGTTGTTTGTTGCGCCCGTCTTCCTGCAGATGTCGCTCGGCCTGAACCCGCTGGTCGCCGGCCTGACCATATTGCCGCTGACCGTATTCCTGATCGCCACATCTCAGTTGACCGCCAAGTTGACGGCCAAGTTTTCCCCGAGGACATTGATAAGGGTGGGGATGCTCCTCATACCGCTCGGCATAGTGCTCGTGTGGGCGTTGCTTGAAGATAAACCCAGCGCGCTCCAGATGATACCCGGATTGATCGTGGTCGGCATCGGCATAGGGTTTGCGAATGCGCCGCTGCTCAACATGGTCCAGTCTTCGGTGCCGGTGTCGCAGCAGAGCGACATTTCCGGTACGAACCGCGCGTTCTCCAACCTTGGCGGCGCACTCGGCACCGCGGTAGCCGGCGCCGTGCTGATGTCGGTGCTCATCACGTCGTTCTCAGGTCTGCTGATGCAGAGCAACGTGATACCACCCCGGGAGAAGGCGAAGATCCAGGCGTCGCTGGCAAAGGACGCCACGACCGTAAGCAACAGGCAGCTTCGTCAGTACCTTTCTGCAAAAGCGTTCGAGCCGAAGGTCGCCAATGCCCTTTACGACATAAATCAGAAGGCGCGCAACAAGGCATTGCTCTCCGCCCTGCTGGCTGTCGGGATACTCGGCCTGGTAGGCTTCCTGTTCAGCATCTTCCTGCCTGGTGAAGAACACAGGAAGCGTAAAGAGATTGCAGAAACTATTCCCGACGACGGTACACCCAGGTTCAGGTCCTAACACGCGGGGCGTGGTGAAGGGGAGGTCTCGATGATTTCAAAGAAAGTCCCATTGGGCAAAGACGATTCGCCGGATGCTCTTGCGAGAACGTATAGCACGCGCTACTTCGTGGAGGACATCCCGAAGTACAAGATGCCTGACAAGGGAATGCCCGCCGAAGCGGCTTTCCACATGATAATGGACGAGCTGAACCTAGAGGGTAACCCTCCGTTGAACCTCGCGAGCTTCGTGACTACCTGGATGGAGCCGCAGGCGGAGGCGCTCATCGCGAAGAACAACTTCAGGAACTTCATCGACCGGGAGGAGTACCCTCAGACGGGTGTTATCCACGACCGGACCGTGAACATGATAGCGCGCTTGTACCACGCGCCCGAGGAGCTCACCGCTGTGGGTACGAGCGCCATCGGATCCTCCGAGGCGATCATGCTGGGGTTGCTCGCGCACAAGTGGAACTGGCGCAAGAAGCGCGAGGCCGCGGGCAAGCCAACAGACAGGCCGAACCTGGTCCTGGGAGCGAACACCCACATAGTCTGGGACAAGTTCGCCCGCTATTTCGACGTCGAGCCGCGCGTGATACCGATGAGGGTTGACCGCTATACCATCACCGCCGAAGAGGTCGAAGCGCTGGTCGACGAGAACACGATCGCTGTCGGCGCGGTGGTGGGGACGACTTTCACCGGAGAGGCCGACCCCGTGAAGGAGATCAACGACATGCTCGAGGACGTCCTCGAGAAGAAAGGCTGGGACATCCCGATACACGTGGACGGCGCGAGCGGCGGCTTCACGACGCCGTTCCTTCACCCGGACCTCGAGTGGGACTTCCGGCTTCCGCACGTCAAGTCCATCAACGCGTCGGGGCACAAGTACGGGCTGGTCTATCCTGGCGTCGGCTGGCTCATCTTCCGCGACCAGACAGACCTTCCCAAAGATCTCGTCTTCAGCGTGAACTACCTGGGCGGAGAGGAAGAGACCTTCACGCTCAACTTCAGCAAAGCCGCGACCATGGTCCTCGCGCAGTACTACAACTTCATCAGG
>Ga0209745_1002605_pt1 | contig 10204 bp, 13 predicted proteins | sample BarGraNGADG00312_FD_184495 | JGI IMG/M metagenome (GOLD analysis project Ga0209745, IMG submission 184495) | Arctic peat soil microbial communities from Barrow, Alaska - Barrow Graham LP Ref core NGADG0004-312 (SPAdes) (version 2) | ecosystem: Environmental > Terrestrial > Soil > Wetlands > Peat... | reverse complement strand
GCATCCTCACCGTTATGTTCGAGGAATTGGGCACCTGCGGTTCGTACTTGCTCAAAGGGTCGTCAAGGCTCAGCTTACGCTCGGTTGCAAGCTGGAGCATGACGGTCGCGGTGAACGTTCTCGAGTACGTTCGCGTTCTTGACCGCGGGCGGGGAGCCGCACGATGACGCCGCGACGGTGATAAACAACAACAGGACCACGAGAATCATGCGCGAAACGGACTTCATTGGTTACCTCCCTGCGGCAGTGTCCGCCCAGCCATCTGTGGAACAGGGCTCAGCCTGGCCACAAAAAGACTACAACAGATACAACATGCGCTACCAGGTGTTTGCCGCGACATCGGACGAGGTCACCGACCCGACGCTCATCAAATATACTTGTAGTGGGAGACGCTACAGCTCGCACGCGCCCGATCAGGAAAGGACCTGCCGCACGCATGTGACGGGGAAGCATGACGATTGACGAGGAGGTTGCTTTGATAGTCACCGAACGTATCTATGAGCATAACGGCAGCCAACAGGGTTTCCGGGTCCTGGTCGACCGGTTGTGGCCGCGCGGGATAAGGAAAGAGAAGGTCGACCTCTGGCTCAAAGGGGTCGCGCCCTCCGATGAGCTTCGCAAATGGTACATGCACGAGCCGGAGAAGTGGCCGGAGTTCAAGAAGCGATACTTCCGGGAATTGAAGGGCAACCCGGATATCGAGCGGCTTCTCGGCATCGCGAAGAAGCAGGATGTGATTCTCCTTTTCGGCTCCAAGGAACAAAAGCTCAACAACGCCGTCGCGCTCAAGGAGTACCTCGACAAGCTGATGAAGTAGCCGACCGGAACGCCTGGTGCCGGCAGAAAGCTCATGGAGCTGGGCAGGGCCTCAGCTGCTTCGACACCTCACACAGGTGTTTTCCGAGAGAGTACCACAGCCCCGATCCCGATGAGGATGAAGGCTGTAAGTCGCAGCGCGGCCAGCAACGAGCTCTGGGGAAGTCTCTCGTTCAAGGCGATCACACCCACCACAACAGGTACGACCAGCACCAGGCTGTTGTAGAGGGGCGCCACTATAACAGCCCTTCCTCTCTGCAGGCCCGCCTGGAACACGGCGAAGCCGAGCGGGTACAGAAGTATGCATACCGCGAGCCAGACCGGCCAGAGGCCGTTGAAATCGCCCATCAGAAGACGCGAGAAGACCGCGGCCAGGCCGATGAATAACCCTCCCGAGAGGCCCAGGGCGGGCGCGATGCTCCCCTTGCGCGTCGCTTGTACCACCAGGGGGAGGAGAATCGCCGCCGCAAACACCGCTGTTGAGACCACCAGTAGCTCCAGCGGGTGGTACGTCTTCTGCTCGGGCAACCCCCCGGCGAGGCTCACGGCTAGCAATACGACCCCCAGCACGGTTGTGCCCATCCCCAGGTAGTCGACGCGCGTGGGCTTCTCACCGAGATTCTTGATCGCCAGGTACGCGAGCAGCCCGATGCCCGCCGTGATGATAGGCTCGACTATCGATACCGGCAGCCAGATCAGAGCTACCAGGTAGAGACCCGTGCCCATACCGTCCATCAGCATCGCCGACAACCAGAGCCGGTTGGTGGTGAAGGAACGGATGATCGTCCAGGTGAGTCGCAGCTTGAGGCGGGGGAGGATGTCCACCGCCGTTTTCTGCATGTAGGTGGAGTAATTGGTGCAGAACGACGCGGCAAATGCCAGGCAGATCGCGACGAACTCGGTCAAGCGCGCTCCAGTCTCGCCAGTCGGGCATCACCCGCGGCGGATCGACCGCCGCAGCCGGACGGCTGAGCAGGAAGCGCAGGCCGTACCGTAACGCTATATTAGCCCAGGATGGCAGACTTCTGCTTCTCGAACTCCTCTTCCGAAAGGATGCCCTGCGCCTTGAGCTGGCCCAGGCGTTCGAGCTGGGCGAGCTTGTCGTCCATGCTGTCAGCCGGAGCCGCCGCCGGGGGTGGTGCCATTTGTGCCGGCTGCTCGGCGCCCGCCTGCTGCGCAGGCTCGCCGTATTTCTTCGCCTGCCGGCGGTCCACCGCGTTCCTTGTCGCCGTCGCGGTACCTGCGACGACCGCCGTCCTCGCCATCATTCCAAGAAGTCTTGGCATCTTCGCCCCCTTACTGGACGCCGAGCTCTGCGAGCGCGTCGTCTATCATCGGACCGGGAATGCGGAAGGTCATCGCGATCTCGCCGCCAGCCGTGGAAACGCCTGATAATAGGACCGAATCGCCCCGGGGGCGAATGAGGTCTTATTTCTGCGACGCGAGTGCCGAGATATCCTCGAGCTTTACTTTCAACCTCTTGACCTCGGCCTCGAGCGCCTGCACGCGCCGGCCTCCGCCCCCGGACTGGCTCCTCCTCGAGGCCGCCGCCTTCATCTCGATCAGGGATTCCCGCTTGACCTCGGCGTCCTCCGAATTGAACTTGACCAGGGTGTCTCTCAACTCCACGAACTCGCCCAGCAGGTCTATGCAGTACTGCCGGAATTCGAGCACTGTCGGCACCGGCGTCTGGTCGCCCGACGCCAGGCTGTCGATGATGCCCGTCCCGAGAGTCTCGTCGATGATCTTCCTCATGCCCTCAGGGTCGAGACCCATCAGGTTCCTCAATACACCCGATACGCCCCTCGCGCCGGCGATCCCGAGCAGCGAGCTGGCTTCTTCGCTGGCTTTCGACAGCATGCCGTAGACGTTCTTGACAGGGTCCAGCAGAGCCATGTGGCACCTCCAGGGTAAGATTAAGATTCAGCCGGTCCGGGTTCCGGACCGCGATGCTACGATCAGTCGGCCTCGGCGTCGGCTTCGACCGCGACAGGACGCTTTCTGGCCCTCGCCTCGAGATAGGTCCTGACTCGCATGGAAGTAGCGAGAATGACAAGGAGCATCTCCAGGCTCATCACCGCGGCGGTGGCAGCGCCGGTGGTGGACCCGGAGGTAACCGTTGTACCGATCAGCAGCGCTTTCACGAACACCGCGGCAAATATAACATAGTTGAGCTGGTGTACCCTCCGCCAGAGCTGCGGCAGTCGCTTGCGGTTCGCGGCAACGCCCATGGTCACGATCAACAGACCGAGGGTGATCGGGCCGATGAGCCAGGTAGCCGGATGATCGCGGTAGTGCGCCATGACGAAGACTATGACCCCATGCATCAACGCCAGGGAGAAACCGGTCGCGCCCGTGGCTATATGGAAATACTGCACACTCTTCGGCTTGAACAGCTGGTAGAACCACCGGCTCATCGGGCCGGTCACCAGGTTCATGAAGATGAGGGTGTAGGCGAGCAGTCCCTCGATCCTCATCGTGGCGGTCCAGCCGTCCTGCATCTTGACGTTCGAGAACAAGACAAGCAGAAACGGAGCGACGAGAGCACATGCGGTGAAAACGAGAAGCGCCGCTTTTGCCGGGTTCTTGTGCGCTCTCAGGAACCTAGTCGTTGCGTCCGATTGAGCCACTCTTTCTCCTTAGCGGGACTGGGCTTTCCGCTCCCCGATTTCTTCAACAATCTTCGCGTTCCTGCCCTGAGAGTCGGGGCAATTGCTCGCTTTTAACCCGCCGATCGGCCTACTCGAACAGAGACCGGTTGACGAGCTCTATGAGGTGGTAGTTCTCCAGACCCGCTGCGGCCGATACCTTGCGGAGGTTCAGGACGCAAAGCGGGCACAGGTAGGCCATCGCGCGGGCTCCCGCTTCCGCGGCGTCGGCGATATTGCGTTCTTTGATCTCCATGGCTCTGTCGCGATCTCGAGGCATAACCGGCGAGCCGCAGCAGAGCGCACCGCTCCGGTCGTACTTCCTTTTCACCCTCTCGACGCCGATAAGCTCAAGCAATTCGTCCAACTGCTCGTCCTTCCAGGGTGTGTAGCGGGACGCGCACGGTTGCTGGTAGGCCACGGAAAGTCCCAGCGGCTTGATGCTGGCGGAGCGCTCCTTCACCTGCTCGAGCAGGTACTCGATGATGTGCACCGGGCGGAATGGTACATCGATGCCGTATTCTTTCGCCATCGCTGTTACCAATGCATAACAGTCGTCGTGATAGAAAACCACCTCGCCGGCCCCCGCAGCCGCGAGCCTTGATATCACCGCTGGAGCGTTCGCTCTGACCGGCGTCTCTTCTCCAAGGTGTACCCAGCCCACGCCGCAGAAGAAGTCGCCACCCTTGAGCACGGTAATGCCTTCGAAGAGCGGCCCCTCGAAAAGCCCTGGGACCAGGTCCCCAACACTGCATAGTGAGAGCGCCGGCTTCCCAGGCTCTCCGGGAATGACCTGGGTTGGCGCGCTGGGGAGGTTGCGGAACAGTTGGGTGTTCTGCTCCGGGATATTGAGCACGCCGGTCTGCTCCTGCCTTTCAAGGATGAGGTCGAAGGGATTGGCTCCCTTCTCGCAGAACTGGTTGCAGGCAATGCAGGTGACGCACTCCGACACCACCTCCGGGGTCTCGCCTTCCCTCAAGCGACGGAACTGCTCCACGGCCTCATCATGGTCGTAGTCAGTGTACGGGCAGAGGACCAGGCAGTCGCCGCAGAGGTCACACCTGTCGACGTGAAACATGTGGCTCCTTTTCGGTTCGCTGTTCGTGTGCGCGAAATCTACCGCGCCTTGAGTCCGGACGTACCGAGGTGCCGCCCTGGCCTACTTCTCCTCGATATTGTATTTGATCTGGCAGTAGCCGACCGGCTTGCCTTCCTTGTCCACACCGAGAAGGGTGGCCTTCTTTCCCATCACGCGCGAGATCGCCATGAGGCCGGTCGGTGTGATGGGGCAGAGGGCCTCCTCGCCTGCCTTCTTGAGGATGTCGTTTCCAGGGCAGATGATGCATCCGCCGATGTCTATTATGAGCTCGTCGCCCTCGATCGAGACCGTGCTGTCATCGGCGAACTGTAGACCCTCGGTCAAGAATGTCTCAAACGACGAACGGAATTCCTCGGGGTCGGTGATGCCGCTTCCGACCTCCTGCATCCACTCGTTGATCCACTCCGAAGCGATCTTCGGCTTGAGCTTGTCGAGTTGGTTCTGGGTCGCTCGCGCTATAGCCACCTGGTACTTCTTCATGAACTCCTCTGCGTTTTTCACTTCAACCCTCCCGTGATTGAACTGCCCCCGTTATGTGACCGACCTCCACTGTTCAGTGGGCGAGGCGATTGACAATAATGGGCATATGCTCTATACTCCGTTATGGTCATATGCACATAATATACCAACAGGAGGTTGATGTGGCAAGGCCATGCAAGCCCCGTTTCGTATCGGGTGAGCCTGCAATCGATTTCTTCAAGCCCAGGGGTATCCCTCTGCGTGATCTGGAGCAGGAGAGTCTCTCGGTGGAGGAGCTCGAGGCCCTTAGACTCACCGATATTGTGGGCCTCTATCAGGAAGATGCCGCGGAACGGATGGAGGTCTCGCGACCTACGTTCCAGAGGGTTTTGAAATCGGCACGGGAGAAGGTTGCTCGCTGCCTGGTTGAGGGAAAGGCTCTGGAGATTGAGGGCGGCAACTATGTCCTTGGCGGAGACGACAGGACCTTCGAGTGTCGGTCGTGCGGACACAACTGGAAGGAGCCCTGGGGGTCCGGCGCGAGGGCTTGTGAGACGATCTGCCCCGAATGCGGCGGCGCGACGGTTATTCGAATGTGTCCGGCGGGCAAGAGTGGTAACGCCGCGACGAGGCGGTGCGGCATGAAGACAGCCGCCGGCGCGCAGGCGGCGTGTATCGTAAAGAGTAACGATAAATAAGACCGAACATCGTTCGTGCGCAACGTGCACGAGAATCGAAGGAGGAAACGTGAAGATCGCAATCGTGATGGAAGACAGTCAAGTGGCATCGCACTTCGGCCACTGCGAGAAGGTCATGCTGGTGTCGATCGAGAACGGCGCGGTCAGCGCCCGTGAGGTCATAGATGCGCCCGAGCACGACTGCTCGGCGCTGCCGAGATTGTTTGCGGCGAGCCAGGTGGAATATGTGATCGCGGGTGGACTCGGTGGTGGCGCCATGGCCAACCTGCAGCGGGCGGGCGTAAAAGTGATCGCGGGAATCCAGGGAGGCGCTGAAGACGCCCTCGGAAGCTTCCTGGCCGGTACTCTTACGGGTGGGGAGGCCGCTTGCGGTGGCGGCGGAGCGCAGGGGCGGTGCGGCCATCACTGATCTTGTGAGGGACGTTCATGTGATAGCGTGAGTGCCGGGCGCCGGCGAGGAGGAGAAGCGACTCGGAGGGTGTCGAGCCATCACAGGGGATCCCTCCCTCGGTGACGGCGAAGGTCTCCGCCGCCGTCTGGACGCGATCGGCTAAGGAATCGATGCCCGAGCGCGAGAAAGTGAATGCGGAGGTGCGGTGATTACCGGCCGATAGTGACGCAAATCGGAGGCGGGCATGGCGGAGGACAAGGGTTCAGTCGTGGCTGGCGATGCCACGGTGAAGGATCAGGGTGGGACTGAGGCCGACACCGCTCAACCTACAAAGAAGGACTGGTGGGCGCTCGCCACTCTGTGCGTACCCCTGATCATGGTGAGCATAGACGGCACGATCCTGAACGTCGCCCTGCCGAGCATCGCCAAAGCGCTTCAGACCACCAACACCCAGTTGGTATGGATAAACTCCGGATACATCATCATGTTCGGGGCCACCATACTTTTCGCCGGCAGCCTCGCGGACAAGTACGGGCGCAAGTGGACTCTGGTCATCGGGATGCTGATCTTTATCACAGGGTCGATCTGGGCAGGGTTGTCCAGCAATGCGACCTCCCTGATCGCGGCGCGGCTCTTCCAGGGGATCGGCGGAGGCCTGATCGCGCCTTCGACGCTGGCCCTGATAACGAATATCTTTCGCCCGCCCGCACGGGCGCGTGCGATCGCGGTCTGGGCGGGGATCTCCGGTGTGGGAGTTGCGCTGGGACCCATCCTGGGCGGCCTGCTGCTGAGCGCCTTCTTCTGGGGGTCGGTGTTCTTCGTCAACATACCGGTGGTCGGCCTCGGCCTGGTGATGGTCTTCTTCCTGGTGCCGAACTCCAAGGCCCCCGATGCCGCGCCCATCGACTACGTGGGGGTCGTGCTCTCGATGCTGGGACTGTTCGCTTTCTTCTACTTCCTGGTACAGGCGCCGGAGTTGCACCTGACCAACTACAAGGTGCTCATTGCGCTCGGCTTCGCGATTGTCCTGCTGGGGGGTTTCGTGTTCTGGGAGCTGAGGCGGAAGAACCCGCTGCTCGAGGTCAGGTTCTTCCGGATGAAGGCCTTCACCGTGGGGGTACTGTCGATCGCCATAGTATTCTTCGCGCTCTTCGGGCTGCTCTTTCAGCTCACGCTCTACCTGCAGGCGGTTCAGGGCTACTCGCCGCTTTCCGCGGGTTTTGCGCTGGTCCCGTTCGCGCTGGTGCTGCTGATAGCGGCACCAATCGCGCCGCGGCTGGCGGACCGCATCGGCAACAGGTGGCTGGTGGCGGCCGGGATGATCGTGCTGACGGCCGGAATACTGACGTTCATCTTCACCACAACCACCACCGGATACTTAGTGATCTTCGTCGGCCTGGTGCTGTCCGGAATCGGGATAGCCTTTGTGCAGCCCCCGTCGTCGAACGCGGTTATGAGCTCGGTGCCACAGTCCAAGACGGGGATGGGCTCAGCGGCAAACTCCGCTATAAGGCAGGTGGGGGGTTCCATGGGCATAGCGCTCATAGGTGGCATCGCCGCGCTGGTTTACGGCAACCAGCTGGTAAAGTCGGGGGCGCTGAACGGCCTCTCGCCGAGCGCCGCGGCGACCGCGAAAGCGAGCTTAACCGGCGCTCTTACAGTGGGGGGCTCATCGCTGATAAAGGCGGCAGACCAGGCCTTCGTGAAAGGCTTGCACGCGGCGATGTTGATGACGGCCATCATCGGCGGGGCGGGGATAGTACTGGCACTCCTGACGCTCCCGAAGCAGAAGTCCAGGAGATCGCTGCACCAGGCGAGAAGCCTGGTCGTGCAGGGTCCGACGCAGGACGAAGTCGAGGACCAGGTTTGAGGCCGGCGGCATGACGTTGTCCCCGAGTGGCGTGGAGCATAGACGGGAGGGCGGTAGGGCTCGCGTGACGAAAAGCACGAGAGGGCTGGATATCCTCCAACCCTCTCATCAAAGCCGCACGCTGTTCAGCGGTTGACCCGACTCACACCTGAGCCCGGGTCGACCACCCACTAAGGCTCAATACCCCGGAGGTACGCTTGTCCCCGACGGTGTGGTCGTGGTGGGCGTGGTCGTCGTGCCGCCTGTCGAGCTGACCGTTATGGTACCCGTCATCACGCTGGGATGGATGATGCACTTGTAGGGGAACGTCCCGGCCGTGGTGAAGGTGTGACTCGCGCTCGCTCCGGGCTGGATCGGGCCCGTGTCGAACCCGGTACCCGCCGGCTCGTGGGCCACAGCGCCGTTGTTCACCCAGGTGACCGTCGTCCCCGGCTTTATCGTGAGGGCCGCCGGCTGGAAAGCGAAGTCGATCATCGTCACCGTGACCTTGGAAGTGCTGGGAGTGGTCGTCGGTTTCTTCGGCGTGGTCGGCGTGGTCTTGGTGCTGCTGCCGCAGCCCGCGAGGACCACCAGCGGTACCACCAGCGCGACCAGGATCGCAGTGGCAATCGTCCTTCTCTTCAATCTCCGCCTCCTTTTGTCTACATCTCATCGATTGCTCGCTTAATTAGGCAGTGGCTCTCCTTTTCCTGCCTCGAGTCTGAGATGGCGGCGTCTGAGCCGGGAAAGCGCGTAAACCGGCCCGCACGAGCCCGCAGGTGCGCGGCCGAGCCGATGGAATAAGACCGGGTGAAGGGTTGCTCGTCTCTCGGAGGACGCATGGATGAACAGTTGATACCGGGCCCCTGGAAGGAGCGGTGGGCTCCGATGCAGCCGTTCCTGCTGGAATAGGCCTGACAGACTGCGGCGTAGCCGATGGAGCTTGTGGAGATTGGAAGTGACGGACGGGACCGTTGCCTAGGGCCTTACCACTCCTGCGTAGCCGGCTCCCGAAAGGCTGGAGACCTTGACGACATCCCCGGTGTGGGGAGCTTGGACGTACTGGTTGTTACCGGCATAGAGGCCTACATGGCTCCAGCCGTGGAACCCGATGATGTCGCCGGGTTGCATCTCCGCCACGCCGACCCGGGGGAGCCCTTCCTGGCCGTAGGAGTTGCGAGGGATGATCATGCCGGCGCCGACGCGGTAGCAGTATGAAGTGAGCCCCGAGCAGTCGAACGAGTTCGGCCCGGTCGCTCCCCAGACGTATGGTTTGCCTAGTTGCGCCATTGCGACACCCACGACTTCGGGATGAGGTGCGCCGGGCGGACCTGACCGGGTGGACAGCGCATAGGAGTAATCCCCGGCATACGCCCCTGCGTAAGCAGCCTCCTCGGCCGCACGCGCCATGGCCGCTCGGACCTCCTCCTGGGCAGCCGCGAGTTTCCCCTTCGCCTGGCTCAATTGGCCTTCGATGGTAGCCTTGAGAGAGGCCACCTGCTTCGTTGCCGCTTCCTGCTCGTCCTTGAGCGCCTGCAGGTTCTGCCTGGCAGACTCAAGGCGCGCCTTGGTGCCCTTCACGGAGGTGACCAGCGCGGCGTCATTGCGGCCGACCCGCTTGAGGAGGTCGAGCCCGACCACGAACTGGTCGAAGTTCTTCGAGCTTGCCATAACGTCGATGAACTTTGAGGGCCGCGAGACGTACATCGCCCTGGCCCTCTTGTTCAAGGTGCCCTGGCGGACGGCCAGCTCGCGCTCGGCCCTGGTCAGCTCGACCTTGTTCTCTTCAATCTGGTCGCGCGTGCGGGCAAGCTTGTCTGACTCGAACTTGAATTTTTCTACGGTGGCCTCGAGCCGCTGCTCCTGCGCCGTTACCTCTTGCTGGGCCTGGGTCTTTTTCTCTTCGAGGGTCTGGGCGAGGCCCATGGGTGTCACGCCGAAAGCGATGGCGAGCACGCACAGCGCCGAGATAAGGGCTATGAGTCGGGGTCGTATCGAGCCTATGTCAGTTCCTCCCGATGGAAACAAAATCCGGGTCCGATGGGACCCGGCGGCACACCTTCGCTAGTTTTCAATCTGAACTGCGAATACAACCGTAACGAGCACTGACTAAAATACAACAAAACGCCACTTTCTGCAACAGGAGCAACAAAAGCCACAACAGCAACAGAAGTGGCAATACTTGCCACGAGCAATGGGGATGGGATGGGACGCCCGCCGGGAAAATGCAAAAAAGGTGCCAGC
>Ga0209745_1002603_pt1 | contig 10206 bp, 9 predicted proteins | sample BarGraNGADG00312_FD_184495 | JGI IMG/M metagenome (GOLD analysis project Ga0209745, IMG submission 184495) | Arctic peat soil microbial communities from Barrow, Alaska - Barrow Graham LP Ref core NGADG0004-312 (SPAdes) (version 2) | ecosystem: Environmental > Terrestrial > Soil > Wetlands > Peat ... | reverse complement strand
CTTTGAAACCGCTGTTCCTTACCCTGTACCTCGACTGTTCCGGCGGTGGGCTTTTCGACGCCACCGACAATGCGGATCAGCGTGCTCTTTCCCGCCCCGTTCTCCCCGACCAGGCCCAACACCTGACCCGCCTCGAGACTGAGACTGACACCCTTCAGGGCCCGAACACCCGGGTAATCCTGCACCAAGCCGCTCACGCGGAGTGCTGACGACATCACTCACCCTCCTGTATTGCGGGTGCGGGGTGCTGGCGCACCCCGCACCCACTGATTCACTTCTGGGCGGCCCGGCTGGTTCGGAAGTCCGCAAGGTTGCTGGCGTCCACAATTTCTGTCGGGAAGTAGATGGTCCTGGCACTTGCGTCGTCGAACTTGGGATCCTCTCCGTTCAGGAGGGCAAGCACAGTCTTCACCGCTCGTTGGCCCTGGCCGTACGGATCCTGAGCGACGGTTGCGCTCATCGAGCCCTTCTCGATCAGCTGCTGCGCGCTGCTGGAGCCGTCGAACCCGATCAGGATGAAGCCGTTCTTGACCGACTTCCCAGCGGTTTCCATCGCCCGCTGTGCGCCGATCGCGGAGTCGTCGTTGGCGGCGTAGATGACTTCGAGGTCCGGGTTCGCCGACAGCATGTCTTGGGCGGCTTTGAAGCCACCGTCGACCGTGTCGTTACCTGCGAGCTTGGACACGATCTTGAAGTTGGGGCTCTTGGCAAGCTCGTCGACGAAGCCGCCGATCCGCTCCTCGCCTGCCACGGATCCGGCGTGGAGTTCGATCAAGCCGACTTGGTGGGTGCCCGCCTTGCTGCCGACCTGCTTGACCACGTACTCGGCGGCGCTAGCACCACCGGCCTTGTTGTTTGACTGGATGTACGTGTCGTAGTCACCGGCCGTGCCGATGTCGCCGATTACTACCGGGATCTTGGCGGCATGGGCTGCGGTGATGGTTGCGGGTAGGGCGTCCGGCTGGACCGGGGTGATGATCAGCCCGGAGATGCCCTGGTTGATCAGGTCGAGGCTGCCGGAGACCTGCTTGGACTGGTCGGACTTTTGATCGGCGACCAGCACCTCGATGCCTTGCGTCGCCGCCTCGGCCTTGATGCCGGCAGTATAGGACTGGAAGTAGGGATTCTGGAGGTCATAGACCGAGTAACCGACCTTGAGGGGGGTCTTCTTCTCGAACTTGGGGGTGCTCGCAGTCGTACCAGAGGTCTGACTCCCGGCTGAGGTAGTGGTGTTGGCGCCGCTTGCGCAGCCGACCAGCCCTAAACTGGCGCACAGGGCGAGTGCTAAAACCGTTCGCTTCTTCAATGTGGGTCTCCTTTGACTTCTCGGACTATTGGATGCGCGTTACGAGGCGACCGGAATCGGCCGCTTCGGCCATGAATGTGTTGTCGTGCAACCCGGCCCAGCCCGGCAACGGCACCGGATCACCGGCTGCACTCTCGGTGGGCTCGTGGCTGTAGGTTGAGATTTCCCTAACCACAAGTGGGGTCCGAGAGTCGGGGGGGCATCGGAACGCGTGCAGGTGCTTCCGCGGCATGACGAACTTCGGATCGCCAGGCAGCAGGCGCTTGAAGCTTGTCAACGGAGCGTAAGCCTCCGCCCTCCCCGCCGGCAACGCGACGCCCTCGGGCCAGGGTTCACCGAGGGGAAGACTCTGGAACTGGAGTTCCTCTCCCTCTACGACGTGCGGTTCGGGCTTGTAGAACAACTCCATCTCCCCGAGCACCACCTCGTATGCCTCCGTCTTCCGCGTGTGAAGGTGCGCTGGACAGAATTTTCCTGGATGAAGGATCATCACCTTGTCGCAGAGTCCGGCGTACTCGGCGTAGTCCGCCGCAGCCGCAGGGAGCCCGTCCACGGTTGGCTCATTGAGAGCCTGGAAGATCAGCATCACCTCATAGGGTTCGCTGGACCAGAGGCCGCGCTCGAACGCGTCGTATTGGTCGTCACCGAAGATGATCCCAGCGTTGTCGTTCACCATCGACGGCGTTACCGGATAACGCAGCGCTAAGCCTAGGGACACCGCTTCGTTGATCCATTCGTCGTACTCGCGACGAGTGACATGCGTTCGAGTCATCTTTCCCTCCATTGGGAATGCTGGCGGTGGCTGGGGCACTCATTGCCCGCCGATGACCGCTGACCTCTACTTGTGAACCGGTTCAATTATGGGCCGGTTCATGGGTAACTGTCAAGGCATCTGGGTCACGATTCAATCACGGGGCGATCGAGGGTCCGCGATCGGCCGGAGGCCGGACAGAAGCACCCGCAGATGCATCCACCCCAAGAGGCGTCGGTGCTGGGGTTTGCTGTGCAGCGCGGACACCGGCGGCAAGCGCTCAACGGCCTCGAACGCGGGGAAAATCGCGTCCGCTGCTCACCTCAACGCCCAATTATCCGGGTTGCCCTATCCCCTCGCAAACCCGTAACGCAACCAGGCACCAGGCCCTGCCTGGGTAAGCCGCCCGCGACCCCGGCGTGTCAAGCCGGAGGGCCCACCGATCCGCGCGAAATCAGGTCGGGTTCGAATTGGACGTAGGACACATCGTCGGCCGGGCGGAAGAGAAGTTCAGCGGCCGCGACACCCATTTCGTAGGATGGCTGATAGATGGTGGTCAGTGGGGGATCGAGCGCCGCAGCGAAATCGGCATCATCGTACCCGATGAGGGACATTTGCTCCGGAATCCTGACGCCTCGGCGTCGAAGCTGCAGCACGGCACCTAGCGCCAACATGTCGTTCACACACATGATGGCCGAGACATCGTGGGAATCGAGCAGTTGGTCAGTGGCCGCCTCGCCTTCGGCAACGGTGAGGTCCGCGACGCGAATCTGGGTGAGCGCGTCATCTACTACCAAGCCCCGAGACTCTATGGCGCCAACCGCGCCCGCCAAGCGCTCCTCGCACCACGAGACGAAGTTGGGCCCATTGATCATGCCAATCCGGCGATGCCCAATTTCGAGCAGGTGATCCATGGCCAAGAACGCGCCTCGCTTGCTGTCCGAGTTTACCGCCTTGAAGTCGTCATGAAGGTTCCTGACGCCGAGAGTCACGACGCCATAGCGCCGATCCCGAAACGGCCGCAGCGGTCTCTCGTGATCCGCGATTGGGGCAATTATTAGGCCGTCCACACCCTGACTCTGGAGGGACTTGAGAATTCGGAGCTGACGCTGTGGATCCTGCCGGGTAGAGCTAACCAGCATGGTCATCTTGCTCGGTTCGAGGACGCTCTCGACGCCACGAATCAGTGATGCCCAAAACGGGTTGCCCACGTCGGGAACGACCACCCCGGTGAGTCTCGACCGCCGGCTGCGAAGTTGGCCGGCCGCTCGAGACGGAACAAAGCCGAGCGAAGTCATGGCTTGCTCAACACGTTTCCGGGTCTTTGGGCTGACCTGGTCCGGACGGTTCAAGACGTTTGACACCGTCCCAAGCGACACGCGAGCGGCCGCGGCGACCTCTCGGACGCCCGGGGGCTTACTCAGCGCTCGTAGGTCCTGAGATCTTGGCTCCACGCCCATTGCATCATCCTCGCACTTGCCCCGAATCACCCGTGGGCCGGTGGCTGGTTCCGAGCCGCTCGGCACTCGGACTATACGGCTGCCGGGTCGCGCCGTTCATTGTCACGCTGCTCAGTGACCTGTCCCTGCACACCCCAGCCGACCTCGCCCGGGTCGAGCTGGAGCTCAACCGAAGACCCCGCATGATCCTTGGAGACCGCACCCCAGCCGAACTGTTCCACGCCCTGCTAACCTCTCAGAACCACCCGCAATTGCGATGACCGCTGGAAACCACCCCGTCGTCGACAACCACATGTGCTCTGGCGGGACGCTCACGTTCCGGACCCGGCACGGTAAAGGTATCGATGGCCTCGAGGGATGTGGTTCCGCGTCCAACTCGCGCCATCGACGGTTGAACGCCGGCCAGCTTCTCGAGGGTGGCACCGATGGCACCGAGTCCGGCCTGCGAGGCTCGGAGCAGGAACAATCCCTGTGTGGACCACCACGGCTCACGGACCCAACCTTCGACATGCCCGCCAGGCTTACCGAGAGCAGGCCCGTGTACCCAGAGTTCGTGGTGGGTGACCAGTCGCTCCATCACTGTCGCGTGGAGGCCGGCGACGGGCTCTACCAGGACGAGCGCGTGGTGGAGATCGACGAGCCGGGGTCCCGGCTTGGCCACGCATTCGTCGCGAAGGTCGTTGACCAGTCGCCGGAGGTCCCGGCTCTGGCCGCCGAGGCGAAGGTGGGGTGGCCAGGATGCCGCCGCCGTCCAGCACGTCACGCTGTCGGCCAGGGCAGAACTGGCTGCGCGCGCAGCCGCCTCCGGCAGCCGTCCTTCTCGACGGTGCGTGTCGACGGCGTCCATGGTGACCTGGCTCAGAAGAGCGATGGTGCCGGCAACGGCTTGCACGGCCCAGCTGCTCGTGCGGTATCGCTCCCCAAGCACCCGTGTCGCCTCCGCGGCCCAACCTGCGACTGCGCCGTCCACACCGGGAGCGCCGATGGTCGGGACTCTGCCGAGATCAAGGCTGCTGGCCCGCTGGTTCGGTGGAATGAGCGCCCATGGCTCGGTGATCAGGGCCAGTGCTTCCAGATTCGGCCCGAGTGTGTCTCGCTTCGCTGGCGCCTGTCTGGATAGCTCAGTGGCGCTCCAGCGTGCAAGAACATGTGCGGGAGCGAGCAGGCTAGCCTCCAGCTTCACTGCATCGCTTCCTCCTGTGCCTTGTCCGGGGCCGAATCGAGCGTTGTGGGAAAGGATGTCGGCGATCGCCCCGTAGACCCGGGCCGCCTCGGCCAGTTGCCGGGCGGCAAACACAGATGCGTCCAGCAGGCGGCGGGGGCCTTCCGCCAGCGCCTGCAGGCCGGCGGTTAGGCCCCCGTTGAGATGATCAAAATGGCCGCCGAGCCCCAGCGCCGGGATCGCGCGCAGCAGCGGCCGGGCCATGACCATCCAGCCGGCGGCATGCGCCTCCCACGGCAACGGCGGCCGCGTCACTCGCAGGTTCCGGGTCTGGAAATCCAGCAGCTCCAGCAGATCTGCGATGGTGGCCATCGGTTGCGAGCGCGCTTGCCCGAGCCTGGTATGGGCTGGCTCGGAACATGAGTAGCGCACCTGATCCGGTAGTCATCGCGGTCGACATGGGCTCGAGCGGTGTGCGTGCAGCCGCGGTTGACCGGCAAGGCACAATACGTGCGCAATCCTCGGTCCAATCCTCCACCATCACTGGCGACGACGGCTCTTCGGTGCACCGCACCGAAGAGGTGTGGCAGGCGGTTGTGACGACGATTCGGCAAGTAGTCGGCGACCATTCGCCGGATGCCGTTGTGCTGGGTGGCACCGCCCACGCGCTGATCACCGGAACACCGGACGATCCGGACCCCGAGATCGTTCTGTGGTCCGACACGCGGTCGGCGCGAGCCCACAAGCAACTCGTCGACGACGGCTTCTTCACCTACAGCGGCCTCACAGCATGCCCGTCCCACGCCGCCTACTGGCCCGCCAAGGTGGCCTGGTTGCGGAACACCGGGCACCTCTCCCCAAGCCGCAACCACCTCTTCAGCGAGAAGGACCTGGTATTGCACCGGCTTACGGGGCAAGCCGTCAGCGATACTGCCACGGCGGGAGCAACTGGCCTGCTGGACGCCCACCGGCTGGATTGGTCGGCCGAGGTGATTGGGCGCGTGGGCGCGCCCTGGCTCGCACTGCCCCCAGTTGAGCCGGCGACCTCCAGTCGGCCGCTGGATGGTCTCGGTAGTGCCGCCCTCGGTCTGCCTACCGGGACGCCGATAGTGCTCGGCGGTGTGGACGGACCGCTTGCACACCTTGGCGTGTCTGGTACCGAGGATGGCCTGGCGAGCCTCACGATCGGCACCTCGCTCGGCGTGCGGATGCATGCCCCAGCTGCCCGGATCGATGCCCAGGGGCGCTGCTGGTCATACGCATTGACAGCTGACCACTGGATCGTCGGGGGCGCTGGATCCAATGGCGGAAACCTGCTCAGCTGGGTGCAGAAGGCGCTCTTTGATGGGCAGGTGGGCGTCGAGGAAATCATCGAGCAGGCACTCGCGCTGACTCCCGACCGCAGCCTGGTCTTTCTGCCGTACCTCAACGGCGAACGGGCCCCGCTCTGGCGTTCCGACCTCAGCGGCGGGTTCCTCGGCCTTCGACCGCGACACAACCGCTGGCACATGGCTCGGGCGGTCCTCGACTCAATCGGCTGCATGATAAGCGAGCTCAGCAGCGCGGTGTTCTCAGTGGCCGGCGGAGCACGACTGGCCGGGCTCAACGGCGGGTTCACCGCCTCCAGCGGTTGGGCCCAGCTTGCTACTGACGCGATCGGATGCCCGAGCAGACTCCCCCGTAATGATGCCGCCGTCCTGCGAGGCGCTGCGGCCGTCGCCTGGGCAGCAGTCGACGACCAGCCCATCAAGGCAGCCCCTGACAACGTCGGCGATCTGCTCACTCCCGACCCCGCGACCCACGCAGCCATCGACCGGGCCACAAGCCGCCTGGCGGCGATGCGGGCAGCACTGCAACCCTTTACTGACAGCCAAGGCTCCTATGACGAGATTCCCTGAACACTTCATCCTGGGCGCGGCTGCGGCGTCCTACCAGATCGAGGGCGGTGCAACCGCCGACGGACGAGGACCCTCGATCTGGGATACGTTCGCGCGCATCCCGGGCGCCGTAACAGGCGGAGACACCGGCGACATCGCGTGCGATCATTACCACCGATACGAACAAGATGTGGCCGCCATGGCCGAACTCGGACTCGACGCCTATCGGTTGTCAATCGCCTGGTCCAGAATCCAACCAGATGGGCGCGGCCCAGCTAATCAGCGCGGAATCGACTTCTACTCCCGCCTCCTCGACAGCCTTCTCGAACGCGGCATAGCTCCAGCCGTGACCTGCTACCACTGGGACCTGCCGCAAGCGCTCGAGGACGCCGGAGGCTGGCCGAACCGCGACACGGCATATCGTTACGCCGAATACGTGGACATCCTCGCGCGGGCCCTCGGCGATCGAGTCTCGATCTGGACGACGCTCAACGAGCCGTGGTGTTCAGCGTTCCTGGGTTACGGCTCCGGCGTCCACGCCCCCGGCCGCCACGAGCCGGCGGCAGCTCTCACCGCCGCACATCACCTCAACCTCGCCCACGGCCTCGGCACGCAGGCGATCCGGGCCGTCCTCGGGGACAAAGGGAGGATCTCCATCAGCCTTAACCTGCACATCATCCGCCCGGCAACGTCGTCAGTCGCGGACCACGATGCCGCCAACCAGATCCTCGCAATCGCCAACCAGGCATTCGTCGGACCAATCCTCGACGGCGCCTACCCGCACCGGCTCCTCGCCGACACCAAGCACCTCACCGACTGGGGATTCATCCAAGATGGCGACCTAACAACGATCCACCAGCCCCTGGACCTCCTCGGGGTCAACTACTACTCCACGTCCACCGTCCGCAGGAACAAATACACGACGGACGGCCTCAGCGGCGGCCACGGAAACACCGGATACTCGCCTTGGCCCGGCGCTGGCACCATCGAGTTCTTGAGCCCCACCGGCTCACTCACCGAGATGGGCTGGAACATAGAGCCCTCAGGCCTGTATGACCTGCTCACCAAGTTCAGTGAGCGATATCCCAAGCTACCGTTGATGGTCACAGAAAACGGGGCCGCCTTCGTCGACGAAATGACGCCCGACGGCCATGTGCACGACCGTCAACGAATAGCCTACCTACACGCCCACCTCACAGCCGTGCAGTTGGCAATCCGCGCGGGCGCCAACGTCATCGGCTATCTTTTGTGGTCAATTCTCGACAACTTCGAATGGTCACACGGATACTCGAAGAGGTTCGGGATCCTTCACGTCGACTACCAAACCCAAGCTCGGACCTGGAAAGACTCGGCCTATTGGTATCGCTTGGCCCTCGAGACCCGAACCATCCCGCAGACCATCGTCGACCCCTAACAGCCGGCCATACGGAGCGTCAGCCCGCCCGGTCGGCTGGGCTTTCATGCAGCTGCACCCCCTCGCCGAGACTCCCCGATCAAGCCCACTCAAACGAGAGCGATGGCGCACCGGACTGATTCATAACCACCGCTTCTGACTGTCAGTATTCCATCCTGTTGGACTAATGAAACATGAACACCTAGAGTTTTGATGAGCGTGCGACTCCCTCGGCAGGACTGGCCTCCGGTGCTGGGGTCGCAGCCACGGACGATCTGCGGCTAAGCGGGCCGCCACATGGGCCAACTCGCCTAAGAATCGTTGCATGACAAGCGTCAATACCGACCAAGGAGAACCGATAATGAACATGACCCCCGCCATCACGCTGAACAGCGGCGCCAGTATCCCCCAGCTCGGATTCGGCGTCTTTCAGGTTGACCCGGCCTCCACGAAGGCTGTTGTGCTCAATGCCCTCGAGGTCGGCTACCGCCACCTCGACACGGCCGCCGGATATGACAATGAAACCGCCGTTGGTGAAGCGATCGCGGAGTCGGGAATCACCCGAGAGGATCTCTTCATCACAACGAAGCAACGGCCTGCCGATCAGGCCAGCGAGGCGTCCAAGGTTGCCATTGACTCCAGTCTGGACAAACTGGGATTGTCGTTCGTTGACCTGTACCTCATCCATTGGCCGACACCGGCCAGGGGCCTTTATGTCGGAAGCTGGCAGGCACTGGAGCGCTTTGCCGAACAGGGGCTCACCAGATCGATCGGAGTCTCGAACTTCCTGCCAGAACATCTCGACCGCCTCGCGGCAGAGAGCGGCACCATCCCCGCCGTCAACCAGATCGAACTCCATCCGGAGCTCCAGCAAAGGGACGTCGAGGAACGCAGCGTCCGCGCTGGAATCCGCATTGAAGCCTGGAGCCCGATCGCCCGTGGCGCCCTCGTCAGCACCCCGGAAGTCGACGCGATCGCCGCGAAGTACGACAAGACCGTCGCGCAGGTCACCTTGCGCTGGCACATCGAGCACGGCCGAATCATCATCCCTCGAACCGTCCACAAGAAGCGCATGATCGAGAACTTCGCCCTGTTCGACTTCGCGCTCGAGCCCGGCGAGATCGCAGCACTTGATGCGCTGGACGCCGGCAAACGGGTCGGTCCGGATCCGGCCACCAACAACAACATCTAGGGATTCGAAGAAATGCGATACTCAGCAGATGACTCCAGGTATACGAAGATGCCCTATCGGCGCGTTGGGAGCAGCGGTCTCATGCTCCCCGCAGTGTCGCTCGGACTCTGGCAGAACTTCGGCCACGACGTTGCCATCGAACGTCAACAACAGATTCTTCGGCGAGCTTTCGATCTAGGCGTCACCCATTTCGATCTGGCCAACAACTATGGCCCGCCTTACGGAAGCGCTGAAAGCAATTTCGGGGACCACATGCGGCATGACTTCACTCCTTACCGCGACGAACTAGTCATCTCCACAAAGGCCGGTTACGACATGTGGCCCGGCCCATATGGTAATAACGGGTCGCGCAAGTATCTCCTCGGAAGCCTCGACCAGTCGCTGCAGCGGACGGGACTCGACTACGTCGACATTTTCTACTCGCACCGAGCGGACCCGCATACGCCGCTCGAGGAGACGATGGGCGCGCTTCACACCGCGGTCATCTCAGGCAAGGCGCTATATGCCGGAGTCTCGTCCTACTCGCCAGAACGCACCCGGCGCGCCGCGGAGATACTGGGCGAACTGGGCACCCCGCTGCTCATCCACCAGCCCTCCTATTCGATGTTCAATCGCTGGATCGAAGGCGGCCTGCTCGACACGCTCAACAATCTGGGGGTGGGGTGCATCGCCTTCTCGCCCCTTGCCCAAGGTCTCCTGACCGACCGCTACGTCAACGGCATCCCCGAAGGCGCGCGCGCCGCCAGGCATGGCTCGATGTCGCAGCAAATGATCAACGAAACCACCCTCGCGAGCATCCGGTCCCTGACCGAAATCGCCCAAGAGCGCGGCCAGAGCCTTGCCCAGCTTGCGATCTCGTGGACCCTTCGAAACTCAGGCGTCACGTCGGCACTCGTTGGCGCATCATCCGTGAAACAGCTCGAAACCAACGTCGCCGCGGCGCAGAACCTCTCCTTCACGACAGCGGAACTCAACGCAATCGACGAGCACGCCATCGACATGGACATCAACCTATGGAAAGAGTCCAGCGACGTGCTCTAGATGTGATGTCCAGCCAGGTTGTCC
>Ga0209745_1002602_pt1 | contig 10206 bp, 4 predicted proteins | sample BarGraNGADG00312_FD_184495 | JGI IMG/M metagenome (GOLD analysis project Ga0209745, IMG submission 184495) | Arctic peat soil microbial communities from Barrow, Alaska - Barrow Graham LP Ref core NGADG0004-312 (SPAdes) (version 2) | ecosystem: Environmental > Terrestrial > Soil > Wetlands > Peat ... | reverse complement strand
TGCGACCTTCAGAGTCGCGGTCTTCGTGCCTCCGTCGCCGAGCATGTAAGTGATCTCTACTTCGGCCTCGGAGGCCCCCGGGTTCTGGATGCACAGGTAGGGATCGAACCCCGGCCGGCAGGTGCCCTCCGCGAAGTAGAAGGTCGATGAAGTGTCGGTCGCGCCGATGGCGTCGTGCCCTCCGGTCCACTGCCCGTGGTAGTTGAAGTACATTGGGCGCTCGACGATGATGCCAGCGCCGTTGGTCGCTTCCACCTTGCACGAGAAGTCGTGGGCCGCGTCGTCCCCTTCGCCGAGGGTGTCTTTCGGGTTCAGGGTCGCACGCGAACCGGGCGCAACCGCGAGCCGGACCTCCCTGGTCGATCCGTCGCCTCTCATATAGGTTATCCTGACGTCTGCTGTTGGAGCTCCCGGGTTCTGGATGCACAGGTAAGGCTCGAAGCCCGGGCGACACGTGCCTTCCGCGAAGTAGAAAGTCGATGACGGGGACGCGGTCCCCATCGCGTCGTGACCTCCGGTCATCTGCCCGTGGTAGTCGAAGTACATGGGGCGCTCGGCCACGATGCCCGCGCCGTAGATCTTGCCATCCCAGTAGCCGCCGGAAGCGAACATCCCCAGGTGCCGCTCGAGGGCCCAGTATGACTCGGCGCCCGCCAGCGGAGTGGTGCCCCGGGGCCGCGCGCCGACGTAGCCCGCCAGGGCGTCCCTCCAGATGTTCGAGGATATCCACAGCCTGCCCGGGTCTTCGCTGGTGTGCCTGCTCCCGTACGTGCCCCAGGTCCTGGCGGTCGATCCCTCGATGTCCTGGCGTAGATGAGACAGGTTGGCGGCGCTCACACCGCTGTTTTTCTGCCCGCCAAGGAGATAGAGGAGCCCGTCTCCGGAGTGGATGCTGTAGGCCTCGCGGTCCGCCGTCTCAACGCCCGGGTCCAGGGCGACGGCGAAGTGGTCCGAGAGCCACGACTGCTTCTCGAGCACATCGTTGACGCGGTCGACGAGTCCCTGGCACGTCGAGGCGAAACCGTGGTCGGCGACGAGCGCCATCTCGCGCGCCGCCCGATAGGCGGCGAGGCACTTGAAACCGAGATAGGACTGGTCCCGCCCGCTCTCCAGCGCGGGGGTGCCGTCGTCGAAAGTGGTCGCGCAGTATTTGTCGGGCAGAGCGTTGCCGTTGGTGTCGCAGCGCATCACGAACTGCGCCAGCATCTTGACTTTGGCGAACCTCGACTTCATGTAGGCGGTGTCGCCCGAGGACTTCCAGTACCTGTACATCATCAGTATGAAGTTGAGGTTCTCCTCCACCGGCATGTCGTGGTCGTAGGCCTGGCCGGTCACCTGGTCCACCATGCCTATATCGTGCGGCATGAAGACCCCTGTCTCGCACTGCTTCGTGTAGAGCAGCCACTGGTCCATTACGGGCTTGAGCAGTTCCGGCCAGAGGCTGTAGTAGATCCAGGCCTGGTTATACTCGACGTCGATGGTGGCGTGGAATCGCATCCAGGTCCCTTCCCAGACGCTGAACCAGTTCCGCCCGGTGGACGAACGCGCCCACCAGGTGTTGGTCAGGTACGTGCGGAAGCTGCAGGCGATCAGGTTGCGCACCGCGGGGGTATGGGTTCCCAGGGCCAGGAACTCCCCGGAGGAGAAGACGGAGTCGAAGAAATCGCACTTCTTCTCGATGGCGTCGCCGGAGGTCCTCTGCCCCGTCGCGTAGTCTATGACATCCGCGATCCCGGCGAACTGCGTCGTGTAGCGGAACTTGAAGCCGCTGTCGCTGTAAGACCTGTTGGCCACGTTCAGTATCGGGTACGCGACGTACCCTGCCAGCACGAAGTGCCTGGTGGCGCTTGCCCCAGGCGTTAGGCTGACACGCCATGTAGCCCCCGTGTACCCCCGGGGATAGAAGCTGTACACCGGGTGCGCGGCGTCGGAGTTCAGCTCTGGATAGCCGCTGGCGCTCCAGCCCATGAGGCTGGTTGCGCTGAAATCGGAGAACTTCGACTGCTCTGTCCCCAGGAAGGTGAGCCCGGACGACTCCGACGCCGGGACGACGAGCGCCTCCGTCGCTTTCTTGTAGTTGGATGCCGTTATCGACTCGTCGAGGTAGCTGTAGGACGTCCTGCTGGTGATGCCGCTCGCGGTACCGTCGAAGAACGGCCGTATGCCCGAGCTCGAGAACTCCTCCTTGTGCGGGTGGGCGAGCAGCACGCTCGCACTCACCGCCTCGTCGCCGGAGTTCGTGACGGTGACATCGATGTAGAAGAAGGGTGCGGAGCTCACCTTCTCGTTCCTGGGGTAGAAAGGCGCACGGAAGGATGCGCTCACCTCCAGCGGAGTCGCACTCGAGGAGCACTTGAGGTCGACCGAAGTCATCGACTCCGACTGTTTGATGGTCTCCCACAGCGGGAACCTGTCGGTGAAAGGCAGCGCCCTTATCGTGGAGCCCTGTCGCAGGGCGATGACCAGCTCGGAGAGGTCACCGGTCCATGTCCCGAGCGTGCTGTAGCGGCATGCGAGGCGCTGCGGCAGCAGGTCGAGGCTCGCCCTCGAGCCGAGCCGGCCCAGGATCGCCTCGTAAGTGTCCTGGGTCGAGCTGTTGAAGTGACGGACGGGCTCCGGGACCAGGCTGTTTCTGCACGCCGAGGCGTCGACCTCGGCAATGTCGCCCGACGCCTGGAAGACCCTGTTAGTGCTTATCGTCGCGTCGCCCGCGCAGCCTGCCTCATCGGAGCGGAACTCGACGCGCACCACCCCGCGCGCGTCGGCCTTCGCTTCGAGGACGCTCTGGAAGGCGCTGTTGCCCCCCGCCGTCGCAAAGATGTCCAGGCCCTTGCGGGCCGCTATGCCCTGTACGTAGACGTTGAACCGGCGCGAGCCGGCATTGGCGGCATCGTGTTCCACGAAAGACAGCTCAACCGAATAGCGAGCATGGCGGTCGAGGTTCGCGATCGCGTACGAGAAGTGCCTGCCCGTCCTCTGGCGCTGGAACTTGTATGCCTGCTTCGCGCCACCGTCGGTGCCGCCGATAGGCTGGCCGCCGAAAGTGCTCGCTCTGGTCGGGGCGCTCGCCGAGTTCCGGAGCTCTACGATAACCTGCGGGCGGGCCAGGGCCGGTGAGGCGAGCAGAAATACCAGGAGGGCCGCAACCGGCAGGACCGCCGCCGCCAGCCGCAGGTCAGCTCCTCGGCCGCGTTGTTCTTTGGAAACCCTGCGCATCAATTCAATAAACCGGTATCCTCGATTCACCACTGCCGCCGCCGACACGTTATCACTAATCCGGCTTTTCCGGCATGGTCAACCGTTGCTCGCAGCTTCACCGAAGCCCGACATCAGCGCCGGTGTCTTCAGCGAAGCCGGATTCCACACAGGCGCCTGATCGAGCGAGAGCATTAGAATAGTGAGTGGAACAGGCCGCGTACCGAGAGCCAGCGGGGGCCACAATGAACCTATCCGACTTCCTGAGCGATACGGCCGGCCGCATACCGTACCATCCCGCGATAACCTTCGAGGGGCGCACCGCCACATTTTCCGAGCTGGACCGCTGGGTGGACTCACTGGCGCGCGGGCTCGAGGTCCTGGGCATCAGGCAGCGGAACAGGTGCGTGCTCATGATGCCGAACTCCATCAACTGGGTCCTCTCCTACTACGCGCTGGCAAGGCTCGGCGCGGTGGTGGTGCCGGTCAACCCTGTCTACCGGAAAGGGGAACTCGCGCACATATTCAGCGACTCGGGCGCGCGGGTGTTCCTGGGCCACAGCGACTACCTCAAAGAGGCGGCACCGGTGATAGCGTCGCTCCCGAAGATGGGCATCCGCCTCGTCGAGGGAAACAGGGACGAGGTCCCGCGGGGCTTCCTTCCGCTCGAGGATTCCTTCCGTGAGAGGGAGAGGCCGACGGCCCGGGAAACAACGGCCGGCGACCCGTTCGCCATCATCTACACGAGCGGGACCACGGGGCCACCCAAGGGAGCGGTGCTCACCCACGGGAGCCTGATGGGTGTGGTCAAATCGGTCGCGGGCCTGCGGACCCACGAGCCCGGCGACATCGTCCTGTGCGTTTTGCCCCTCTTTCATATCTACGGACAGACCCATCCGCTCAACCTGTCCATGTACGCCGGGCTGACCATCAGGATGTGGGACCACTTCGATGCCGAAGAGGTGATGAGGGCCATCGAGGAGGAAGAGAGCACTGTACTGTACGCGGTCCCGACGATGATAAACAGGCTGGTCGAGCTCGCATCGACACGCCCGCCGAAGAGGTCGAGCCTGCGCTTCTGCGTGTCGGGCGGGGCGTCCCTCCCGGTCGAGGTCTTGAAGCGCTTTGAGGACCTGTTCCATACATGGATCATGGAAGGCTACGGCCTGACCGAGTGTTCGTCCACCTGCCTGGAGAACCCGCCCGGCAGGACGCGGGCCGGCTCGATCGGGTTTCCCACTCCCGGCTTCGAGGCGCGAATCGTAGATGACGACGACAACGACGTGCGGCCGGGTGAGGTGGGCGAGCTTCTCATCAGCGGGCCGGGGGTCATGAAGGAGTACCTCGACCAGCCGGCTGCCACCCGGACGGCCCTGCGAGGGGGGTGGCTCCACACCGGGGACCTCGCACGGGTAGACGAGGATGGCTTTGTCTATATCGTGGACCGCAAGAAGGAGCTGATAATCAGGGGCGGGTACAACGTCTATCCGAGAGAGGTCGAGGAAGTCTTCTATCAGCATCCAGCGGTGATGGAGGTGGCGGTGCTGGGAATCCCTCACCCCGACCTCGGAGAAGAGGTAGCCGCCGCGGTGGTTCTCCGCCCGGGCGCCGCTGTCACTGCCGAGGAGCTGCGCGGGTTCGCGAAAGAGAGGGTGGCCCCCTACAAGTATCCCCGGGTGCTGAAGCTGGTCGACGAACTGCCGAAAAGCTCCTCGGGCAAGATACTGAAGCGGGAGATAAAGCTCGAGCCCTAGTCGGCTCTAGCCGGTGTCAGGCGGCCTGTTCCGCCCCAGGGTCTCGTGCGCGCCCGCCCATTCTTCGGAGGCGATCGCCCCTATGAGGGAGATCTCTCCGGCAAGCACCACCGCGGCGACTATCTCCGCGAACTTCAGGGCCTTCCCGGCGCCCTTGCATCCCAGGATGTTCAGACACTCGCTCTGAGTGGGAAGGTTCGTACCTCCCCCCACAGTGCCGACTATGAGCGAGGGAAGGGTGACCGCGACGTAAAGCCCCGCTTCGATGGCCCTTATGTCCAACAGGTCCACGTGTGACTCGGCTACATTCGCGGGGTCGTTGCCGCATGCGATGAACATCGCGGCTATCCCGTTCGCCGCGTGAAAGCCGTTGGAGACACTGCCGGCGTAGATGGTACTGAGATTCCCGTTCAGGTAGTGTTCGTTCACGATCTCGGCGGTCGTCCTGAGACGCTCCTTCAAGACGGCCTCAGGTATCTCGACCTCGGCCGTGACCTTCTTTCCCCTGCTCTTGAGGACGTTAATCTGTGAGTACTTCTTGTCGGTGCAGAACTTCGAAGACAGGTTGAACGACTCCACCGCTTCCCAGGCGGGATATGACTCCCGGATGTCCATACATATCTGGTGAGTGGCGAGGTTCACCATGTTCTGCCCAGCGGCGTCGCCTGTATAAAACCCGAAGCGCACGTAGACGTTTCTTCCGAGATTGAAGACGTCCACGTCCGTGAGCCTTCCGTGGGAAGTCGTCCTGGATACGCTGGCCTCCAGCGCCGGGCGGTTGTCCTGGAGCCACCTTGTGAATGCCTCGGCCTCCGTAAGGGACACGAACCGGAACATGGGCGCGCGCTGCATGTGGTCCTCAAAGACCTTGGCCCCGCAGCCCCCGGATTCCCTGATCACCCTCATGCCCCTGTTGTAGGAAGCCACCAGCGAGCCCTCGGTCGTCGCGAGTGGTATGTAGAAGTGACCCTGCGCGTGGTCGCCGTTCATGAGAAGGGGGCCGGCCAGCCCCACAGGCACCTTCGCGGTACCGAGGTAGTTCTCTATGTTGCCCTTGACGGCGTCTGTCGGGTAAAGGCCCTGCTTCAGAGAGTCGATGCCGACGCCCAGCTCCTCCTCGACGAAGCGCTGCCTCTCGCCGACATCCTCCGGCTCACCGCCGCGCGTGAACGCCATCTTCTCAGTGCCGGGGGTTCCGCTTTCCACTGAACTCATTGGAGGCTTCCTATCTCGATGGGGTTTCTATCTGAACAGACATTCTCGATTCATCGCAGCCAACGCCGCCATTTTATCATGAGCCGAGTCGCCCTCTTGTCTGCTCGGAGCTCTGACAGAGCTCTGACCGCTTCCCCTTCGCCCTACAGAGCCTGAATGAGGATCACTGCGCCGACGACGAACATGACCGCGGCGAACAGAATCTCTACTGACTTCGAATCCAATCGGTCCGACATCAGCCGCGCCCCTGCCTGTGACCCCACCAGGGAAGCGAGACCCACCGCCAGATAGAGCTCCCAGCCGACCGTCGCCCTGGGCAGGTGTACGAGAAAGGCCACGAGACATCCGAGGGCGACCACCAGGGCGGACGTTCCGGCGGACTTCTTCGCGTCGTACCCGACGAGGACCAGCAACGCCAGGATGAACGGCCCCCCGTCTCTTCCTATCAGGCCTATGAAGAAGCCGACCAGGAAGCCGAACACGAGGCCCAGCGTTACGATCAGCCTTTTCGATACCTCGTGTTTCAGTACGCTTTTTCCTCTTAACACCGAGAGGCCAACCACCATGTTGCCTATCGCGAACACTATCATTATCAAACTCGAGGGGGCGGAGAACTGCGCGATCGCCCCGAGGGGCGCGCCTATTACAACCGATACCGCAAAGGGCCACACCGTCTCCTTCAGCACGAGTCCCCTGCGCCAGTAGACGGCGCCGGCCGAGAAGCACGTTATCGCAGAGATGAGAAGTGCAAGCGGTATGGCGCCGGTCTTGAAGTCAAGCCCCATCCAGAAGAGCGCGGGAACCATGACCTGAGAGCCGCCGGAACCGACCATTGAAAAAATAAACGTGACGGCCAGTGTAACGAGTGAGACGCCAAATATCTGCAAGCAGGTCTACCTCCCACGTGCAATGTATCTTATGGCACCCTCCGCGCCCATCCCGCGGCACGCCGGGGCGCCGACCCGTTCGAACCCTCAGATAAAGACCGATATTCCGGTAAGGAGCAGTATCGCGAAAGTCATGAGGCGGAACGTCCTCTCGGGAAGAGCATTATGAACCCGCTCCCCGATGGCGACCCCTATGGCCAGAAAAGGAAGGAGCAACACGAAATACCATGCCATCTCCGAGGTCAGCTTTCCCGTTGCCAGGTAGGTGATCAAGAGGACGGTGTTCAGCAATAACCACAGTGCCGAGAGGGTGCTGCGAAATACTTTCTTGTCCGGGATGTTCCGCCCCGCGTAGTAGACCACCAGTGGACCTCCGGAAGCATACATCCCCTGCATCACCCCTCCCGTGAAGAGCCAGAATGCCGAATGTGCAGGTGTTAGCGGCTTGCGCAACTCATCCTTCCCCGAACGAAACAGGACCACGAGCTCGAAGGCGGAAAAGCAGACGACGAATGCGCCCAGAGCCAGCTTCAAGGTTCCGGACTTCACCACGTTGAAAAGGATTATTCCGAGAGGCAGGCCAATCGCCGTAAAAGGAAGTATCTGTTTGAAAAGCAGCTTCCCGTCTATTCCTGAGCGGTGTCGAACAACGATGTATATGCTTATGACGAGGTTCAGGAGCACGACGATCGGTACCAGGAACTCCAGGGAATACAGGTGTACAGCCAGCGTGACCGTGATCATCGAGCCGCCAAATCCGGTTGCGGCTCCTACCACGTTGGCAAGAAGAACAATGACGGCAAGGATGGCGAGCTCAACGTTCATATTCTCCTGCCAATACCCCGGTAACACTGACGAGACGATTTTGCATATCATCTCATAGTTGATTTTCTTAAAAAGAACAAGCACCCTGAGTACAGGAAATCAATAAGGGCCAGGTGATCAAAGTCGAACCGGCGACAAAGGCTTCGGAGATGCCGCGTGGGGTAAAGGTCCCGCCCGCCGGCGAACGTATCAAGCGTATGCAACGGCGCTACCAGAAAGGCGACGCCTGCATCTCGATCGAGCGGGCCAGGTACTACACGGAGAGCTGGAAGGCGACTGAAGGCAGGGGGCTCTCGCTTCCGGTTCGAGTCGCCCTGGCCATGAAGAACGTATACCAGAACATGACCCATCACCTGGACCCCGACGACAGGATCGCGGGGTACTGGACCGAGTACTTCCTCGGGATCCCGATAGACATCGAACGCGGGGTTTTCAACCAGGTCCTCGCGGCCGAGCTTACAAAGCCTTCCATGCTCTTTTTCCGACTACGCTCCCTTGCAAGAGGAGTATTATTCCTGGTCCGAAACAGGACCCTCGGCGAATTCATCCAGAACCAGAGAACGATAAGAAAAATCGGCGCCCGCCCCCTTAACCTGACGCTTCAAACCATGTCCGAAAGAAAGATCAACCCTTATCAGATCAGGGACGACCACCGGCGCTATCTCCTGCGCGAGCTCCTCCCCTTCTGGAAGGGAAAGACCATGGTGGACGCGCTCGAGCGGGAACTGGAGAAGTCGGGGCTGTTCTCCAGGCGGATGCACGAGTTCGCTACCTCGATCTCCGGCAACACCTCGCGCCAGATACTGATGCTCTCACCGTGCGCGACCATCTCTACGATACAGGGCCATTTGATACTCGACTACGAGAAGGTCCTTACCAGAGGGCTTCTCTCGATGAGAGAAGAGGTACGGGAGAAGCTTGCAGGCGACCGGGGGCTCGAAAGGAGCGAAGTCGACTTCCTGGAGTCCCTGGACATCGCCCTGGAGGGTGTAACGATATTCGCAACGAGACTCGCGGAGAGAATCGCAGAAGAACTCGAAACCGAGACCGGCCCCGAGCGCAAGAAGATACTCGAGGAAATGCTTGCCACGTGCAGGAAGGTCCCTCTTGAGCCAGCCACGAGCTTCAGGGAGGCCGTGCAGTCGATCTGGACAATAAAGACCGCGGTCGAGCTCGCACATCCGGTCAACCTGCACTGTTTCGGCCGCCTGGACCAGGACCTGTATCCCTACTACGAAAAGGACCTTCGCGAGGGCCGCACCACGCCCGATGAAGCACGGGAACTCCTGGAGGAGTTGCTGCTCAAGATAATGTCCCAGAACATCCGGCCCGAGTCCAACATCCTTAGCAACTTCTATCACAGGTACCTCGGTTCGTCCCCCGTTACCCTTGGAGGCGTGAAGCCCGACGGCTCCGATGCCACCAACGAGCTCACCTACCTTTTCCTCCAGGCCGCCGACAACTCGAAGGCGATAACCAATGTCTCGTTGAGGGTCAGCCCCGATACGCCGGACGACCTGCTGAGAGAGCTCGCGGAACACCTGCACAACGGCACATCGAGCTACGCCCTGTTCAACGACGAGGTCACTATAAAAGCGATGATGAACAGGGGCTTCTCCGAGGAAGACGCCCGCGACTACGCGATCATGGGCTGCGTGGAGGCCACCTGCCCCGGCAAGACGGGCAGCATGAGCGCCAACGCCCTGCTGCTCGCCAGGCTCCTCGACATGACACTCAGAAACGGTGACTCGAGGCTGCTCGCGGGGACTATCCGGGGAGAGGGCCTCAGAACGGGGGACCCCGATTCCTTCGACAGCTTCGACGAGCTGCTCGACGCCCTGCTGGAACAGGGTAAGCACTCCATCAGCCAGATCGTGGAAGGGTCGAACCTGAGGGACCGGCTGTACGCCGAGAGACTGCCCGCACCCTGTATATCGGCGTTCACGGATGGCTGCCTGGATAACCGCAAGGACATAACCGGAGGCGGAGCCAGGTATGATCTGGCCGGAATCTCGATGATAAACTCGATAGCCAACCTCGTCGACTCTCTTTACGTGATAAAGAAGCTGGTCTTCGAGCGGAAGAAATACAGCGTCAGGGATCTCCTGGAAGCGATCGACAGCGACTTTGCGGATCACAAAGAAATTTTCCTCGACATAAAGAACCTTTCAGGCAAGTGGGGCAACGGAAACCCTGAAACCGACGAGCTGTCGGCGAGGGTGACCGGGGAGCTCTTCAAGGAGACCTACAGGTACCGCAACTTCAAGGGCGGCCCTTTCGTCGTCTACGTAATAAGCATGACGACCCACACCATCGACGGGAGGCTTTCG
>Ga0209745_1002599_pt1 | contig 10217 bp, 7 predicted proteins | sample BarGraNGADG00312_FD_184495 | JGI IMG/M metagenome (GOLD analysis project Ga0209745, IMG submission 184495) | Arctic peat soil microbial communities from Barrow, Alaska - Barrow Graham LP Ref core NGADG0004-312 (SPAdes) (version 2) | ecosystem: Environmental > Terrestrial > Soil > Wetlands > Peat ... | reverse complement strand
TCTTTCAGAATGTTTTTGAATGGTATATGGCCAACCTTAATTACTGGACCATTTTTCTACTGATGGCAATAGAGAGTTCGTTCATACCCTTTCCTTCCGAGATAGTTGTCCCGTTTGCGGCATGGAAGGCTGCAGAGGGGACACTCTCACTAACCGGGGTATTGCTGGCATCAACAGCCGGCGCTATGTCCGGTGCGATATTCAATTATTATTTTGCACTATGGCTCGGGAGGCCGGTGCTCTACCGCCTGGCTGATACCCGCTGGGCACATTTTCTACTAATTGACCGCACCAACCTTGAAAAGGCTGAGAATTACTTTGTAAAACACGGAAAATCATCAACTTTCATTGGCCGTCTCGTGCCTGCCGTAAGACAATTGATTTCTCTCCCTGCAGGACTGGCGAGGATGAAGGTAGATACCTTTTTACTTTACACATTTCTCGGCGCCGGGATATGGAATGTCATTCTCGCCCTCGTAGGGTATTTCGCGTACGATATGCGCGACCATATTCTGCCTTATCTTGACTGGATTATGTACGCTGTGGGAGCATTGTTTGTGGCCTGGCTGGTTGTCCAGGGGGTGAAAGCATACAGAAGGAAGAAGCGCGAACCTACTCAGTGAGTTCGCCTGCCAGTAACCTCAGTCCGATCTCAGATACTTTTGCCTGATACAATGCGCTCAGCCTCCTGTTGATGGCATCCAGATATTTGTTCTGGTATTCCCTGAACTCCAGGCCTGATAAAGAGCCCAGACGGTAGCGTTCCATGGCTATCTCAAGGGAATTGCGGGCTACCTCGGCACTCTCTGTCTCAAACCATGTCACAATTATACTGTTCCTGTAAGTATTGTAAAGCAGGTCAAGATCCCCAAGTATTTCATTTTCAATATCCAGATAGGCGAGTTTGCTATTCTCAACCTCAAGCTTTGCATTGGAAATCTTTCTTTGCGATTCGAACCCGGTAAAAATATTCCAGGTCATGCCAAATCCCCAGTTCATGCCTTTTGACTGGCTGTAATAGTTTGCTTCCCAGGGGTAATCATTTCGAGTGAAGTTATATCCAGTGCTGAAATTTAGTGAAGGATAACGCAAAGCCCTGACCGCATTAAGATCATACTGTGACAGCAGTTCTCCCTGGCGTGCGAGAATAAGCTGGTTGTTATATTTCAGTGTGCGGTTGCGCAATGAGTCAATATTCATTTCAGGGGCAAGGACAATTGTGTCCTCGACACTGAAACTGATTTCATGCCCGGCATTCAGCATCTTGGTCAGGAGTATATAGGAGCCTGTAACCGTTTTTTGTGTTGATAATACCGTTGAGCTGTCAATGTTAAGATCGATCCTGGCTTGCTGAAGATCAAGGCCGGAGATTACACCCAGCATGTATTTCTCCTCTGCGGTTTCATACCTTGAACGGGAAAGGGCAAGGGAGGTGCGAACTGACTGCAGTCTGTTTTCCTGTACAATAATATTGTAGTATTCAGAACATACATTCATTACAAGATTTTCAACATCTACCTTCACGCGCTGGCTGCTCATAGCCAGCAACTCCTTCTGCCTGCTGTAGTTGGCGAACATGCCAAAACCGTCAAAGATTGTCCACCTCAGTGAGGCCCCGGCGTTATAGTAGTTGTTTCTTGAACCTTCATATTCTGTTGAGGAAGTTTTATCACTGCTGTTTGTTTGTATCTGACGCCCTGAACCCTCAACCGTTGGAAGGAACGGAGCCAGGGTGACGTTGTTCTCAGCGATAGCCTGATCATTCCTGCTGATCTTGAGAGAGTAATTATGCTGCAGAGCCTGCATTATAGCCTCGTCAAGGGTCATCATATCCTGTGCTTCAGCAGTCAGGGGTAAAAGCAGCATTAATAATACCAAACTATGTCTGAGGTTTTTCATTGATGTTAACTTCCACGTTTTTCTTAGCTGCAAGATAACTGTATATCGCAGGCACCACAAAAAGAGTAAGGAAAGTTGCAAAGAACAGTCCGCCTACTACGGTGACACCCATTGATACCCGGCTTTCGGCGCCGGCGCCGCTGGCGAGAGCCAGAGGCAAGATACCGAGTATCGTCGTCAGGCTGGTCATGAGTATCGGACGAAAGCGTGAAACAGCTGCTTCCTGCACTGCCTCCATGATCTTTAGTCCTGCCTTCTGTCTCTGGTTGGCAAATTCGACAATAAGAATACCGTTCTTGGCCACCATACCGATCAGCATGATCAATCCTATCTGGCTGAAAATATTGAGGGTCTGGCCCGTGATAACCATAATAAAGAGAGCCCCGATAAGGGCGAGGGGAACTGTCACGAGAATGATGACCGGATCACGGAAGCTCTCAAACTGTGCAGCAAGAACAAGGTAAATAAGGACAATAGCAAGAACAAATGCGAAGAGAAGGCTCGAGGTACTTTCAACGAAGTCTTTTGAATCGCCTGAGAGGGTGGTACTGAAATCTTCGTTAAGCACCCTGTCAGCAATCCTGTCCATCTCTTCAATGCCTTCTCCGAGGGTATATCTCCCTTCCAGCCCGGCTGATATTGTGGCAGAGTTGAACCTGTTGTACCTGTACAGCTGCGGAGGGAGGCTGCTCTCTTTCACGGTAACGATATTATCAAGCTGAATAAGCTCACCCTTATCGTTTCTGACATATACGCTTGTCAGGTCAGAGGGGTCATTGCGTTTCGACCTGTCAAACTGGCTCAGTATCTGGTATTGTTTTCCGTCAAGGATATAATAACCTATACGCTGTTCACTCATGGTCAACTGCAGTGTCTGTGCAATGCTCTGCACATTGACGCCCATCATTGAGGCTTTTTCGCGGTTGATATTCACGGTAAGCTCAGGTTTGGTGAACTTCAGGTTCACATCGCTGGCTGAGAAATAGGGACTGTTAGCAACCTCAGCCATGAAATCGGGTATAACTCTCTTAAGATCGTCAAGGCTCTTGGCCTGTATCACGTATTGTACAGGGAGCCCTCCGCGGCGCGACCCGAAAGTCTGCTGCTGTGACACAATGGTTCTCGCACCTGTCTGCTGCCTTACCAGCGGAGCCAGAGATAAGGCTATTTCCTGCTGTGACCTTTTACGGTCATCAATATCAACAAGCCGGACTCTGATATTTCCCGAGTTGCCGCGTATCATCATCATGATGTTATCACTCTCAGGTACATTCTCCTTCACGAGAGGCACAAGCTTCTCGGCATAGTCCAGCATATATTCATAAGTAGTCCCTTCAGGGGCCGTGGCGCTTAAGCTTACGTAACCCCGGTCCTCAAGCGGCGCCATTTCCGAAGGCAGAAGAGTCCACATCCATACTATCAGGATTGCTGCAAGGCCAATAATAATGAACGCAAAATATCTTTTTTTCAGGAATCCCGTAACGGCCCTCCTGTACCAGTTTTGCATGCCGGAGAAGAATGGTTCCGTAGCCTTGTAGAACCGGCCTTCCAATGCATTCTTTTTAAGAACCCTGGAGGATAGCATTGGTGTAAGCGAGAGTGCTACAAATGCTGAGATGGTAACGGCGCCGACTATTACCAGACTGAATTCCCTGAAAAGCCTTCCGGTGACACCCTGCAGAAAGACTACCGGCATGAAAACGGCGACCAGCGCAACGGTAGTGGCTATAATGGCGAAATATATCTCATTTGAGCCTTTATTCGCTGCATCCATAGGTGACATGCCATGTTCAACCTTCGTGTAAATGTTCTCAACAACCACGATGGCATCGTCAACGACGAGCCCTATAGAGAGAACAACAGCGAACAGGGTAAGGATATTGATTGTGAAGCCGAAAATGTACATAACAAAGAAGGCGCCTATCAGCGCTACCGGTATGGCCAGGACAGGTATAAGGGTTGTTCTCCAGTTGCGGAGGAAGATAAAGATTACCAGCACTACGAGTGCGAAGGCAATTAAAATGGTCTTTTTAACCTCATCAATCGATTTGCGGATATATATGGTGTTGTCAAACAGAACTTCAGCTATTACATCTTGAGGAAGGTCCTTTTTAAGGCTTTCAAGCACGACCAGGGCGTTATCAACGATATCAATGTAATTGGCGCCGGGTTGCGGGACCAGTACCACATTAACGCATGGAATGCCGTTGACTTTAAGTATTGATCTGATATTTTCTGCATCCACCTCGGCTATACCGATGTCTCTGAACTTAACGACCCTGTCGCCTTTCTTGGTGATGATCAGGTCATTAAATTCTTCAACAGTCTTCAGTCTGCCGAGTGTCCTGATTGTCAGCTCAGTGTTATCTCCTTCTATTCGTCCCGACGGAAGTTCGATATTCTCCCTTGTGACGGCGTTACGCACATCCAGTGGGGTAAGTCCGTAAGCAACCAGGCGTCCGGGGTCCATCTTCATCCTGATGGCCAGTTTTTTTGAACCCCATACACTCACATCACTGACACCTGAAATTGTCTGCAGGCGCTCTTTGAAATTGATCTCGGCGAAGGTGCTTATATCAATAAGAGAACGCGAATCACTTCTGAGGGAGATGGCAAAAATGGGCTGAGCATCGGCATCAGCCTTCTGCACCACAGGAGGGTCAACTTCCTGAGGCAGCTGGCGCATCGCTCCCGAGACCTTATCGCGTACGTCGTTAACCGCAGTTTCCATCTCCACTTCAAGCTTGAACTCCACAGTAATACGGCTTGAACCGTCGCTGCTGGCACTTGAAATGGAGCGAATACCCTGTACACTGTTGATGGCAGCCTCGAGAGGCTCGGTGATCTGTGTCTCGATCACATCCGAGTTGGCTCCGGGAAAAGAGGTGGAAACGGTAACTATAGGCGGGTCAACACTCGGATAATCACGAACCCCAAGGTAGGTGAAACCTATACCACCGAGAATGAGTATCACAAGACTCATCACCGTGGTAAGGACCGGTCTTTTTATGCTCGTTGACGACAGGCTCATTTAATGCCGTTTTGACTGGTATAAAGGCAGGAAGCTGTGATCATTCCGTTATATTAACCCTGACCGCCATATTCGGTCTCAGCTGCATCAGGCCGCTGGTGATTACGGTATCACCGACACTGATCCCTGAGAGTATTTCCACCATAGTCTCTGTCCGGCTTCCTGCAACTACAGGGACCAGTTCAGCTTTACCGTTACGGAACAGCCATATCCTCTTTTCATTCATCTCGGGTACTATAGCCTGTGACGGCACCTGTATGGCATTATTCTTTTCATCTGTAATAAGCGTCAGATCAGCAAACATACCGGGAACCAGCCGTTTATCACGATTGTCATAGCGTGCGCGGAGGCCGATGGTACGGGTAGCCTCATCAACACGGTAGTCAATGGCATATACATATGCAATGAATTCATCAGTGTAACCCTGTGCACTGAATGCGATTTTCTTCCCAAGGAGCGACTGCGAAACATATTTTTCAGGGATGGCAAACTCGAGCTTCATCTGAGCATAATCGATCAGATGGGCTATCTTAACCGATGGTTGCACATATGTACCCTCGCTTACATAACGGAAACCAATTACTCCGTTGAAAGGAGCTCTTACTTCTGTCTCGGCGATCCTTACCTTGAGCAGGTTGATATCTGCAAGGCTGACATTATAATCGGTCTGGAGCTGGTCGAATGCTTCGCGGCTTACTGCATCCTTGGCTAACAGAATTCTCTGACGTTCAAGCTTTTCCGAGAGCATCTTTTCCTGTATCTCTGAACGTTGCAACTGAGCCTGCAGATCCTCATCATAAATTTTAACCAGAAGATCTCCCTTTCTTACCGTTGAGCCCTCCTTGAAGTAGACACCAGTCACTTTGCCTGATACCTTGCTTACTATGTCAACCTCTTCATTTGCCAGGAGGGTTCCTGCCGACCTGATCCCGTTTGTCAGGTATGATGGCCTGGCAATGGTACCAGTAACTGGAAGAAGTCCACCTGCCTGCTGTCCGCCGGGACGCTGGCCAGGTCCCTGAGCTGGTGCCTCTGAAGCCAGTTTTTTGGGATTGCCGTCCCTGTTACCGAATAACCCTGTCCGGGAACCTGCAAAAACAGCTAACAGCAGCAGTGGAATACTAATCCATAATATCACTTTTGTACTCTTCTTCATTCTCTTGACGGTATTCCTGAATTGATCCGCAAAATAAGCGGTTTATTTCACTCAAAATGTTAAAGTATATTAAAACGAAAGAGAGCCTCCGCATCAGTAGGCCAGTATCACCTCCTCTGTTATCCTCTCCATCGCGTTGGTGACCCGTCTCCATGGTACCGTGAAGCCGTTTGCTATCATGGTGAACGCCAGTCTTCTGCCGCTCGCAGTTGTAACATAGCCTGCAAATGATCTGACTGAACCGATGGAGCCTGTCTTGGCCACGACCCTTCCCTTAAACACATCATCCCTGAAATAGTTTTTCATGGTACCTGAGACGCCCGCTGCAGGCAGAGTGGAGATAAAAACAGACGAATCCTTTCCGTTATACATATGTACCAGCAACCTGACGGTCATCAATGCGCTGATATTGTTATTTGGCGATAGTCCCGATCCGTCAAGCATACGGGCTTCATAAGGCTCGCAGCCGATGGAATCAAGGAAGCTGTAGATAACATCAGAGCCTGCGCTGAATGAGCCCTCGCCGCCTATGGCGTATCCGAGGTGTTTCCGGAGTTGTTCTGCATAGAGATTGACACTCTCATGATTTGTTACTTTAATGATCTCACCCAGTGTGGGAGAGAGTGTCACGCATACCGGTGTCATGCTTTCATTGGCAACGTTTACCCTTGCGGCAGCAGGGATGTCATCGATTTTTACTCCTGCATCCCTCATTGCATTATCGAGAAGCCTGACCAGCGTCAAAGGAGGATCGGGCATTGAGGCTTTGAGAAAGAAACTGCTGTCGGCCGGCACTGAACCTGTTATCCAGGCTGTGTTAGAGTATGGGGCACAATAGACATCTCCGTTATCGCTCTTGCCTGATGATGTAAGGTAGTTTGTAATATGAATATCTCTGCCGTATTGTTCCACTGAATCAATTACAGCCGGTGAACCCTCAGAAAAACCCGTTATATATATGTTATATTTATTATCATTGAAGTTGATGTCATAAACTCCGGCTCCGTAATAATTGCCCAGATCGCCCCATGACCATCCGCCGGGTGCAGGATTCCGGTCATAGATTGATTGTGAGGCTGCCACACGGCCTTTCACGCGCCGCAGTCCGGCAGCTGAAAGAGCTGACACCCAGCCAGCAGTCACATCGCCGTAGTGATCCTTAAAGTATTCTGATCCCAGCGATGGGTCACCGCCGCCGCGGATGACGACATCACCGTCAAGAACTCCTTTCCTCTTATTGAACCGGCCGGTCATATAAATCTCAGTGGCGAACCGGTATTCGCTTCCCAGAAGTGACAATGAAACCGATGTGGGGTAGAGTTTCATCACCGATGCCGATGCCAGGTTACGGTCAGCATCGTAGCTGAAAATCACCTCACCCGTTACGACATCAGCATAGCATATTGAGTATGAAGTGCCGGTAAGGGTTGTGTCAGCCAGCATTGCATCAAGTGCTGTTTCCTGGCCGCAGAGGGAGGTGGCAGTGACAGCAGAGAGGATAACTGCAGTCAATCCATTGATTTTCATATTGCTTTGTTTTGTTCAAGCGTGGATAATAAACCGCAGGCAGCGCTGATATCCTCGCCGCGGCTGGCACGGACAGTGGCTGTGATGCCCTTTGCATTCAGGCTGTCGCGGAAAGCTTCGATCTCCCGTAAACCGGGGCTGCTGTATTCTGAACCGGGGATGGCATGGAAGCGTATCAGGTTTATGCGGCAACGGATGCCGTTAAGTATTCTCGCAAGCTCCCTGACATGTGCAGGCGTGTCATTAAGGCCCTTGAACATTATATATTCGAAGGAGACTCTTCTCTGCCTGCCGAAATCAAAAGCCCTGATAATATCAAGAACTTCCTTTACAGGATGCGCTTTCTGCACCGGCATCATAGCCTGCCGTTCTTCGTCAAACGGGCTGTGCAGGCTCACAGCCAGGTTACAACGGGTACCATTGAGGTACTCCTGTATCTGGTCCGTGATACCGACAGTGCTGACAGTGATACGGGAAGGGCTCCACCCGTAACCCCACGGTGAGGTCATTATCTCAAGGCTCTTCAGTACCTCTGCAAGGTTGTCAAGAGGCTCCCCCATGCCCATATATACAATGTTGGTGAGCGATGCATGTTCCGGAATACTGCGGAACTGGTTTAAGATGTCCCCGCATGCAAGGTTACCCTGGAAACCCTGCCTGCCTGTCATACAGAACCGGCAACCCATGCGGCATCCCAGCTGGACTGAGAGGCATACCGTAGCACGTTCACGGTCAGGTATATAGGCTGTTTCGATAAAACGGTTTTCAGATACGCGGAAGAGGTATTTCTTTGTACCGTCACTGCTTTCCGCTACTGATGACGGCGGTGTGAGGCCTGCTTCATATTTTTCTGCCAGCAAGGCCCGCGCCTTCAGGGAGAGGTCGGTCATGGATTCAATATCCGAAGCGCCACGCGCGTAAAGCCACCCTGCTATCTGCTTTGAAGCATACGGCGGAAGGCCGGCGGCAGCAGCCACCTCAGACAGCTCATTCAGCGTCTTTCCGAAGAGTTTTTCCTTATCCATCAAAAGCTGTAACCGATTACCGTGAATGTATTTTTCATATCACGCCCCACTGATTGATTCAATCTCCCCGCTGAAGACAAAGGTCGCAGGACCTCTGAGAAGGATATCTGAGGCACCGTCTGATGTCAGGGTATAGCTGACTGAAAGCGTTCCTCCCCTGGCTTTCACTACAGGATTATTTGTGACAATTTTTCCGGTCATGGCTGCCGCAATGACAGATGCTGTGACACCTGTGCCGCATGCAAGTGTTTCACCTTCAACACCACGTTCGTAGGTGCGGACTTTAATGCTGTCGCGGTCAGTCTGGACGAAATTCACATTCACACCATCAGGGGCATAGAGCTGCGAATAGCGCAACCGCCTGCCTTCAGACACGACATCGATGTTATCAGTGTCATCTGTAAAGACCACCAGGTGGGGGACACCGGTATTGATTGCAATACCGTCACCGGTCTTCTTCATGCCATGTACATCGGTGATTGATATTTCGATCTGGTCATCACCCAGGTTGCGGGCTTTGTGAGGGCCATCGTCGGCCATGAACTCAAGGTCACGAAACCCGGTTATATGACTCATGACGTAATGTGATGCGCATCGGGCTCCGTTGCCACACATGGATCCGCGTGACCCGTCAGGGTTGATGAAGATCATTCTGAAATCGTAGCCGTCACAGTCCTCAATCAGGATCAGACCATCCGACCCTATGCCGAACCTGCGGTCACACAGCCTTTGGGATAGTTTGCTGTCAGAGGGATCTATCTGCCTGGGAACGTTTCTAACGATTATGAAATCATTTCCGGCTCCCTCGTATTTGTTAAAGAGAATTTTCATTGCGTTAAAGTGATGTTAATTATCATTAAACGGAGCATACAGTCTGATAAAAAAGCGAAATTTTGCAAAACAATTTAACAGATTAAGGGTTGTAAAGATATTAATCTTTTACGGAGGCACGTAATTTGAGTGTTAGGTTGGGACAAAGTTCATAACAAGATTAAAGATATTTAACATGAAAGGAAAAACACTGATTACCACATTGCTAATTGCAATTTTAGGAGCACTTATCGGATTGTTCGTTTATACCAGGTTCCTCGACAAGGACAGGCTGGTCACGGGTGAGGATAAAGACAAGAAGGATATGGCGGAAAATACCAGGTACACGTCAATGGTACCACAGTCGGGAGTGAACGATTTCACTTTCGCAGCCGAGCATACTGTCCATGGCGTAGTGCACGTAAAAACCAAGACCACAGTAAGCTCCTCCTATTCAAACCCGCTCTATGAATTCTTCTACGGTCCGGGCTCAAACCAGCCGAGGGAGGTTCGCGGATCCGGTTCCGGAGTGATAGTCACTGCCGACGGATACATTGTAACAAATAATCATGTGATCGAGGAGGCTGATGAGGTGGAAGTAACTCTTAATGACAAACGCACATTCACTGCCGAGGTTGTTGGCCGTGATCCGAGCACTGATATCGCTTTACTGAAAATCAAATCCACCGGGTTGACGTTCATAGGGTTTGGCGACTCAGACGCCATCAGGCTTGGTGAATGGGTTCTTGCAGTAGGCAATGCTTTTAAC
>Ga0209745_1002595_pt1 | contig 10234 bp, 12 predicted proteins | sample BarGraNGADG00312_FD_184495 | JGI IMG/M metagenome (GOLD analysis project Ga0209745, IMG submission 184495) | Arctic peat soil microbial communities from Barrow, Alaska - Barrow Graham LP Ref core NGADG0004-312 (SPAdes) (version 2) | ecosystem: Environmental > Terrestrial > Soil > Wetlands > Peat... | reverse complement strand
GCGCGGCGAGCTCGAGGCCGGGCTCCCGGGGCAGTTCTTCATGCTCGACGTGCCCGGTCACATCGTGCCCCGCCCCTTCTCGATCTGCCTCGCCGAAAGAAGCGAGCTCGCCTTTCTGATCAACCCGGTCGGGCCCGCGACGCGCGATCTCTGCGAGCTCGAGCGAGGTCAGAAGGTCGGCCTCTTCGGACCGCTCGGCAACGGTTTTCGCACCGACGTCAAGCGCCCGCTGCTCGTGGGCGGCGGCATCGGGATCGCGCCCTTCCCCTACGCGGCACAGGTGATGGGTGATCCGCCGGTCGTACTCGGCTTCCGCACCAGGCGGCAGGCCGAAGCCGCCAAGCTGATCCCCAAGGCCGAGGTCTGCATCGAGCCCCAACTGGTGACCGAGCTGATCCCGGGGGGCCCGCTGGACGTGCTCGCCTGCGGGCCCGAGGCGATGTTGCACGCAGTGCACACGCTCGTGCCCGACGCTCAACTGGCCTGGGAGGCTCCCATGGCCTGTGGCTTCGGCGCCTGCTACGGCTGCGTCATAGAGTTCGAGGGCAAGTCCAGGCGCCTCTGCGTCGAGGGACCGGTGCTGAACGGGCTACCTCCCGTAATACCGCTCGTCGCCGACGAGGAAGAAGAGGTCGAAGCGTGATCCTGAACGCCTCGGGCTGTCTCGACGCGCTGGTCGCGCCGAAGGTCGCGCGCAGCCTCGACATCTACGTAGCCAAGACGATCACGCCAGAGCCGAGGACGGGCAATCCGCAGCCGCGCCTGGCCGAGTCGGACTCCGGCCTGCTCAACTCGATCGGCCTGCAGAACCCGGGGCTGGATGCTTTCTGCGCCGACGTCCTGCCTCGCCTCGAAGAGCTGGAGATGCCCTTCTGGGTTTCGGTCGGGGGCGCGAATGCCGCGGACTACGCCCGAATCTGCGAGCGCATCGGCGAGCGCGAATCGGTGGATGCACTGGAGCTCAATCTCTCCTGCCCCAACGTCGACCCTGCCGCCGCGGGAGCGGCCGAGATCGTGCAGGCCTGCCGCGCAGTCACCGCCAAGCCGCTTTACGCCAAGCTCTCGCCGCAACTGCCCGATATCGCCGAGGTCGCGACGAGCGTGATCGAAGCGGGAGCGAGCGGTCTCTCGCTCGTCAACTCCCTGCGCGGGCTGGTTCTCGACGAATGGACGCTGGAGCCTCGGCTCGGAAAGGCCGTCGGCGGCTACTCGGGCGCCGCGCTGCGACCGGTCGCTTTAGCGGCCGTCTTCAGCTGCTACGAGGCGACCAGGGGGACCGTTCCGATCGTCGGCATGGGCGGTGTGCAGAACGGAAAGCACGCGCTCGACCTGATCGCAGCCGGGGCCTCGGCGGTGGCTCTCGGCTCGGTGCTTTTCGCCGATCTCGAAGCGCCCGAGCGGGTGCGAACGGAGCTCGAGGAAGAGGCTCGTGCCCGCGGTTTCGAGCGCCCGAGCGAGGCTCGCGGAGCCGCTCACCAGCCCTCGATCGCCTAGCTCTCGGCGGACGGATCTGCACCCGATCCGAAAACTCCTGTAAAACGCCGAGAATCTAACTGCTTGACCGTTGCCTGTGAATTGTTAGTATGGCCGCCCATGGTGCTTTCGAAGGGGCAAGCACAAGCGCCCGCGCGCTCACTCGATCAACGTATGGAAGCGTTGCAGCGAGCGAACGAGATTCGCGTCAGGCGGGCAAAGCTCAAGCGTGACCTCAAAGAAGGGGGCGCGCGGATCGAGGACATCCTCAGCCAGCCGCCCGAATACGTCGAGACGGCCAAGGTTCTGGACATCCTGATGGCGGTGCCCAAGTTCGGTCGCGTCAAGGCGGCCAGGCTGCTCAACCAGTGCCGTATCAGCCAGTCGAAGACCGTCGGCGGCCTTTCCGATCGACAGCGCGGCGAGCTGATTGCTCTCTTTAGTCGCAGCTGAGAGTCGGTATCCGCACACACCTTTACAGGCCGAGGCAGTAGGTTTCCGGCAATGAGTCCCGCCCCGGTCATCGTCGTCACAGGCCCTTCGGGCGCCGGCAAGGGAACGCTGATCGCCGAGTTGCTCCGCCGCCTGCCTCAGCTCGAGCACTCCATCTCGGCCACGACGCGCGAGCGGCGCCCCGGCGAGCAGGACGGACGCGAGTACTGGTTCCTGAGCCCCGAGGAGTTCGAGCGCCGAGTCCAGGCCGGCGACTTCCTCGAGTACGTCGCTTACGTGTCGGAAAAGCGTTACGGGACGCTTCGCTCGGAGCTGGCCCGAATCGCTGAAAACGGCCGGATCTGCGTGCTCGAGCTCGAGACCGAGGGCGCTCTCAGGGTCAAGCGAACCGTTCCGGGCGCGGTCACGATCTTCATCCGCGCCCCGGTCGACGAGCTCGACCGGCGCCTGACCCAGCGAGCCACCGAGACCAAGACCGAGATCGGCGATCGGCTCGAGCTCGCCCACCGCCAGCTCGAGCAGGCCGGCGAGTTCGATCACCTGGTCGACAACGACCAGCTCGACCACGCCTGCGACGAGCTGGAGCGCGTCGTTCGGCGGGAACTTACGCTCGCAGCTAGGATTGAGTCGTGATCGACCCACGCGTAGATACCCTGCTCGAAAGCGTTGACTCGCGTTACGCGCTCGTCATCGTGGCCGCAAAAAGGGCCCGGCAGATCAACAACTATCACCACATGCTCGGTGAGGGCTCCTTCGACGAGGCGCCGCCGCCGATGATCGAGTCGCGCTCCAAGAACTACCTGACGATGTCTCTGGAAGAAATCGCCCAGAACAAGCTCTCCTACGAGTACAAGCAGTACTGAGGCGAAACGTCTAGAACGGTCAGGTGGACCGCACTCTCTTACCGCAGCACGAGCGCCTGATCGCTCGCGCCTGCGAGCGCTTCTCTCCCGACCCTGATTTGCTCGCGCTCGTCGTCGGCGGCTCGGTCGCGCACGGGCTGGCCTCGCCCGAGTCGGATCTCGATCTGATGCTCGTCTATTCGGACGCGGCGGCCGCGGCGCGCCACGAGCAGGGCGAGTTGGCGATCTTCGATGACACGTTGGCCGATTACGAGGGCGGCTATCTCGACGCCAAGGTGATCTCACCCGCCTTCATCGACGAGGTGGCCCGTCGCGGCAGCGAGCCCGCCCGCTGGGCCTTCGAGGATGCCTTCGTCGCCTTCTCACGAGTTGAAGGGACGGAAGAGCGGATCGCCGCCGCCGCGGCCTACCCCGAGCAGGAGCGCGAAGAGAAGCTGCGCGACTTCGTCGCTCATGTGATGCTGATGGAGTGGTTCATGCGCGAGGCGGAGAGGCGGAGCGACCGTTATCTGGCCAGCTTCGCCGGGTCGCGGCTGGCGCTCTACGCGGGGCGGACGGTGCTGGCGCTGAACCGCCTGCTCTACCCGCACCACAAGTGGTTTCTCTGGCAGCTGGAGCGTGCTCCCTCGAAGCCCGAGGGCCTGCTCGAGCAAATCGACGCCGTACTGGCCACGCCGACCAGCGAGACGGCGAGCGAGCTTGCCTCCAACGTCACCGCTTTTTCGGCGCTCGACCTTCCGATGTCGGAGGCCGTCTCGCGCTTCATCCGCCGCTCGGAGTGGAACTGGCGCGACGGTGACCCTCCGCTCGAGGACGCTTAGAGCTCGGCAATTCTTCGCGCCAGGGAAGGCCCGGCATTCGCGCCCCGCGCGGGCGGAGGGCTAATGTTCGTGCCATGGCCAAGATTCTCGTCGGTGTCTCGGGAGGCATCTCCGCCTACAAGGCGTGTGAGCTGGTGCGCCTGTTCGTCAAGGCCGGGCACGAAGTCGTGCCGCTTCTGACACCGGCCGCGGAGGGCTTCGTCAGCTACCAGACGCTTAACGCGCTGGCTCGCCGCTCGGGCGGTTCCGGCCCGTATCCGCACCTCGAGCGCGCCGACCTGTTCGTCGTTGCTCCGGCCACTGCCAACACGCTGGCCAAGCTGGCCGGCGGTATCGCCGACAACCTCGTCAGCGAGAGCGCGCTGGCGCACAGCGGCCCGCTCGTTCTGGCGCCGGCGATGAACGCGCGCATGTGGGCCAACCCGGCGACGCAAGAGAACGTGCGCGTTCTGCGCGAGCGCGGCGCCCAGATCGTCGGGCCCGAGGAAGGCGAGCTGGGCGAGGGCGGCAGCGGCGTGGGCAGGATGAGCGAGCCCGAGGCGATCTTCGAGCGCTGCCGCGAGCTTCTCGCCGGCTCCGAGTCGCTCGCCGGAGTGCGAGTCTTGATCAGCGCCGGCGGCACGCGCGAGCCGCTCGATTCGGTGCGCTTCCTGGGTAATCGCTCTTCCGGCCGGATGGGCGTGGCGCTGGCCGCCGAGGCCGCGCGACGCGGGGCCGAGGTGACGCTCGTTGCGGCGAACCTGGCCGTTCCGGCGCCCGCCGGCGTCGAGCTGGTCGAGGTGGATAGCGCCGCCGCCTTGGCCGAGGCCGTGCTCGGGCGCGACGCCGAGATCATCATCATGAGTGCCGCCGTCGCCGACTACCGTCCGGCCGACCCCAAGAAGAGCAAGCACCACAAGAGCGACGAGAACTGGACGGTCGAGCTGGAGCCGACGACCGACGTGCTGCGCGAGCTCGGCCGGCGTCGGCGTAAAGGGCAGACGCTCGTGGGTTTCGCGGCCGACGAGGGGAGCGCGGGCCTGAAACGCGCCCGAGAGAAGCTGCGGGACAAGAAAGCCGACCTGATCGTCTTCAACGACATCTCACAGCCGCAAATAGGCTTCGATTCCGACGAGAACGCGGTCGTCGTGATCTCCGAGGGCAACCAGGTAGTGCTGACCACCGCGCCCAAGAGCGAGATCGCGGCTGGCGTTCTCGACGAGATCGAGCACCTGCGCGGTTCCTCCGACTAGCGATCTCGGTACGGGCGCCGGTCAGTCGAGCTTGAACGATTCGACGACCATCTTGCAGCCGCGCTCGATCTCGTCGGCCAGCGTACCGCTGACCAGGTGCTGGCAGTTGAGCGAGTACTCGGTCCTGCCGTTCCAGACGATCACGAGCCTGCTCTCGCTCCTACGGCCCTTTACCGTCTCGGCGCTGATCCGGTATTCGTAACCAGGCAAGCCGCCCATCGTCACCTCGGTCGGGCCGTCGAGCAGCTTGCCACCGGCCTTCTTCGCGACTTGCGCAACCGACGCCGTGATGTTGTTGACGCTGGCGGCCAGGCTCTTCTTGGTCACCGCGACATCCGTTGCGAACTCCGAGAGGATGATGATGTCCGCGGTCGTGCCCGCCGGATCCTTGGCCGCGGCGGTGGGGGAGAACATCTTCGTCCAGAGGCCGCTCGAGGTCTTTATCTTGACGCCTCGCGATTCGGCCGGCGCCCAGTTGTGCGGGTAGTTGAACGAGACGCCGTGACCTTCGTATTTGCGGTCGCCATTGCTGTTGCCACAACCGGCTGTCGCTCCGACCAATACGGCGAGAGCGAAAACTGAGATCAGGAGACGGAGGTTTCGTCGCGACATCTACGACGTAAGTTACCCGCAACCGTTGCGTTCAGCTAGGCAAAAACGCGCCCGCTCGCAACCCCGCAGTTTTCTCTACGCTGGATAGCGGTAGGCAATCATCCGGTTAGCAGAAGATGTCCGAGACCTTCGAGCTCTTTCAAAAGGGGAAGCGGCACCTCGCCGACGGCAGGCCGGCCCAGGCGACGGTCTCGCTCGAGCGGGCAAAGCGCCGCGAGCCGCGTAAGGCCTCGATCCGCGAGGCGCTCGGCATCGCCTACTACCGGCTCCGTCGTTTCGAGGAAGCCGAGGCCGAGTTTCGGGCCATGATCGAGATCACGCCGACCGATGCCTACGGCTATTACGGGCTCGGCCGTTCGCTCGTGCGCCTGGGACGGAGCGCCGAAGCGAGCGGACAGCTCAAGCTGGCGCGGATGCTCTCGCCGCTGGAGCCGCTGCCGGTCAACCTCTCGGACGATTCCGAGAGATAGCGCTCAGCGACCGTTTCCGGCGACTCGTCGGATCTCTTCGAGCGAGGTGTCGCCGGAGAGGACGAGCCGGCAGCAGGCGAAAGCGGCGGACGAAGCGCTCCGACAAGAGCCTGGTCACTTCCTGCTCGATCGTCGTCTCGAGGATCTCGATGAACTCGAGGTCGTACTGCTCGGCGAGCGCGTGCGCGAGGTCGGACGTCGTTGCCTAGCCGTGAGTGACGAGGACGTTTCCGATCCGCTCCCCGGTTCGCTCCTTCTCCTCGAGCGCCTGCGCGAGCTGCTCCTGGCTGATCTTGCCTTTCTTGAGCAGGAGCGCTCCGACTGCATGCTCTCGGCTCGGGTGGGGTGTCGCTTTATCCGTCACTTCGAGAGCCTTTACTCGAATTCGCGCTACGCGCCGACCTCAAAGTATCGCGCCTATTACGACGGGCAGCCAGAGGATCGAATCGGAGCGAGCCCGTTACAGGCTTTTCCCGGCCACGCGCCGGACTTCCTCGAGCGAGGTGACGCCTTCGAGCACGATCCGGCGACCGTCCTGCTCCAGCGTGATCATGCCGTCCTTGACGGCCTCGTCGTGGATCTCCTCGGTGGTGTGGCCTATCAGCTTGCGAATCTCGCTGCTGACCGGCAGAACCTCGTAGATCGCGGTGCGTCCGTGGTAGCCGGTGTCGCCACAGGCGCGGCAGCCAACGGGGTGGTGGATCTGAGCGGGCGTGTCCGGATCGAGCCCGAGCTCGGCGCGCTCGGCTTCGGTTGCCTCTGCCGCGCTGCGGCAGGAGGTACAGAGCTTGCGAACCAACCGCTGCGAGACGACGCAGTTGATGGAGTTGGCGAGCATGTAGGGAGCGATGCCCATGTCCTGCAGGCGGGCGAAGGCGGCCGCCGCGGTCTGAGCGTGAACGGTCGTCAGTACCAGGTGCCCGGTCATCGCGGCCTGAACGGCGATCTCCGCCGTCTCGGTGTCGCGAATCTCGCCCACGAGCAGGGCATCCGGGTCGGCGCGCAGGATCGTGCGCAGGCCGCGCGCGAAGGTGAGCCCGCGCTTGACGTTGACCTGGATCTGCGAGACGCCGGTCATCTCGTATTCGACTGGATCCTCGATCGTGGTGATCACGCGCTCGGTCGAGTTGAGCCGATCGAGCGCCGCATACAGCGTCGTCGTCTTGCCGGCACCGGTGGGCCCGGCGGCGATCACACAGCCGAACGGCTGCTCGATCGCGCGGACGAAGCTCGCCAGCGCCTGCTCGCTCATGCCCAGGTCAGACAGCGATACGTGCGTCGAGGAGCGCTGCAGGATGCGAACGACGACCTTCTCGCCGTACGTCGTCGGCAGCACGGCCACGCGCAGATCGATCGATTCGCCGTTCATCTTTACCGCCGAGCGGCCGTCCTGCGGAAGCGACCGCTCGGCAATGTCGAGCTCGGCCATGACCTTGAGCCGGCTGATCACTGCCTGCTGCATCGTCTTCGGCACGTTCGTCAGCTCGCGCGTCACTCCGTCGACGCGCTCGCGCACGACCATCTGCCGCTCCTGCGGCTCGAAATGAATGTCGGAAGCCCGATCCTCGATAGCGCTCGCGATCACCTGGCTGACGAGACCGATCGCCGTCGAGCTTTGTTCCTCGCTCGGAGTGAGGTCGAAGCGCTCCTCGCCCTCTTCTGCCAGCTCGACCGTCTCGTCGACCACTCGCAGGGCGGGGCGCTGACTGAAGATCTGCTCGATCGTGTGCTCCAGATCGACGGGATCGGCCAGGCAAAACTTGAGATTGACGTCGAGCGAGAGCTTGACGTTGTCGAGCGCGAGAATGTCGGTGGGGTCGCTGATCGCAACCAGAACCAGGTTGTCCGACAGATAGCGAATCGGGAGCGCCCGGTAGCGCCGCACGACCGCTTCCGTAAGAAGCTTGACTGCCTCCGGCTGGATATCGGTCGTGAGGATGTCGACGAACTCGAGGTTCCACTGCTCGGCGAGCGAGCGCGCCAGATCGGCGCTCGTCGCCCAGCCGCGCTCGACGAGGATGTCGCCGACGCGCCGGCCGGTGCGATCTTTTTCGGCCAGCGCCTCGTCAAGTTGCTCGCTAGAGATTACGCTGTCTCTTATGAGCAGCGAACCGACTTGTATCCAAGGTAGTCGTGAAGCTTCCATAGTCCGGTTGTCGTCGATTTCGGAGGCGGCATGAGAGCCGTAGTACAACGGGTAGCGTGGGCACGCGTTTTGGAGGATGGAAAACTGCTGGGGGAGGTGACGGGCGGCCTCTGCGTGCTTCTCGGCGTGGCGCGAGACGACGACAAGCGCGTGGCTCAAACACTGGCGCGCAAGCTGGCGCGCCTGCGCATATTCCCCGACGATGAGGGCCGTTTTTCGCACAGCGTCAAGGATGTGGGCGGCTCGGCGCTCGTTGTCAGCCAGTTCACGTTGATTGCCGACACCGGTAAGGGCAATCGCCCGAGCTTCTCGAACGCCGCCCCGGCTGACCTGGCCGAGCCGCTTTACAAGGCCTTCTGCGAAACGCTGCGCGGCGAGGGAGTGCAGGTCGCGACCGGCCGCTTCGGTGCTTTGATGCAGGTCGAGCTGGTGAACGACGGGCCGGTCACGATCATTCTGAGCACCGAGTAGCGCGGCTCGTAGATACCATCGACGGCCGCCCCGGCCTGCGCCGCCGCCGCCCTTCGCGCGCTCGGCTCGCGCGCCAGAGGCTGCTATCCTGGAACTAACCACATTTCACCAGCAGGCGAAATGGGCGCTTCGGGCGCCTGTTTCTATGAGAGGGCAGATTGGCGAGCACTTACGACAAAGAGAAAGAGCTGACCAGCGAAGTCTCGCTGCTGCTCGAGGGTGCTCTGCCCGAGATCGAGGTGCTTGCAGTCGAGCTGGGCTCGCCGACGCGCTTCTGCGTTTTTGTCGACCATCCGGCCGGAGTCGACCATGGGCTTTGCCGGCGCGTCACCGATCTGCTGCGGGGTTATCTCGATCGCTACACGGTCGAGGTCTCCTCGCCCGGCACCGAGCGCCCGCTACGTAAGCCCGACCACTTTCAAGATGCGCTCGGCCGCAGCGTCGCCCTGCGCACAGCGACCCCCATCCACGGGAGCAAGCGCTTCCGCGGCCGCGTCGTCGCCGCCCGCGACAAATCCCTTCGTCTGGCCACCGAGACCGACGAATTCGACATTCCCTACGAGAATCTCGTACGGGGCAACCTGATCGACGAGGAGTAGGAGCCAATGAGCCAGGAGATCATCGACGCCGTCCGCGAGATCGAGCGAGAGAAGGGCATCGAGAGCGGTGCGCTCGTCGCCGCGCTCGAAGACGCGCTCCTCGCGGCTTACAAGAAGACGCCCGACTCGGCCCGCCACGCAACGGTCGAGCTCGACAACGAGGGCGACTTCCGCGTTTTTGCAATCGAGATTCCTCCCAAGCTGGAGGAAAAGCTGCTCGACGAGGCCAGGGAGAGAAAACTGCAGGAGCTGGAGGAGCTCGAGGTCGAGACCGGCGAGCGCTCGCACCTGCTCATCTCCGATGACGACCTGGAGCTCGACTGGTCGCAGGTGCCCGAAGGAAAGATCAAGCGCACCGACGTCACGCCCGAGAACTTCGGCCGCATCGCCGCCCAGACGGCCAAGCAGGTCTTCTTGCAGCGCGCCCGCGAGGCTGAGCGCGAGATCATGTACGAGGAGTACGTCGACCGTGTCAACGAGGTCGTGACCGGGATCATCCAGCAGGCCGGCGACCGCAACAACGTGCTGGTCGACTTGGGCAAGGTCGAGGCGCTGTTACCGCGCTCCGAGCAGGTTGACGGCGAGCGCTACGAGCAGGGAAGCCGGATCAAGGCGGTCATCACCGAGGTTCGCTCGGGCACCAAGGGCCCGCAGGTGATCCTCTCGCGCCGCGATCCCGAGCTGATCAAGACTCTGTTCGAGCTGGAAGTCCCCGAGATTGCGGACGGCCTGGTCGAGATTCGCGGCGTTGCACGCGAGCCCGGCTACCGCTCCAAGATCGCCGTCGTCTCGCACACCCAGGGTGTCGACCCTGTCGGCGCCTGCGTCGGCCCGCGCGGCTCACGCGTGCGCATGGTCGTCTCCGAGCTGCGTGGCGAGAAGATCGACATCATCCCCTGGAACCCCGAGCCGGCGCGCTTCATTGCCAAGGCGCTGGCGCCGGCGCGCGTGCGCGAAGTCTTGGTGGACGACGAGACGCGCGAGGCAACCGTGGTCGTGCCTAACGACCAGCTGGCGCTGGCGATCGGCAAGGAGGGCCTGAACGCCCGCCTCGCCGCGCGGCTGAGCGGCTGGAAGGTGGACATCGTCTCCGA
>Ga0209745_1002593_pt1 | contig 10235 bp, 9 predicted proteins | sample BarGraNGADG00312_FD_184495 | JGI IMG/M metagenome (GOLD analysis project Ga0209745, IMG submission 184495) | Arctic peat soil microbial communities from Barrow, Alaska - Barrow Graham LP Ref core NGADG0004-312 (SPAdes) (version 2) | ecosystem: Environmental > Terrestrial > Soil > Wetlands > Peat ... | reverse complement strand
CCTGGAGCAGGAAACGGTGGGATGGGGCGCGTCGAGCCGGAACGCGGGAATGGTACTCACGGGGATGAAGCTGGGTCCCGAGGCGCTCGTGAAGAAGTACGGCGAAGCGCGCGCAAGGCGGGTCGGAACTGACGACGACGGGTCGGAACTGACGATGACGGGTCGGAACTGACGATGACGGGTCGGAACTGACGCGCTCAGTCGAGACACGAAGACCCGCGGCACCGCCCCCGCCGGCCAATGAGGCGGCTGTGGGGCGACAGCGATGCCTCTGGTTGGGCGGCTCGCGAATCCGTATAAAATGGGAACTATGGCACCAACTACCGGGGCTCCCTCGGCTTCCAGCGGGCCGTCTGCTCGCGGCGGTGTACTCTCGTTGGCCACTGCGGTCCGGCCCGCGCAGTTCACGACGATCTCGGGACGGCCGGTCGAGCGGCTCTACACCCCGGAGGACGTGTCCGGGCTCGACTATGGCCGCGACCTGAACGATCCCGGCGGTTTTCCGTACACGCGCGGCATTCACCCGAGCGGCTACCGCGGCAAGCTGTGGACGATGCGGCAGTTTGCGGGGTTCGGGACGCCGGAGGACACCAACGCGCGCTACAAGGAACTGCTGCGCAATGGCGGCACCGGGTTGAGCGTGGCGTTCGACCTGCCGACGCTGATGGGGCGCGATCCGGACCACGCGCTGTCGCTCGGCGAAGTGGGGAAGTGCGGCGTCTCGATCGCGTCGCTCGCCGACATGGAAACGTTGTTCGAGGGGATCTCCCTTGCCGACATCACCACGTCGATGACGATCAACTCGCCCGCCTCGATGATCTTCGCCATGTACCTGGTGGTGGCGGAGCGGCAGGGTGCGGACTGGCGGAAGATCTCCGGCACGATCCAGAACGACATCCTGAAGGAGTTCATCGCGCAGAAGGAGTACATCTACCCACCGAGGCCGTCGATGCGCCTCATCACGGATGTGTTCTCCTACTGCGCCCGCGAGGTGCCGCGGTGGAACACGATCTCGGTGAGCGGGTATCACATCCGCGAGGCGGGGGCGACCGCGCTCCAGGAGCTCGCGTTCACGCTGCGTGATGGCATCGAGTACGTCCAGTACGGCGTGGATGCCGGCCTCGACGTGGACGAGTTCGTCCCGCGGATCTCCTTCTTCTTCAACGCGCACAGCGATTTCTTCGAGGAGATCGCGAAGTACCGGGCGGCCCGCCGGATCTGGGCGCGCGTGATGCGGGACCGCTTCCACGCGAAAGACGAGCGATCGCTGAAGCTGCGCTTCCACACGCAGACGGCCGGCGTCTCGCTCACGGCGCAGCAGCCGTACAACAACGTCGTCCGCACCGCGATCCAGGCGCTGGGCGCCGTCCTCGGCGGCACGCAGTCGCTCCACACGAATTCGCTCGACGAGGCGCTTGCGCTCCCGACGAGCGAGGCCGTCACGATCGCGCTCCGGACGCAGCAGGTCATCGCCCACGAATGCGGCGTGGCCAACGTCGTCGATCCGCTCGGCGGATCCTACTTCGTGGAGAAGCTGACGCTCGACATGGAGCGCGAGGCCCTCGAGATCTTCAGGACGATCGACGACATGGGCGGCATGGTCTCGGCCATCGAACAGGGATATCCGCAGCAGGCGGTAGCCGAAAGCGCCTACCTGTTTCAGCAGGCCATCGAGCGGCGCGAGAAGCTCATCGTCGGCGTCAACGACTTCGTCGCGGACGTCGAGACGCCGGTGCCGACGCTCTACATCGACGAGGCGGCGGCCGACCGGCAACTGGCCAAGCTCGAGCAGCTGCGCCGCGAGCGCGACCACGGCCACGTCACGCGCGCGCTCGACCGGCTGCGCGACGTCGGCGCCGGGTCGGGCAACACGATGGAGCCGATCCTCGAGGCGGTCCGCGCCTACGCTACGGTGGGCGAGATGTGCGACGCGCTCCGCGACGTGTGGGGCGAATACGAAGAAGTGCCGGTGGTGTGACGGCCGGCCTGCGCCTTCACGGCGCCCTGAGCCTGCCGAAGGACGCAAGCCTCTGAGGTGACCATGCGACGAATTCGAGTTGTCATCGCCAAGCCCGGGCTCGACGGACACGACCGGGGCGCCAAGGTCATCGCCCGCGCCTTGCGGGACGCCGGCATGGAGGTCATCTATACCGGCCTCCGCCAGACGCCCGAGCAGGTGGTGGCCGCGGCGCTCCAGGAAGACGCGGACGTCATCGGCCTCTCGATCCTGTCGGGCGCTCACACCCATATCTGCCCGCGGGTGATGGACCTGGTGCGCCAGCACGGACTCGACGACGTCCTGGTCGTCGTCGGCGGAATCATCCCTGACCTCGACGTTCCCAAACTCGAGGCTGTCGGGATCAGGGGAATCTTCCGGCCCGGCAGCGCGATGAAGGAGATCGTGGGCTTCATCGAGCAGAACGTTCGGGCCCGGGCCGGGGGCTGACGGGGCGCCCCGCGCAACCCCTGAACCGCCTGTCGCTTGAGGGCGCTGAGGCCGATATGGAGATGTGTGGCCTCCCAGCTCGGGTGGCCTCAGTAAGGACCGAATGCCGTACAAACTCCTGCTCGCAGACGACAGTGTCACAATCCAGCGGGTGATCGAGCTCACCTTCGCCGATGAAGACGTTAAGGTGACGGCTGTCGGTGACGGCCAGCAGGCGATCGACCGCATCCTGGTTGAGCGCCCGGACATCGTGCTGGCCGACGTCGGGATGCCGAAGCGTGACGGGTACGAAGTGGCGGCGTTCATCAAGGACGACCCGGCTCTCGCGCATATCCCCGTGCTGCTCCTCACGGGCGCGTTCGAGCCGGTGGACGAAGAGCGCGCGCGGTCGATCCGTTGCAACGGCGTCCTGGCCAAGCCGTTCGAGCCGCAGTTGCTGATTAGCCGTGTGAAGGAACTGTTGGCCGGCGTGGTGCCTGCCTCGGACGTGCAGGTTGCCGAGCAACCGCCCGCGGACCAGCCGGCCGTGGTGGTGGTTCTCCAGATCGAGCCGGACACCGGCAACGCCCCGCTCGTCGCTGTTGAGGCCGCCAGCGGCAGCGAGTTCGAGGAGGACGCGACCGTGCCGATGCCGCGGCCGCCGATGGTGCCAGCGGAGAATGATCTCCGCCTGGATGTGGAATCGCTGAACCTGCGTTCGGAGCCGGCCCCCTCGGCCGACGGCTCCCTCGACGACTATTTCGATCGCCTCGATGCGGCGTTTGCACATCTGACCGGCGCCCCGTCGGGCCGCGAGGCTGCGACGACGTCGAGGGTGCAGGGAGCCGACCCGTGGGCGGCGGCGGTCAGGGCAACGCACGAGTGGCCTCCTGTCGCGGCGACGCCGGTCGGCACGGACACCGGCGTCGTGTTCCCTGATTTCACCCGCGAACCAGGACTCGATCCGGATCGCGTCCGCCCGGATGTCTTCGGCCCAGGGCCGGCGTTCGGCGCCTCGTCATCGCCGGGCGACGACCTCGAAGCGGCCGCCTCGGCTGCCGCGCCGCTGGCCACGGACGCCTATGCCGCGCCGCTGGCCACGGACGCCTATGCCGTGCCGCTGGCCACGGACGCGTATACCGCGTTGCCGGTCTCGGAGGCGTTTGCCGCGCTCCTCGACGCCGAGCGCGAGCACGGCGCCGACGTGATCCATCGGCATGACGCGGGAGCGGTCGTCACTGTCATGCTCCCGGGCACGGCGGTCACCGACACGTTCGTCTCCGACGTCGCGCGCCGGGTGCTCGAGCGCCTTGGCGAGCCTGCGTTCCGCGATGTCGTCTCCCAGGTCGTCTCGGCGACGGCGGAACGCCTTGTCTGCGAAGAGATCGAGCGCCTCAAGGCCTCGATCCGGTAGCCGCGAATAGGCCCACGGCTCACGGCCTGCCCTGAGCGAGCGCAGCGAGTCGATGGGCTCGCGCCTTGCGACCCGCGGCTGGCGGCCTGCGATCTGCGGTTCGCGACTTGCGGCCCTGACTGCTCCGGATCCCTGATCCTCGATCCCTGATCCCTGATCTCCGATTTCCGTTCTCCAATCGGCTGATATTCCATTACGATCAAGAGATCTATGCGTGAACTCTCCAAAGCCTTCGAACACTCCGAGGTCGATCCCCGCTGGTACGCGTTCTGGGAGTCGATTGGCGCGTTTCGCGCCAATCCGGCGTCCGGCAAGCCGCGGTTCAGCATGGTCATCCCGCCGCCCAATGTGACGGGCTCGCTTCACATGGGGCACGCGCTCAACCACACGCTGCCCGACATCATCGCCCGCTGGAAGCGGATGCAGGGCTACGACGTGCTGTGGCTGCCGGGCACCGACCACGCCGGCATCGCCACGCAGAACGTCGTCGAGAAGCAGCTGGCGCAGGAGGGCAAGACCCGCCACGACCTGGGGCGCGAGGCGTTCGAGGCCCGGGTGTGGGAGTGGGTGCGGCAGAGCCACGGCACGATCACCGGCCAGATGCGGAAGCTCGGCGAATCGGTGGACTGGACGCGCGAGCGGTTCACGCTGGACGAGCAGTTGTCGCGCGCGGTTCGCCGCGTGTTCGTCACGCTCTTCCACGAGGGGCTGATCTATCGGGGCACCTACATGGTGAACTGGTGCCCGCGCTGCCGGACCGCGCTGTCCGACCTCGAAGTGGTCCACAAGGACACGACCGGGAAGCTGTGGTACGTGCGCTACCCGGGCACCGACGGCGGTCCGGGCGTGACGGTCGCCACGACACGGCCCGAGACGATGCTCGGGGACACGGCCATTGCCGTCAACCCGAACGACGAGCGGTACCGCGACCGGATCGGCCAGACCGTTCGGCTGCCGATCATCGGGCGCGAGCTGGCCATCGTGGCCGACGAGTTCGTCGATCCGGCGTTCGGCACCGGCGCCGTCAAGGTGACACCCGCGCACGACCCGAACGACTTCCAGATCGGGAAGCGGCACAACCTGCCCGAGGTGGCAGTCATTGACGAGGACGGCAGGATCACCGCGGCCGGCGGTTCTTACGCGGGGCTCGACCGCTTCAAGGCGAGGGCGGGGATTGTGGAGCAGCTCGAGCGGGAGGGATTGCTCGAGAAGGTGACGGACCACCAGCACGCGGTTGGCACGTGCCAGCGCTGCAGCACGGTGGTCGAGCCGCTGGTCTCCACGCAGTGGTTCGTAAAGATCGAGCCGCTGGCCAAGGAAGCGATTCGCGTGGTGGAGGAAGGGCAGGTGCGGTTCCTGCCCGACAACTGGACGAAGACCTACTACGAGTGGATGTACAACATCCACGACTGGTGCATCTCGCGGCAGTTGTGGTGGGGACATCGGATCCCGGCGTGGTACTGCGACGCGTGCGACGCGATGGTCGTGGCCGAACAGACGCCGGAGCGCTGCGAGTGCGGCGGCGCCCTGACGCAGGACAACGACGTCCTCGACACCTGGTTCAGCTCGCAGCTGTGGCCGTTCAGCACGATGGGCTGGCCGGACAAGACGGAGGATTTCCTCCGGTACTACCCGACCGACCTGATGCTCACCGCGTTCGACATCATCTTCTTCTGGGTCGCGCGGATGATCATGGCCGGCTCGAAGTTCGCCGGCGACATCCCGTTCCGCGACGTGTACATCACCGGCCTGGTGCGCGACGAGCGCGGCCAGAAGATGAGCAAGTCGAAGGGGAACGTCGTGGACCCGCTCGAGGTGATGGACGAGATCGGGGCCGACGCCCTGCGCTTCACGCTGACCGCGATGGCGGGGCCCGGGATGGACATCCCGCTCTCGGAAGGCCGGATGACCGGCTATCGCCAGTTCATCAACAAGATTTGGAACGCGTCCCGGTTCGCGTTGATGAACCTCGGTGAGGATGCCACTCGCGGCGACGTGCCGGAGGCGAAGTCGCTCTGCCTCGTCCATCGCTGGATCCTGCATCGCCTGAACGTCGTGACGGGCGAGGTGAAGGAGGCATTCACCACCTATCGCTTCGACGTGGCCGCGGACCGGCTCTATCACTTCTTCTGGCACGAGTACGCCGACTGGTACATCGAGATGGTGAAGCAGCACCTGCAGGCGGAAGGCGCCGAGCGCGAGACGGCGCGCGCCGTGCTGCTCGAGGTGCACGACCGCGTGCTGAGGCTGCTGCACCCGATTATCCCGTTCGTGACGGAGGAGTTGTGGCAGCACCTTCCGCGGCGCGCCGAGGACGGCCAGACGATCACCCTGGCGGCGTATCCCGAGCCGCGGGCCGACTGGGCCGACCAGGCCGCGGTTGGCGAGATCGAGCTGCTCCAGGGCATCGTCACGACAATCCGCACCGCGCGGGCCGAGCGGACGGTGAAGCCGTCCGAACGGATCAGCGCGACCGTTGAGGGTGCGGGCGCATTTGCGGCGCGGGTCCTCGGTGAGCAGAAGGGGTACGTGCTGGCGCTCGCCGGGATGACGTCGCTTGCCTTCAGCGACGCCGCGCCGACACCGACAGAGGGGACCGAGATCGTCACGCGGGTGTTCAACGATCTCCGCGTGCACATTCAGATGCCCCAGGCGGACCGGGGCGCGGAACTCGAGAAGCTGCGCAAGAAGGTCGTGGACACCGAGCGCGAGATGGTGAGCATCGACGGGAAGCTCGCAAACGAGAGCTTTGTGTCGCGCGCGCCCGCCAAGGTGGTCGATGACACGAGGACCAGGCGCTCTGCGCTCGAGGTGCAGTTGCAGAACCTCCAGGACACGCTGCGCGAGATGGGAGCGTAGGCGGTGAGCGGGCTCCCGCCGCTGGCGGCCGACCTGCCGGCCGGGTTTGTCGAGGCACTCGCACACCGGGCCGCTCGCCTGAGCGGGTTCGCGTCCCGGGTGGTCTGGTACGACTCGGTGTCGTCCACCAACGACGTGGCGGAGCGTGCGGCGGCGGCCGGCGCGGCGCACGGCACGGTGGTGGCCGCGGAGTGCCAGGAGAGCGGCCGGGGACGGATGGGGCGGACCTGGTTCTCTCCGCCTGGTGCCGGGCTCTACGTGTCGGTGGTGCTGAGGCCCGGCGAGATGGTCGGGGACTGGGACGCCCGCTCCGTCTCGGTCGCCTCGCGGATCACCCTCACGGCGGGCGTCGCGCTCGCCGAGGCGCTTCGCGCGTCAACCGGCCTCCCGGTGGAGATCAAATGGCCCAACGACCTCGTGGTCGGGCCGCGGAAGGTGTGCGGGATTCTTGCAGAGGCGGCCGCGGCAGGCGGCGAGCTACGGCATGTCATCCTGGGATATGGCATCAACGTGCTGAGCGCCGCCTACCCGCCGGATATCGCGCATCGCGCAACGTCTATCGAGGCGGAAGTCGGGCGGGCCGTCGATCGGGCGGCGGTGTGTGCCGAATCGCTCGCGTGCCTGGCGGAATGGTTGACCGAGCTCTCGGTCGGGGGATTCGACCAGGTTCTCGACCGGTGGCGCGCGCTGTCGCCCTCATCCGTGGGGGCGCGCGTGGAGATTGTTGACCCATCGGGATGGCACGCGGCCACGACCTCGGGCGTCGATCGCGACGGCGCCCTGCTGGTCACCGCCGACGGCACGACCCGCCGCGTCATCGCCGGTGAAGTCCGATGGCTCACGGGTAGGGGTTAGGGGTTAGGGGTTAGGGGTTAGGGAACAGGGCGGTGCCTGCTGCCCGCTGTCGGCTGCCGGCTGGCGGCTCGCAAGATCGCAAGATCGCAAGGTCGCAAGGGATTGGGTTTTCACCATGCTGCTCGCCCTTGATATTGGCAACACCAACATCGTCGTCGGCGTGTTCCGCGACGACTGCCTGCTGCAGAGCTGGCGTTTGTCCACCCAGCGGCAGCGAACCGCAGACGAGATGGGCATGTGGGTGCTGCAGCTGTTCCAGCACGGTCAGCTCGCCCCGCGTGAGGTGGACGGCGTCGTCATGGCGTCGGTCGTGCCGACGCTGACGCGCCCGACCGTGGAGATGGCGAAGCGGTACTTCGACCGCCTCCCGCTCGTCGTCGAAGCCGGCGTGGACACCGGGATGCCGATCCTCTACGAGCCCCCGTCGGACGTGGGAGCGGATCGGATCGTGAACGGCGTGGCGGCGTACGAGCGCTACGGGCGCCCGGATGGCCGAGCCCTGATCGTGGTGGACTTCGGAACCGCGACCACGTTTGACGCGATCTCGGCGCGCGGGGAGTATCTGGGCGGTGTCATCTGCCCTGGCGTCAACATTTCTGCCGATGCGCTGTTCCAGCGGGCGGCCAGGCTGCCGCGGGTGGACGTGCGGCGCCCCGAGTCGGTTATCGGCCGCACGACCGTCGGGTCGATTCAGTCGGGGCTGTTCTTCGGCTACATCGGCCTGGTCGAAGGGATCGTCCAGCGCCTGCGTTGCGAGTTGGGCGACAACGTGGCCTGCATCGCCACGGGCGGCCTCGCGGAGATGATCGCGTCCGACACGCCGATGATCGACGCGGTGGACCGGGATCTCACGCTGCACGGGCTCCGGCTGATCTGGAACAGGAACAAGGGGATCAAAGGGTAGGGGCCACGGCCGTTCGTCACTCTCATGGACAGCGATTCCTACTGCCGCGAGATCGAAGCGCACCTGTGCCGGAAGAACGCGGGCCACCTCGTGCGCGTGGTCGGGCCCGCCTTCCAGATGGTCACAGGCTGGGCCACGCAGGGCATTCCACTGAAGGTGGCCTTGCGCGGCATCGACCGCTGCGTCGAGCGCCGCGAGGCCAGGGCGCCGAGCCGGCGGCCGCTCCGCGTGGAGTTCTGCGAAGCCGACGTGCTCGACGTGTTCGACCAATGGCGGAGGGCCGTCGGTGTGGGCACGGCGGGTGGCGGGGCGTTTCCAGTGGCGGCCGTGGACGCGGGCGCAGCGGGCGAACCGGCCGGGGAAGATCGGCGGACGAAGCCGGGGCACTCGCTGCGCGCGCATCTCGATCGTGTTGTGACGAGGCTGACCGACCGCGTGGCGGGCGGGGCCCTGGGCGGCGAGCTCGAGCGCGCGGTCGAGAGCATTCTCGCCGAGCTTGGCGAGGAGCGCTCTCTGAGCCGCAACTTGCGAGGCGAGGCGCGCGCGGCGTTCATCGCCAGGCTGCAGGCGATCGACGACGAGCTGCTGGCGGCCGCCTGCCAGGCGACACCGGCGGACGTGATGAACACGCTGCGGGTGGAAGCCGAACAGGATCTGGCTGGCTTCCGTGACCGGATGCCGGCCCAGGAATACGCGCGGGCGGTCGAGGCGGCGACCATCAAGCTGCTGCGCGACCGTCTCAAGCTGCCGGACGTCGCGTACGGACCGTAGGGTCGCCGGCAGCCGGTTGCGCGGTTGGACACGGCGGCCGCCCGCCGCCAGGTTCCCCTGCACCTTCACGAGGTGCAGTTGAGACGGATTCGACTTCCACGCCGCGGTGCATCCCCGCGCGTGCGGGGGAACCCGTCCGCAGTCCCTGAGGAACCTCGTGCCCCGTACCGACCTCCGACCCGGCTGGGTGAGCGCTCGAGACAGCGGCTGACGGGGCCGACCGCGCGTTCCTGCGCGGCCATTGTCCCAGCGGATCGCGGAAACTGCGTCGTCTTCTTCGAGATCCGCGGTCCCAGGCCATAAATCGGCCGGCACAGCCGTTGCACCGGATGAGGGCATGTCTCAAGAAGAGATTGACATGTTATCTACATGCGAACATGCTAGCAGCATGTCGCGGATGATCCAGCTACGCAACGTGCCCGACAACCTGCATCAGGTGTTGAAAGCGAGGGCTGCGATTGAGGGAATGACGTTGTCCGACTACCTGATTGCGGAAGTGCGCCGAAGCGCCGAACGTCCGACGCCCAGGGAGATGCGCGAGCGCTTGCTGTCGCGGTCGACGGTCACTCCGGAGATCTCGCCGGCCGATGCGATCCGCGCCGAGCGTGACTCGCGATGATCGTGGTGGACGCATCGATCATCATCGAAGTGCTGATCGGTAGCGCGGTCGGTCGCCAGGCGGCCGACCGCCTGTTTGCGCGCGGCGAGAGCCTGCATGCGCCTCATCTCCTCGACGTCGAGGTGACGCAGGTACTTCGGCGGTATGCGTCAACCGGCGAGCTCAAACCGGGGCGGGCCCGCGAAGCGGTCCAGGACCTCGTGGACCTGCCGATCACCCGCTATCCGCACGCCGAGTTGCTGCCACGGGTCTGGGAGCTCCGGCACAACCTCACGGCCTACGACGCCGCCTACCTAGCGCTGGCTGAAGCGCTGGACGCCCCGTTGGTGACCAGGGATTCGGGCATCGCCGGGTTCCGCGGACGCACCCGCGTCGACCTGATCTGATA
>Ga0209745_1002590_pt1 | contig 10240 bp, 7 predicted proteins | sample BarGraNGADG00312_FD_184495 | JGI IMG/M metagenome (GOLD analysis project Ga0209745, IMG submission 184495) | Arctic peat soil microbial communities from Barrow, Alaska - Barrow Graham LP Ref core NGADG0004-312 (SPAdes) (version 2) | ecosystem: Environmental > Terrestrial > Soil > Wetlands > Peat ... | reverse complement strand
CCGCCCAGATCCCACTGGATTGTGTGCCCCATTGACATCAGTTTCTGAATTACTTCTGTACGGAAACCACTCTCCAGAAGGAGTATCCCTCCATCTGTCATCTGTTGACCTGTGGGTTCTGAAGATCCTATATGGTGCATTCTGGGAGCATCGCCTGCTTCCTGAAGATTCATTTTAAAATCTATCAGATTAATTACTATCTGGGCATGCCCCTGAGGCTGCATATCGCCACCCATAACTCCAAAACTGATATATGGTTTACCGCTCTTTGTTATGAATGCCGGTATTATAGTATGAAAGGGTCTTTTACCCGGAGCATAAACATTATTATGACCCTCCGAAAGGCTGAACATTTCACCCCTGTCCTGCAAAATGAAACCGAGTCCCGTAGGGCACATGCCCGATCCCATGCCACGATAATTACTCTGTATCAGAGATACCATATTGCCAAACCGGTCCGCGACAGTCAGATAAATTGTATTTCCGGCTTCAATCTTGCCGGCGCTATATATTTTTGCCGCCTTATCGCGATCGATAAGCTTGCGTCTTTCAGCTGCATATTTTTTTGAAATTAGCTGTGAAACCGGCGTAGCACTGAATCTGGGATCAGCGTAATATTTTGCCCTGTCCTCAAAAGCCAGCTTTTTTGCTTCAGTAAATACATGAATGTAGTCGGCTGAACCAAAACCCATGGAAGCAATATCATAACCTTCCAGAATATTAAGAATTTGCAGCGCCGCAATTCCCTGTCCGTTTGGCGGAAGTTCCCATACATCATACCCCCGATAGTTTGAACTGACAGGTTCTACCCATTCTGAATTGTGCCTGTACAAATCATCGTAACTGAGGAAACCACCCTGTTTTTTCATAAATGCATCAATATCCCGGGCAATACTACCCCTGTAAAATTCGTTCCTCCCACCTTTTACAATTTTATCAAGTGTATTAGCCAGAAGAGGATTTCTGAATATTTCACCTTTTACAGGAGCTTTTCCGTTCGGCATATAAACCTCCTTAATATTCGGATACTCTTTCAGAAGATCTGTCCCTTTCGCGAGGTAATATGCAATAACCTCGGTTACCGGGAAACCATCCCGGGCATAAGTTATTGCAGGCTGAAGAATATCCTTTATCGGAAGACGGCCAAACATATCGTGCATTTCGAACCAGCCATCCACGCATCCCGGAACTGAAACAGGAAGAGGCCCGTAAGAAGGTATTAATTCATATCCATTTTCTTTAAAAAATGAAAGCTTAAGCGACCGGGGCGATTTTCCACTTGCATTTAATCCGTACAGCTTGTTTTTGTCTGCACTCCAGATCAGAGCAAACAGGTCGCCTCCAATACCTGCACCTGTTGGCTCAACTACTCCAAGTACTGCATCGGCAGCTATTGCAGCATCAATTGCATTACCGCCTTTTTTAAGAATATCGAGAGCTGCCTGCGTAGCCAGAGGATGACTTGTTGCTACCATGCCATTCCGGGCAATAACTTCGCTTCTTGTCGCAAAATCGCGTCCGGTGATCCTGTCCTGCGAAAAAGCAAAGAGGGGCAGTGTAAATACGAATATGATTGAAATGACTCTTCTCATTGAAATTTTAATTATTTCGCAAAGGTATAAAGAAGAGCCATTATTTTGCCATAGCCTTTGCTTTTAATTCGTTAGGCATCTTTTCTATTGCATATCGTAATGAGGTTCGCGGCATAGAATATTTATGTTTTATAACATAATTGAATACATCTTTCTCATGAGTTTTGCTCGCAGCTTTTAGCATCCAGCCATACCCTTTTTGCACCATATCATCTTTGTCAGTAAGCAGTATATCAGCTATTTCGAAAATATCATCCAGAAACTTGCCGTTTTTTGCAGGTATGATAAGTGAAACAGATGAAGCACGCTTTACCCAACGGTTATCAGATAGAGCCCATCTTTTTAAACCGGTAAGAAATTCAGGATACATGTCAATAAAAGTTCCGATTGTGTGGTTGCAAAGCGTATCGCACGATGCCCAGTTCTTTACGTAGTTATTTACCCATCCTTCAAAAATTACAAAATCAGCAGGTGCATAATCCTTTCGAACAGAATAGGACCAGTTGCAGGCAACAAATGATTCCTCCATTATACCTGATTTCCATAGTTCTTCGCATAATGAAAAAATATGTGATTTGCTCTTGTCCTGTATCACTTTATAATGCTCCCTGGCAATACGACTGCCAACTGCAGATTTTACACCGTACATTTTTACTTCTTCCTTAAAGAATCTTTCGCCTGACAGTTTTGTCTTTTCATCGGCATTCTTGATTAGATCCTGTCTTAATCTTTCAATTATTGCATCCATTTTTCTGCCAAATAATTAGTAATCCATGAAATATTTATGAGGTTTTTTCTTAAACTTTGTGACCTTTGTGAAAACCTTTGAGCGACTTTGTGGTTTATTTTTTAAACACTAAGGACACTAAGGTTTTCACAAAGTAACACAAAGAAATCAGACACAATAATGAGAATTACAAAAAAATCAGTATCCGCTTCAATTGAGAGTTCGAAAGACTTTAATTATTTTGTTGAACAGTTTGATGATATAAGGGTATTAAAGTATAAACTTCCAGGGTTCGAGTCTCTTTCACTTCAGGAGAAAAAATACATTTATTATCTGAGTCAGGCAGCTCTGACCGGCAGAGATATTTTATGGGATCAGAACTTTAAATACAACCTTCAGATCAGAAAAACTATTGAAGCCATAATTGAAAGTTTTTCAGGCGATAGGAAAGATCCTGAGTTTGGAAATTTTCTGGTTTATGCGAAAAACATATTTTTCTCAAATGGTATTCACCATCACTACTCAAGCGATAAGTTTAAACCTGGTTTTTCATCTGACTTTCTCTCAGATTTGATAAAGGGAGCTGATAAAGTGAAACTCCCGCTTGAAAAAGATCAGACCACGGACCAACTTATTGCATTGTTGATACCCATTATATTCGACGAGAAACTTTTTGCGAAGAAGGTCGAACTGAAAGCAGGAGCAGACATGATTACAGAATCTGCGTCAAACTTTTATGAGGGTGTGACACAAGAGGAAGTTGAAAAGTTTTATTCTGAGAGAGCAATACCTGCCGATGCCCGGCCAATCTCGCTTGGACTAAATTCAAAAGTTGTTAAGATAAATGGAGTTGTCTCGGAGGAAGTTTACAGTTCAACGGGTAAATATGGTTCTGCAATAAAAAATATCATTAAGTGGCTCGAAAAAGCTATAGAAGTTGCTGAAAGTGAAGCACGCAAAAAGGAATTATCGCTACTCATTTCCTTTTATAATACAGGCGATCTGAAAATATGGGATGAATATAATATTGCATGGGCAAAAAATACAACCTCTATGGTTGATTATATTAATGGTTTTATTGAGAATTATGAAGATCCTCTGGGAATGAAAGCAACCTGGGAAGCTATTGTTAATTATGCAGATCTTGAGGCAACAAAGCGTACAGAAATAATTACGGCAAACGCACAGTGGTTTGAAGACAATTCTCCGATTCACCCTCAATACAGAAAAGAGAACGTTACAGGTGTTGCTGCGAAAGTTATAAATATTGCAATGCTTGGAGGCGATTGCTACCCTGCATCCCCTCTGGGAATAAATCTTCCAAATGCTGATTGGATCAGAAAAGAAGTTGGTTCAAAGTCAGTTACATTAGCAAATATCTCAAATGCAATTGAGATTGCATCGCTTGGGAATGGTTTTCTTGATGAGTTTGCAGTAGATAAGCACGAAGTTGAAAGAGTAAAAAAATATGGATCTATATCTGATGCCCTCCATACTGATCTTCATGAATGTGTGGGGCATGCCAGCGGAAAACTTGCTGAGGGAACTGATCCAAATGCACTTAAGAATTATGCATCGTCACTTGAAGAGGCCAGAGCCGACCTTTTTGCACTCTATTTCATGATGGATGATATGATTCTTGAGCTTGGTTTGCTACCTGAAATTGAGGCCGCTAGAGAATCGTACGATACATATTTACGTAATGGATTGCTGACTCAGATTGTAAGAATTAAACCCGGCAAAAATATTGAAGAAGCTCACATGCGTAATAGGTCAGCCATCTGCCATTGGGTTTATGAAAAGGGAAAAGCTGAAAATGTTGTTGAGTATATTAAAAGTGAAGGCAAGACATATATTAAAATTCATGATTACAATAAGTTAAGAGTACTTTTTGGGAAACTTTTAATGGAGGTTCAGAGAATAAAGTCTGAAGGCGATTTTGAGGCAGGAAAAAGAATAATTGAGGATTTCGGTGTAAAGATTGATGCTGATTTACATTTAGAAATTCTTGCACGCTACTCAAAATTAAATCTGGCTCCCTATACCGGATTTGTTAATCCGAATCTTATTCCTGTTTACGATCCAAATGGAAATATATCTGATGTAACTGTAGAATATGTTGATGATTACCTTGGGCAGATGATGTATTACGGGAAGAATTGGTCGTTTTTGATATAATTAAACCCCCTCTGCCGCTGCGCGGCATCTCCCCCTACTTCATATTCATCCAGAATCTTTCTTCAGATTTCTGAAGATTTTTCTTCTTCTTTCTTTCGAGAAGCGCATAAAAAATGAGGCCTATGGTTCCAAATATAAAAACTCCAAACAAAATATATTTTATCATAACTGAAATATCTGATCCTCCGTAGATTACTGAATCATTAACCGGTGCTGAACTGTTTAAAACTGGCTCCTTTTTACCTCCTACATCTATACTAAAAATATTCTTCATAAAGTACAGTGAGAAAAATGCCAGAAGTCCTGAAACAATTGGTGTAGCCAGCCAACCAAGAGCTATCTCTCCCAATATTCTGAAGTTTATGTTTCTGGCTCCGGAGTATAAACCTATACCAAGCACGCACCCTACAATAACCTGTGAACTCGATACCGGAACCATTGGAATAGGAGGCAATCCAATCCTGATAAACAGGTTTGAAAGTCCTGAAGATGAGAAGATAAACAAAACCATCGCCTGAGCAAGAACGACTACCAGGGCGGCCTCCGACGATAGCTCAACAATATTCCCACCAATGGTTTCCATAACCTTTTTTGAATAGGTAAGTATCCCTATTGCAATGGCAATGCCACCAAGAAGAAACAGTTGCTGATTGGAGTTGAGAGAAAATATACCCAGATCGAGATCCTGAAGATTAAATGCAGGAATAAATACTCCCATAACGTTGGCAATGTTATTTGCTCCAAGACTATAGGCTCCGAATGCACCTACAATAAGAAGTCCGGTTTTTATATACGATTCAAAACGGACAAGGTGAATTTTTGCTACCCTCTTGAACTTTTTCAAAAGTATATATAGAAGTACCGCGAATACTGCACCTATAACCGGACCTGAAATCCAGGTAGCAACAATCTGTGAAAGGGTTTTGCTGTCGGTGCTGTTTCCCGTAAAAAAGTTCCACCCGATAATTGCCCCGACAATTGCCTGAGTTGTTGAAACAGGAAGTGCAAACTTTGTCATCATATAAATTGTTACTGCAGCAGCTAGAGCGACAGTAAATGATCCTCCCAAAGCATTAACAGAACCTAGTTTTCCAAGTGTCTGAGAAGCTCCGGCTCCCTGAATTACTGCACCCAGAATCACAAATACCGACGCAATGATTGCAGCTTTTCGAAAAGTGATCATCCTGGAACCAACAGCTGATCCAAAGACATTGGAAGCATCATTTGCTCCCAGAGACCATCCAAGGAATAGACCGCTTGTAAGGAAGAAGAGAATCATTTATTATTAAGTTTTAAATATGGATTAATTTTCTTCTGATAATTAACGGTTGCTGGGTGCTGGTTAGTAACTAGCAACCAGTAACCAGTAACCAGTAACCAGCAACAATCCTACATAACTATTTTAATCGCCATTGCCGAAAGTAAATCCGCTGCTTTCTGGGCCAGATCGGAAATATTTTCAATATGGTGGATTATATATCTTAAATGGGCTTTATGTGCAAGATCAAGTTCTTTCATATCCTGAAATATGATCTTTTTTGTAATTAACGATATTTTATCTGTCTCACTTTCAAAATAATAAACTTTCAATAGCTTTTCCCTTACAGTATATGGCGTTTTGAAATAAGCCCGTGCAGCCGGGATAAGCTCTTCGGCAGCACTTACCGAAGTTTCTGTAAGACTTATGAAATTCTTATTCAGAGTCTCAGGGATCTCCGGCATTTCAATGTTGATTTCATTTAAAGAGCTCTTGAGTGCATCAATTATCTCATCAAGTTCATCAATCAGAGTACTTACTTCAGCCTTGTGTTGCGGTAAAATCGAATGAGTGATCATTTCATTTTCAATTGATCTCTGGAGTTTGTCTGCATTACTTTCCAGGGAATCGACCTTTTGAAGATGTCTCTGAAAGGCTTCCATGTCTTTTTCCAGATAAGCCTTTATTCCTTCCCTGAAAACCAGAAGTCCCAGATCAATATTATCAAAGAACTCATCAATCTTAATTATCAGGTTCTTAGTTGTTCTTGTGAAGACTGGCATTTTATAAAGTTATTGGTTTGGTAAACGAACATAAATATACAAAAAATATGTCGCTCTTTTCCTTCTTATGGCTATAAATTGATTCATATCTCATAACAGAACTCTCTTTATAAAATCTTTATATGTTTGTTAGTGTTCTTTATAAATTCATTATATGCCTTATTATACTTTCGCACGATTTATATAACTGATCTGGTCAGATCTTATAAGAACTTCAGTTGAAAATTTTCTAACAGCTAAAAAGAACGGGAAAATGGCGGGTTCAACTGAAAAATCGGAATTTACAGTACGGCTAAAAAATACATTCATCGGCAAAGCCAAGGATATTCAGGATAAAGGAATATTCCATAAATTAACTTTAGTTGCTTTTTTTGCATGGATCGGACTGGGTGCAGATGGTATTTCATCATCATGCTACGGACCGGAAGAAGCATTCAGAAATCTGCAGGGCCATCCGAGCCTTGCTATTTTTGTTGCTCTTGGAACTGTATTTACTATTGTTATAATTAGTTCAAGTTATAATCAGATTGTACGCTTATTCCCACACGGTGGGGGTGGTTATCTGGTTGGAAGTAAGCTGTTGTCGCCTACTACAGGTATGATATCCGGTTCTGCTCTGATAATCGACTATGTTCTTACAATCACACTTTCTATTTCGAGTGGGGCTGATGCTATTTTTAGCTATTTTCCTGCAGTTTGGCAGATATATAAACTCCCATTTGCACTGCTAGGGGTTTGTTTCCTGATTTTGTTGAATTTACGAGGTGTTAAAGAATCGGTACTATCTCTTACTCCAATATTTGTAATCTTTATTACAACACATGTAATTGCCATTTTATATGGCATTTTTATGAAATCCTCAAATTTCGTTGAAATAGCTGGTCATACCACTCATGAAATTAATTCAACAGTCTCGCAATTTGGCTTTTTTGCCACATTCTTAATAATTATCCGGGCATATAGTATGGGTGCCGGAACCTATACAGGAATCGAAGCTGTAAGTAATGGAATGCCGATTCTGCGCGAACCCAAAGTTGCAACTGCCCGCAAGACAATGTTTCTAATGGTTATTTCGCTGTCATTTATGGTTTTGGGGCTGATGATCTGCTATATGCTTTATAATGTTCAGCTTAATACTCATAAGACCTTAAATGCTGTACTATTTGAGAACCTGACAGCTGGCTGGGGACCTTTCTGGTCTGGAAGTTTTGTTCTTGTTACTTTGATTTCGGAAGCTGCTTTGTTATTTGTAGCAGCCCAGACAGGCTTTATTGATGGTCCCAGAATTATGGCAAATATGGCAATAGACCATTGGTTTCCAAAAAGGTTTGCATCCCTTAGCGATCGTCTCGTAAGTATGAATGGAGTCCTCTTAATGGGCATTGCCGCTATCATCGTTATGGTAATATCGAAAGGATCAGTAGCTTTATTGGTTGTTCTTTATAGCATTAATGTCTTTATAACATTTACAATATCTCAGGTGGGCATGGTAAAGCATTGGTGGATGATGAGGGGAAAACCATTTCCATGGAAACGGAAACTCGTTATTAATGGTATTGGACTTGTACTTACTTCATTTATTCTTGTTTCTGTGATCATTTTAAAATTCGGTCAGGGAGGCTGGGTGACTTTACTCATTACCGGTGTACTTATTTCAATGGCTATATTTATTAAACGTCACTATTTCAGAACGACATTGAAGCTACAGAAACTCAGACTTAAAGCTTTTAGTGAGATCGAAAAACTGATTGGTCAGCGACCATGTGCAGACAGAAACCTAAAAAAAGTCAGTTTTAATAAAAATGGACGAACGGCTATAATAATGGTCAGCGGATTTGGTGGTACCGGGCTTTATACGTTCTTAAGAATTCTTGAAAACTTTAAAGGGGTTTATGACAATATAGTTTTTATAAGAGTAGGGATTATTAACTCAAAAATTTATCGGGGTACAGAAGAATTGGAGCTATTTAAGAGACAGGTAAAAGAAGACGGAGCAAAATATGTGACTATTGCCAATCAATTTGGCCTTTATGGAAAAAGTATCTGGACAATAGGAACTGACCCGGTAAGTGAAATTTACAGGATAGTAAAAAAAATAAGGCCAAAATTGTCCGGAGCTGCTCTCTTTGGAGGTCAGTTGGTATTTTCAAAGACATTTTACCTGTCAAAACTACTACATAACCACACCATATTTTCGATACAGAAGAGATTCTTCAAGTTTGGGATTCCAATTGTAATATTTCCTATTAAAATTGACTAATAGGGTTTTAATCTGATCATTTAGTTTCGTTTTATAGCTCAAATAGCATCTTCCTGTCAATCCTTATAATATCTTTATTACCTGAAGGATAATCTTGATAAAAAACATATAAATTCCAATATATTTTTGTCATGTATTAAAATGGTTAAAATGAAGAAAATTAAACTGATCATTGTCACAATCTCTATCTTGCTGATATCAATGAGTAATTTGGTTTCAGGGACACCTTCAACACAAATTTGGATTTCATCTACGGATTTTCAAAAATTTAAAACTTTCCATCTTGGCCTTGACAATTATTTCAGATTAAAGAATCAGGCTTATCAAAGCCGGGGTGCAGGAATATTTGATGGTGGACTGACTGCGGGAATTCTTCCTTTTAAGAAGGTTCAGGCGGAAGCTGGCATCGATTATCTTTATATGGGCGACGGTATTTATGATAATAGTCCGGTTTATTTTAATATGAAGGCAGGTACTCCCGAGAGCAGTCTATTTAAGGGGTCACCAGCTGTTGCCTTTGGTGTCTACAACCTAGGGACAAAATCGAACCTGACAAACTATAATGTGGTCTATGCTTTGATTGCCAAGACAATACCGGTTATCGGCAGAGTTTCGGCAGGTTATTATTCCGGCAACAAAAAACTACTTGTCGATGAGAATGGCAATAAATCAAACAGTGGCCTCTTATTGTCGCTAGACCGTTCCATGACGGAAATATCGGATAAACTCTGGATGGCTATTGACTACCAGGGAGGCAAAAATTACCTTGGAGCATTGAATTTAGGCTTTTCCTGGTCATTTTCGTCAAATACGTCGGTAATTTTCGCATATGACATTTATAATAACAATAAAGTCTTATATAACAGCAAGGATAAGAATCTTAATTCCTTGACAATTCAACTTGATATTAATTTTTAATGTTAAACAATTAACAGAAATAAGACGTTTCAGGCAGAAAAAGTAAAGTTTCTTGTTCTTTAAAAATGAATTAATATGAAAGCAAAATTTGTTAGAATGTTTTTACCACTTGTAGTAGTTGTACTTCCACAGTCAGATGTGACTGTCTCTAACGGTCCTATAAGTTATTTGATTGGTGGAATCGTTGCCTTGCTTATATTAGGCTACTTGATATTCACTTTATTACGACCAGATAAATTTTAAGAAGTTGGAAGTCTGAAGTTGGAAGACAGAAGTGAAAAGCACGATGATTCTTTCTTCCGACTTCCGTCTTCGGTCTTCGGTCTTCCGACTCCAATGATCCCTTTATTTGAATTTAAACTAAAAGCTTAAAAATATGAACGAAGCAATTCAACTGATCATTTTCATGGTACTGCTTATAGTGCTCTCGCCTTTGTTAGGCAAGTATATGGCAAAAGTATTCATGGGTGAAAAACATTTTATGAAGCCAGTCTTTGGTTGGCTTGAAACATCAATATACAAGGT
>Ga0209745_1002589_pt1 | contig 10240 bp, 11 predicted proteins | sample BarGraNGADG00312_FD_184495 | JGI IMG/M metagenome (GOLD analysis project Ga0209745, IMG submission 184495) | Arctic peat soil microbial communities from Barrow, Alaska - Barrow Graham LP Ref core NGADG0004-312 (SPAdes) (version 2) | ecosystem: Environmental > Terrestrial > Soil > Wetlands > Peat... | reverse complement strand
TTAGGGAAAGCATCATTGTTATCTACGAACAACTGTCTTGAGTTAAGTTCGTCTTTCAAACGCCATCCTTCGTCAGCCAATTGAGTCTTGAAGATTTCAAACAGTTGAGCGGGTGCATATGGTTCACATTCAAAATGCCACATGCAACGTCGTGGCAATCCAGGTTGTGCCAAGAAGATACCATTCTGGAGACGATCTTTGTAACCAGCAAAGATGACAACTATTTCATCAGGATGTTCAGACAGGAACTGGTTGAGTGTGTTAAGTGCTTCATGACCAAACGAGTCCTGATCACCGTTGAGTAACTGATAAGCTTCATCAATGAAGAGAACCTTGCCTAAGTTGGCTTCCAATACAGCTTTAGTCTTCTTGTCTGACCAACCGACATATTTATCTACAAAGTCCCCTCGTGTAGCGACAGTGAAGATATCCTTCTCTTGAACATCTTCCGGAGCAATCTCTTCAGTTTCACGCTCTTCAGTGGATGCGGATCGATTGCTGCTAGCATTGGTTGAGGAGAAGGCCCAAGCAATGAAGGCTACCGTTACAATCACGATAACGATCAATACAACGTAGAACGTCCCAATCATGTTGCATGCTTTGACCATCAAGCTACCCATCATACTTAGCAAGGACCAGAGTATGATGAAGACAATGATCCAAATGCTGAAGTTCTGTGGATCAACACTCTTGACAGTCTCTGTAATGGTCTTAGTTCTGACAGGCATCTTCAGATATCCCAGACTGTACCAAATCCTGGCCATCTTGCCGCCCAACTTAGTCTTACCTACTCCGGGAGGACCGTAAATAATAGTGTTCAACATGACTGGACGTTTAGCATCAAATCGCTTCTGAGTGAGAAGATATGAGATCTGAGAAGCAAAGTTGTTCTTCAGCTTGTCGTTACCGACAATGGAAGATAATTCTTTGAGCGCCATGAGGAACAATTGGGGATGGGCTACCTTCTTCAGGAAGAGGGCACCGGAGCTCAGTCCAGCTTCAACATTCGTAATAAGGGTCTGAAGCTCAGTCATCTATTTGGAGACAATACGATTTTATCGAACGGCGAAAAAGCGATGGATCCCACCTTACTCTTAGCTCAAGTCCGAGATTCATTGTCGTCATCTGAAGTTCAGATAAACAACGATCAGTTGCCACTTGACCTAGTAACTGGGCCTATCAACATAGAGCTCATGTTAACTTCCGGCAATCAACCGTACGAACCAGTAGACGAGGATCAACCGTTACTTGATCTACCAATGTCTATCTTCACCTCTCCTATGTCGATAGTTATGGCTAATCTTGATAGTCTCTATCCATTCACATCTAATGGACTTGGTTGGTTAGAGAGCAGAGTCAATGGAGATATCAACTATGCTGTATTAGGTGATGAGGATAGTGGAGCCGCTGCATATGTCCAATATAGAACATCAACTAGTTGGGGATATACTTTGGTTGATCTGACTAAATCGAGTGTGGAAGGTCTTGATCTCAACCGCCTCGTGCCACTCGTTGGTAATGATGGTACTGGTCAGTTGACTACGAACTGGGATTGGTTCATCAAACGAATTAGAGGTGATGGTGATCTCTTGGACTTCATCATTTGTCTTGATTCGAACTCTGATCTTGAAGTTGTTATTCAAACATTGATTGCCATCAGTGTCCTTAGAGATGGCGGACGTCTTGTTCTCTATCTTCCTATCATTACTCCACTGGCATATAACTGCCTTGTTATCATCAGTCAATGTTTCGAACAACTGAATCTTGTTCGACCCTTCACTCTCTCCCCAAGATTCAAGGGATGCTTCTTGATAGCACAAGATTGTCGCAAAGATGATGATCTGAAGCCGTATCGTGGCTTATTACAAGCTGCCATCACCGAGATGAACAAAGGAATCAAGATAGGTTCATTTATAGGCTTTAGTGATGAATCAGATACAGTCAAAACATTTGAGGCCTGGGCTCAGAAGGCTTTACATGATGTTAGCTTAGCCAGCGCTAATCAGATCAACGCACTTCGTAATGGTCAGCTCAGTTCAGCGGCTATTGACTATCATAAACTTCTCCTCATCTTCAACCTACCTGACGGTCACGGTTTATCTAAAGATGATGAATGAGAACTTCATTCTTGCCTTGATCAATCGATGATCGCTCAAGCTTTTTCACGATTCGAACAAATGGACGGACTCATCGTTCTTCTCATCATCATAGTTATCATTGTGATAATCATTATCGCGTGGGCAGCTTGGAACCAATCAAATCAGAACCAATCGAAAAATGCGATTATCAACGGCGTAGTTCACAATCTTAATCTCCTCGAACGATCGTGGCAAGAGGCAACCTATTGGACTCGAATGTTGATCGTCGAGAAGCTGAATAAGAGTGGTGGAGTATCAGTCATTCGTCAACGATTGACTGGTATACGAAACAACATCGGCAAGGGTTATGGCATCTTGATCGGACAAGATCAAGGTAAATTGATAGCTGAGAGCTTAATCGAACGAGATAATCGTTTGTGTCTTGCTATTGACTCCTTGGAGAAGGGCCGATTGGTCAGTCTCGACAATCACGATCTCAACCAATCGATGATCGATGCTCTTTCAGTTGTCCTCTCGACTGGCCTTAACTCGAGCGACATCAACAGTCATCTCAACGGTCTCGATAACTCGTTCAAGCAACAAGTCAGTCTGTTGAAGCAAGGAGATTGGGAAGGCGCACTTTCTGAATTCGACACAGCTGTTGAGCACACATATGCTGTCAGTGCAAGCATTGGTCGAACCATCAACAATACCGCTATCCTCCTCACTCGCAACAAAGCTTAAACAATCCACATTCATTGCATCGCAATGAATATGTAAACTTTATAAATGGATTATCAACTCATCATCTGGTATGTCCTATATGGAGTTACTCTCTTGTTATCCGTCTTCATAGCATATCGAGGTATTAACTCTGAGTTCTATAAGAAGCTTGTGATGCCAACTTGGGCTCCAAGCTTCCTTGCAGCTGTCATCATCACTCTCATCGTTTATGGTTTGAGTTATGCTGGGTTGTATATCATGTATAGCAAGGTAGGTGAGCCTGCTAACTTCAATCCTGGCCATACATCTTTCATCTTTGCTATCTCGCTCTTGTTGTCCATCGTTGGTCTTCTCTGGTTCTTGGTCTTCTTCAACTTCCAAGGATTGAAGACATCACTCTTCGTCATAGCCGCTCTCATTGGAGTTTCGTTGTACTACACTTACCTCATCTTCCAATACACTGTCCTCGGAGGTTTTCTTCAAATCCCATTCATCTTATGGCTTGGTGTATACTTAGCTCTCAATGCTGATTATGTCAATCTTAACTCGTAAACGATCGTATTACTGTTGAATATTTCACTGCCTGGCAGTGAAATGATGTTTAGACTAATGATAACGGAACGTGGCACAACAGACGTGTCATCCATTCCTTGGAGACACATCTGTCAAGAAGAATGTAATATACTAGACAACTGAGGATCAGTGGTTTGAGCATATTGTGAGTTGGTGGCAAGCTAGAGATCTGGTAAGCTAGTTCAAGCAAGAACAGCTCCAATGTCTTGACTTCTTGATGATATCGGAAGATGCCGATTCTGTTGTCATCGATCTCACTTATAACGATTAGAATATAGCCAACATCGGTGGTATCGATTGGCACGTCGAAGGATATTGCAAACGCATTCATTAAAGTCTTGCCTAACTTGACAGTCACATTCTCATATAGACTCTCACCATAATCTGATCTTGATTTGTACTTAGCTGAGCTCAACTGTGCCTCAAAGAGAGCTAAGAGTTGTGGAGATCGACCTATCTCGCCAAGCAGTGATGTAACATAGAGAAGATCTGCATCTTCCGTTGTAACCTTCTCTCCCTTGAGAAGTCCTCTCAAATATTTGACGGAAGATGGTTCCAGATCGAATACGATACGATCAACGGCTAAGTAATATGCTAGCCATAGATTTAGCTTGGCCACATCGATCTTTCGTTTGTTGATCAGCAATAAACATCCAAGTGCATGGTAAAGGAAGAGCAATTTGAGACTTGAGATGTCTGGCCAATAATCAGCCAATTGAGCAAAGAATCCGAGGATCAGTTGGCGATATCGTTTGAATGTTGCTGTCAGAGTTAATCGATCATCTGGACTGAAATTAGGTAACCAAGCATCAGCAATTCGAACAACAATATCCATTTGGATTAACGAAAAATCTGGTGGCTTGAAAGATGGAAGATCGTCTGCCAGTCTATATCATAACTACCGGAAGACGAGGGCCCGGGACCCAAAATGTCTCACGACTCTTCCAAGATCCAATGTTCAATGTCATTGTTCCAGAGCTCCCCACAGAGCAACGAACTGAATTCTTGGCTAAGCTAGGACAAGCCAATGCATTGGAAGCTACGCAGATCCTAGGTGTTCTCTCACTTTCTTATGCTGCAGCACCTGATAAGCCAGTTATCATTCTCAAGGATAACAGTGTCTCACATCTCACTCCTGAACAGATAACCAATCGAGTGAAGAGCATCTTAGCTCTGACTCAGCCCTTCGATATCTTCTATCTCTGCAAATGGAACGATCGATGCCAGTTGTACACAAACAAACGAAACATGGCTGATACTAACACCTTCCTTGCTCAGACACAAGCTCCTGGAGGTTTCCAAGCTGTCTTAATTACTCCTTCAGGTCGTGATATCATCCTTGGCCAAGCTATGATGCCAAACAACAAGAAGTTCAAACTTGATCATCCATTACCCGATCAGTTAACTCACGAAATCTTCAACGGTCATCTAGTTGCCTTCACTGAGACACCTAATATAATCGACTTTGATATTCGATATGCCATGTCAAATGCTGATTATGTCAAGCTCAACGAATGTCAACCAGTTAAACAATCCAGCCAGAACGTCGGATCATCGACAGCAGCTTATGTTTGGTTCTTCATCGTTATCCTAGCCATCTTCCTTCTCGCTTGGGCACTCATCCGTATTGGTCCTGGAACTCGCAACTAATCTCTCATATTGGTTCAATGAACTAACATATCTCTCAATACAAAATGCGATGTATCACTAGTTCTTGTAGACGTTCCTCGATGGACGAGTCACCACATTGTACTTGGCATACATTCGATGTATTCTATTCTAGGGATGATGGATGTAAATTTCCATTGGCTACTTCATATCCTCCCAGTATGGATAATCTTGTACAATGCAGCAAACCTACTTCTCCATCAAGTTCTAGATACTGCTCAATTCACAAACATATGGGGCAGAATGAGACATCTGAGAACTGATTAACTAACCAATTGTCCGCAAGTGTGAGCCAAATCAATCATGGCAATCTCGGTTAAGTACGTTGACACTGAATACGACTTGGATGCTACATATGATTTCAATGTTTGTCCCATTGTTAGTCCTAGTGGACAAGAATGTGGTTTCCTCAGTGTGAAACCTGCAACCCTTTGTCCGCGACATTTATTTGAGAAGACAGAAGCACTTGATGGAAGTTGTAAGTTTCCAATGTCGGCTAAACCTCCTTTTCAACAGTGTGGGAAAGCGCCTTGGTTCGAGGGATCAAGCTATTGTCTCCAGCATCGTATCCATGGTGAGTATGAGAATGTTGGTGAACTCAGCACATGTCCAAAGAATGGATTGAAGGGCACTATCTGTGGCAGAGTAGCTTTCAGTGGTGGCAATTGTGCAGCTCACACTCCTCGTAAGTAGATTAAAAAGCCAGCATTGCTCTATCAGAGCGACGCGTCCAAAATTGATTGATTAACCAATTGTCTATAAGTGTAGGCCAAACCATGGCTGTCAAACATTGTGAATTCGAATTAATTAATGGAGGTGAATGCAACACCGATCTGAGCAACAGCATGTTAAGCATGTGTATGCCTCACTTCATCCTCTGTCATCAAGAAGATGAGGATATGCACGAACTTGCAACATGTGTCTTTCCTGTGTTTCGAGATGGAGATTGGCAACGATGTGGAGCTGATCAAGCTCAATACTCCCTCTGCTGTCCTGAACACATGCCTATGTGTGGAGTAGAGATGGTTCCTCAATGTAAATTCACTAAGATTGGCAACCATAAATGTCTTGGTGAATGTCGACTCAATAGCAATTATTGCACTCATCATTTCATGGCCGAATCGGATTATGATGGTAAAGGATGCGTGATTGGTACTTTCGACATCGATGATGAAATCCAAAGATGTGGACAATCATGTTGGCATCCCGAATCACATTATTGCAAGGCGCATGCCAAACTTGGTGCAGATGAAGGCTTGGGCAAACCCGAAGGTTGCCAATACATTCTGACTCGAGGCTCCAAGCAAGGGCAACAATGCGGTTTGGCATGTGAAGGTCAAGTTTGCAAGATGCATGATCCCAACATGATTGTCAAGAAAGTATCGTTGATTGGTAATCATCCAGCATTCATCAAGAAGTGTTAAAAAGTCTGTATTGCTCTATGAGAGCAACGCGTTCGAAAATGATTATTTGAATCAAGGCCTTCCAAGCTTTCCTAAAATCGATGGAAGCCAAATATTGCAAGTTTAAGTTGTCCAATAAGAAGCTCTGTTATGCTGATATTAGTGGAAGCGATCTATCAACATGCATGGCTCACTTTATCATGATCCACACTAGGCCATCTAAGCTACATACATCATGCTGCTTCCCAGTTGAGTGTTGTGATAAATGGGGATATTGTGGTGCTCCGAGAGTTGAAGATGACATCTACTGTTCAGAGCATACCGAAAAGATGATCAGTGGTTGCAAAGCCATATTGTATGGTGGTATCAAGTGTAGAATGGATACTGAAAATAGTGAGTTGAGATATTGTGCCTATCATCACTTTACCGAAGTTTATGATGATGGAGGATGTATCTTGGCTTCCTACAATAAACATGCTGAGCTTGAACGATGTGGCATCAATCCGTGGCACCCAAAATCCAGATATTGTCGAAATCATTACTTCAAAGGAGTAGAAGAGGGTTTGGGCAAGCCAAGAGGTTGTCCAGTCATCGTAGATGGCAATAAATGTGAGAAGCCTTGTCCTGAAGGTGGTGTATGTTTTATACATAACCCTGGTGTAGTAAAGAAATGTAAAGAGCTCATCAGTCAAATGAAGTTCATTGCAGATAGTTAAAAAGTCGGCACTGCTCCAATGGAGCGGCGCAATCGAAAATGATTATGCCACTGCTCTGCTCCTCCACTCTTAAAATGGAGGAGCAATGTCAATATCAAGCAGTTAGTGGTCGTTGTAGTTTGCCTGTAGTCATTGAGGGTAAATGTAGATATCATTTCATGTTGCAACATGAAGGTTGTAAGATGGCGGATGGCAACTTATGTCCTAATGAGAGATGGTCAAGTTCATCAGATTATTGTTGGCAACATCGGGCTCAAGATGAAGAAACAGTCCCAAGATGCAATCATATCTTCACTAAGGGTCCATTGATTGATGAGAAGTGCCAAGGACTTACTACCTCACCAGACTCTAATTATTGTTCTCTTCATTGTAAGAGAAACCAGTAAATCTTAACCATTGCTCTACCAGAGCAGTGACAATGCTTTTTTAATCAATCGGAGCTATGACTGTCATATGACCATTCACTTCATTAAAATGACGGAAGGCTATCTCATGTATCTTAGCTAACTCCTTTCCAATCAAGAGTTGAACGAAGGTTGAACGGTTGCTCCATTCGATCTGTTCAAAAATTGATACACCATCCTCTGTTATGTTGGGAGCAATTACCGTCAATCTATCGGCTTGAATTAAACCAGTCAATCTTAGATCTGAGTTGATATGATTGGTTATCAACTTGATGGTATCGAATCGATAACAGCACCGCGAAAGACTGTTACACAAATTGAATATGTCAGAATCTTTGGCTATATGTTCAACTTCGGTTACGGGATACTTATGTTTGATAACAGCCAAATCCTCCGAAGTTCCTCTAACAAAGATAGTGAATTCCTGTCGCAATGTAATTTGTCGCCATAACAATACCATCTCCTCATAACCACAGGCCCATAGATTGAACTTAGCCTCTTTCTTGAAGATAGATGGAACACGCGAGATGATATAAGCTGTGCATATCATCAAACGAGGATAAAGTTCAACTCGATCAGGGCTAATCTTCTGCTTCTCATAATCAGGCTCAATAGTTAAGCGTTGACGCGATATCGCCAACCATCGTTTGCAGACCAGCTCAATTCGATTAACGTCGAACAGTCGAGTAATCCAAGTTTGCAAGATAGTTGTGAGGACGTCGTTCATCGTTTCGACTGAGTAAGGATTGCTATATTGCTCAATCAATTTTCTTCCTTCTCAGCCATTAGGTAGTGAGTTGAACAATATACAGACTTGGATGAACGGACATTGTCACCACATTGCCTCAATGTATTACTTCCCATTGAAGCTTTGATAGGAAATATACAACCAGGACCGTTGTATGGATCACTAACATGCTTATGATGATATGTGCAATATTTCTCATCTATCATCGCTTTTCGGAAGCATGTACCAAGGTGAGCTGTCTCGAATGTACAATCGTTTGCCATACGTAGCTCCTTTGGGAGCTATGTACTTTTTAGATATCTCAGAAGTCAATGCTAGACGGATCATTGTAATGTTTGGTCTCTTCCTTCTTTCTACCTGAACGGCTCTCATAATCCAAGGCAGTCTTCAGATTGTTCATCTTGTAATCATTAGCTGTACGTTCATATGGATTTGTCTTCTTCTCCATTCCAATCTCATCCACCCAAGGATATGGATTAGCTACATTGTAGATCCGCTTGTTGCCAGCCGAGACTAACATCTTATCAGCCATTGATCGGCAATATTGCTTGAGACCAGATTGAGTCAATGTATCAAACTCCGTCTCAAGTATGAATTCAGCATACATATCCTCAATCTCAACAACTCGTTTCACCATCTTTGTGGCCAATTCTTGACTCACTCCACCAGCTCGGATACATTGCATAGCGTTCAGTTCGGCATGCATTGCTTCATCGGTACTGATTGCTTTATTGAGTGCAACAAAGGCTGGGAATAATCCTTGACTTCTGAACCACAAGATAGGAACGAATCCATTAGCTAAGAACACTCCTTCCACTAAGCAGAAGGCAAAGTATCGAACAGCCCGTGGTTGATCTGACTTCATATACTCTTCAACGAAGTCTATCTTAGCCTTGGTATACTTTGATTCTTCTGCCTCCTTGAGAAGAGCAGCGAACTCAACATTGTCGGCGATGATGGCATAGTTGGACAATCCATAACTTTCAGCATGAATCACTTCTCTATGTATCTGACTAACGAGAACAGCCATCTCCTCCAACGTCTCTGCTTCGAGAAGGAAGCGGAAGGCCAGATTGTTGATGATGGCTCCATCAGCTGTCATGAAGAAAGTTTGATTACGCTTAATCATCGTCTTGATAGGCTTCGATGCTTTGACATAATGTTCACGATCATCAGCAAACTTGTAGTCTTCAACCGTCCAATGAGCACATTCATGCTTCTTGTACCAGATAAACAAATCGTTATCTTCGGGAGGATACATTGAGAGTCTCTTCACCTTGTTCTTGTGTTTGGCGTCCATCAACTCTGTAATCTTGTCAACATAATATGCGATTGTCTTTGGCTTCTTGACCTTGGGAGCATCAACAGTGACTGCGAACTTAAACATTGTTGATTCATGGTCGTCATCACTGCTACCGCAATCGTCGTTCCATTCAGCCAATACAACCAAATCATCGATCGGATGCTTAACCATGCGATCCACTACTACAACGCATGGTTTCAAACTATTCGGATTCATCTTGAGTCTCATCATCTCAGTATCTCTCAAGAATCTCATGTCAGCAATATGATATCCTTCTGGAGCGTGGAATGTCTTGTTCGACAGGATGAACTTAGTCGACTCATGCAAGTATCGATGATTCTCATGATGCAACATCCAGAGAGTAACTTGAGTGGATTGCTTGCCACTAGAGATGTTAGCAAGTTGTTTGCCATACTCGATTGCTTGACGGATAACAGCCTCTCGACTATTATCCTTGGTGGGTGAAGATTTAGACAGATATTCAAGATCAACTGTCCAATCGGAGGAGCAAGCAGGAATGATGATAGTTTTGGTAGACATAGTTTTGAGATGAAGTTGGAGATAATTGGATGGTCGATCATTTCCTTGGCATGTTGCTGTTTGAACAGCAACATGATGTTTAGG
>Ga0209745_1002587_pt1 | contig 10246 bp, 9 predicted proteins | sample BarGraNGADG00312_FD_184495 | JGI IMG/M metagenome (GOLD analysis project Ga0209745, IMG submission 184495) | Arctic peat soil microbial communities from Barrow, Alaska - Barrow Graham LP Ref core NGADG0004-312 (SPAdes) (version 2) | ecosystem: Environmental > Terrestrial > Soil > Wetlands > Peat ... | reverse complement strand
CTCGATCAGGCTGTACGACGTCGTGACAAGGCCAGTGGCGACGGAGATGCCGATCATCCACGGCGCCCACGAGCCGAACTGTGCCGGCCAGAAGTACCAGCCCGCGCCGACGAGCCCTGCGCTGACGACCATGGAGACGACCCGTGAGACGAGCAGGTCACGCGCCCGCCGCACCCGGTTGGCCACCAGCTCGGGGCGGTAGTACACGCCGTACTCGTCGCTCACGACGCCCATGCTATGCGGGCCGGGCCCACTGCCGGGCCCAGTGGTACATCGCGATGGCAGCGGCCGCACCGGCGTTCAGCGACCGGGTGGAGCCGTACTGGGTGATCGCCACCAGCTGCGTGCAGCCGGCCGCCAGGGTTTCGGTCAATCCCGGGCCTTCGGAGCCGAACACCAGACAGCAGCGCTGCGGCAGGTCTGCGGTCTCCAGCGGCACCGAGCCCGGGATGTTGTCCACGCCGACGGCAACGACGTCGTTGGCGTCGAGCCAGGCGAGGAAACCCTCCTCGTCCGGGTGGTGGTGCACGTGCAGGTAGCGGTCGGTCACCATCGCGCCGCGGCGGTTCCAGCGCCGCCGTCCCACGATGTGCACGGCTTCGACGTTGAACGCGTTGGCCGTCCGCACGATAGAGCCGATGTTGAAGTCGTGCTCCCAGTTCTGGATCGCCACGTGCAGGGGCTGCCGCCGTGTGTCGAGGTCGGCGACGATCGCTTCCACCGTGAGGTAGCGGTAGGTGTCGGTGACGTTGCGCCGGTCGCCGTCGGCCAGCAGGGCCCGGTCGTAGTGATCGCCATCGGGCCAAGGCAACGGGTGCGGGCCCACGCCGGGGGCGCTCACAGCTGACACCTCGTCGTCGCTCAGGGTCACCATGGCGGTCACGGTACCCTGAGTGATCATGAACTTGTTGCCCCAGTTGGCCGTCGTGCCCCTGCTGCTCCCCGACTGGCTGGACCCCGCCGTCATCATCCAGTGGCTGGGGAACGGGGCGCTGTGGGGCGTCGCGCTCATCATCTTCATCGAGTGCGCGATCTTCCCTGTGCTTCCCGGCGACTCGCTGCTGTTCACGGTGGGCATGTTCATCGCGATGAACCCGCCGTCGATCACCTTCCCGGGCATGGCGCCGTGGCAGGTGCTGCTGGTCTCCTGCGTCATCCTCACGGTGGCAGCTGTCGGCGGGAACGTTGCCGGGTACTGGCTTGGTCACCTGATCGGACCGGCCCTCTTCAAGCCGCGACAAGGCTTCTGGGGCAAGGTCTTCGACCCCAAGCGCGTCGACCAGACCCACGACCTCCTCGCCCGCTACGGCAACCGCGCCCTCGTCCTTGCGCGCTTCGTCCCCTTCGTCCGTACGTTCGTGACTCTCATCGCCGGCATCGGCCGCATGGACTTCCGCTCCTTCATCACCTGGACGGCCGTCGGTGGCGTGATCTGGGCGATCGGCGTGACGGTGCTCGGCTACTTCCTCGGCAACGTGCCGCTGATCGCCAACAACATCGACGCCGTCCTGGTGCTGATCGTGCTGGTGTCGGTGCTGCCGATGGTGGTTGAAGCGATCCTTGCCCGCCGCCGGCCGGTGGCAACCAGGCCCTGATGGTCCAATCCTGATGGTCCAATCCTGATGGTGGAGCGCCGATCGATCGGCTGGATGCCGGGAGCTGTCGACACCCGTCCACCGGCAGGCCGTGACGAGCTGGACGCAGCCGTCGCTGCCCTCTCCGGGCACCGGCTCGCCGTGCTCACCGGGGCGGGCCTGTCGACCGACTCCGGGCTGCCCGACTACCGGGGTCCCGAGGCAGCCCCGCGGAACCCGATGACCTACGAGCAGTTCACCTCCAGCGCGCGCTACCGGCAGCACTACTGGGCGCGCAACCACCTCGGCTGGCACAGCATGTACCGCACGGAACCCAACCAGGGGCACCTCGCCCTGGCCGCCATGGAGCGGGCAGGGACGGTGCTCGGCGTGATCACCCAGAACGTCGACCGCCTGCACGAACGGGCCGGCTCCGGCCGCGTCGTCGACCTGCACGGCAACTACAACCACATCCGGTGCCTGTCCTGCGGCTGGCACTGCTCCCGCACGGAGCTGGACGACAAGCTGCTTGCCCTGAACCCCGGCTTCCTCGAGCGCGTCAAGGAACTCGGCGACGTCGAGATCGCGCCGGACGCCGACGCTGTGCTGGAGTCGACCACCGGCTTCGTCGTTGCCTCCTGCCCGGTCTGTGGCGGGGTGCTGAAGCCCGACATCGTGTTCTTCGGCGAATCGGTGCCGCAGTCGCGGGTGCGGGAGGCCTTCGGGATCGTGGACGATGCTGATGCCCTGCTCGTCGCGGGTACCTCGCTGGCTGTGATGTCAGGGCTACGGTTCGTGCGGCACGCCGCACGTGGGAGGAAGCCGATCGTGATCATCAACCGCGGGCTCACCAGAGGCGACGAGCTCGCTTCCGTGCGGCTGAACACCGGCACCTCAGAGGCACTGAGCATGCTCGCCGAGCGACTCTCCCCGTAGCCAGCGTCAGTTGTCTGGGCAAGACTTGGGCCATGACGACGATTGTCTCCACACTCTTCATCGCCCTCGACGGTGTCGCAGAGATCGACCCGGCCTGGCACTTTCCGTACTTCGACGAGCACATGGGTGCAGCGGTCACGGAGGACTACGCCGGCACTGACGTGCTGCTCCTGGGCCGGGTGACCTACGACAGCTTCGCCGGCGCGTGGCCGGATCGGGAGTCAGCCGGCGAGATGGACGCACCGATGGCGAAGCAGCTCGGAGACCTCCGGAAGGTCGTTGCGACGCGGGGGGCGCAGGACCTGGGCTGGCGCAACGCCGAGCGGACGTCCGACGTGCTGGCGACGGTGAAGGACCTGCGGGCGCAGCCCGGCGTGGAGAAGGTGCTGGTGGCCGGCTCGATCTCCATCGTGCGGCAGCTCCTCGCCGCGGGTGAGCTGGACGAGCTGCACCTGCTGGTGCACCCGGTCGCCGCGCGGCACGGGCGAAGGCTGTTCTCCGACGAGGACGCACCGCAGCCCCTCACGTTGCTGAGCTCCGCGGCGTTCCCGACCGGTGTCGTCCGGCTGGTCTACTCCCCCAGCGAGTTCCCCAACGCAGCCACCTATTCCGACGCCGCCGAGAAGTTGACCACGCTGGAGGAGTGAGCCGTTACTGCTGCGGCGGCTGCTGGTAGGTCGGCGGCTCCTGCGTCGGCGGAGTGTAGGTGGGCGGCTGTTGCGCCTGCACGGCCGGCGGTGCATAAGTCGGCGGCTGTGGCGCCGGCGCGAACTCACCGGGAGCCTGAGCGGCCGGATCGGCCTGCGGATAGGCCTGCGGGTTGGGCAACTCCGAGAGCGAGCTCCCCGCGGCCAGCTGGTCGTTTGTCGGCTCGGGGACGGCGCCGGCGGGCCGGTCGCTGATCTCGCCGAAGCTGACGTGCGGGGCCTGCCGCACCGCGGCCTCGTTGACCTCGAAGTACGTGGCCTTCTCGAACTTGAACATGCCGGCGAGCACGTTCGAAGGGAAGGACTCGACCTGGGTGTTGTAGTTGCGCACGTTGGCGTTGTAGAAGCGCCGCCCGGCGGCGATCCGGTCCTCGGTCGCGGTCAGCTCGCGCTGCAGCTCGAGGAAGTTAACATTGCTCTTCAGATCGGGGTAGGCCTCGACGCTCACCAGCAGGTTACGGACGGCGCCGCTCAGCTGCTCCTCGACCTGGGCCCGCTCCTGGCTTACCTGGCCGCCACCGGCCTGTGCAAGCGCAGCGGCCTGGTTGCGCAGCCGGGTCACGCCTTCGAGGGTGTTCCGCTCGTGGGCTGCGTAGGCCCGCACCGTCTCGACGAGGTTGGGGATCAGGTCGTAGCGCCGGTTGAGTTCGACGTCGATCTGGCGCCAGGACTCCTGGATCAGGTTCCGGGCGCGGACGAAGCCGTTGTACAGCGAGACCGCGTAGAAGGCCACGCCGACCACGACCAGCAACACCACGATGAGGAAGATCACGCCACCAGTCATTCCAGGTTCTCCAATCCGAGATACGGTCCCGGCCGCTCACGGCCAAGCACGCCCAGCCTAACGGCACACGCCTGCCGGTGGTCGAGAGCTACGACAGGTCGAGGTCGGCAAGTCCGATGGCGAAACGGTAGGGCACGCCCTCTGCCTCGATCTTCTCCTTCGCCCCGGTGCTGCGGTCGACGATCACGGCGACGCCGATCACCTCTCCCCCGGCTTCGCGGACGGCGTCGACGGCGGTCATCACAGAGCCGCCGGTGGTGGAGGTGTCCTCGACAACGAGGCAGCGGCGTCCGGCCACCTCCGTGCCCTCGATGCGGCGCTGCAGGCCGTGCGCCTTCGACTCCTTGCGGACGACGAACGCGTCCAGCCGGCCCCCGGAGTGGGCGGCGTGGTGCAGCATCGCGACGGCAACGGGGTCGGCACCAAGGGTGAGGCCGCCGACGGCGTCGAAGTCCCAGTCGGAGACCAGTTCCGTCATCACCTCACCGACAAGGGGGGCGGCGGCGCCGTCCAGCGTCACCCGGCGCAGGTCGACGTAGTAGTCGGCCTCCTTGCCCGAGGCGAGGGTGACCTTGCCCCGCACCACTGCGAGGGTCTTGACGTATTCGATGAGCTCTTCGCGTGCTGGCATGGGGAGCAAACTACTCCAGCCTCAGGAGAACCAGCCCCGGCTCCACGCGGGGGACGGGGAGCCCTCGGCGTCGTCGTCGGTGAACGGCCGGGACCCGGCCAGCCACCGGGCCAGGTCGCGTCCGGCCAGCAGTCGGTAGGGGAACCCGGCGCGCTGCAGCCGGCGCTCGAATGCCTGCAGCGGCAAGTCGGTACCGCCGACGGCCACGAAATTGCCGAACCGGCGGCCCTTCCAGACCGGCACCTCTGCGCTGACCGCCACCTCCTCAAAGGTCGCGACGATGCCGGCGAGACACCGCTTCACCCAGCCGAAGGGGGCCGAACCAGTGAGGTTCATCACCGCCTGGCCACCGGGACGCAGGGTGCGGGCCACCTCCGTGAAGAACTCGACGGTTGCGAGCTCGGGCGGCACGCTTGCGCCGGCGAACGCATCGATGATCACGGTGTCCGCGCAGCCCGACGGCAGGGCGGCGACGCCAGTGCGGCCGTCCACCGGTCTCACCTTGATGCCGGAGTTGCGGGGCAGCGGGAGCTTCTCGCGGACGGAAGCCGTCAGCTCCTCGTCCGGCTCCAGCACCACTTGCGCTGTGCGGGGACGCCGCGCCTCGACGAACCGGGGCAGGGTGAGCCCGCCGCCGCCGACATGGATGACCCGGAGATGCTCTGCGGGCGGACGGGCGAGGATCGTCTCGTCGAGCACCTCCGCTATCCGCTGCACGTACTCGAACTCGAGGCGCAGCGGGTCGGTCGGGTCGACCCAGGACTGTTCGGTCTTGCCGTGGAGCACCATGAACGCCCGGCGGTCGTCGGGGGCTGGCACCACACGGTTCATGTGGCCGCAGCCTACCCGCCGTCGTCGCTTGGCCCAGACCCCTCCGACGGCCACGCCCAACCGCTAGGGTGACAGCACGCCGGAGCTGCCCGGCGATGGCGAATCAAGATCGATCCTGGAGTCGACGTGACCAACAACCAACAGCCCGGGCCCACCGGCGTTCCCACTCCTGGCGTCCCAGGTCCGGGACAACAGCCCTACCCGCCCCAGCAGTATCCGCAGGCCTATCCGGGGCAGCCGTACCCGGGCCAGCCCCCCGCCACACAGCCCATTCCAGGCCAGCCCTACGGCACGCAGCCGCAGCAGCCGTATCCCGGCGCGCAGCCGATCCCTGGCCAGCCGTACGGCGCGCAGCCGATCCCTGGCCAGCCCTACGGCGCGCAGCCGCAACAGCCCTACCCCGGCCAGCCCTATGCCGGCCAGCCCTATGCCGCACAGCAGCCCTACCCCGGCCAGCAGCCGTACGGCCCACAGGGTCCGGTGCCGCCGCCCTACGGTCCGGCCGGCCAGCCTCCGGGCAAGCCCAAGGGGAAGGGCGCGCTGATCCTCGGCATCACCGGCGGTGTCGCCGCCCTCGCCGTCATCGCGTCGTTCCTTGTGCCCAGGAGCCCCGTGCTGCCGGTCACGCCGCAGCTACCCGGCACCACCGCCAGCGTCCCCAGCGCCACCGCGAGCGTCCCGGGAGCCTCCGTGACGCCCGTCACGCAGACCGACAGCGCCCAGGCCGCTGTGCAGGACTACCTCCAGGCCGTCGCCAGCGGCGACTCCGCGTCCGCCATCGCCTCTGCGGTGAGCCCGCCGATGGAGCAGTCCCTCCTCACCGACGAGATGCTCGCAGCGAACCAGGCAGTGGCCCCGATCACCGACATCACCGTCACCGAGGGGACGGGCAGCGACCACCAGAGCGTCCAGGCGGCGTACAACCTCGGCGGCACGCCGGTCAACACCACTTTCGAGGTCACCCGGGTCAACGGCTCCTGGAAGCTCGACGCCGTCGCCGTGCCACTGCCCATCGACCTTTCCGCCACCGTGGGCGTCGACCTGGCCATCAACGGCGTGCAACTGCTGAACATCAACCCTGCAGTCTTCCCCGGCAGGTACACAGTCGAGGCGGTGAGCGGTTGGTACACGCTGTCGGGGGGCGCGGTGCAGGTGGAGAACACGACGCCGTCCGGCCAGGCGCCGGAGGTGAAGCTGGCGCTGACCTCCTCCGGCGTCTCAGCGATCCGCAAGGCCGCCCAGGCGAAGCTGAACTCGTGCCTGAAGAAGAACTCGCTGGCGCCGGCGGGCTGCGGGTTCGGCAGCTACCTGCCGGGCACGAACAAGGTGCGCCCCTCGACGATCGACTGGCGGGTGGTGAAGGGCGGTACCGCGATGCGGAAACTCAAGCCGAGCCTCGACGCCCCCGACTCGGCGATTGCCAAGGTATCGGTCAAGGTCCGGGTGGACTGCTCCTCGACCAACGGACGGCGCTGGCGCGGGTACTCGACCGTCCACTACGTCTACGCCACGCTCAGCGAAGGCAAGGCGCAGGTGACCCTCGGCGCCTGAGGCGCGCGAAGGTCACCGCAGGTCCTGACCAGCGTCAGCCGGCCGGGACCGGCTGCACCGCCACCAGCCCGGTCTGGTCAGCGTTGACGTCGAAGGCAGCGGTGTCACCGTCGGCGATCTCGCCGGCCAGTACCTTGCGCGCCAGCGCGTCCTCGATGGTGGTCTGCACGAGCCGCTTCAGCGGACGGGCGCCGTAGACCGGGTCGAAGCCCGTCTGCGCCAGCCAGTCCTTGGCCGCCTGGGTCACGTCGACCTGGATGCGGCGGTCGGCAAGGCGCTGGTTCAGCCGCTTCAGCTGGATGTCGACGATGCGCGTGAGCTCCTCGGTGCCGAGCGCGTCAAAGATCACGATCTCATCCAGCCGGTTCAGGAACTCCGGCTTGAACGCCTGCCGCACCACGCCCATCACTGCCTCTCGCTTGGTGTCCGCGTGCAGGTTCTGGTCGCTCAGGAACTGCGAGCCCAGGTTGGAGGTCATGATCAGGATGACGTTGCGGAAGTCGACCGTCCGGCCCTGGCCGTCGGTCAGCCGCCCGTCGTCGAGCACCTGCAGCAGAATGTTGAACACCTCGGGGTGGGCCTTCTCCAACTCGTCCAGCAGCACGACCGAGTAGGGACGCCGCCGCACTGCCTCGGTCAACTGGCCGCCCTCCTCGTAGCCGATGTAGCCGGGCGGGGCGCCGACCAGCCGCGAGACCGTGTGCTTCTCGCCGTACTCGCTCATGTCGATGCGCACCATCGCGTGCTCGTCGTCGAACAGGAAGTCGGCCAGCGACTTGGCCAGCTCGGTCTTGCCGACGCCGGTGGGGCCAAGGAAGAGGAATGAGCCGGTGGGCCGGTTGGGGTCGCTGATGCCGGCCCGCGACCGGCGGACGGCGTCGGCGACGGCCTGGACGGCGGGGCGCTGCCCGACGAGGCGCTCACCCACGTGTTCCTCCATGGTGAGCAGCTTCTCGCTCTCGCCCTGCAGCAGCCTGCCGACCGGAATCCCCGTCCAGGCGGCAACGACCTCTGCGATGTCGGCGGCGGAGACCTCCTCGCTGACCATGGAGGTGGCGTTCTTCTCCGCCTCTGTGGCGTTCTCGAGCTCGGCCTCCAGTCCGGGGATCTGGCCGTACAGGATCTCGGAGGCCTTGGTGAGGTCGCCCTCGCGCTGGGCGCGCTCTGCCTCGATCCGCAGCTTGTCGATGTTCTCCTTGACCTCGCCCACCCGGTTCAGCCCGGACTTCTCCGCCTCCCAGCGGCTCTCCAGGGCGCGCAACTCCTCCTTGGCGTCGGCCAGGGCGGCGGTCAGCCGCTGGTAGCGCTCGCGGGACCCGGGGTCCTCCTCCTTCTCCAGGGCGAAAGCCTGCATGGTCATGCGGTCGATGTCGCGGCGTAGCTGGTCGATCTCCTCCGGGGAGGAGTCGATCTCCATCCGCAGTCGGGACGCCGACTCGTCGATCAGGTCGATCGCCTTGTCAGGCAGCTGTCGGCTGGTGATGTAACGGGCCGAAAGCGTTGCTGCAGCGACCAGTGCCGAGTCGGTGATCCGCACCTTGTGGTGGGCCTCGTAGCGCTGCCGCAGGCCGCGAAGGATGGCGATGGTGTCCTCGACGCTGGGCTCGCCGACGAAGACCTGCTGGAACCGACGCTCAAGGGCTGGGTCCTTCTCGATCCGCTGGCGGTACTCGTCGAGCGTCGTTGCCCCGATCATGCGGAGCTCGCCGCGCGCCAGCATCGGCTTGAGCATGTTGCCTGCGTCCATGGACGAGTCGCCCGTGGCACCTGCGCCGACCACGGTGTGCAGTTCGTCGATGAAGGTGATGACCCTGCCCTCGGCGTCGCGGATCTCGTTCAGGACGGCCTTGAGCCGCTCCTCGAACTCGCCACGGTACTTCGCGCCGGCCACCATCGACGCCAGGTCGAGCGAGACGACGCGGCGGTCGCGCAGCGAGTCGGGGACGTCGCCGGCGATCACCCGCTGGGCGAGGCCCTCGACGACGGCGGTCTTGCCGACGCCCGGCTCGCCGATCAGCACCGGGTTGTTCTTGGTGCGCCGCGCAAGGACCTGCACGACGCGACGGATCTCTGCGTCACGGCCGATCACCGGGTCGAGCTTGCCCTCCCGGGCACGGGCGGTGAGGTCGACGGAGTAGCGGTCGAGGGCGGACTCGGCGCCCTCTGCCTCCGCGGACGTCACCCGTTTGTCGCCGCGGGAGTCGGCGAAGGCCTTGGCCAGCTTGTCCGTTGTGGCGCCGAGGTCGGTGAGGATCTTGCGGGCGTCGGTCTGGACGGCCGACAGCGCCAGCAGAAGGTGCTCGGTGGCGACGAACAGGTCGCCGAGCTGCTGGGCGCGGGTCTCCGCGTCGGCCAGCACGCGGGCGAGGCCGCCGGACATCGCCGGCTGGCTAACCGAGGAGCCCTGGGCAGACGGCAGCTTGGTGATGGCGCCGCGCGCTGCGGCGTCAACGACGGCGGGGTCTACGCCGATCGAGGACAGCAGCGGGGCGACGGTGTTCTCCGGCACCAGCAGCAGGGCGTGCAACAGATGGACGGGTTCGGCGTTGGGGTTGCCATTGGTGAGGGCTGTGCGGACGGCAGCCGAAACGGCGTCCCGGCTTCGGGTGGTCAGCTTCTCGGTGTCCATCGGGTAGGTCGTCTCCTTGTAAAAGTTGAGTTCACCAGACTCAACTAGCTTAGCGTTGTCGCTATTCCGTGGAGAGGCCCACCGGGATCGGGTTCTGCCCTGACGTTTCCCCGGCACTGATGGTGATCGACGCACGGGCGGCCAGGAGCGCTGTTGCACCGAACACACCGGCGGCGAGCACGGCGTACGCGGCGCGGACGAGCAGGCTCCCCAGCCCCGCCAGCAGTGCCCCACCGACGGCCAGTTCTGCCAGCAGGAGCACAAGGGCGGGAACACCGACCCGCCACAGACCGCTGCGTCGCGATGCGCGCACGGCAGCGGCCACGATCAGGCCGCCGGCGGCGAGCGCCAGCCAGAGGCGGAGCGACTGCAGCAGCGGCCAGCGGTCGGCCGGCGACACACCGAGCGGCCAGCCGAGGCAGCGGGTGAACGAGTCAGGGCCGGCGACGGCGATGGCGCTCAGGTGCAGTGCCGCGAGGACACCGACAGCAGCCCACGCCAGGCGCGCCGTCACGGTCGGTCCCCACGTGGCCCCGGGCGTGATCAGGACCCACGCCAACAACAGGCAGATGGTGGCCGTGAGGGCGCAGGCAAGGTCGATCA
>Ga0209745_1002584_pt1 | contig 10258 bp, 12 predicted proteins | sample BarGraNGADG00312_FD_184495 | JGI IMG/M metagenome (GOLD analysis project Ga0209745, IMG submission 184495) | Arctic peat soil microbial communities from Barrow, Alaska - Barrow Graham LP Ref core NGADG0004-312 (SPAdes) (version 2) | ecosystem: Environmental > Terrestrial > Soil > Wetlands > Peat... | reverse complement strand
CATCGCGGACCGCCAGCTCGCGCTCCGGCAGCGACGCGCTGAGCGCCAGCAGCGCCGCGTCGTTGCGGGCAAGGAACCGGGCGAGATCGGCCGGGGGCACGTCGGGCCCGAGGTTGGCCACGCTCCAGCCGTCGTCGCGCAGCACGTGGTCGAGGCAGGCAAGCCCGAGCCCATGGTGCTCGCCGGCCACGCCCGCGAGGACGGCCAGCGCTCCGACACGGCTCTCAGGCCCCTGCGGCGGCCGGATCCGCTCGAGCGCGCGCAGCAGCGTCTGGGAGGCAAGGTGCTCCTCGGCGACGGTCCAGCGGCCGCTGCTCCAGCGCTCGCCGACCAGGCGCATCGCATCGCGCAGGGGCCCGTCGAAGGCGACGGCGCGGCCGTGCTCGGCGATGGCGCTTCGGAGGGTCCAGGCAGCCAGCTCGTCGTCGCCGTCCGCGAGGAGGGACGCGAGCAGGTCGGGCGTGAACGTGGCGGCGGCGAACGGCTCGGCCGCGCGAGCGGGATCGACGGGCGGGAGCTTCGGCATCTGGTCCTGCATCGAGGGGTTGACTCTATCACCGGTTCGGTGCCGGGCGGCCGACGGATGGGTCGGACCGCGGGATTCCTCGCGCTCGCCGGCTTCTCGCGCTCGCCGGGCCTGGCGGGATACCATCCGGGCATGTATGCCGACGCGCTCTCCTTCCTCGAGGACGAACGGGACGCCTGGCGTCCGTACGAGGACCTGTTCACCCTGACCCCCGCCCAGCTGGAGATGCCCGTGGCCGGCCCGGATCACTGGTCCGGCAGGGACCTCCTGGGCCACCTCGTCTTCTGCCAGGAGTACGCGCTTGACGTCGCGCGCGAGCTGGCAGTCGGCGAGACGAGCGCCGCATTGGCTCGCGGCGAAGCCGACTGGGACGCTCGGGGCGACGCGGTCAACGACGAGGCGGTTGCTGCGTGGCGCGCCATGCCCATCGAGGAGCTGCTCGGCCGCGCACGAACCGTCCCAGGCGAGCTGCGCGGCCACCTGACGGTCGTGCCCGAGGCTCGCTGGCTCAAGAACGGCGAGGTCCAGGCATTCTTTGCGGGCGAGACGATCGACCACTACGCCGATCACGCACACGATCTCGCGGTGATCCTCGCCGCGGCTCGATGACGGCGCCGACGCTCGCTTCACCCGGCTCCGGCCCCGCGGCCCGATGACGGCGCCGACGCTCGCGATGCTCCTCGCGGGTGGGGCAGCGCGGTTGGAGGGCGCGTCCGGGGTCCCGACGGGGCAGGGGACCGACCTCTATCTCGACGACGTCCTCTTCGCCTCGATCGTCGTGGACGTCGCGGAGTTCCGCCTTCGCGACGAGGTCGGCGCCGCCGCAATGCGGACCCCGAACGTGTCGGCCTCCCCGCGCGGGCCGGGCTGGGTGCGGTTCGCACCGCGGCAGCTCGACGGGCACGCCCGGGACCGCGCGCTGGCCTGGCTCGAGAGCGCATGGCGGCGCGCCGACGCGGAGCTCTCGGGCGTCGCGGAGCCGGATTTCGGAGACGCCGACGGCGAGGATCCGGCCGACCTCGAAGACGACGAGGACGACTGAGCCGCGAGCTCTGGCCGCGCCGAGAGGGCACGACTGAACGCAGCGCTCGGGGGCATGGGCGCAGTCCCGGAATCGAACCGCCCCACCCGGTCAGCCGGGAGGGGCGGTCAGGCGGCGTCGCCCGCGGCGGGGATGCGCGGCGCGTCGGGGGTCAGCTGGCGGTCTTGGCGTAGGTCGGCAGGCCGAAGCGCTGCTCGAGCTGGTCGGCAGGCTGGAAGCCCACCACGCCCATCGGCTGCTTGCCCTCACCCGGGAAGAATGCGATGGTCGGGATGCTCATGATGTTGAAGGCCCGGCTGAGGCCCGGGTTGGCGTCGACGTCGACTTTCACGACGCTCACGGCGCCGTCGTACTTCGCGGCGAGCTTCTCGAGCTCCGGGGCGACGAGCTTGCAGGGCCCACACCAGGCGGCCCAGAAGTCGACGATGACCGGATGATCGGCCTTCAGGACGAGCTCGTCGAAGGTGGTATCGGTTGCGTGCTTGATCTCGACCATCGGTCGGGAAACCCTTTCTCCCGGCTGCCCGGGCGCGAAGGCGGGCCTAGCCGGCCAGCCCCTGGATGAGACGGTAGGCTTCGAGGACGCGCGGGTCCGCGAGCCTGTAGTAGACGGTGCTCCCGTCGCGTCGGGTGGAGACCAGCCCGGCGCTCCGCAGCACCGCGAGGTGCTGCGACATGTTCGGCACCTGGCAGCCAACACACGCGGAAAGCTCCGAGACGGAGAACTCGCCGCCGGCAAGCGTCTCGAGGACGCAGAGCCGTTTCGGGTCGGCAAGCGCCCGCCCGATGAGCGCGGCACGCTGCCGCTCGGCGTCGGTGTTCGTGCGCTGCTCGGTGACCACGTCGGAAGTATCTCATCACTTGCGCAACAACGCAAGTGCTGGACCCGATGCCGGGATGCGACGGTGCCGGGATCCGACGGTGCCGGGACACGACGCGTGCGCCGACACCCCGCACGGCCATCCGCGATACTGCGGCGCATGTCGATCATCTTCGACCCGGTCGCACACACGATCTCTGCCGGGGCATTCGACGAGGCGGCCCGCCTGATCGCCGGGCGCGTCTCCCGCACGCCGCTCCTCGCCTCCCGGACCGCGGCTCGCATCGCCGAGTTGGCGAGCGGCGTGCGACTCGAGGGCGGGACGCTCCACGCCAAGGCGGAGCATCTCCAGGCCACCGGCTCCTTCAAGGTCCGTGGCGCCACGTTGCGGCTCACCCTGCTCGACGACGCGGAGAAGGCCGCGGGCGTGATCGGGATCTCGGCAGGCAACCACGCCGCGGCGCTCGCCATGGCGGCCGGGCTCGCGGGAGTCCGTGCGGTCGTGGTCATGCCGGCGGCCGCCGTCCGCTCCAAGGTGGAGGCGTGCCGCACCTATGGAGCCGAGGTGATCCTGCACGGCGCGACGACCGCCGAGGCCTGGGCGGAGATGGAGCGGATCCGCGACGAACGGGGCCTGACGTTCGTCCACCCGTTCGACCACCCGGTCACGATCGCGGGGCAGGGAACGGTGGGCCTCGAGATCCTGGAGGACCTACCGGAGGTCGACGTCATCGTGGTCGGCGTTGGCGGCGGCGGGCTGATCTGCGGGATCGCGACGGCGCTGGCGACGCGCAGGCCCGCGACACGGGTGTGGGGTGTCGAGCCGGCAAACTCCACGGCGGTCTCCACTGCGCTCGCCGCGGACGCGGTCGTCCCCGTTACGGCGGCGAGCGTGGCCGACGGGCTCAATGCCCCGTTCGCCGGCGAGTGGACACTGCCGCTCGCGAAGCGTCACCTCGCGGGAATCGTGACGCTCAGCGACCCGGAGATCCTCAGCGGGGTGCGCTTCGCGGCCGAGCGAATGAAGCAGGTCCTGGAGCCGGCGGGCGCGGCCGGCCTCGCCGCGGTCCTGCACGGTCGAATCCCGCTCCGCGATGGAGATCGCGTTTGCGTCGTCTTCAGCGGCGGGAACGTCGCGATCGAGCGGCTGGGCGACCTCATGGCCGAGGCCGCACCGATCGCGGGCCTTTGACCCGGGCGCCTTGACGCTCAGTCGATGCCGAGCTCGGTGAGGCGATCGTCGTCGATCCCGAGGTGATGGGCGAGCTCGTGGACGACGGTGATCCGGACCTCGTCCTCGAGGTCGAGCGGATCCGGGAAGTCCTCCTCGAGCGGGAGGCGGAAGATCGTGATCGAGTTCGGGAACGGCACGTCGTCGGCCCCCCACTCGGTTCGAGGGACCCCCTCGTAGAGGCCATACAGGGTCTCGTCCGGCGCGAGGCCCTCTTCCCGTCGCTGCTCGCGCGACGGCTCATCGGCGATCACGATCGCGACCTCGCGGAGCGCGGAGGAGAACGGGGCCGGGATACCCGCGAGCGCGCGGTCGACCAGCTCCTCGAACCGGGCATGGCGGGCCTCGCGACGTCGGCGGACGGCGGCGAGGTCGGCGGCGGGGATCCCACGGCGTCGCTTGGGCATGGCGCGCCTATCCTACGGCGACATGGAGCGCACGCACGGCCTGCCGCTCACCGGCCCGGGGCTCGCCGCGCTCGAACTCGGGACCGATGCCGTGCCGGCCGGAACGGTGCCGGAAGGGGCAACGGCCGGAACGGTGCCGGAAGGGGCAACGGCGGGGACGGCAGCCGAGCCCACGGGCTACCTGGTCGCGATGGACGGCGGCGTCCGGATCCACTTCCTCGACTGGGGCGGGCCGTCGCCGCGAGACGCCGCGGCACACGCGGATGTCGCGGCGGGACTCGCCGGCCCTGGCCTCGACTCATCCGGCATCCTGCTGATCCACGGCCTGGCCCGGACGGCTTGGTCGTGGGCGCCCGTCGCACGGCGCCTCCGGGCGGACGCACGCGTCGCAGCGATGGACCTTCGTGGCCACGGCCTCTCCGACGCGCCGACCGATGGATACGACCCGGACCAGCTGGCGGAGGACGCGATCGCGGTCGCCGAGGGCGCCGGGCTCCTCTCCGTCGGGGACGACTCGGGTTCACCCGGAGCGCCACGCCCGCAGCGGTTCGTCATCGCGGGGCACGGGTACGGCGCCGTCGTCGCGGCCTGGGCCGCCAACGCGCTCGGCGACCGCTGCGCCGGCCTCGTCCTCGTCGACGGCGGCTGGACGGACCTGGCGGCCGAGACACAGATGACGCCCGACGAGTGGCTCGCCGCGATCGCCGAGCCTCCCGAGGTGCTCCGCTCGATGGCGGCCTGGCTCGCGGACCGGGAGGCGTTCGACCCGGCCACGTGGGGCGCCGACGAGGAGCGTGCCGCGCGGAGCGAGGTCGTCGAGACCGCCGCGGGCAGGGTCAAGCTCGCGATCCACCGGCACGCGCTCGCGGCCTCCGTCGGCGCGCTATGGACATTCGATCCGGCCGCCGTCCTGCCGGCCGTCGAGGCGGAGATCATCGCGCTTGTCGCGCGCGACAACGACGAAGGCCGGCACCTGGGAGCCCTCCTCGAGGTCGCGGCCATGCGAGCTGCCGCCGGCCGCTCTCCCGTTCGCGCCGCCAGCTTTCCCGGACTCGGGCATGACCTGCCGCGCCACGTTCCGGACCTCGTTGCCGCCGCGATTGGCGCGGCCGCTGGACCGGGCCCCAGGGCCGGCCGCCCGAGGCCCGCGAGCGGCTGAGGCGCAGCGGGCGGCGCATCGGGCTAGGATGCGGCCATGCCCACCCGAGACCTGCCCGCGCACGTGAAGTCGATCGTCACCGAGATCGAGACCGAGATCGGCGAGGAAGGGGCGGAGGAAACGGACCCTGCGTTCGCCGCCACCATGGCTCCAGCGGCCGCCATCGAAGGCGAAGGCGCCGGCGGTGCCATGGCGTCGACGGGCAACGGCCGGGTGGAGGCCGCGGTGCGCGGCATCCTGCGCGAGATCGGCGAGGATCCCGATCGCCAGGGCCTCCTGGGGACGCCCGGACGCGTCCACAGGATGTACGCGGAGCTGACGGCCGGCTACCACGTCGACCCCGAGCGTCTCATCAACGGCGCCATCTTCGACGTCGACTACAGCGAGATGGTGGTCGTCAAGGAGATCCCGTTCTACTCGCTCTGCGAACACCACCTCCTGCCGTTCTTCGGGACGGCGGCGGTCGCCTATATCCCCAGGGGCCGCGTGATCGGTCTCTCGAAGATCCCGCGGATCGTGGAGATGTACGCGCGCCGGCTCCAGGTCCAGGAGCGGCTCACCCAGCAGGTCGCGGGGTTCCTGCAGGAGCGCCTCGGCCCGAAGGGCACCGGGGTCGTCATCGAGGCGACGCACCTGTGCGCGGTCATGCGCGGCGTCCGCAAGCCCGGCACCGTGATGACCACGAGCCATGTCCTCGGCCTCTTCCGGACGAGCGACAAGACCCGTGCCGAGTTCTTCGCGCACCTCGAGCGGCGGTCGCCCGGCGCCTGACGCCGCGGCCGGGCTCGGGCGCTTGACGCGGCGCCCCGCCGAAGGCCCGGCCGGTGGCCCCGAGACCCCGCTATGATCCCGCCCATGAGCGAACGGCCGATCAAGATCCTGATCGCGAAGCCCGGCCTCGATGGACACGATCGCGGCGCCAAGGTCCTCGCGCGCGGCCTGCGCGACGAAGGCTTCGAGGTTGTCTATACGGGCCTGCGCCAGACGCCGGAGATGATCGCCACCGCGGCGCTCCAGGAGGATGTCGACGTGGTGGGGCTCTCGATCCTCTCCGGCGCCCACATGACCCTGCTCCCGAAGGTGACGCGCCTCCTCCGGGAGCGCGGCCTCGACGACGTGCTCGTCACCGCGGGCGGGATCATCCCCGACGACGACATCCCGGCCCTCGAGGAAGCAGGCGTCGCCGCCGTCTTCGGCCCGGGAACCACGATCGCCGAGGTCGCCGCCTACATCCGGAGCCACGTTCGGCCGCCCGAAGGGTGAATCCTGCCGGGTCCCGGGCGGATGAGCTGGCGGATGCGGCCGTCGCCGGCGACCGGCGGGCGCTGGCGCGGCTCCTGACCGCCGTCGAGAACCGGACCCCGACCGCCGAGGCGGCCCTTCGGCGCCTCTACCCGAGCACCGGACGGGCGCACCTCGTGGGCATCACTGGTGCGCCGGGCGCCGGCAAGAGCACGCTGGTCGCGGCGCTCATCGCGGAGGTGCGCGCGGTGGGCCGGGCGGTCGCGGTCGTGGCGGTTGACCCGTCCTCTCCCATCACGGGCGGCGCGCTCCTCGGCGACCGGGTTCGCATGCAGGCGTACGCGTCCGACGACGGCGTCTTCATCCGGAGCATGGCCTCGCGGGGGCACGCGGGCGGGCTCGCCGCCACGAGCACGAGCGCCGCCATCGTGCTCGACGCCGCCGGCTTCGACCTGGTCCTGCTCGAGACCGTCGGCACTGGCCAGAGCGAGGTCGAGGTTGCCGCCGCGGCCGACACGACCGTGGTCCTCGAGGCGCCCGAGATGGGCGACGAGGTGCAGGCGATCAAGGCCGGCCTGCTGGAGGTGGCCGACATCGTGGTCGTCAACAAGGGCGACCGGCCCGGGGCCCAGCGGACGGCGGCCCAGCTGCGGGCAATGCTGACGTCGACCGTGAGCCCGCGCGTGGCAGCAGCCGACGGCGCGTTCGCGCCGGGCGACGAGCGCGCCGGGAGCGGCGAGCGCCCCCGCCCCAAGCGGCCGGAGGTGCTGATCACGACCGCGTCGACCGGCGAGGGCGTCCCGGCGCTCCTCGCGGCGCTGGATCGTCACCGTTCGGCCGGCCGTGAGGGGCTCGCAGATGGTGCCCGCCTTGCCCGTGCCGAGGCGCAGGTCTGGGCGATCGTCTCCGAGCGGCTCCGGGATCGTTTCCACGGGGCGGCGGCCGGGAATGTCACGGCGTCGACCCTGCTCGCCGTCGCCGAGCACCGGCTGGACCCGTACACGGCCGCCGACCAGCTGCTCGCCTCGCTGACCGGGGGGCGCGCCCCGGACTGATCGGGCAGCGCAGGTCTGCGGAGGCTCGGCCCGTGGCACGCGGGCGCGTCGACGGCGGTGCCGCAGGTCGGCGCAGACTGCGGCTGGCGCTCAGGTCGCCGCGGCCGACGGTGTGCAGGTGGGTGCGGCCGACGGCGTGCACAGATTGCGCACTGCGACCGCCGAGGACCCCGGTACCGCTTCTTTTGCGTCACGGAAGAGGCAGCGCAACCGGTCGTCGGTCGATCCGCGTCACCGGGTGCACGCGGCTGCCGGGTTGGGACCCGCCGCCGGTTGCAGTGGTCACCGGGCGCACACCCCCGGGCGGGCGGGACCGGCACGTGCCGCACGCGCTGCGGAACCGGCGAACGCCACGCCGGTCGGCACACCCCTGTCGCCTGCGGCGCCGAGAGGGCCGCGCCGGTCTGGCAGCCGCCGCGAACTCCGGTGGCCGCCGCCGCGAACGCCGGTGGCCCGCGCCGCGAACCCGGCGTACTCTCTCCGGCATGTCGATCGAGCGCGCTTTCGTGGCCGGTGCCGGGCTGATGGGCCACGGGATCGCCCAGGTCCTGGCCTCGGCGGGCCGAACCGTGGACCTCTACGAGCCGGATCTCGCCCGGGCGGAAGCCGGCCGCGCCCGGATCGTCGCCAACCTCGAGCGCGCCGTCGCCAAGGGCAGGATCGACGCGACCGCTGCCAACGAGATCGCGGGCCGTGTCGCGCCGACGGCGCGGATCGTGGTCGCCGAGGAGGCCGACCTCGTGGTCGAGGCAGTCTTCGAGGACGAGGCGGTCAAGCGCAGGCTGTGGGCGGAGCTCGACGGCCGAGCCCCGGGACGTTCGGTCTTCGCCTCGAACACGAGCTCCATCTCCATCGATCGCCTCGCGGAGGCGCTCGCCCCGGGTCGTCGGAGCCATTTCTGCGGGATGCACTTCTTCAGCCCGGTGCCGGTCATGCCGCTCGTGGAGCTGATCCGAGGCGGCGCGACCGACGAGGCGACGATCGCTGCGGTTCGCGCGCTGGCGTCCGACCTGGGCAAGCAGGTCATCGTCTCGGCCGATCGGCCGGGCTTCATCGTCAACCGGATCCTGATGCCGCTCCTGGCCGAGGCGATGCGCGCGCTCGAGGAGGGGATCGGGTCGGCGGAGGATATCGACACGGGCGCCCGCGTCGGCCTCAACCACCCGATGGGTCCGCTTGCGCTTGCCGACTTCATCGGCCTCGACGTGGTGCTCGGGGTGCTGCGCGTCCTGCATGCCGATCTCGGCGACGCACGCTTCGCCCCACCGCATACGCTGGAGGACCTGGTCGCCGCCGGAAAGCTGGGCCAGAAGACCGGCGAGGGATTCTTCCGCTACCCGCGCGGCTGATCGCGGGCCGATCGAAGCCGGGCCGGCGCCCCGCGCCGGGAGCCGCTCGGGGAGGGGACGTGTTCGACGCATTCGACGGGCTGGGACCCGACCAGCGGCTGCTCGGCGAGACCGTCCGCCAGTTTGCGCGGGAGGTGATCGCGCCCGGCGCGATCGCGCGTGACGAGGAGGAGCGGTTCGACCGGTCGCTGATCGGCGCCATGGCCGAGCTCGGACTCCTCGCGGGGCCATTTCCCGAATCGGCCGGCGGGGCAGGCCTGACCGCCGAGGCCTGGACGATCGTCGTGGAGGAGATCGCCGCCGCGGACATGGCCGTCGCCGTGAGCCTGTGCGTCCACGTCCTGCACCAGAACCCGGTGGTCCGCTGGGGCACGCCCGAGCAGCAGGCCCGCTGGCTGCCCGCCATGCAGGCGGGCGAGGCACTCGGTGCGTTCGCGCTGACCGAGCCCGGCGCCGGATCGGACGCTGCCGCGCTCCGGACGCGAGCCACGCGCCTCGCGGCCGACGGGCGCGAGATCGGCCCCGACGATCGGACCGCCCGCGGCGAGCCGACCGATGCCGCCGCCTACCGGCTCGATGGGACCAAGATCTGGATCTCGAATGCCCCCGAAGCCGAGCGGTACCTCGTATTCGCCACCCTCGACCCGGCACGCGGCGCCGCCGGGATCACCGCGTTCCTGGTCGAGAAGGGGACGCCCGGCTTCCGGTTCGGCGCGCACGAGAAGAAGATGGGGATCCGCGCGTGCCCCGCTGCCGAGCTCGTTTTCGATGGCGCCGTGATCCCCGCCGCGAACCGGCTCGGCGGGGAGGGCGAGGGGTACCGGGTGGCGCTGTCGGCGCTGGGCGACGGCCGGATCGCGATCGCCGCCGCCTGCACGGGCCTCGCGCGCGCGGCGCTGGACCGCGCGACGACGTACCTGCACGAGCGGCGAGCCTTCGGGGTCGAGATCGCGGAGCTCCAGGGCCTGCGCTTCATGGTCGCGGAGATGGCCCAGCAGGTCGCGTCCGCGCGCGCGCTGACGCGAGGCGCGGCCGCCGCGCGCGACCGCGGCGCCCCCGGAGCCGAGGTTGCCGCCGCGGCGTCGCTCGCCAAGTGGACCGCGTCGGACGTGGCCATGCGCGTGACCACCGACGCGGTGCAGCTCTTCGGCGGGGCCGGCTACTCGCGCGAGACGGGCGTGGAGCGGCTCATGCGTGACGCCAAGGGTGCCCAGATCTACGAGGGCACGAACCAGGTCCACCGTGGCATCGTCGCGGACGCGATCCTCGGGCGGGTGCCCAGGTAGGCCGCGGGAGGTAGGATCGCGGCAATGATCACGCCGCCGGACGGCCCGAACGGCCGCGCCTACATCGTCTCGGCCGCGCGCACCCCGATCGGCAGGTTCGGCGGGGGCCTCGCGGGCGTCCCCGCGACGGAGCTCGGCGCG
>Ga0209745_1002583_pt1 | contig 10262 bp, 10 predicted proteins | sample BarGraNGADG00312_FD_184495 | JGI IMG/M metagenome (GOLD analysis project Ga0209745, IMG submission 184495) | Arctic peat soil microbial communities from Barrow, Alaska - Barrow Graham LP Ref core NGADG0004-312 (SPAdes) (version 2) | ecosystem: Environmental > Terrestrial > Soil > Wetlands > Peat... | reverse complement strand
CCGACTGGGATGCACCCGATTGGTCAGCAGCACCACTACGAGGCTGCGGGTCGAGTCGATCACCAGCGAAGTTCCAGTGAAGCCAGTGTGACCGACAGCCCCCGACGCCGCGAGGACACCCATGAACGTCGGGTCGGCGATGCGGAACCCGATCCCTTGGCGAAATCCCGGATCAACATTGCTCGGCAGCTGGTCTCGGAGCATCTCTGCGACCGTCTCCTCTTGCAGAATACGGCCCTCGTCGAGCGCTCCGCCGCGTCGGATCGCCTCGCCGAACCTTGCCAGATCGGATGCCGTACTGAAGATCCCCGCATGCCCGACGGCCCCGCCGAGCGACCAGGAGTTCTCGTCGTGCACGCTGCCCCGAACGATGCCTCGGCCCACATACCGTTGATCCTCGGTGGCCGCCGCACGGGCGATATGGTCAGGGTCCGGCAGGTAGTCCGTGTCACTGAGGCCCAGGGGCGCACAGATCCGGTCACGCAGTAGTTCGGGAAGGCTCCGGCCCCCGACCAACTCAGCCAGGAAACCGGCCACGATGTACCCGATATCGGAGTACACGAACGTTCGGCCTGGTGGGCGTTCCAGCGCAACGTCCAGAACCGCGCGCTGACGCGAGGCCCTGTCCGGCTGATCGGTCCACAGCCGAAGCAGTGCCGGAAGGCCTGATGTATGGGTGAGCAGATTCCGCAGGGTCACCGAACGGCGCTCCCCGGACGTGAACGATGGCAGGCGATCGGCGATCGGCGTGTCGAGGGCGATCAGTCCATCCTCGACCAGCGTCAAGAGCACGGTGGCGGTGAACAGCTTGGTCAGCGAAGCAACATCGAAGATCGTGTCCGTGCGCATCGCGACCCGCTCGTCGACCGGGAGCTCGATCCCGGCCGCATCCGCATAGCGCACAGCGTCCCCGATGGCGATCCCTGGCTGAATCGCTCCATCGCGCGAGACCAGCGCCACCGCGCCCGGGTACAAGGGTCGTGGGCTCCCGTGGAGTCCGGTGAGCAGCATCTCGCGGAGGCGGTGCATCCGAGCCTCCTCAGTGGGCTGATGTAAGTTCATTACGTATGTTCTACCAGCCATGTCAACTCTTGACATGGCCCCGACCGGGTGCCACGATGCCACGTGCTGCATCCAGAGACGAAGACGCAGTCACCAGCCGGGCCGAGGCGCCCGATCACCCCGCGGGCGAGGATCGCCAGCGGTCGACCGGAGGTAGGCGATCATGGATCTACGCAGGTCACGCACGGCAGCCGGGGACAGGCTCCTGGCCGCCGCCGTCGTCGTCGGGCTCCTGGCCGCGGCATGCGGCAGCGCTGCCGGCAGCCCGGCCGCCAGCAGCTCGGCCGCTGCAAGCGCCGCTGCAAGCGCAGCTGCAAGCGCCGCTGCAAGCGCAGCTGCAAGCGCCGAGGCGACGGCTGCCACCGGTGGGAACCTCGTCGCGGGAATCACCAGCGACCCGAACACGCTCTTCCCCTGGAAGGCCACCCAGTTCCAGGCCGTGGCGATCCTCGGGACGATCTACGGCACGCTGACCGAACTTGACGACAAGCTCAACGTGGTCCCGGGTCTCGCGGAGTCGTGGCAGGTGTCCGCTGATGGCATGACGATCACGCTCACGTTGCGAGCTGGCGTGAAGTTCCAGAACGGCAAGGACTTCAGTTCGGCCGACGTCAAGTTCTCCATCGACAAGATCCAGGTGGAGGCCACCGCCGCGGTTGCCGCCTCGACCCTCGCATCGGTTCAGGAGATCCAGGCGCCGGATCCCCAGACCGTCGTCCTGAAGCTCAAGAACCCGGACGCCGGCATCCTCGCCGGGCTCGCCTCGGTCAACCTGGCGATGCTATCCAAGGATGACACCGAGGCGTCCCTCGGCAAGTCGCCGAACGGCACGGGCCCCTTCGAGTTCAAGGACCGCAAGCCGAACGAGTCGATCACTTTGGCCGCCAACCCCGGATACTGGGGCGACAAACCGAAGCTCGCGACGGTGGAATTCCGGATCATCCCGGACGAGACCTCCATCGTGGCCGCCCTGCAATCGGGCAATGTCCAGTTCGCGGTGCTCGACGACCCGCTCGTGGCGAAGAGCGCGGCGGGTAACGGCATCACCGTTACCAAGACCCCGCAGCTCGCCTACCATGCGCTCCAGCTCAACGCGCGGCGCCCACCCCTGGACAACGTTAAGGTGCGTCTGGCCATCGCCTGCGCCATCGACCGCCAGCAGGTGCTCGATACCGCCGCCCTCGGCGAGGGCCAGGTGACCGGACCAATTACATCGCCGGCGTTCCGGAGCGATCCCAGCGCCCGGCCTTGCCCGACCCGCGACGTGACCAAGGCCAAGGCGCTGCTCGCGGAGGCAGGTTATGCCAAAGGCGTGACGATCAAGACGATCGTCTCCCAGGGCGAGTACGCGACCTCGGTCAACGAGGCGCAGAATCTGCAGGCCCAGCTCAAGGACGCGGGCATCACCCTCCAGATCGAGGTCATGGAGATCGGCGCCTACGTGGACAGGTGGCTTGCCGCCGACTTCGACGCAGCCGTGGCGCTCAATGGCGGACGACCTGATCCGGACACCATGTACGGCCGCTACTTCACGAGCACCGGCAACCTCAACAAGGTCGCCGGCTACTCCTCGCCGGAGCTCGACAAGCTCTTCGCCGAAGGCAAGACGACCAGCGACGTTTCCAAGCGCAAGGACATCTACACGCAGATCTCGAAGACCCTCGAGGACAACGCCGTCTGGGTCTGGATGTTCTCCAGCTACGCCTACACGGCAACGACGGCGGGCGTGAGCGGCTTCATCCCGATGCCGACCGCGTCGCTCCAGTACCTGCGGACCACCTCGGTCAACTGACCATCCTCCCCCTGATGCCTCCGTACGCGGCGGCATCAGGGGGAACTGACGCCGAAGGGGTGTCCCACGTGCAGACCGTCCTCGCGCACCGGGTCACTCGCCGGGTCGTCGAGGCGGTGCTTACGCTGCTCGGTGTCGCGGTGCTCGTATTCGTGATGCTGCGGGTCATCCCCGGCAACCAGATCACGGCAACGTTGGGCACGGAAGCCTCAGCGGCACTCACCCCCGGCCAGCAGGCGGCGCTGCGCGCCTACTACGGGCTGGACCAACCTCCGGTCGTCCAGTTCTTCGGCTGGCTCGGCAACGTTCTCGGCGGCAACCTCGGGATCTCCCAGCGAACGGGGCAGTCGGTGCTCGACATGACCCTCGCCGCGCTGCCGGTGACCATCGAGCTGGCGATCCTCGCGACGCTCTTCGGCCTCCTCCTCGGCGTTCCCCTCGCGATGCTATCGGCATCGCGAGCCAACGGAGCGCGCGACGCGGCTGGCCAACTGGTCGGGCTCGCCGCCCTCTCCATCCCCAGCTTCCTGCTGGGCGCAGTACTGCTGGCCTTCGTGTCGAAGTACTTCCACTACAACCCAAGCGCACAGGGGTTCGCTCGGCTCCTCAGCGACCCCGGGCTCAACCTCCAGCAGATGCTCTTCCCGTCGCTGGTGCTCGGGTTCGGCCTCGCTGCCCCGATCATGCGCACGGGCCGCTCCGCGCTTCTCGAGGTGCAGAGCCAGGACTTCGTTCGGACGGCGCGAGGCAAGGGCGTCGCGCCCCTGCGGGTACAGATCCGCCACGTGCTGCACAACGCGCTGGTGCCGATCGTCACGATGACGGGCATCCAGTTCGGCTACCTGCTGGGCGGTGCCGTCGTCGTCGAGCAGATCTTCTCCGTCCCCGGTATCGGCCGGCAGGTGCTCATCGGGCTGCAGCAGAAAGAGTACGCCGTCGTCCAGAGCACCGTCCTCGTCATCGCGCTCTCGTTCGTCCTCGTGAACCTGCTGACGGACCTGCTCTACCGGGTGATCGACCCGCGGGTGCGTGCGTCGTGACGATCGACGTGACAGCGGCGAGCCTCGGGGTGACGGTCGGACGCACCCGAGCGCCGGTCTGGCGCCGGCTGCTGCGCAGCCACAGCGGTCAGGCCGGACTCCTGCTCACGGCGATCATCGCCGTGAGTGCCGCGGCCGCGGCGTTTGGGCTGACGCCTCACGACCCGATCGCGCAGGTGCCGATCGACCGGCTGCAGGCCCCCTCGCCGACCTACTGGTTCGGCACGGACCAGTTCGGCAGGGACATCTTCTCGCGCAGCATCGCCGGCGTGGCGAACTCGCTCACGGTGGCCATCGTGGCCGTCTCCCTGTCGGCCGTGATCGGGACGCTGGCCGGCGTCAGTGCGGGGTTCTTCGGAGGCGGCGTGCGGGCGCCCATCCTGGCCGTCACGAACGTGCTCTTTGCCTTCCCGCCGCTTCTCCTCGCGCTGTCGCTGGCTTCGGCCTTCGCCCGTTCCTGGGTCACGATCGCGGTGGCCATCGCGATCGTCTATGTCCCGATCTTTGTTCGAGTCACGCGCGGACCCGTGCTCTCGCTGCGGGAGTCCGACTTCGTCAAGGCGGCCCGCGTCCTGGGGTTCCCGACGAGCCGGATCCTCTTCCGCCACGTGTTGCCGAACATCCTGCCCATCGTCATCGTCCAGGTGACGTTGTCGATGTCCTGGGCGGTGCTCACCGAGGCGTCTCTCAGTTTCCTCGGTCTCGGCACGCCCCCACCTGCGCCCTCGCTCGGATCGATGGTGCTGGACGCGAAGACCCTCGTCGAGTCGGCCTGGTGGACCATGGCTGCACCGGGCGCGGTGATCGTGATCTTCGTGGTCGGGCTCAACCTGCTCGGCGACGGCCTGCGTGACGCCCTCGACCCCCGACACGGAGACAATGGATGAGGCACGTTTTCCAGGACGCGGGACTCGACCAGATGGACGAGATGCTTACCGAGCAGGTCGACCCGCGCTACGGCCAGATCGACGCCGCCTCCGTTGAAGAGCTGGCCCAGCTCATGAACGAGGCCGACGCGACGGTCCCGGCGGCCGTCCGTGCGGCCATGAGCCAGATCGTGCCGGCCATCGAAGCCGTCTCGGACCGGCTCGCCAGGGGCGGCAGGCTCTTCTATATCGGGGCCGGGACGGCCGGCCGGATCGGCGTGCTGGACGCGTCGGAGTGCGGCCCGACCTTCAACACACCCGGCGACCTCGTGCAGGGCATCATCGCCGGCGGCCCCGAGGCGATCCTCAACGCGAGCGAGGGTGCCGAGGACGACGTCGAGGCCGGGACGCGGGTCATCGCGGACCATGGGGTCGCAGAGGCGGACGCGGTCATCGGGATCGCGGCCAGCGGCAGGACGCCGTACGTTCTCGCGGCCGTCCGTGCCGCGCGCCTGCGAGGCGCGCTCACGGTGTCGCTCTCCTGCAACCTGGCGACGCCGCTGAGCGGCGAGGCCGACTACCCGATCGAGGTGCCGGTCGGGCCGGAGGTCCTCGCCGGATCCACGCGGCTCAAGGCGGGCACCGCGCAGAAGCTCGTCCTCAACATGATCTCGACAATCGCGATGGTCCGGCTCGGCAAGACGTACGGAAACCTGATGGTCGATCTGCGGGCGACGAACGGGAAGCTGCGCGAGCGGGCGGCGCGGATCGTCCAGGCTGTCACCGGGGCCGACCGGGTCCGGGCGGAGGCGGCGCTGCAGCAGGCCGGACTCGACGTGAAGCTCGCCATCCTGATCGTTGGGCGCGACCTCGACGTCGACGAGGCGCAGCACCGACTCACGGCGGCCCAGGGACGGCTGCGCGCGGCGTTGGAGGCCGACCAGTGAGAGTCCTCGGGATGATCTCCGGAACCTCTCACGATGGGATCGACGCCGCGGTGGTCGAATTCGACCTGCGGGACGGGGTTCTCCGTGGAACCGTTCTCCACACGGCCACGACGCCGTACGACGCGGGCCTGCGGGAGCACCTGCTGCGGACCTTGCCTCCGGCCGAGCTCCAGTTCGCCGACGTCTGCCAGCTGGACACGCTGATCGGCCAGGCCTTCGCCGAGGTCGCCGCGGCGGCGATCGCTCGCAGCGGTCCGGTCGACCTCGTCTGCTCCCACGGCCAGACCGTCTACCACTGGGTCGAGGGGCAGCGGGCGCTGGGCACGCTCCAACTCGGTCAGCCCGCATGGATCGCCGAGCGGACGGGTGCGCCGGTCGTGGCCGATCTCCGGATCCGCGACATCACGGCCGGCGGGCATGGGGCCCCCCTGGTCTCCCAGATGGACACGCTCCTCCTGTGCGACCTGCCTGGCAACCCGGCGGCGCTCAACCTGGGCGGCATCGCGAACATGACGCTGCTGCGCGGACCGCGGGGTCCGCTCGCCTACGACATCGGCCCGGCGAACACGCTCATCGACGCGGCGGCTCTGTCGTCCAGCGGAGGCACCCTCGGCTACGACGAGGACGGTCGCCTCGCGGCAGCCGGTCGGGTCGACGGGGGGCTGCTGGCCGAGCTGCTGCGCGAGCCGTACTACGCCCTGCCGGCCCCGAAGACGACCGGCAAGGAATTGTTCAACGCGGCCTACCTGGAGGCCGCCCTGGCCCGGCACTCCGGGCTTCGGACCGAAGACATCGTCGCGACCGTCACGGCGCTCACGGCGGAGACGGTCGCCGCCGAGGTTCGGCGCCACGGGGTCGACGCGCTCGTCGTTTCCGGCGGAGGCTGCGCCAACCCCACCCTGATGGCGATGCTCCGCGAGCGGCTGCCCAGGGTGACGGTCACGCCGTCGACCGAGTTCGGGGCACCGACCGATGCGAAGGAAGCCATCGCCTTCGCCCTCATCGGGTGGCACACCGCGCACGGACTTCCCTCCGTCGTGCCCAGCTGCACGGGCGCGCGCGCCGCGCGCATCCTGGGCGCGATCGTGCCGGGGTCGGGACCGCTGCGACTCCCCGCACCGCTCGCCCAGCCTCCCCGCGCGCTGCGCCTCTCCCTGTCGTCGACGGGCGGGTGATGGGCGGGCCCGCGCTGCTGGAGGTCGAGGATCTCGCCGTCGCGGCCCGATCGCGCCAGGGCGATCTCGAGATCGTCCACGGTGTGGGCCTGCGCCTGGGACCGGGCGAGACCGTGGGGCTGGTGGGGGAGACGGGCTCGGGCAAATCGCTCACGATGCTCGCGCTCATGCGGCTGTTGTCGCCACCGCTGGGCATCACGCGCGGACGGGTGACCTTCGACGGCCGCGAACTCACCGCCCTTCCGGAGCGCGGGATGCGCGAGCTGCGCGGCAGCCAGATGGCGATGATCTACCAGGACCCGATGACGTCGCTCAACCCGCTCATGCGCATCGGCGCCCAGGTGGCCGAGGCGATGACCGCGCATGGCGTCGCGAAGGGCGAGGCGCAGCGCCGCTCCCTTGAACTCCTCGCCCGGGTCGAGATCCCCGACCCCGAGCGCACCGCGCGGTCCTACCCGCACGAGTTCTCGGGCGGGATGCGCCAGCGCGCCGTGATCGCCATGGCCCTCGCCATGCGCCCCAAGCTGCTAATCGCCGATGAGCCCACGACGGCCCTCGACGTCACGATCCAGCAGCAGATCCTGGCCCTCGTCAACGAGCTCCGCCGCGAGCTGGGCATGGCCACGATCTGGGTCACCCACGACCTGGGTGTCGTCGCCCGGCTGGTCGACCGCGTGGTCGTGATGTATGCCGGCCACGTCGTGGAGGACGCCCCCGTCGACCAGCTGTTCCACGCACCGCAGCATCCCTACACCCGAAGGTTGCTGGCCGCGCTGCCCAACCCGGCGGACGACACGCGGCCGGCGCTGGTCCAGATCCCAGGCCGTCCTCCCCTGCCGACCGATGTGGTCGAGGGCTGCCCCTTCCGCGAGCGCTGCGACCAGGCCCGCGAGGCGTGCCGCGTGCGGCCGACCCTCGAATGGCGAGCGGCCGGTCGTGTGGCGTGCTGGGTACCGGTCGAGGAGTGGCGCCCATGACGCTCGAGGCCATCAACCTGGCCAAGCACTACCCGGTGCGCGGAGCCAATCGGGTCGTGAACGCGCTGAACGGCGTCTCCCTGACGGTGGGCGCCGGCGAGACGCTCGGCATCGTCGGCGAGTCCGGTTGCGGCAAGTCGACCCTGGCGAAGGTGCTCGTGCGCCTGGAGGAACCAACGTCCGGTCGGGTGATGCTCGACGGGATCGATCTGACGGCGCTGACCGGCGGGCGGCTCCGCGGGCAGCGGCGCCGGATCCAGATGGTCTTCCAGGACCCGTACTCCGCGCTGAATCCGCGGCTCACCGCGGGCCGCGCGCTCGACGAGGTCCTGACGGTCCACCACCTGTCCGGGGATGGGCGGGGCCGCTCACGCCGGGTGAGCGAGCTGCTCGACATGGTGGGGCTGCCGCCCCAGTTCGCGGATCGATATCCGCACGAGATGTCCGGCGGCCAGCGACAGCGAGTCGGCATCGCCCGGGCGCTCGCCGTCGAGCCCCAGGTCCTGCTCCTCGACGAGCCGGTCTCGGCCCTGGATGTTTCGGTGCGGGCCGAGATCATGAACCTCCTCGTGCGACTCCGCGGCGAACTGGGCCTGAGCTACCTCTTCATCAGTCACGATGTCGCGATGGTCCGCCACCTGAGCGACCGGGTCGCGGTCATGTACCTCGGTCGGATCGTCGAGGTCGGCTCGTGGAGTGATGTGCTGGACCGCCCCCGGCACCCCTACACCCGCGCCCTGCGGGACGCGGTGCCCGTTCCGGACCCGCGGGTCACCCAATCGATCGAAGCCACCGTGACCGGCGAGGTGCCGGACCCGGCGAAGCCGCCATCCGGTTGCCCGTTCCACCCACGCTGCCCCATCGCCGAGGACGTCTGCCGGACGGTCGAGCCACGGCTGCTCGATCTCGCCCCCGGCCATGCCGCCGCCTGTCACGTCGCGGCACGCACCGCCGGCCAGTCAGGTCCCGTGGCGACGTGAAACCCCAACTCGCCGTCGTCGTCCGCGAGGCGCGCCCGAGCGACCTCGCCGCTGTCGCCGCTGCCTTCCTCGCGTGCTGGCGCACCTCCTATGCCGGATTCCTGCCCGCCGACGTCATCGACATGTACGACGACGACAGCGCACGTGCCCTGTGGCACCCGACGCTGTGCAACCCGCCCACCGGCGCCATCGTCTTCGTGGCGGAGCGGACCGGGCGCGACGTCCTTGGCGTCATCCGGATCGGACCGGACCCTGACGAGCCGACGGCGGGGCACGTCTTCAGCCTCTACGTGCGCCCGGACACGCAGGGACTCGGCGTGGGGACCCGACTGCTCGCCGCAGCCGATGACCGGTTCCGTCGCGACGACGTGCACGAAGCAACGCTGTGGGTCTTCGCGGCCAACGCCACTGCGCTGGGCTTCTACTCCCGCATGGGGTGGCACGCGGACGGCGCGCAGCGGGTGGAGCCGGAGTACGGCGAGCCTGAGCTGCGCCTACGCCGGACGCTTCGCGACGGCCCCGGCGACGGCGGGGCGGCATGACCAGCACCGGTGAGGCCGGTCGCCCGGCGACACCGCCCGGTTCGCCGCTCTACATCCACGGTGCGACCCTCGTCGGTCCGTCGGGTTCGGGCGAGCACACTGCCGTGCTGGTCGACGCGGGTCGGATCCAGTCGATCGACACCGGTGAGCAGCTAGCATGCCCCGTCGATGCGCGCAGGCTGGATGCGACCGGACTTGTGCTCGCGCCGGGCTTCATCGAGCTGCAGCTGAACGGCGCGTTCGGGGTTGACTTCACGATCGCCCCCGACCGGCTCTGGGAGGCTGCGGCAAAGCTGCCTCGCCATGGCGTGACGGCGTTCCTGCCCACCGTCATCAGCTCACCGTTGGCCACGATCTCTTACCCCGGATCCACCGAACGCCCGGCACATCGCCTCGACGAGGCGCCGATCCAGCGTCAGTGTGATGGATGAGGCGCCTTCGCCCTCGGCGTGGTCCTGGGCGACACGCACGGTCAACCATCGGCCGTCCCAGTGGGGAGAGTCCAGACGTTCGCGGGGGACCGCCAGGAGGTCGATGCCGTATCGGGCGCAGCCGCGGAACTCGGTCGGCTCGTTCGCGATGACCAGCTCCCTCAACCCGAGCACGGCGACTCCAGAGGGCGGGCGGTTCTGGCCCGGGCGAATCTCGGCGACGTCACCTACGGCGGTGATGGCCGGCTCGTCGCGGTTCGGCCAAACCGTCGGATGCTCCAGCACCACGCGCCACTCGTAGGGCTGGTCAGTCTGTCCCATCCTCTCGTTCCGAGGATCGAGCCACAGGAACCCCGGCGCTCGCGATCCGGCTCACCGATGCGGCGGTGGCGCACGGCTTCGCCGCAGCGAGCCCGGACCGGCTCCGGTCCAGCCGGCGGTGACGACGGG
>Ga0209745_1002581_pt1 | contig 10273 bp, 7 predicted proteins | sample BarGraNGADG00312_FD_184495 | JGI IMG/M metagenome (GOLD analysis project Ga0209745, IMG submission 184495) | Arctic peat soil microbial communities from Barrow, Alaska - Barrow Graham LP Ref core NGADG0004-312 (SPAdes) (version 2) | ecosystem: Environmental > Terrestrial > Soil > Wetlands > Peat ... | reverse complement strand
ATTCCGAACAGAGAAGTTAAGCCCGTTCGCGCCGATGGTACTTGGGGGGCAACCTCCTGGGAGAGTAGGTCGCCGCCAGTCTTATTAGGGCCGCGTGAGCGGCCCTTTTTCTTTTTTCACGATCGCTACAATCGCCGAGTGAGCCGCTCTACGCCCAAGTTGGAAGACGACGCCATCGCGCTTCGGCGCTGGCACGAGAGAGACATCGAAGGCAGCATCGCCGCCTGCTCCGATCCGGAGGTCGTCCGCTGGATACCGCGTATTCCGACGCCGTATAGCGAACAGGATGCGCGTGAATTCCTGGAGCATGCCGACAGCGGTTGGGAGGAAGGGACGTCTTTCAGCTTCGCCATCGCCGAGCGGATGAGCGGGCGCACAGTGGGATCAATCGGAGTGACTCTTAACGGCGCGATCGGCGAAGTCGGATACCTCGTATTCGCCGGCTATCGCCGACGCGGGATCGGAGAGCGGGCGCTCAGACTCGTCAGTTTCTGGGCCCTCGAGGAGCTCGAACTCGCGCGGCTACAGCTGACCGCAATGATTGGCAACGTCGCCTCGGCTCGACTGGCGGAGAAGGTGGGCTTTAGGCGCGAAGGCGTGCTCCGCGCCTGGCTCGACAATCGCGGAACACGCGCCGACGTGATCATGCACTCGCTCTTGCCCGGCGAGATCGAGCGATTCTCAGGCGACGAGTAGCTTCTCGCGCCAATCGGGATCGAGCTCGCGTAGGCGCCGGACTCTCTCGGCCAGCGGCGGGTGTGTCTCGAACATGCGGGCCAGTCGGTCTTCTCGGTCGAACGGGTTGAGCGGATAGAGAGGTTCCGTCGCCGGGTTGGCGGCGAAGGAAACTAGCTCGCCGGCGTGTTCGATTCGCAGGAGCGCGTCGACCAGTCCATGCGGCGAGCCGCAGAGAACGGCGGCGCTGAGGTCGGCGGCAAACTCTCGTTTCGGCGAGAGCAACAGGTTCTCGACGGCGGCTGCGATCGGCGCGAAGAAGAAGAGTAAGCCGCGCTGGAAGAAGCCGCCGAAGCGGGTCAACTCGACGATCGTCGCGGCCACGGTCACCGAAGCGGTTTGAACGGCCACATCGTGGTTGCGAACGTGCGCCAGCTCGTGCGCGATCAATCCCTCGAGCTCGGTGGGAGACGCCGCGCCGAGCAGGCCGAGGCTGAGAACGACGCTGCTCGAGGTCGGGCCGCGGCCCACTGACAGTGAGCGCGGGAAGCCGTCCGCGATGAGATAAAGGCGGGGCTTGACAACGCCCGCTTTTGCCGACAGCGCCTCGACCGTCGAGTGGAGAGCCGGCCGCTCGGCGATGACGAGCTCTCGCGCCGTCAGCACCGAGAGAACGAAGCGATCGCAATAGGCATAGATGGTTGCGGCGGTGAGTAGCGCGGCGAAAAGGAAGAGCGTCGCCGCCCTCCAGCCTCCGACCGCGTAGCCGATCGCCGACGTAGGAAGCGCGAATACCACGAACAGAAGCCAGAGCTTGAGGAAGTTGCGCGCGGTTGACAGCCGTACGCTCAAGCCCGCCCCCTTTACGGCTCGTCGCCGGAGTCGATGTCGCGCAGGCTTTGCGGAGGCCAGTCGCTCTCGGGAGCGTCGCAACGCGACGAGCAGTGAAGCGAGGCGATGTTCTGGAGCGGAATGAGAATGTGGCCGTTCAACTCGGCATGGGCGACGTCATCGACGATGCAGTAAGCGGTCAGTACGCCTTCCTGATAATCGCCACCGAAGAGCGCGATCTCGACCCGCTCGCCCTTGTACTTGTTGGTGTAGTCGTCCACCGCAAAATCAGTCTACCCCGAGGCCGTTCGCCGATTCCGGCGCCGGGGCGAACGTCCTGCGATACGTGCCATGGGTCTGGGCCTCGGGGGTGGGAAAGGCGTCAGAACCTCGAGCAAGCGATCGGCGGCGGAGATCGTTTCCCGCGACCCTTGACTTCGAGCGCGCTCTCAACGCTACTCTCAACTGGCGACTCGGTCCACACCCGAGATCGACGCTTCGGTTAGCGCCCGGTTCGACCCGGGCATACGACTCACAGGAGGCAGAAATGAAACGGAGGCGACTTGGTGGTCAGGGGCTTGAGGTCTCCGCTCTCGGGCTCGGCTGCATGGGCATGTCCGAGTTCTACGGCGCGACCAACGAGGCCGAGGCGATAGCCACTATCGAGCGCGCGCTCGATCTCGGCGTCAGCTTCCTCGACACCGCCGACATGTACGGGCCGTTCAAGAACGAGCGCCTGGTCGGCAAGGCGATCGCCGCTCGCCGCGGGGAGGTTCAGCTGGCGACCAAGTTCGGTAACGAGCGTCGCTCGGACGGTAGCTGGGTCGGCATCAACGGTCGCCCCGAGTACGTGCGATCGGCCTGCGACGCCTCGCTCGAGCGCCTCGGTGTCGAGACGATCGACCTCTACTACCAGCACCGCGTAGATGCGAGCGTTCCGATCGAGGAGACCGTCGGCGCGATGGCCGAGCTCGTCCAGGCGGGCAAGGTGCGCTTCCTCGGCCTTTCCGAGGCGGCGGCGGCGACCATTCGCCGCGCCCATGCGGTGCACCCGATCTCGGCGCTGCAGACCGAGTACTCGCTCTGGTCTCGTGATATCGAGGAAGAGATCCTGCCCGCCGTGCGTGAGCTCGAGATCGGCTTCGTTGCCTACAGTCCGCTCGGACGCGGCTTCCTCTCCGCCCAGATTCGGCGCCCGGAGGATCTCGAGGAGGGCGACTTCCGCGCCCACAACCCGCGCTTCCAGGAGGGGAACATCGAGAGCAACCTCGAGCTGGTCGACCGTATCGCCGAGATCGCCGGCGAGAAGAACGCGACGCCGGCGCAGCTGGCGCTGGCCTGGGTGCTCGCGCAGGGTGACGACGTCGTTCCGATCCCGGGGACGACGAGCATCTCGCACCTCGAGCAGAACCTGGCGGCACTCGAGATCGAGTTGACGGGCGAAGACCTGTCCCGGATCGAGCAAGCCTTTCCGCGCGGCGCCGCGGCGGGCAAGCGCTATCCGGACATGTCGACCGTGAATCGCTAGCGAGCGCACAACCGCCGCTCAGGTTAGTCTGGCTCTTACGATGCCCGAGCCCGCCGGGAAGGTTGCCGACTCCTTCGAGACCCGTATCAGGGAGCTGGAAGAGCACTCGCTCTCCCCGCTGGCCGTGCGCTCGTACGAGACGCGCGGGCGCGTCCGAGTCGAGAAACCGTGCCGGCTCAGGACGCCCTTCCAGCGAGACCGCGACCGCATCGTTCACTCCAAGGCCTTCCGCCGTCTCGCCCACAAGACGCAGGTTTTCATCGACCCTGAAGGCGACCACTTCCGAACCAGGCTCACGCACACGCTCGAGACGACGGGGATCTCTCGCGGCGTGGCGCGAACGCTTCGCCTGAACGAGGATCTGACCGAGGCGATCGGGCTGGGCCACGATCTCGGCCACACGCCCTTCGGCCACGCCGGCGAGAAGGCCCTCAGCGCGATCCTCAGCGAGAAGTTCGGACGCTCGTTTCGCCACAACGAGCACTCGCTGAGAGTCGTGGACGTGCTCGAGCGCGACGGGCGCGGGCTGAACCTGACCGCCGAGGTGCGCGACGGCATCCTCAACCACACCGGTGAGAACGAGCCCCGGGCGCTGGAGGGAAAGATCGTGCGCCTGGTCGACCGAGTCGCCTACATCAACCACGACATCGACGACGCGATCCGCGCCGGCGCCGTGAGGGCGAGCGACCTTCCGTCCGGGGCGATCGCCCTACTCGGCGACTCGGGCTCGCGCCGGATCGACCGGCTCGTGCACGACATAGTCGAGAGCTCGAGCGAAGCGGGAGACATCGTCCAGTCGGATGAGATCTCGGAGGCCATGCTCTCGCTGCGCCGCTTCATGTTCGATCGTGTGTATCTCTCGTCGCACACCGAGGCTCAAAACGAGCACGCCACCCTGGTCGTGCGAACCCTCTTCTGCCACCTGCTCGAACACCCCGAGGCGATTCCCGAGAAAGAAGGCGAGCCGGTCGAACGCGCCACCGACTACCTTGCCGGTATGACCGATCGCTTCGCGCTGGCACTGTTCGAGAGCATCTGATGGCCAGGATCGCGGATACAACCGTCAACGAGGTCAAGGCCGCCGCCGACATGGTCGAGCTGGTCTCGGCCCGCACGGCTCTGCGCAAGGTTGGCGGCCGCTACACGGGGCGCTGCCCCTTCCACGAAGAGCGCACTCCCAGCTTCTCGGTCAACGCCGCCGACAAGCTTTACTACTGCTTCGGCTGCGGCGCCCGCGGCGACGTGATCACCTTCGTGCGCGAGACCGAGCAGCTCGACTTCAACGAGGCGGTGGAGTGGCTTGCCGAGCGCTTCGGCGTCAAGATCGAGCACGAAGAGTCCTCGCCGGCCGCCGAGCGGGAGCGCGAACGGCGCAGCCGCCTGCTCGAGCTGCTCGAGCTGGCGACCGCGTATTACGAGCGCTACCTCTGGGAGACAAAGGCGGGCGCCGAGGTGCGCGAGTACCTGGCTTCGCGCAATCTCGGTGAGGAGGTCTGCAAGGAGTTCCGCCTGGGGCTTTCACCGGGCGGCTCGGGGCTCGTTCCCAAGGCGAGGCAAAAGGGCTTCTCGGCCGAGGAGATCGCCGCGGCCGGCCTGGCCAACCGGCGCGGCAAGGACTACTTCACCTTCCGCCTGATGTTCCCGCTCGCCGACGCGCGCGGGCGCGTACTCGGCTACAGCGCCCGCAAGTTGCTCGATGACGACCCGCTCCGCGGTAAGTACGTCAACTCGCCCGAGGGGGCTCTCTTTCACAAGTCGAACATCCTCTACGGGCTGCACCTGGCCCGGCGAGCGATCGCCAAGCAGGAGCGGGCGGTGGTCGTGGAGGGAAATACAGACGTGATCGCCGTGCGCCAGAGCGGGCTCGAGCCGGTCGTCGCCTCGATGGGCACCGCACTCACCGAGCGCCAGCTAAAAGAGCTCGCGCGGCTCTGCCGCCGCCTCTATCTCTGCTTCGACGCCGACGCCGCGGGGCAGGAAGCGACGCTGCGCGGAATGGAGCTGGCAACCGCTCAGGGATTCGACGTGCGCGTGGTCACCCTTCCGCCCGGGCTCGATCCCGCCGATGCCGCCGATGGATTCGAGCAGAGGTTGGACGAGGCCGAGAGCTATCTCGCCTACCGCGTTCGCATCGAGATCGAGCGCGCCCCCGACCGCCAGGAAGCCTTCGTGCGCGTGCGCGAGCTGCTCGCTCGTTTCGAGGACTCGCCGGAGCGGCAGCGGGCGCTCCGCTTTCTCTCCGACAAGCTCGACCTGCCCAAGGAGGTTCAGTCGGGCCTGGCGCCGCGCGCAGCCCGCAAGGGAAGCGGCAACGCGGTCGCGATGGGCATTTCTCCGCACCTGCTCGAGGCCGGTGCCCGCCGCGAGCGCGACGCCCTGGCCGGAGTGGTGGCGCACCCCGATCTCAAGCAGCTGCTAATCGAGCTGACGCCCGAGCACTTCGACGACGAGTTGCACCGGCGAGTGCGCGAGTACCTGATCGAGACACCTCAAACGGCCGACGACGACGTGGTCGGGCTCGTGGCCGAGCTCGACGCCCGCGCGAGCGCGGCCGCGATCGACAAGAAAACCGCAGAACAGTTATTGCTTCGCCTGCGCGAGCGCCGGCTTCAGCGCGAGCTTGCCGACTCCGACGGCGCTCACCTGCCCGAGCTCCAGCGCCAACTCGCACGAGTGAGGGCGGCGATTCGCGAGTTCGCCTAGCGCCACTCGCGCCTCTGGCTAGAATCCCGAAGGTTGACTGCCTTCCCCGGTAGCTCAATTGGTAGAGCATCCGGCTGTTAACCGGAGGGTTGTAGGTTCGAGTCCTACCCGGGGAGTCGAGGCGGGAAATCTAACGATTTCCCGCCTATTCCTTTCGCAGCCGAGCGCGCCTTTGGCGCTTGTTCGACTTCTGCTCCTAGTGAGCGGGGCGGGTTTCCGTCGGCGCACGCGGGGTCCTCGCGTGAGGAGAGAACAAACGCGCTCGCGGCGAAGACACGAGAGCGCGTCCGGAGTTAGTGATGTGAGCCGGTGCAGACCAGCTGACCGCTGTAACGCTGCTCGAAGGGGCGGCCGCAGCGCGCGCATGAAGGGGGGACGACTCTCGCCCAGACCAGAATCGCCTGCATGGAAACGGCCCAGAAGACGAGGTAAGGAAGGAATGGCAGCCAGTTGGTCATGGTTTAGCTATCGGATGCTCCTCCAACCAGATTAGACCCCCAAGGTTAAGGCGGAGTAAGAAAAACAGCCGCATATCGAGGTGTTTGCGAAGCATCTGTCGGCGGTACAATCGTAACTGTGACTTGGCTCGTATACGGCCTTTTCGCCGCGGCTGTTGCCGTGCTCGTGGCCGCTGAGTGGCCGCGGCTCCTCGGGCGCCTCTCTAGAGCTCCGCTCGTGGGCCGCTACTCGGCTCGGAAGCGGCGCCGCAGGCGCGAGCGTGCGCACCTGGTGCTCGTGGAGGATGACGAGACGGATGAGCTCGCCGAGGACAGGGAGGCCTTCGCCGAGAGCGTGGTCAGGGATCTGGAGCGGCTGCCGACGATCGACGATCGCGACTGAGCCCGCCGGGCTCACGCCCTATTTGGCGGTCGCGATCGAAACTTTCAGCTCGGCCGTGTTGGGAAGGTAGCGGCTGGCGTTCTCGTTGTTCTTCGACTCCTGGTAGTCGGATGCGCTTACCACGAGCTCGTGTGTTCCGGCGCCGAGCGACCGGGCGTTGATGACCGTCTTGCCCGTGCGGGGGTCGTACGAGGCGGGAAGCTGGCGCGTCCCGGCGGTCACCGAGATGGAGCCCGGGTCGACGCCCGAGCCGCGATCGCTGATCTCGACAGTCAACAAACCTGACCGGCGCGAAAGCACGCGCATACGCGGCGGCTTGACGTCGTCGACCCAGAAACGGAAGCCGTATCGCCCGGCGCGCGCCGCAGAGGTCGTATCGAAAACGACGTAGTAGGCACCCGCCGCGGGGCGCAGTACACCGGCGACCGGCTCGGGCATGTCGAAGTTGTCGACGTAGGGATTGACGTTGATCGGTAGGGCTGTGAGTCCTGCGAGCTTGCTCTCGCTGTCACCGCGAACGATGCGGGGAGAGACCGAGACGCCGCGGGCGTGCGAGATGACGACGACGCCGAAGTTCTGCCGCGCACGAGAAAGCGAGAGGCGAAACACCTGCTCGGGCCCGTTCAGCAGCCGGCGCACCCCGGGGGCGCGCTCGGGATACAGATAGCTGCTGACCAGCGCCGTCTCGCCCTTCGTGTCGCCGCGATAGACACCGGCGCGAGCGAGCCTGGTCTTCTTCTTCTTGCCGAAGTGCGCTGCGAAGACGTGCGACCAGAAGGGAATGCGGCGCTTCTGGCCGGCGCAGGTCAGCTCTATCCAACCGTCGAGGTCGCCCTGTTTGGCCTTGCTCGTCGCGCGCACCGTCAGCGACAAGATGCCCGGAACGGCCACCGAGGCGGGGGCCCGCAGAGAGGCGCCGGAAACCGAATCCGAGCGTCGAGCTCGAACCGCGCACGATCCGACGGCCGCGCCGGCATCGACCAGCTTGACAGTCCGCGTCACGCTGCGACCGCGCTTGACGAGGCCGAAGCTGAACGATGAGGGAGCGGCGAAGACGAGCGGCTGGTTCGCGGCCTCGAGGGCGATTCGACCACCGCCTTCCCGCAGGGGCGACAGCTCGCGCCCACTCGACCTTCGCACGGGCGTGGCGGTGAGAACGAGCGCCGACTTGATCTGCGTCACCGTCCAGCCCGGGTGGAGCTGGCGCAGGAGCGCTGCGGCGCCGGCCACGTGCGGCACGGCCGCGCTCGTGCCGTCGGCGATATCCCAGGAGCCCTCGCTCTTGGCGCCCGAGGAGAGGATCTCCAGGCCCGGTGCGGTCACGTTCGGCTTGAGCAGAAGACCGTACGGCGTCGGGCCGGACGAGGAGAAGTAGGCAAGCCTGACCTTTCCCGAGTTTGTGCTCGCGCTCGAGGAGGCGCCTACCGTGATGGCACTTGCCGCGCTGCCGGGGGAGCTGATCGAGCCCTGGCCGTTCTCGCCGTACTCGTTCCCTGCCGCCGCGACAACGACCACGCCCGCGGCGCTCGCCGCATCGACCGCCCTGGCGACGACGTCGTTGCGCGGCGATATCTCGGGCTCGCCGATGGAGAGGTTGATCACGTTCATTCCGTCGGAGACGGCCGCCTCGATGGCGGCAACGATCTCGGGTGAGTTCCCGTTCAATCCGAACTCCACGGTTGGGATCGTCAAGGCCCTGTAGTTGCCGAGATAGGCACGCGGCGCCACGCCCGACAGCGTGCGAGCTTCGCCGGAGATCTTCGCGACCGTGTCGGCGTTCCCGGCCGCGATGCCCGAGACGTATGTGCCGTGAGAGGACAACTTGGGATCGACGGGTAGGGAGGCGTTGGCGTAATCGAGACCGGAGGCGGGAAAGGCGCGGGCGACTATCACCTTCGCCGTTGTGTAGGCGCTAACTCCCTTCGGGTAGCCGCCGGGGTAGGCGTATCCCGCAGGGTTGAAAAAGGGATGAGTCTGGTCGACGCCGTCGTCGATGATGCCGATCTTGAGTCCCTGACCTGTGTTCGACAGGTCGGAGCCCCAGAGATCGGGGGCGCCTATCGCCGAGATGTTGGCGGGCACGTTGGTTTCCAGCGCCCGGTAGCGGTAGGAGGGATAGACGTGCGCGACCCCCGGCAACTCACTCAGGAGCGAGACCTCGTCGCCGGGGAGCGTTACGGCCAGTCCGTTGGCGACGATTCGGTAGTGCCGGCGCACGTTCGCGCCCGCGATGGTCGTCTCGATCCGGCGCGAGAGGGACGCCTGGCTCGAGGCGAGGCCTGCGAGGTAACGGCGGCTGAAACCGGCGCGAGGATCCAGACGCTTGCCTCGCGCCGAGGTGAGTAGGCCGCCGCGATAGGCGCTCGCAAGCGAGGGCGCCGAAAGGGTCAGCACAACCTCGGTCTGAGGCGCCGTGGCCGGAATCGTCGCCGAACTGCCCGCGGTAGAAAGTGCGAGCAGACAGAACAGAGCGACGAGCGAGGCCTTCAAGCCTCCGAATCCTACGTTTACGGGGAGATAAGGGGGGCGGCTCGCAATCTTGGAGGTGGTCTTGCCGAGCCCGTCGACCCTTTCTCTGAGCCGTACCGTTTTTCGAGCCGGCGGCTAGAATGTCGAACCGCGCGGATGTGGCGGAATTGGTAGACGCGCACGGTTCAGGTCCGTGTGTCCGTAACCAGATCGAGTCGGCCTGCGGCCTCAACTCGATCTGGCGAAGAGCATCCGATGCGTGGCGCAGACCTGTTGCGAGACGGAGGCTAGAATGTCGAACCGCGCGGATGTGGCGGAATTGGTAGACGCGCACGGTTCAGGTCCGTGTGGGCGAAAGCTCGTGGAGGTTCAAGTCCTCTCATCCGCATAGCCGAATAAGGCGCGTTCCGTGCCAACTCCGTGCGAGGGCCGCTTTCGACGCCTACGATCGGAGGGGGGTTCCTGGGAGCCCCGGTTTAGTGACAACTTGCGCGGAGACAACGTCGGCTCCGTTGGTTGACAGCCAGGGGAGGTCGACGTGCTCGCCGTCCTTTTGAGCGTTCGAGATCAACTCGAGGTCTTTCTTCGCCGTCGCCTCGTCCGGGTAGTTCGGGCTCGTAAGGCCTTTGCCACCGTTTCTCAACCGTACGCTTATTTCCCAGCTGATAACCACCGTTACTACCCCCTCCCGCCGATCATACTCCGGTCGGGCGCTCAGCTTCTCGCTGGGACAGATCCGGGGCAAGACGCGAAGAGCGCCGTCATCAGGAACTACTGGCCGCGATCAAGGGTTTCGCCAGGTAGAGGTGCTGTGGTCGGTTAAAGCTCGGCCAGCACCCAGTCGGCGTGCTTGGCCGGATCGACCTTGGGCCAGACTTTGGCCACCTTGCCCTCGGCGTCGATCAAGAAGGTTGAGCGGACGATGCCGAAAAAGCTCTTGCCAGCCAGCCGCTTGGGCTTCCACGCGCCGTAGCGCTCGATGACCTCGTGCTCGGGGTCGGAGAGAAGCGTGAAGGGGAGGCGGTACTTCGTCTTGAAGCGCTCGTGCGAGCTGACGCTGTCGGCGCTGACGCCGAGCACGACCGCGCCGCGGCGCTCGAACTCGCTCCAGGCGTCGCGGATAGCGCAGGCTTCTTTCGTGCAGCCGGGCGTGTTGTCCTTGGGATAGAAGTAGAGGACGACCGGCTTGCCCCTGTAGTCGGAGAGCCGCACGCTTTCGCCACTATC
>Ga0209745_1002580_pt1 | contig 10278 bp, 7 predicted proteins | sample BarGraNGADG00312_FD_184495 | JGI IMG/M metagenome (GOLD analysis project Ga0209745, IMG submission 184495) | Arctic peat soil microbial communities from Barrow, Alaska - Barrow Graham LP Ref core NGADG0004-312 (SPAdes) (version 2) | ecosystem: Environmental > Terrestrial > Soil > Wetlands > Peat ... | reverse complement strand
GCGGCCGGCGATGCCGGGAGGATGACGGGCGTCATCTCGCCCGGTGCCGCGTACGGCCCGCCGATCCGGTTCTTGCCGCGCTGCTTCGCCGCATACATGGCCTCGTCGACCGCATCGATCAGCTGGTCGAGGGTTCCCGCGTCGTCGGGCCATGCCACCAGCCCGATCGAGACGCTCACCGGGACCGGCCCGTCCCGTTCGATCGTGCGCATCGCGGCGACGCCCTGGCGGATCTTCTCGGCCACCACGAACGCGCCGGTCGGGTCCGTCTCGGGCAGGAGCACCACGTACTCGTCGCCCCCGAGGCGCGCGGAGGTGTCGATCCGGCGAACGCCGTCGCGGATGACGTCGGCAACGCCGGCGAGGACATGGTCCCCGGCGCGGTGCCCGTACGAGTCGTTGACCTCCTTGAGGTTGTCGAGATCGGCCATCAGGAGGCAGAAGCCACGCCCGTACCGCGTCCCTCGCTCGATCTCGCGCTCGATCGCGGCGATGATGTAGGCCCGGTTCGCGAGCCCGGTCAGCGCGTCGGTCGTCGACATGCGGACCGCGGCCAGGCGCGTGCGTCGCTGCTCGCGCGCGACGACCATCGCAACATAGGCGAGCAGAATGAGCGAGACGAGGTTGACGCCGACGACCGCGATCAGCCCAACGTTGGGACCGCCCGGCGCAAGCTCGACCGCGATGGCGGCGAGGTAGCTCGCCGCGGCGAGCACCACCAGGATCACGGTCGCGGCCGGCGGCACGACGAGTGCCGCGCCGACGACGATCAGCACGAAGGCGAAGAAGAACGGGCTCGCCCCCCCGCCCGTCAGCAGCACGATGAGCGTCACGAAGACGATCGAGACGCCGCCCTCCACCAGGTACTTCGCGCGGCCAAGGGCCCCGGCGGGCAGGAGATCGTGGGCGACCAGGACGAACAGGCCAGCAATGCCGAGGATCGCGTAGACCGCCCCCTGCCGGTCCGGCCAGAGGCCGCTGGTGGACACGAGGATCGCCGTGGAGAGGATCCAGGCCCAGCCCGCGATCCGCACCACGCGGTCGTAGGCGGTGATCGGGACGCCGTCGCTGACGCCCGCACCCCCGTCGAGCGAGGTCAAGGCCCGGAAGTCGATCGAGGCGAGCGACGCGGCCGCGGCCGGGTGTCGTGCGTTCCACCGCCGACGCTGGAGAAGCAGCGTCGCAAAGGCGGCGACCAACGCACCGTCCACGACGCCGACCGCGATCAGGCCCAGCACAAGGCCGGCGTTGGACACGCTGCTCCTCTGTCGGGCGCTCGTCCCGGACGCGGTGGTGACGGAACGCCCTGCCCAGACATTCTATCCGCGGGCGGCCGTTTCCGGTCGCCCGCGTCGCGTTCGCGCAACGCCGATTCCTCGCAGGCGGGCGTCTCAGCCGACGGGAATTCCGGCTCGGAGGATTGCGGCGCCGGGCGACGGTCTGCTAGCGTCCGTCGCGAGGGGCGGCGCGCCCCACGCCCATGCCCAACCCCATGCCCCGGGAGGTTGCCCGCCGATGTCGCAGCAGGCACAGCCGCGGGTGCGCACGGGCGAGGTGCGGAGCCCGGCAGTGGAGATCTCGGAGCTCGACAAGCGGATCATCGAGCACCTCCAGCAGGACGGCCGGCGCCCCTTCACGCAGATCGCGACGGCCCTCGGCGTCTCGGAAGCGACGGTGCGTGCGCGCACCAATCGCCTCGTCGAGCGCGACATCCTCCAGATCGTCGGGGTCACGGACCCGCTGAAGCTCGGCTTCCAGCAGCAGGCGATGATCGGCGTGCGCTGCGAGGCCTCCGAGCTCCTCGAGGCCGCCGACGTGATCAACCGGTTCCCCGAGGTCGACTACCTCGTCGTCACCGCGGGGTCCTACGACCTGCTCGTCGAGGTCGTCTGCGAGGACAACGAGGCGCTCCTCGCGTTCCTGACCGAGAAGCTGCGCCGGGTGCCCGGCGTCCGCGAGACGGAGACGTTCGTCTACCTGCGGATGCTCAAGCAGGTCTACTCGTGGGGGACGCGCTAGCCCGTCGCGGGCGCCCGGCCGAGGACCGGCAGCGGGCGGCCTCCCTCGGCCAGCCAGCAGGCGGCGGCGTGGCCGTTGCCCATGTCGAAGAGGGGCGGCTCCGCGACACGGCATTTCTCCAGGATCCCGGCGCGTTCCGCCCACGGGCAGCGCGGGTGGAATCGGCAGCCCATCGGGATCGCGGCGGCGCTCGGCGTCTCGCCGGCCAGGATGTGGCGCTTCGCCCGCGTGCCGGATTCCGGCGGCTCGGGGCTGGGCATGACCGAGACGAGGGCCTGCGTGTACGGGTTGCCCGGCCGTCGGATCACCTGCTCGGCCATCCCGATCTCCACGATGCGACCGAGGTACATCACCGCGATCCGGTCCGCGATGACCCAGGCGACGGAGAGGTCGTGGGTGATGAACAGGTAGGTCAGCCCGTGCTCGGTCCGAAGATCGAGCATCAGCTTGAGGATCTCGGTCCGGATCGAGACGTCGAGCATGGAGACGGGCTCGTCGGCCACCACGAGCTCCGGTCCGAGCACGAGGGCCCCGGCGATCACGACCCGCTGTCGCTGCCCACCCGACAGCTCGTGCGGGTAGCGGAACGCGAAGTCGGACGCCGGCCGCAGGCCCGCCGACTCCAGCGCCTCGAGGACCCGCCGCTCGCGCTCGTCCGCCCGGGGCGCCATCCGCTGGACCTCCAGCGGTTCGGCCACGAAGTCGTGGATGGTCTGCTTGGGGTTCAGGGTCTCGTACGGGTCCTGGAAGATGAGCTGCACGCGGCGCCGGAAGTCGCGTAGCGCCGAGCCGCCCCAGACGTCGGTCACGTCCTGGCCGTCGAGGAGGACGCGCCCCGCGGTCGGGCGGGTCAGCTTGACGATCACCCGGCCGGTCGTGGTCTTGCCCGAGCCCGATTCGCCGACGAGCCCCAGGACCTCGCCGCGCCGGATGGCGAGGTCGATGCCGTCTACCGCACGCACGGCGCCGAAGCGGCGCCGGAGGATGGCGTCGGCGAAGCCGCCCCGGACCGGGAAATGGACCTCGAGGCCCTCGAGGCGGAGGATGTCGTCCGTCACCGTGCGAGCTCCGCCGGGGGCGCCGCCGTCGCGCCCGGAGCGTCCGCGCCTGTGACCTCCGGCAGCGGGATCGGACGCCGCGCGCCGTCGCCGCCGGGCGGGTACAGGTGGCAGGCGACGCGAACGCCGTCCGCGTGACGCACTTCGTCGGGGACGACCTCGCGGCAGACGTCCATCACGAGCGGGCAGCGCGGATGGAACCGACAGCCGGGCGGTGGGGTCCGGAGGTCCGGCGGCGCTCCCGGGATGGTGCCCAGGAGGCGGCGGTCCGAGTCGAGGTTCGGGATGGCGGCCAGCAGCATCTGCGTGTAGGGATGGCGCGGCTCGCGGAAGACGGTCCGGACGGGTCCCTCCTCGGCCACCCGGCCTGCATACATCACGAGGACCCGGTCGCACGTCTCGGCGATCACCGAGAGATCGTGCGTGATGAGGATGAGCGAGAGCCCCAGCTGCTCGCGGAGCCGCTCCAGCAGCTCGAGGATCTGCGCCTGGACCATGACGTCAAGGGCCGTCGTCGGCTCGTCGCCGATCACGATGGCCGGATCGCAGGCGAGCGCCATCGCGATCATCGCCCGCTGCCGCATCCCGCCGGAGAGCTGGTGCGGGTAGGCCGCCGCCCGGTCGCGCGCGATGCCGACGAGCTCCAGGAGCTCCACCGCCCGACGGTTCGCCTCGGCCCGCGGGAACCCGAGCCGCTCGACGATCGGCTCCGCGATCTGGTCGCCGACGCGGCGGACGGGGTTCAGGGCGTTCATGGCGCCCTGGAAGATCACCGAGATCTCGCGCCACCGGTAGCGCCGCAGCGCGTTGTCGCTCTTCGTCGCGAGGTCGATGCCATACAGCCTGACCGACCCGCCGACGATCTTCGCGTTCGCCGGGAGCAGCCTGAGCAGCGAGAGCGCAGTCGTCGTCTTGCCGCACCCGGACTCCCCGGCGATGCCGAGCGCCTCCCCGTCGTGGAGCTCGAAGCTGACGCCGTCGACGGCCCTGACCGTGCCGGACGACAGCGTGAAGTAGGTCCGGAGGTTCTCGACCACGAGGAGCGGCGCTTCCGGGTCGGCCTGCTTCGGCAGCGGCCACTGGCGGCGACGGTCGCGCCGAGTTCGAAGCTCAGCCTGGCGGGCCGGCTCCGGCTCGTTGTGCGCCGTCACCGCCGCAGCCGCGCTCGGGGATTCAGGACGTCGTCGAGCGCACCGCCGACGAGTGTGAAGGCGAGCACAACGAGGACCACGCAGGCTGCGGGCGGAGCAAAGAACCACCATGCCCCGAGGCCCGGGGCGCCGCGACTCTCGGCCGCGTTCAGGATCTGGCCCCAGGACGGGTCGAATGGGTCGCCCAACCCGACGAACGCAAGCGTCGTCTCCGTGAGAACGGCGCCCGCGAAGGTCAGCACCGTGTTCGCAACGATGAGGTTGATCACGTTCGGGAGGATGTGACGCCGCATGATGTGGGCCCTGCTCCCGCCGATGACGCGGGCCCGGTCGACGAACATCCTTTCCCGTACCGAGAGCGCCTGGGCTCGAATGATCCGGGCCGTCGACGCCCAACTGGTCACCCCGATCACGATTACCGTCACGAAGAGATTCGCGCGGATGCCGAACACCAGCGCGTCAGAGCCGATCAGGTCGAGCACGATCGGAGCCAAGATCAGGGCCAGTACGAACGTGGGCAGTACGAGGAAGAAGTCCGTGATACGCATGAGGATTGAATCCACGGCCCCCCCGACGTATCCGGCGATGATCCCGGACGACGTCCCAATCACGATCGTGACCAGTGTGGCAAGAAGGCCGATCAGCATGGAGATGCGCGTCCCGTGAACCGTCAGGTTGAGGATGTCCCGTCCCAGATCGTCGGTCCCGAGAACATGGACGGCGCTGGGCCCTGCGAGAGCCGACCCGGACGCGGTGGTGGCCGTCTCGAGCGGGCCGACCAGCAGGCTCGGGACGAGGGCGAGAAGAGAGAAGACGGCGAGGATCGCCAGCCCAATGACTGCGTCCGGACGGCGGGCGAAACGGCCGGCGAAATCGCGCGTGCTTTGCATCCGGACCCGTTCGTGGCGTGGATTCGCGGGTGCGACGGACGCTGTCGTCATGACCGCACGCGCGGGTCGAGGAACCCATAGAGCAGGTCGGCCGCGAAGTTGGCGAGCACCACCGAGATGCTGAGGAGCAGGAAGACGCCCTGAAGCACGGGGTAGTCGCGCGAGTTAAGGGCCTCGACGGTGAGCGTCCCAAGTCCCGGCCACCCGAACACCAGCTCGACCGTGATCGCTCCGGCGATGACGTAGCCCAGGTTGATTGCTACGAGTGTCACAGCGGGCAGCATCGCGTTTGGCAATGCATGCCGCCGCAGGATGTAGCCCTCCGTAAGGCCCTTCGCCCGCGCGGTGGTCACGTAGTCCTCGCCGAGCGTTTCGATAATCGAGGCGCGCATCAGGATCGAATACTGACCAATCAACCCGATCGCAACGGTCGTGAGGGGAAGGGCGAGGTGGGCCAGAAAGTCCAGGAGCTGGTCAACGAACGAGCTGTAGGTGGCGCCCATCTCGAGCATGCCGCTCGTGGGGAACCAGCCGAGGCCTCCGGACAGGACCATGAGGAGAATCATGCCGATCACGAAGTACGGCATCGAGTACAGGATCAGCGAGATCCCGTTTCCGACATAGTCCACCGGCCCGCCGCGTTTCCAGCCCGAATAGGCGCCCAGGCCCAAACCGATGATGATCGCCAGGACCTCGCCGAGCCCGAACAGCAGGAGCGTCGGCCAGATGCGCCCCGCGAGGACGTCCACCACCGAGACGCCCTGGAACTTGAAGGAGTCTCCGAGGTCACCCTGAAGGGTCGCGCCGACGTAGGCGACGAACTGGTCCGGGAACACCGGCCGGTCCAGGCCCCACCGCTCGAGCAACACCTGGCGCACGTCGAGCGGCAGGTTCCGTGCCAGCACTCGGTCCGGAGAGCCCGGCATGAGCCGGAAGAGCAGGAAGTTGAGCAAGACGATGAATGCGATCGTGATGATCGCCTGGAGCATCTTGCGGGCGAGATAGCGGCCGCCCACAGGTGCTGGTCGCTACCGCGGTTGGACGAGGGGCCGCGGGTCGACCCCATGGCCGGCCCGCGCCGCCGCCTCGGTCACGCCGTCACTCCTCGTCTTGATCCTTGCGTCGCCGGGATGCCGCCATGCGCCACGCGACAAGTCCGACGATGATGATCGCGACCAGCAGCACGGCCCCCAGCAGGAGCGCCGCGCCGCCCGACGAATCTGCCGGGGCGGGAGACGGCGCCGGGGTCGCTGCCGCCGGCGTCGCCGCCGGGCCTGTGTTCGCACTGGCCGCCGGGGTGGCGGACCCGGCCGGCGTGGGCGAAGGCACGGCCGTGGCGTCGGTCAGGAGCGTGTAGTTCAGGGCGCCCATCACAAAGAAGGGCGTCCCGGTGCCGGCGGGCATCTGCTGCCAGTTGGCGAACTTGTCCGTGTGCCAGACGTGCAGCTCCGAATCGTTGGCCAGGATGTGATACGGCGCCTGGTCGTAGATCAGCTGCTGCATCTCGGCGATCGGGGCCTTGCGCGCATCCGCCGTGGGCGCCTCGTTCTGCTGCTTGAACAGGCTGTCGTACTGCGCATTCGAGTAGAGGGAGTCGGTTCCGGCGCTCGCGATCGAGCTCGTCAGGAAGATCTTGAGCAGCGTGTTCGGGTCGTTGTTGTCACCCACCCAACCCCAGATATAGAGGTCATAGTTCGCCTTCGCCTTCGGGTCGTATTCGGGCGCCGTCTGGATGTCGGTCAGGGCTCCGGTGTCGAGGCCCTGTGACTTGATCTTGATCCCAAGCGGCGTGAACCAGTCCGCGATGAACTGGGCGTCGGTCGCGTAGCTCGGGTCATCGTTCGGGAAGTAGAGCCGGAGGTTGAGCGGTTTACCTTGCTTGTCGAGGCGCTGGCCGTTGCCGTTGAGCGGGTATCCGGCCTGATCGAGCTTCTGCTTGGCAAGGTTGATGTCAAACGTGCGCGGATTCGCGGGCTCCACGTGGTACTGGACGTAGTACGGCGGCACGAGGGTCGTCCCGACGGTCCCTTTGCCGTGGTAGACCTTGTCAAGGAGCGCCTGCTTGTCAATCGCGTAGCCCAGGGCATCGCGAAACGCCGGGTCACGGAGTGCCTTCGTCGAGGCACCGCCGCCCGGGATGTCCTTCGCATACGTGTTGAACCCGAGTTCGGTGAAGCCCGTCGCCGGCGCCTCCACGGCAGTCACGCCCGGCAGGGCCTTGAGCTGGTCGAACTGCTGGGCGCTCGGGTTACGGATGTAGTCGAGCTCGCCGCGCTTGAAGGCCTGGACCATCGTGTCCTGGGCATCGGGGAAGAAGCGGATGTCGACCTCGTCGGCGGCGCCGTGATTGCCCCAGTAGTTGGGGTTGCGGGCGAAGCGGATGTACTGGCCGGTCTTCCACTCGACAGCCTGGTACGGGCCGCTGCCCACGATCGGGGCGGGGTTGGTGAAATCGCCGACCGATGCGGCCGCCTGCTTCTCCCAGACGTGCTTCGGCAGGATTGGCGCGTCCATCGAGAGCACGCGCTGGGTGGCGTACGTCGTGTGGATGGTCAGCGTCTGCGGGTCAGGCGCCGCGACACTGTCGATCCCGGCGTCGGCGAAGTAGTCCTGGATGTACCCGAGGCCGAGTGTCGTGCCGGCCTTCTTCGCGTCGATGGCGTACGCGATCGTCCAGCGGGCGTCCTCGCTGGTAGCGGGCTGGCCGTCTGACCACTTCATGCCGGTCCGGATCTTGAACGTCCAGGTCAGGCCGTCGGAGGACTGCGTCCATGACTCGGCAAAGCCGGGGATCGGCTGGAGATCGTCACCGAATCCTACAAGTAGGTCGTAGTTCAACTGAAAGATCTCGTACTCGACCACGAGGCTTGCATTCCATGGGTTGATCGAGTCGGGGCTCTGGAGAGTCCCGATGCGGAGGACGAGCGGATTGGCGGCCCGCGCCGGCAGAGCCGACGCCGGCACCAGGAGCGCGGCGACGAGCGCCAGGGCGGACCCCAGGCGGATCGCACGGTGAACAGCAGACGGTCGCATGCTGGCTCCTTCCTCGGGAGCCGCCGCTTGACGCGGTGGCACCCCTCCCGGTTCCGGCCCTCCTCCGGCAATGGCCCAATGCGGGTGGCGTGCGTCGGGCCGGTCTCCGGGACGGCCCGTTGCTCGGCCCGATAATGCGCGCTTGCGGACGCCCGGGTTCGTCCTGCTCACCGGTCGTTCGTCCTGTTCACCGGTCCAGGGCCTCGAGGACCGGCGCGAGCGCATCGAGGGACGCGAGCGTGATGGGGTCGACCACGAGCTGGACGTGCGAGATGCCCTGGGCCGCGAAGGCACGCAGGACGCCGGCGATCTCGTCCGGGCTGCCCGCGACGGGCGGGATCGGCGGTCGGCCCGCCTCGCCCATGAGCCGGCCCGTCCCGCCCGGAAGGCGGACCTGGACCGCGAGGGTGCGCGCGACGGAGGCCGGATCGCGGCCCGCGTCGCGGCACGCCGCGTCGACCCGATCGCGGACCGCCGGCACGCCGGCCGGGCGATTGCCAAAGGCATCGAACCAGGCGTTCCAGGCGTCGACGTGGGGGATCGTGATCGCGAGCATCCGCTCCCCGGAGGAGCCGACCAGGAGGGGCGGCCCGCCCGGACGCGGCCGCGGCGCGAGCTCGCAATCGCGGGCCGTGAAGTAGTGGCCCGAGAAGTCGATCGCCCCGTCGCGGAGGAGCGTCCGCACGATCGTGAACGCTTCCTCGAACCGACTGATCCGGTGGTCGAACGGGAAGCCGAAGGCGCGGAACTCCGTCTCGTTCCATCCCGCCCCGATGCCCACCACCAGGCGACCGCCGCTGATCTCGTCGACGGTCGCGGCCTTCTTGGCCAGCATCGCCGGGTTGTGGAACGCCGTGGCGGCGACGAGGGGTCCGATCAGGACGCGCGACGTCACCGCGGCGAGGCCGGCGAGGATCGTCCATGCCTCCCATGGCCCCCGCGCTCGGTCGTCGCCAGGCCGCCGGTAGAGGAGATGATCGCCGTACCAGACCGAGTCGAAGCCCAGCTCCTCCGCCCGGAGCGCAAGAGCTCGGAGATCGGACCAGCGCGCCTCCCACTCGATCTCGGGGAGCTGGATCCCGACCGCGAGCGGCCGGTGGGAGGACACGGGACCCGGGAGAGCAGTCATGCGACGATCCCCGGGCCCCACCAGACGGACGCCGCGATGATCAGGTAAAGCCCGATCAGCGCCAGCCCCTCGAGCCAGTTCGACTCGCCGTCGAAGACGATCACGGCGGCGAGGATGGCCGAGATCGCCACCGTGCCCGCCAGGAGCGGCGTCACGGCGAGGGTCAGCGGCGGGACGCCCATCAGCATCGAGATGATCACCAGCGCGGGCGTCAGGGCGATCGCGACCTGGAGCGACGAGTTGAGGATCAGGCTGACGGCGAGGTCGGCTCGGTTGCGCGCGGCCGCCTGGATGCCCACGACGTTCTCCACGGCGTTGCCGGCGATCGCGACCACGACGAGCCCGGCGAACGCCTCCGACATCCCCAACGTCGCCATCGCCGGTCGAAGCGCTCCCACGAACCAGTCCGAGACGAAGGCCGCGGCGACGCCCGCCCCTGCGAGCAGGACGAGGGCGAGCCATTGCGGCCAGAGGTGGCCGGAACCCTCCGCGTCGACCACGGCGGCGGCGTTCGCGGCGGGCACGGGCCGCGTATCCCCCCTGATCGAGAAGATGAGCGAGCCAGCGAAGATCACCAGGAGGACGATCGAGACGACGACCGACAGCTCCGCGGCGTGCCCCGCGTCGGGAGCACCGGGCTCGGTCGCGAGCGTCGGGATCACGAGGGCCCCGACGGCGAGGAGCAGGAGCGTCGCGATCGAACGGCTCGCCCGCGCCCCGAACGTCTGCGTGCCGAACTTGAGGCCGCCGACGAGGAACGCGGCGCCGAGCACGAGCAGGCTATTGGCGAGGATCGACCCGATGAGCGCGGACTGGACGACGACCACGAGCCCGGCCTGGAGGCTGAAGAGCGCGATGAACAGCTCGGGCAGGTTGCCGAGGGCCGACTGCAGGATCCCCGTGACGGCGGGGCCCTGGCGCGCGCTCAGCTGCTCGGTTCCCTCCCCGACCAGCGAGGCGAGCATCGCGAGCGCGACCGCCGTCACCCCGAACGTCGC
>Ga0209745_1002579_pt1 | contig 10280 bp, 10 predicted proteins | sample BarGraNGADG00312_FD_184495 | JGI IMG/M metagenome (GOLD analysis project Ga0209745, IMG submission 184495) | Arctic peat soil microbial communities from Barrow, Alaska - Barrow Graham LP Ref core NGADG0004-312 (SPAdes) (version 2) | ecosystem: Environmental > Terrestrial > Soil > Wetlands > Peat... | reverse complement strand
GCCGCATCCAATGCAACCGCCACTTCTGCGAGCGCGGCCGTGCTGCCCAAGCCCTGCGAAATCCTGACCCTGGCCAATGCCGCCCAGCTGGTGGGCGCGGGCGCCGCACAACAGCCGCTCAGCGCCGCAACGCACCGCTGCGAATATGAGAACCCATCCACGAACGCGACGATCTCGGTTGGGGTGGACACCTACGATCCTGCGATGGCTCTCTACGGCGATGCTGTGACCGGCCTCTCTGCCGATCAGGCGCTCTGGGCCCCGAGCTCCAGCCAACTGATCCTGGTCAAGGGGAATCTGGTCCTGACCATCATCGCCATGTCCGCCGATCCGGCGGAAGGGTCCAAGGCGCTCGCGATCCGCGCCGGCGGCATGGTGCTGGCGAATCTCTGAAGACATGCGGGGCTGCCCGCGACGAAGTCAGCACCAGATGCAGAACGACCCTCGGATCGCCTCCGAGGGTCGGTTCACGTTCGGCGTTGGTTGCGGGGGACGGATTCGAACCTGGGCGCCCGGCCCTTGGCAGCCGCAGGTCGCTCGGCCGACTCCTCTTGAGAGCGGGCAGAACATGCGCGAGCCCAGCCTCTGCTGTCGGCGAGGAAGGGTCCGAGATGTGCCAACCGCGCATTCCCCCCAACGAATCACCCGAAGATCGTTGTTAGGATCAAGCCCATTGCCGCCAGGCCCATCACGATCGTGGTCACCCAGCCGACGACATTCAGAAGACGACCGTTGGTCCGTTGGCCCATCGCCGCATGATCGTTACAAACGACCATGACCAGGAAGACAAGCGGCACGGCGATGATGCCGTTGAGCACCGCACTCAGGACGAGGGCCGTGATCGCGTTGATCCCCAGGAAGTTGATCGCCATCCCGACCAGGGTCGCGGCAACGATTACCAGGTAGAACTGCCACGCGGCGGCAGGCTTGCGATCGAGCCCGGATCGCCAGCCGAAGGCTTCGGAGACGCCGTACGCCGCAGAGCCTGTCAGGATGGGCACCGCCAGCACGCCAGCGCCGATGAGCCCGATGGCGAGCAAGAAGGCCGAGGCGTCGCCGGCCAGCGGGCGCAATGCCTGGGCCGCTTCGGTCGCCGAGGCGATATCGTGCTTGCCCGCCACGAAAAGGGTGGCACCCGTCGTGAGGATGATGAAATACGCCACGATCTCCGAGAAGACCATCCCCGCAATCGTGTCCCACAGAGCGTACTTGAGCTCGAACCGCGTGGCTCCCTGGCGGTGTCGGAGCGTGCGCCGCCCGATGCTGATCTGTTCCTCAACTTCCTGGCTGGCCTGCCAGAAGAAGAGATAAGGCGAGATCGTCGTGCCGAGCAGGGCGACGAGAATGCCGATGTATGCCGGGTCGAGAGAGATAGTCGGGACCAGCGACCCGAGCAGGACCTTGACTAGGTCCGGCCGTGCAAAGAGGGCCGCGCCGATGTACGCCAGCAGGGCCAGCGACAACCACTTGAAGACTTTGTCGATAAGGCGATAGCCTCCGAAGACCTGAAGCCCGATGATTCCCAGGCTGACCGGGACAATGAAGACGATCGCGGGTATCGGCACGAGCAGGTTCATGGCCGCCGCGATCGCACCGATGTCGGCGCCGGCGTTCAGGGTGTTAGCGATGACCAGAGCGATCACAGCGGGATAGAGGGCGCGGTGATAGTGCTCGCGCAGCACGCCCGCCAAACCTTTTCCGGTCACCAGGCCGATCTTGGCGCACATGTACTGCACGGCCGTCTGCATCGGCAGCATGGCGAGGGTCGTCCAGAGCGTGGCAAAGCCGTACTGGGCGCCAGCCTGGGCGTAAGTCCCGATGCCCGAAGGATCGTCGTCGGATGCCCCGGTTATGAGGCCCGGACCAAGGGCTTTGCCGAGACGTCTGAACGCGTTCGGTTCGGCCCGCAACTCGGCCGTTTTGGGGTCGACGGGGCGTTCCGGGTCCACACTCGGCTCATCAGAGCGAGTCGTTTCGCGCTTCTCGGACCTTGACTTGGTCCCCACGTCCACTCCTTTTGTGCCCGAACCGATCGAGCCGCGCCGCAGCTACCGGATCAGCGTAGCGCCGGCGCCACCCGGTCGGCACTTCTGACGGCCTGATCCCGGCAGCTGCGCGGCCACTCAGGGAGGGTTCTCATCCTCGCGACAGGCTCAGTCAGAACCCAGACTCAGAAGAGTCCCATCGGACATTGACGACTACGTGCTCAGGCAAGGCTAACAGGAGTATCGAGATGACCGGCGAACGGACCAAAGGCTCCATCAACAAGGCCACGGGCAAAGTCGAAGAGGGGCTCGGCAAGCTGACCGGCGACCGGTCGCAGCAGGCCAAAGGTAAGGCCAAGCAGATCCAAGGCAGCGCGCAGCAGGGCGTGGGCAACGTGCAGGACGCCGTAAGAAAGAGCTGATCGGAGATCGTCGTCGTAAGGCGGCGCACGGAGCGAGAGGACTGCTCCTCCCGCGTCCCCGATCTGGATCTAGTTGAGGAGACAATGTCATGGGCATCATCGCCTGGATCGTCCTAGGGGCCATCGCAGGCTTCATCACTAACCTGCTAATGGGCGGCTCGGAAGGCGTCATCGCCACGATCCTTCTGGGCATCGTCGGTGCCGTCGTCGGGGGTTACCTGGCCGGCACGCTCCTGAAGGTCGCCGACGTGACCGGCGTCAATCCCGAGAGCATCGTGGTCGCCGTCATCGGTGGTGTCGTCGTGGTCGCGGTGTACCGGATGTTCATGGGCGGGCGCAGCGGCTCTCAAGCCTGATCTCTTGACCCGTGGGACCGGTCGGCATTCGTGCGCCGATCGGTCCAGGAGTCCGTGCACGCGGCTCGGCAACGACCCCAAAGTCGGCGCAAGGCCGGAAACGCCCGGCGCGGATCAGCGCGTTGTCGTCGTCGACAAGCCGCGTCTCACGACGATCCGGCCGCTACTTCTGTGCGCTCAAGTGGGCGGCTGCCTGGCGCTCCAGTACGGCCAGACGTGTGTAGTAGTCCGGGAACTCCTTCAGGTGTGCGAGAGCGATCTTCCCGGTGAGGTTCCAATCGTCGCCGGTGACATTCGTCTTTCGATTTCGGAGCCCGTGCTCCAGCTCGACACCCAGGCCCATCCGAAACTGTTCGAGATCGCACTTCAGCGCCTTGAAGTCGATCCCGAGTTCAGTCGCGACGGCGAGCGCCTCTTCTCGCGTGAACGATTTCTTGACGGTCATCTCAGTTGGTCCCTTTCCGGTCTCATCCGGCTCTCGCGTGGCGTTTGCAGGTTCGCCACGAATCCTTTGACATTGAGTCTGGGCCGGAAGCCAAGTCGGTTACGAGGATGAGAACCCTACCGGTCGCCCCGGAGTAGAGCCAACACGCTCACGCTCCGCTACACCATCCGCGATTCAGGTCGGCACAAGTCCGCAACAGCTACGACGGGCGTCGGCCGCGCCTCTCATACAACAGATCCGGCCGGACAAACAGAAACCCGGCCAGATGGCCGGGTTCCAGAAATCGGCGTTGGTTGCGGGGGACGGATTCGAACCGCCGACCTTCGGGTTATGAGCCCGACGAGCTGCCGCTGCTCCACCCCGCGCCGGGAACTGTAGCGGTGGACCAGGGTTGCGTCAAACGAGACGCCCGCCTCCTCGCGTCCGGCCGCGTCGATTCGGCGCGCCGACGCGACGATCAGGTCGCGGCGCGGTATGCCAGGGCTTCGTGCCAGGTAGAGAGGGCCGCGGACCACCAGCCGTCCATCGGGCCGTCGGCGCCGTACCAGGGAGCGCCCGCGCCCGGGCCGTGGATGGCATCGCCTAGGAGGATGTGCCGGGCGCCGGCGAGCGTCGCCGAGACGACGGGAACCAGACCGTCGCCCTCAATTCCGGGCACCGCCGCGCGGCCCACTACCGAGCGGTAGAGGAGGTACGCGACACGCTCGCGGCCGGTCCCCCCGGGATCCCCGCGGATCGCACGCGACGCCACCGACACGTACCCGATCCTCGGGGAGTGAAAGGCGCCCGGCGCCGCCTCGTCGGCGATCTCCGACAAGACCGTGTTCATCCGCTTGCCGATCCCCTCCGCCGTCGGCATGACGTGCGGCGTTCCGAGGGTCACGATCGCCCCGATCCGCCCCGCTGCCCCGAAGCTCCTCCCCGGCAGTGGCTCGGTGGCGGTGAGGATCCGCGCGATGAGCCCGCCGGCGGAGTGGCCGACAACCAGCACCGGGGCGCCGTCGGAGACCTCCGCGGCCAGCCGGCCCGCGTCGATGAGCGCCCGTCCAGACCGCGTCGCGATCGCGCCGGGACCGCGCGTGGCAGCGATCAGCCAGTCGGGCGTCCAAACGTTGGCAACGACCACGCCCGCGGCGCCACGCGCCCGGAGCCTATCCGCGAAGCGGCGATACATCGGCGGCGCAGTGAGGAACCCACCCAGGATCAGGACGGTAGGCTTGACCGAATCCGGATGGTCGCGCCATCTGTCGGGCCGTGGGAAGTTGTCCGACCCGGGTTGGCCGCTTCGGGTCTTCATTTCAGGCACGTGGGCCATCGTACTCCGCACATACGCGCCGCGGTCCGGCCCGGGTCCGTTTGGTTCGGATCGGCCATGTGCGCCATGATGTGTTGACCAATGACGATGGAGACGCGGCAATGACGATCGACGACGGGCGGCAGTCGGAGCAGTCGGGGACGCCCCCCGAAGAGACAACGGCCTCCGAGCAAGACCAGGGGGCGAGTCCCAGCGCGCCGCAACCCGGCTGGCCGCCCGCGCCGCAGGCCGGCTGGCCGCCTTCGCCTCAAGGTTGGCCGCCTTCGCCTCAAGGTTGGCCGCCGTCGCCTCAAGGTTGGCCACCCGCGCCCAGTGTCTCGCCGTCCGGGCAACCCGGCTGGCCGCCCGCGCCGCAGCCCGGCTGGCCGCCCGCGCCGCAGCCCGGCTGGCCGCCTTCGCAGCAGGCCTGGTCGAACGCTCCGCAGACGCCTCCGACATCGCCCGCCTGGTCTCCGGCACCGCCCCCGTCCGTCTTCGACAGCGACGGCCGGCTCGTAAGCCCGAGCGCGCTGCAGCGCCGACGTCCCAGCCGGCTGCCTCTCATCCTCACGGTGCTGGCCGCGGTCATGCTCGCCTTCGCCGGGGGCATGGTCGTCGACCACCTCGCCGTGCCCTCGCACCAGGAGGCGGCCTCGCAGCCGCTCCAGGACTTCACCGTATACGAGCAGGCTCTCCAGGACATCCGAGACCACTACGTCGGGCGCAGCTCGGTGACCGACCAGCAGCTCCTGTACGGCTCGATCAGCGGCATGGTCGACAGCCTGGGCGACACGAATCACACCCGCTTCCTGACGCCCGAGGAGTACCAGCGGATGACCAGCCAGCTGAGCGGCACGGTCGCCGGCATCGGCATCCTGGTCACCGACACGAACGGCGCGCTGATGATCGTGCGCGTGATCGCGGGCTCCCCGGCAGAGAGCGCGGGCGTCAAGGCAGGGGACCAGATTACGGCGGTCGGCGGCGTCTCCACCGCAGGCATGACCTTCGATCAACTGGCCGCTAAGATCCGGGGCGAGGTCGGGACGAAAGTCACGATCTCAGTGATACACGCCGGCACCACAACGCCGGTCGACATTTCGATGACTCGCGCCACCGTAACCACTCCGTTGGTCGATTGGAACATCATCCCCGGCACCCATATCGCCGACATCGCCCTCTTCGAATTCTCCAGCGGCGCAGGCGACCAGATCCATCAGGCGATCGCCGCCGCTCAGAAGGCGAGTGCCACGTCGATCGTGCTCGACCTCAGAGGGAACCCGGGTGGGCTCGCCTCGGAGGCCCGCACCGTCGCCAGTGAGTTTCTCTCGACCGGCGTCATCTATCTGGAAGAGGACGCGTCGGGGAATCGGACCCAAGTCTCCGTGGACAAATCCCGCCTGAGCACCGCGCTGCCGATGGTAGTGCTGGTCGATCACGGCACGGCAAGCGCCGCGGAGATCGTCGCCGGCGCCATGCAGGACTCTCTCCGCTCCAGGGTGATCGGTATGACGACTGTGGGCACCGGCACCGTGCTCGAGCCGTACAAGCTGTCGGACGGTTCGGTCCTCCTGCTCGGCGTCGCCGATTGGCTGACTCCCGCAGGTCACCGGATCTTCGGCAAGGGCATCACGCCGGACCAGTCGGTCGCACTGGCGACGGGCGGCCAGGCGATCGACCCGATCGAGCTCGGCACAATGACCGTCCCGCAGCTCCAGTCCTCGGGGGACGCGCAACTGCTCGCCGCAATGAAGGCTCTGGGCGCTTAGGACCCCGGAGGTCGGCGGGCGAAGGTCACCTTGTCTTCGGGGCCGTCCCGCTTGAGGTCGCGAGCCACGGAAGCGTGGTCTTTACGTCGAACGCGGCCACCACGGTCCGCAGCTCGTCGAGCGTCAGTCCTTCCGCGCGTCCGCCGTTCATGAGGTCCATGTATTCGTAGTTGGCGCCCGTTTCGGCGTACTCGATCCGATCGACCGCCCGCTTGACCGAGATGCTCGAGCGTGCCATGACGCCATGCTTCGCCCAGACGACGATGCGGTGCTCGCGCAGGCTCTTGACGTTCGCCTCCATGAGCGGAGCCGAGCCGGGCAGCATGAATGGCAGGAAGCCGATCCCGGCCGGCAGGTTGATGATGGTCTCGGGCTCCCATCGCAGCAGCCGCTGGTTGAGGTAGTCCTCGTCCGCATACTCGGGGACATGGCTGAGATACGTCAGGCGCGGCGGCTGGGCGTGGACGATCGCGTGGAAGTTCGAGCCGGTCCGCTCCACGACGTCGTCATGCACCGCGAGGTGGGAGTTCCACTCCGAGGTGACCCGCTCGAATAGCCGGCCCGGCGCCGTGTGCAGCGTGCCCCCGGTCCCGTCGTGCGAGATCCGCACGACTCCGAGGTTGGCGACCGGGTCGACCTGGATCTCGCGGAGGCGCCTTCCTGAGCCCGTGACGATGACGAGGTTGTCCGCCAGATGCGGCGCAGGCTGCGGCAGTTGGATCTCTTCGACGATGGGGAACCGTCGGCGGACCTCCATCGGCCAGCCGACGTAGACGGAGATGTTGCCGGCAGCGCCCTCGCTGGCATCCATGCCGGCCACGCGACCGCCGCCGGCGCCGATGGACGAGAGGATCTCCTCGAAATCTGGAAAAGGTTCCTTGAGCGACATGGCCGCCGATGACCTCCTGCTGACATGCACCTGCATTCAGTCTAGACGGAAGACCTCGTCCAGCCGGCGATGGAAGCCGGTCGCGGGATCGATGCAGGGATCGATGAGCGCCGCCATCTCGGCTTGCCAGGAGGCGTTGATGGGGGCTTCGTCCATCATCTTCCGGAAGCGCTCAAAGTCGTCGACCTCGAGCACGCCGAATAGATCGTCGTCGTGCAGATATATGGAGTAGTTCCTGGCTCCTGCTGCCCGGAGCGCCTCCAGCATCTCAGGCCATACCGCGGCGTGGCGCCGTCGGTACTCGGCCTCCGCTCCGGGGCGGAGCTTCATGGCAAACGCGACACGTTCCATTTTGGGCTCCAAAACGTCGACCCCGGCGCCGGGGTGATCCCGGGCCGGGGTCGATGCAATTGCGGCTAGAAGATGCGGCTAGAAGCCGAAGGACGCAACGAACTGATCGATGTTCTTCGCGTCAAAGACGAACGGAGGACCAAGAACGACGACGCCGTCGGCGCCGATCGTGTAGTCAACGCTGCCGGAGGCGAACTTCACGGTGAACTTCTCGCCCGCGGTGCCCTTGATGGTTCCGTTGATGAGGTCCACGGCCACCGCGTAGGCGAGGTAGCCGAGGTCGGTAACGTTCCAGAGGGCGAAGACAGGAGCCTGTCCGCCCTTGACGAAGTCAACCATGCCCTTGGGGGTGCCGAGGCCGGTGACGAACACCTTGCCGGTCTTGCCTTGGGCCTTGACAACCTGCGCCGCGGCGACGATGCCGACGGTCGTCGGGGAGACGATGACCTTGAGGTTCGGGTGAGCCGAAAGCAGAGCCTGGGCCTGCGTCGTGCTCTTGGTCGGGTCGTCATCGCCGTAAACAGTGGCGACGAGCTTGAGGTTCGCGTACTTCGCGTCACCGGACAGGGTCGTCTTCATCGCATCGATCCAGGCGTTCTGGTTCGTGGCGGTCTGGGCGGCCGAGAGGACGGCGATCTCGCCGGTGCAGCTCGGGGCTTCGGTGCACGCCATGTCGACGAGGCCCTTGCCGATACCGGCGGTGTCGGCCTGGTTCACGAAGACGTTGTAGGCGCCCTTGGCGGGGCTGGAGTCATAGCCGACGACCTTGATGCCGGCAGCCATGGCCGCCTGCAGGGCCGGGGCGATGGCGGTCGCGTCATCGGCGGAGACGATGATCGCGGACGCCTTCTGTGTGGTCGCGGTCTGGATGAACGGGATCTGCTGCGTCGCGTCTGCGGCGCTTGGGCCGACCTGGGTCAGGGTGCCGCCGAGGGCGGTAGCCGCGCTCTGCGCGCCCTTGAAGGCGACGTCGAAGTACGGGTTGTTGACCTGCTTCGGGATCATGACGACGCTGCCGATGGCGACCGGGGTCGCGGGAGCCGGGGTCACGACGGGTGCCGCAGTCACGGGGGCGGCGGTCACGGGTACAGCAGTCGGGGCCGGGGTGGCCGTCGAGCTGCAGCCCGCCAGGATCAATGTGAGTGCCAGTCCGGCGGCAATTCTGGGTGCGCGATGGAACATTGAACCATTCCTCCTTAGAACCTTATTGAACATCGAGCCTGTCATTGTTCTAACTCGAATTCCTCCTCCGATAGTTCTGGAACTTCGAACGAAGCCTCCTTTTTCACGCTACCGAACGACCTCGCCAGGCACTGGGTCGCGAACCGGCCGGTGTCGGCCTGAGCGAACGCGATCTACCAACACCCGGAATTGGCGAGCAATTTGCGGAGTGATGACCGAGAAGATCAGAAGCAGCCCGATGGCTACGTTCTGGTACTCGCTCGAGACTCCGGCCAGGCGCAACGCGCTCTGGAGCGCGGCCAAAGTGAAGACGGCGAGGATGACACCCGGGATGGTGCCCTTGCCGCCGTTGATGTCTACGCCGCCGAGCACGACGATCAAGACGACCGTCAGTGTCAGCCCGGTGCCGTTGTCGGCCCGGACGCTGTTGTAACGCGACGCGAGCACGATCCCGGCAAACGCGGCCACGAGACCCGAGACGGCGAACAGCGCCGTTCGGAGGGACGCGACGCGAACTCCGGAATAGCGGGCCGCATCCTTGTTCTTGCCCACGGCGAACACCTGGCGTCCGATCCAGGTCAGGTGCAGGACCGCGCAGAACACCACGGCGAGAATCAAGAACGCGAGAAGCGTCCAGGGTACGGCCGTGCCCGGCACGTAGCCGAAGCCGAAGGTGGTGAGCTCGGACGGGAAGTTGCTGACATAACTCGTGCCGAGGACGACATTGGCCAGCCCGCGGTACAGGGCCAAGGTGCCGAGAGTCACGACGAGTGCCGGCAGGCCAAAGCGGGTCACCAGCAGGCCGTTGAAGAGTCCTCCCAGGATGCCGACCCCGAGCACGATCGGGATGACTATCACGAGCGGAAGGCCCGCCACCCATAGGACGCCGAGAACTGCGCCTGAGAGCCCGACCATCGACTCGACCGACAGATCGATATCGCCGGTGATGATGATCGGGGTCATGGCCAGGGCCATGATCGCGACCTCCATCGTGCCGCTGATCGAGGCGCCGAAGTTGGGCGAGTTCCAGAAGTCGAGTTGGATGAAGTACGGAGAGATCTGCATGCCCTCCCAGACCACCACTGCCAGGATGGCGAGGAGAAGCATTTCCCATCGTGCTGCCACGGACAGAAGCCCGCGTACCCGGCTCATGGCGTTGTCGGAGTGGCCACCGGCCACAGACGACGTCTCGGCGGACGCCGGCGTCGAGTCTTGCGATCGGTTCACCGCGCGTTGTTCGTTCGTCATCGGATTCGGCTTCGCTCTTTTGCCAGCTGCGTCCGCCTCTGAATGAGCGCATCGGTGGACACCGCGAACAGGATTACGGCCCCGTAGATCAGCTGGAGCCACTCTTGTGGGAGCAGCAGCACGTTGAGCGCGTTGGCGATCAAGCCGAGGAAGAGGGCGCCGATGGCCGCGCCCATAACGGTCCCCGACCCGCCTGCGATCGACACCCCGCCGACGACGACGGCGGCGATGATCGCCAGCGACTGGCCACTTGCAGACGACGCGTAGAGCTGCCCGAATTGGATCCCCCACAACACACCGGCGACGCCTGCGAGCATCCCTCCCAGCGCAAAGGCCAGGAAC
>Ga0209745_1002578_pt1 | contig 10281 bp, 6 predicted proteins | sample BarGraNGADG00312_FD_184495 | JGI IMG/M metagenome (GOLD analysis project Ga0209745, IMG submission 184495) | Arctic peat soil microbial communities from Barrow, Alaska - Barrow Graham LP Ref core NGADG0004-312 (SPAdes) (version 2) | ecosystem: Environmental > Terrestrial > Soil > Wetlands > Peat ... | reverse complement strand
GGATACGCACAGCTCGGTTGCTACGGCGGGCTCGGCGGGCGCATCACTACGCCCAACATCGACAGGCTCGCCGAAGAGGGCCTTCGCTATATAAACTTCCACACCACCGCCCTGTGCTCGCCGACGAGGGCGGCACTGCTGACGGGTCGCAACCACCACACCGTAGGGGTGGCGAGCGTCATGGAAACTGCCACAGGCTACCCTGGTTACAACGCGCGCATACCGAAAGAGGCCGCGATGCTTCCCGCCATCCTGGTCGAGCGCGGTTTCAACACCATGGCCCTGGGCAAGTGGCACCTGACTCCCGACGAACACGAGAGCGCCTCGGGGCCGTACGACCGATGGCCCCTAGGGCAGGGTTTCGAGAGGTTCTACGGTTTCCTGCCAGGTGAGACCAGCCAGTGGGAGCCGGACCTCTGGGAGGACAACCACAAGACCGACCCCCCCGGCCGCCCGGAAGACGGCTACCACCTCAACGCCGACCTGGCCGACCACGCCATCGAATGGGTCAACGCGCAGAAAGCCGCGACCCCCAACAAGCCGTTCTTCATGTATTACTGCACGGGCGCCATGCACTCGCCGCACCACGCGCCGGTGGAGTGGATAGACAGGTACAGCGGCGTTTTCGATGAGGGTTGGGACGTCATCCGCGAGCAGACGCTCGAAAAGCAGAAGGAGCTCGGAGTGGTGCCGCCCGGCACGGAGCTTCCACCGCGCAACCCGGGCGTGCGCGCTTGGGACTCGCTAACGGGCGACGAAAAACGACTGTTCGCCCGCCAGATGGAGGTCTATGCCGCGTACCTGTCACATACCGATCACCACGTCGGGCGGCTCATCGACTTTCTGGAGACCGAAGGCGTGCTCGACGATACGCTCGTGATACTCCTGAGCGACAACGGCGCCAGCGGGGAGGGCGGCCCCAACGGCCTCGCATCGGAGATGAGCTTCTTCAACATCGCCCCCGAGAGCGTCGAGGAGATGCTCGCGAGAATCGACGATTGGGGAAGCCCATCGACCCACCCGCACTACGCGACGGGCTGGGCGATGGCCGGGAACACTCCGAATCGCTGGTACAAGCAACTGGTGCACGAGGGCGGCACCCGCGACCCGCTCATCATCAGGTGGCCCGCAAGGATAAAAGACACCGGGTCGACGCGCTCGCAGTTCCACCACGTCGTCGATGTCACTCCCATGATCCTGGAGATCCTCGGTATCGAGATGCCGGAGTCCGTGGGCGGGTACGCGCAGCGCCCCCTGGAGGGTATGAGTATGGCCTACAGTCTTACCGACGCCGCCGCGCCGACCCCGAAGACCGTCCAGTACTTCGAGATGCTCAGCCACAGGGCAATCTGGGCCGCCGGGTGGAAGGCCGTGACGACCCACTGGTCCACCGCGTTCAGCTTCCAGTACGGGATAACAGACCACGAGCTGCACGACGGTGATTTCGACGCGGACGTATGGGAGTTGTACAAGATAGACGACGATTTCTCGGAGGTCAACGACCTCGCCCGGGAGAACCCCGAAAAGGTCAGGGAGCTGCAGGATCTCTGGTGGGCCGAGGCCGGTAAGTACCAGGTGCTCCCGCTTGACGACAACCTCATCGCCAAGCTGGGAGCACAGAGGCCGAGTGTGGTGGAGGACCGGGAGTTATATACGTATCGCTGGCCGGTCAGGCTGCCCCGCACCGCGACCCCATCGGTCAAGAACCTGTCCCACGTGATCACGGCGGACCTCGAGATACCGGAGGGTGGCGCTGAAGGCGTGATCATCTCCGACGGCGGTTCCGATGGAGGTTATTCACTGTGCATCAAGGGCGGTATTCTCCACTACGTCTCCAACTACCTGAGCCGCTCCCACTACGTCGCTTCATCGAAGGTTCCCGTGCCCGAGGGGGACGTGAAAGTCCGCATGGAGTTTGCGAGGACCACGGATTTCGCCGGTACGGTGACCCTGTTCCTGAACGGCGAGCAGGTCGGAGACGTGGAGGTCCCACGAACGAACCCGCTCGCTTACGCCGTCGCCGAGGGGCTCGAGATCGGCTCGGACAGCACGTCACCGGTATGGCCCGAATACAGACCGCCGTTCAGTTTTACCGGAAAGATCAAGAAGGTGGAACTGCGGCTGGGAGGCGAGCCCTTCGTAGACCCGGAGGGCCAGGCCCGCATCGCACAGTACAGACAGTAGTCGACGGCATCAGCTACATGTCAGGAGGGTGCTCTACCAGAGCAGGACGCGCGCAAAGCCCTCGTACATGCCGTCGGCGACCAGCTTGCCCGTCAGTGCCGAGAAGACGATCCCTCCCGGCCAGATCGAGTAGTGGCCGGCCAGGGAGAGGTTCCTGACCGGTGTCGTGAACTGGGCGAACCGGCCGAACAGCGGTGTCTGGTACATATCGTACGACCAACCCATGATGGAGCCCTGCGGGTTCAGGGTGTATCGCGCCAGGGTGCGGGGGGTGGCGAGCTCCTTATCCTCCACGCTTGCTATTGTTCCCGGGAATGTTCCAGCTGGCTCTGCGATAGCCGGTCAAGGGGCTCCACGGCACGACGGACCGCGACGGCTAAGGCGTGACGATGTTGAACCAGAAGTCGGGCCGCTCGATCAGGCAGAGGAGCTCGCCCAGCCTGGCCGCGGCACCTTCCATGGAAATCTCTCCGCATTCGATCTTTCCCATGATGTCGGCCTTCCCGGTCAGCACGTCGGTGAGGAGGTCACGCGCCAGCCTGATGGTGAGGTCCGCGTCGTCCGACAACGCGCGCCGCGAGTTGCCCAGGACGCAGTCTTCAAGTGTCAAAACGTAGGTCTCCCCGGTGTCGACGAAGTCCCAGTTGATGGTGATGCGCTTTCCAGACGCGGCGTCGGCGTCCAGCATGACACCCAGGAAGTCGAAGAGCATGTCCGGGCTGAGGCTCTTGACGATGTCGATGCTGCCGGCCGGGTCGGCCCCTTCTATTTTCATGACGCTGTCGCGCAACTCCATGGCGCCGGTGAGGTAGAAGTTCCGCCACGTGGCGTTCTCGGACTGGTAGCCCATCTGCTCGAGGGCGTCCGCCTGCAGCGCGCGGGCCTCGAGGTTGTCCGGCTCAGCGAACACCAGGTGGTTGACCACCTGGGCGACCCAGCGGTACTCGCCCGAATCGTAAGCCTCCCTCGCCCTGGCGAGCATTGATTCGGCGCCGCCCATGAACTCGACGTACTTCTTTCCGGCTTCGACAGGAGGCAGCGGGTGGAGGCCGGCGGGATTTCCGTCGAACCAGCCCATGTACTTCTGGTAGATGGCCTTGACGTTGTGGGAGATGCTGCCGTAGTAGCCGCGGTTGTACCACTGCCTCGCCAGGTGGTCCGGCAGGGTCAGCGTCTCGGCTATCTCGATGCCGGTGTAGCCTTTGTTCATCAGCCGGACGGTCTGGTCGTGGAGGTACATGTACATGTTCATCTGCATCTTCATGTAGCCCACCAGTTCGTCCCGCCCCCAGACCGGCCAGTGATGGCTCGTGAAGACCATGTCCGCCTGACCGGCGAAGAGCTCGATCGCCTCTCCCAGGTAGTGCGCCCAGGCCCTGGCGTCGCGCACCTGCGCGCCGCGCAGCGTGAGGATGTTGTGGAGGTTGTGAGAGCAGTTCTCCGCCATGCACAGCGCATCGAACTGCGGAAAGAAGAAGTTCATCTCCGCGGGCGCCTCGGTGCCGGGTGTCACCTGGAACACGAGCCTGACCCCGTCGACTTCCATCTCGGTCCCGGTCTCGCTCACGTAGTCGGTGGGCTCGATGAGTGTGATGGTGCCCGACGACGTCGCCTTTCCCAGTGCCGCGTCCACCTGTCCCTTCGGCCCCCTGGGAAGCAGGCTGCCGTACATGTAGCTGGCCCTCCGGCCCATCGCGTTGCCGGCTACGATGTTCTCGGTGATAGCCGCCTCCATGAAACCCTCGGGCGCTATGATCCTGGCGTTGCCCGCACGCACCTCGGGCTCCGATACGACCCCCCTGACACCACCGAAGTGGTCCACGTGGCTGTGAGTATAGATCACCGCGACCACGGGCTTATCTTCCACGTGGCTGAGCACCAGCTCCAGAGAAGCCTTCGCGGTCTCGGCTGATATAAGCGGGTCTATGACAATCCAGCCGCTATCCCCGTCGATGAACGAGACGACAGACAGATCGTGCCCGCGGACCTGGTAGATGCGGTCGGTGACCTTGAACAGGCCATGCCGCATATTGAGCCGCGCCTGGCGCCAGAGGCTCGGGTTGACCGTTGCCGGGGCCGTCTCCTGGCCCAGGAACGAGTACTGCTCGAGGTCCCATACCGTCCTGCCGTCCTCATCCCTTATGACAGGGTCTTCCAGGCTGGCGATGAAGCCGCGGGTCGCGAAATCAAGGTCCCTTTCGTCGCTCCAGTCGAACTCGTCGCTGCGCCGCACGGCCTCGTTGGCGAGTTCAGTGAAACGAGATGCATCTTTCGGTGGCATGTCGTATCCCCCTTTCCCCGCGCCCTGGAGGCGGGTCCTCCCGGTGTGTCTGTGCGATGGGCGCGCTCTCTGAAATACTGTAGGTATTCTATCTCGATGCGCGAAAGAGAGGTCCGCCATGAAGCTTACCGGCAAGACCGTCCTGGTGACCGGAGGCGTGCGCTTCACGATAGTGAACCCGGGCTACGTCAACACCGGGATGTTCGGGGGCTCGAAGGTCCCGTTCATAACGCGGTGGCAGGACCCTGCGAAGATCGCGGACGCGATCGTCGAAGCGGTGAAGAAGAACAGGGCCGAGATATGCGTCCCGCGGCTCTCGGTGCGCGCCGCGACGCTCATGCGCGGCCTTTGCCTGCCGCGGTTCACCGACGTCATCAACTCGGCGCTCGGGGGCCACAGGTCCTTCAAGACGTGGCAGAGGGACGGGGCAAGGCCTTTCCAGGGTGTCGTTGCTTTTTGATCACGGTCGCCGGGCTTTTGCCTTCCGGGCGTACTCGCCCTCGAGGACCGGGCGGCTCACCTCCGCGAATGATTGCCCGTAGTCGGTCATCTGGCGCGCGAAGGCGCTGCTGGTCAGGCAGGGCCCGGCGGTTGGACCCACCGGCTTTGCACCGGTCCGCAGCACGATGTCGCGGAAATCCGCGTAATGGTCGCGGACCGGGCACGCGCGGACCAGCCTCGAGCCCGCCCCGGCGAAGGTTTCCTGCCCCTGCCCCGACGCGTGCCGCCTCTGCCAGTCCCTGATCTCGGCGAGGAAAGGCGAGGCCCAGGCGTCGTTGAGCGTTTTGCCGCGGGCGTGCAGGTCGTGGATGTTGCAGGTCGAGTAAGGCGCGAACACGCACGGCAGCACGTTGCCGTCCCAGTCCACGTAGACGTAGCCACGGTCACGGCCGGCCGCTACGCATCCACCTATCAGGGTACCGTGGTTCCAGAAGTCGAAAAGTATTATGCTCCGTTTTTCTATGATGTCCCAGGTGCGCTCCCACATCCAGAGCCTCTGCTCGGGAGTCACCATCAGCGACGGGTCGGGGTCACGACCCTCGGGCATGTACTGGAAGAGGAAGCCGTACATCGCCGCGTGCTGGACGAAGAAGAACTCGAGGAAATCATCCGAGAGAAGCTCCGCGCAGTTGTGGCGGGTCACCGTCATCGATATCCCGATCAGCGCCCCGGCGTCCTCGAGCTCGCACATCGCACGCGTGACCTGCTCGAACGCGCCTTTGCCACGCCTCGAGTCCGTCGACTCCTCGAGGCCCTCGACGGCCAGGGCCGCCGTGGGCGTGCCGAGGGACGCGAACCTGCGGGCGACTCCGCGGTCGATCAGCGTCCCGTTGGTGAAGATAAGGAAAAGGAGGTCGGGGTGCCTCTCCACTATGTCCAGGACCCCTTTGGACTCTGACCTGTAGAGAAGGGGTTCGCCTCCCGTGAAGACGACGACCTTGATGCCCCAGAGGCGTTTGGCCTCGTCCACCAGGCGGTCGAGCTCGGAGAAGGGCATCGAAGGGCCGGAGCCCGCGGAGCCCGCGTAGCAGCCGTTGCAGTTCAGGTTGCACGCCGCGCCAGGGGCTACCACCAGGACCCATGGCGGCTCGACGCCGTTCTCCTCCTTGAACCGTACCCTCTCGGGGTCCTGCGAGGAGCCGCCCAGTGCCCTGGCCCAGACGGACGCAGCGGTCTCCATGAACTCTCGCGACACCGCCCGTCTCGCGATGGTCCGGTCCACAGTATCGACAACCGCCAGAGCGAAGGCCTCGAGCTCCCTGTCTATGCGCGCCGAGTCGCCGTGGCGCCGGCTGACACGGACGACGGGAGGGGCCAGCGCCCGGGCGGCCCGGAATACCGGCTGCCTGAGTGTGTCGTTATACAGCGACCTGATGGCGAACCTCACAGTCCGGTCGCCGAGATCGGTATCCAGCAGGGTAGTAAAACGGGACATAAGCGCCATGGAACCCCCTCTCGAACCTCCAGGCCCGCAACGCCCCTGCTCGTATGGGGAGCGGGCCAGCATTGATACAGCGTAGTTCCACCAATCCGCCATCAATCCTGTTTCGACTTACCCTCCAGCCAGCCGATCCGCATCCGCCCGGCTGCCCTGAAATCGGGAACGTGGGGCTTTATGTCCAGCAGCGGTGTGCCGTCGAGGACGTCGATGCCCTCGACCTCGAGCGAGTTGCCGGTCACCGATACGAGCCTGACGACCGAAAGTCCTATCGGGTTCGGCCTGGCTGGGTGCCTGGTCGCAAAGATGCCGTGAGCCTCGGTATCGAGGAACGGTTTCCGCAGCAGCGCCGGAGCCCCCATCTCGCCGGCGCGGTGGAAGAAATATATGAGCTCGATATGGCTGAAGCCTTCGAGGTCCTTGAGCCCTTCGCCGTACTCCGGGAACAGCTCGACGGTGCCCTTCACTCCCGGCGCGAAAGACGGCTGTATCGGCGTCTCCCCGGGAGATGCGAACGGCGAGTGGATGACCCCGATGGGCTTGATAGTGAAGGAGACATCGTGGCCGCTGCTCATCTACCATCCTGTTCTTCGATCGACGCCGCACATGGAACGGACCGGACATCACGGGCGGCATGTTGATTTACAGGCCGCCCCTGTTCTAGAATACGTGCATAAAACAGAATAACAAGCCGCAAAGGTGGCATTCGGCCTTGATAGGGAAGCCGGTGAGAATCCGGCACGGACGCGCCACTGTGATGGGGAGCGACCCGCATCGACCACTGGTGAGAGCCGGGAAGGGCGGGAAGCGATGAACCGAGTCAGGAGACCTGCCTGAGCGAAACCGAGAACATCCTCGCGAGCGGGAGAGTCCGGGTCTTTTGAGTCGAATCGAGCGCCCCTCGACGGGAGGGCGCTTTTTTATTTGTGCGGCCTCCTGGACCGACCGGATCTTGTGGGTGATGTAGCGGCGATCGCCCGGGCGCGGACACTGCCACTGAGATGGCAGAAGGGGAGGAGCAAATGAGCAAGGTATCTGTCAGAGTCCTGATCGCGGCCTTGATGGTCGCGGTACTGATGGCGCTCGCGGGCCCGGCTTTCGCGCAGGAGGCGGACGAGTGGAGCCAGTTCCAGAAGGACAAGGCCAACAGCGGCTGCATGGACTGCAAGGTGCCGGAGAGCGGCAAGGCAAGCGAAGTGACGAAGGCTGTCGACGCCCGTGACGGCAGCCAGCCCGTCGTGTCGGGGAGCAACCTCTTCGTCTACACCGGCGTCGACGACACCAGCGGGTCGGTCATCTGCTACGACATGACCGACTGGGAGAAGGTCTGGGAAACGGACATCGAGCCCCCGATGCTGGGAAGCTGGTCTTCCCCGGCCGTGTCCGGAGGGGTCGTCTTCATCGGGTCGGGTTCCAAGGTCTACGCAATCGACGCGCTGAACGGGTCGAAGAAATGGGTGCGCGACCTGGGCGACTCATCGGCTGTGGTCAACGGCTCGCCCACTGTGGACGGGGACAGGGTCTTAATAGGCGACTGGAGTCCAGCCAACGAGGGCCGATACCTCTGCCTCGACGCGGGCAACGGCAAGCTGTTATGGGAGCACAAGCTGGAGTCCGGTTGCCACGCGCAGTCGACCCCCGCCGTCGACGGAGACAGGGTCTACGTCGGCCAGATGAGCGCAACCTTCGGGACTGGCAGGGGCAAGGTCTGGTGCCTGAACAGGCAGGACGGCAAGACGGTCAACTCCTGGGGTAACAACGGTTACTTCAGGACAGTCGACGATCAGGACGTGACCGGTTCGGTCGCCATCGACGGCGACTTCCTGTACTTCTCCGACTTCTCCTTCGGCGCCGCCGACGAGCCGAACTCCCACATCTACTGCCTGGATAAAGCCGGAGGCGACCTGGTCTGGAAGGCCCCGGTGTTCCCTTCGAGCGGGACCCCCGCGGTAGGGGACGGAAAGGTGGTCACTGCCAGCAACCAGTGGGGCGTGTGGCCGGCGCCTTCAACCAACTGGATCACCGCCTTCAGAGCCGGCAAAGGGGGAGGCGGCGCCGCGAAAGAGCTGTGGAACAGGAAGGACATCGGCGGGTTCAACATGTCCGCGTGCCTGGCGGGTGACAGGGTCCTGTGCGGAAACTGGGATGCCAACACCTGGAAATCGCAGGGCGTCTACTGCCTGGACGCAGGCACCGGCTCGACCGTCTGGGGCAACAAGCAGGCGGGAGGCAGCTCGCCCGTACCCACCAGGTACGGCGTGGTCAGCATAGGGGGCGGCAAGGTGGCGGTCTGCGGCGCGAACGTCGCGAACATCACTCAGAAAGGCGAGTTCTACTTCGCGGAGGGCACAACCCGCGCCGGCTACCAGGAGTGGCTCTGCTTCGAGAACGCTTCGTCGAAATCGATTAGCGCTAACATCGACTACATGCTGTCGGACGGCACCACCAGGCGCCAGCCGGTGTTACTACCCGGTTCGTCGAGGACCACGGTGGACGTCAACTCGTTTTTGGGCCAGGGATGCGACGCCGCCGTACACGTCACGGGGACCGGCCCGTTCGTCGCCGAGCGCTCGATGTACGTCGACGTCAACGGGATCAGCGGCGGCGAGCAGGTCATGGGGGCGACGGGGCCGGGCAGGGACTTCCTCTTCGCGGAGGGCACGACGCGTGACGGGTACCAGACCTGGCTGGCTCTCCAGAACCCCGGGACGAAAGAGGTGGACGCCGTCGTCACCTACTTCTATTCGGGAAGTGAGCCGAAGGCGGAGCTGGTGCGCATACCTCCTACCTCCAGGAAGACCGTCGACGTCAACGCGGATGCAGGCCCTGGAAGGGACGTGTCGGTGGCGGTCAACGCGAACGGCGAAGTCGTCGCCGAGCGCGTCATGTACTTCAAGGGGATAGCGCCGATACTCGGCGCAAGCCCCAATGGCGTCCACAACTCTGTCGGGGCGCGCAAGGCCGGCAAAGAATGGTACTTCGCCGAGGGGACCACGCGGCCGAACTTCCGTGAGTGGCTGTGCCTGATGAACCCGGGCGGCCAGGCGACCGTCGCAAACGTCAGCTACTTCACGGGGGATGGCGAAGTTGTCACCCGGCAGAAAGACCTCCCCGCCAACTCGAGGACCACGGTCGACGTCGGCGCCGACCTGGGCAAGCCGACGGACGTCAGCGTATCGGTCACCTCCGAGAAGCCCCTTGTCGCCGAGCGCCCGATGTACTTCGAGTACGCGCCTTCTACCGGCGGCGGGACTCAACCCTGGGGAGGCGGCCACAACTCTATCGGGACTTCGTACGGCGCGTACAAGTGGGAGTTCGCCGAGGGCACGACGAGGCCGGGCTACGAGACATACCTCTGCATCGCGAACACCAACGACCGGGACGTCGTGGTGGCGGTCGACTACATCATCAACAAGGATGGAGCCTCCAGGAAGAAAGAGAAGAAGGTCACGGTCAAGAAGAACTCCCGCTACACCATACAGGTGAAGGACGAGGTCGAGCCGGGGTGCGACGTCTCGTTCGAGTTGACCTCGGGGGTGCCCGTGATAGTAGAGCGGCCGATGTACTTCGGGACGGGGCCGTACGCGGGAGGCGGGACGACTCTCGGTTACTGCGAGGAGTTTTGAGCCGGCGCGGGTGCCGGCGGACGCGAGGTCCCGGATGAACGCAAGGGCCAGGAAGGCGACCATCGCGGTCGGGGTGACGCTCATCGTGGGCGTGGTCCTGGCCGTCGCGCTGAAAGGCTGCGCCCTGATGCCCTGGAACGGGAGCGCGGTGGGCGGCCGCGGCGGCTCTGTCAGCCTGAGTGTGACGCGCGATTTCGGGCGGCGAGCCGTGGCCAACAAGGCGGTGAGCGTGGGCCGGGGCGATTCGGTGA
>Ga0209745_1002577_pt1 | contig 10282 bp, 6 predicted proteins | sample BarGraNGADG00312_FD_184495 | JGI IMG/M metagenome (GOLD analysis project Ga0209745, IMG submission 184495) | Arctic peat soil microbial communities from Barrow, Alaska - Barrow Graham LP Ref core NGADG0004-312 (SPAdes) (version 2) | ecosystem: Environmental > Terrestrial > Soil > Wetlands > Peat ... | reverse complement strand
AACCGTCTTTATGTTAACGCCAGTTACGCCGCTCTCCACTTGACTTCGAGCGCAGACGAAGGCCCAGCATGACCAACTTGGACGCCACCCAGACAGTCGAGATAGCCAAACCGTCCGCGCTCGCGACGTTTACCGCCTTCATGCGGGCGCGCGTTCGCGAGCGCTGGGAGATCGCGCGCGAGCTGCCGAAGAGCGGCACGGGCCTCACCATCGCCGCCGTCGTCCTGAATATCGCGCTCGGCATCTTGCCGGTGCTCTTCATTCTCGGCACCAGCTTCATGCTCGGCCGGGTGCCGGCGGCGACTCAGGGTGGAGTCGGCTCGAGCGCCTGGGACTCGCTGGTCTACGCCTTCCTGTTGGCGGCCGGCGCCTTCGTGTTGATGCAGATGCTGACGCCGCTTCAGGCCTCGCTCGGCGAGTTGATCACGAGACGAGTCGACGGTAAGGCGTCCGATCGCCTGATCGGCGACGCGCTGCGTACGCCGGGCATCGGGCCGCTGGAGGACCAAGAATTGCTGGACGACCTGAGCGACTCGGCCGATCAGCTCGAGTTCGGCTTCCGCACCCCGGGCCGCGCCTGCGCCGGGCTGGTGGCGCTGATCGCCCGCTACCTTCAGCTCGTTGGGCTGATAGTGATTGTCGGCATCGTCTTCTCCTGGCTGGCCGCGGGGGCGCTCTTCGTAGCCACGATGCTCTTCCGCTACGGCCAGCGCGGCGGCCTGCGCAAGTACTCCGCCGTATTTCGCGCCAACGTCAACCAACGCCGGCGAAACTACTACTTCCGCCGCATCGGTCTCGATCCGCCCGCCGCCAAGGAACTACGCGTGTTCGGACTGGCGCCCTGGGTGCGCGAGCGCTACCGCGAGACCTACCTCGAGTTCATGGGCCCGGTCTGGAAGGAGCGGCGGCGTATCTACCTCGTGCCCTTCTTGCTGATCACGGCTTTCGCGCTGATCGTTTCGGCGGGCGCGCTGGCCGCGCTCGGCCACAGCGCAGCCGGCGGCGGAATCGGGTTGCGGAATCTGGCGCTTACCTTCCAGGCGGCGATCGCCATCATCAACCTCGGCAGCCATTACCCGGAGTCCGACACCCAGACCGAGTTCGGGATGATGTCCTACGCCGGGATGATCGGCTTCGAGCGTGGCGTGGAGAAGTACGAAGGCAGCACCGTACAGCTCGAGCCGGTGTGTAGCCCAAAGGGGCTGCCGCAGGGCGAGCTGAACTTCGAAGCGGTCTCTTTCGCCTACCCAAGCAGCGAGCGCACTGTCCTGAACGAGCTCGAGCTTGTGGTTCCGGCCGGGAAGTCGACCGCGATCGTCGGCCTGAACGGTGCCGGTAAGACCACCCTGGTCAAGCTCCTCGGCCGTCTCTACGAGCCGGATAGCGGCCGCATCACAACCGACGGTATCGACATCCGCCACTTCCCGATCGAAGACTGGCACCGCCAGATCGGGATCATCTTCCAGGACTTCAATTGCTACGAGCTGTCGGCGGCCGACAACATCGGCTTCGGCTCGATCCCGCACCTGAATGATCGCGAAGCGATTCGCGAAGCCGCGCGCAAGGCCGGCATTCTCGAAGCGATCGAGCGGCTTCCGAAGGGCTTCGACACGCCACTGTCGCGCCAGTACGAGGGTGGCGCCGATCTCTCCGGAGGTCAGTGGCAGCGGATCGCGATCGCCCGCGCGCTGTTCGCGCTCGAGGGCGGCGCCTCGATCCTCGTGCTCGACGAGCCGACGGCCGCGCTCGACGTGCGCGCCGAGGCCGCGTTCTTCGATAACTTCGTCGAGTTGACGCGCGGCGTCACCACGGTTCTGATCTCGCACCGCTTCTCCAGCGTCCGCCACGCCGACGGGATCGTCGTGCTGCAGGGTGGCCGCGTCGTCGAGAAGGGAACGCACGAAGAACTACTGGTCGCGAAGGGGCGCTACGCGAAGCTCTTCCAGCTGCAGGCCGAGCGCTTCGCCCGCGGCGATGAGGAAGGCGAAGAGGAGGACGACGAGCTGTGAGAGAGACCTTCCAGGGAGCTCGCACGTTACTCGGCCTGGCCTGGCGCTACAGCAAGCCGAAGACCGCGCTCGCGGTCGGCCTGATGACGGCCAGCTACGCGTCCGCACCGCTCGTTGCTCTTTCGCTGAGAGACCTGACCAACTCCGCCATCGCCGGCGACGCGACCCGGGCGGCGCTCGCCGGAGCGGTCACCGCGGTGCTGGTCATCTTCGGGCTGACGCTCGGGCATTTCGCCCACATCGCTTACTTCGAGCTGTCCGACACGAACATCCTCGAGCTCGACTCCGACCTGATTCTCTTCGCCAACGGCTCTGCCGGTATCGAGCATCAGGAGCGGGCCGACTACACCGACCGTCTGACGATCATCCGCGAGGAGATGTTCCAGCTCCGGGCGTCTCTGGAGGCGCTTCTCACCGCGTTCGGCCTTACGGTGGCGATGATCGAGAGCGGCGTCCTGCTCGCACTGGTGAATCCGATTCTCCTGGCTCTGCCATTGCTTTCGTTGCCACCGCTTCTGACCGGGCGCTGGGCTCAGAACCGCCTCGACCGAGCGCGAGACGAGAGCGCGGGAGAGGTCCGCCTCAGCCGCCATCTCTTCCGCCAGGCGACGAGCGCGGGGCCGGCCAAGGAACTGCGCCTGTTCGGGCTCCAGGATGAGCTCCGCCGCCGCCACGGAGAGCTCTGGAACAACGCCACCAAGCGGCTCTGGCGCATCCATCGCTCGAACACGGTCATCCGCGCGCTCGGCCAACTCGTTTTCTCGATCGGCTACGTGGCCTCGGTGCTGATCGTCGTTCAGGGCGTGATCAAGAATCACGGCCAGCCGGGCGACGTAGTGCTGGCGATCACGCTGGCGGCTCAGGTGAACACCCAGGTGTCGATCGGGCTCGGACTCGTCTACAACCTACAAGGAATGGCGAAGATCATCGGTCGCTACCACTGGCTCAAGGATCTGGTGGCGGGCGATCAGCGCGTCAAGCCCGACCGACCTACGCCGTCTCGGATTACGGATGGCATCGTGTTCGACAACGTCACCTTCCGCTACCCGGGCACCGACAGAGTCGTACTCGGCGGCGTGAACCTAGAGCTCCCGGCCGGGTCGACTGTCGCCATCGTGGGCGAGAACGGCGCCGGCAAGACGACGCTGGTCAAGCTGCTCTGCCGCTTCTACGAGCCGCAAGAGGGCCAGATGCTGCTCGACGGCGCGGACATCCGCCGTTTCGACATCAACGAATGGCGAGAGCGAATCGCCAGCGGTTTCCAGGACTTCGCGCGGTTCGAGCTTCTGGCCCAGCAGACCGTCGGAGTCGGCGATCTGCCCAACCTCGACTCCGAGCCCGCGGTCGAGGCGGCGCTGGAGCGAGCCCACGCCGAAGACATGATCGACCGCCTCGAGCAAGGCCTCTCGACCCAGCTCGGCAAGAGCTACGCCGATGGAACCGAGCTCTCCGGCGGCCAGTGGCAAAAGCTGGCGCTCGGGCGCGCGATGATGCGCGAGCAGCCGCTCCTGCTCGTTCTCGACGAGCCCACGAGCGCTCTGGATGCTCAGGCCGAGCACGAACTGTTCGAGCGCTACGCCGCCAACGCGAAGCGCGTGGGAGCCGCCACCGGCGCAATCACGCTGTTCGTCTCGCACCGCTTCTCGACCGTGCGCATGGCCAACCTGATCCTCGTCGTCGCGGACGGGAAGGTGCTGGAGTCGGGCAGTCACGCCGAGCTGATGCGGCTGGGAGGCCTTTACGCCGAGCTCTACGAGCTCCAGGCGAGCGCCTACCGCTAAAACGGCGTGGGCGTTCGGTAAACGGCTCGCCGGTAGAGGCGAGCTCCTACACTTCGCTCGGAAGTGAGAGAGTCGCGCGGAATCGTGCCCGAACCGGCCGAGCAGCTATCGCGAGCGGATGATCGGGTCGCCGAAGTAGTCCCGAACGGGCCTTTCTCGTTTGCTCTTTCGGCGCGCGGCTCCAGCGATGCTTGCAGGCGCTTTCGCGGCCAAGCGCTCACCGTGCTGGTAGAAGGCGACAGCGGCGTTGAGATCGCCCAAGCGCGGCAACGTCCCGACGGCACGGTTGCACTCAGTGCGGGAAGCGATCGGGGACTGGAGCGGCTTCGCTTCGTGCTTGCGCTCGACGACGACCACTCTGCCTTTCTCCAGCACTTCGCTGACGATCCCCTCCTCGGAGCTTCGTTACGTGCGCTCAGCGGGTTGCGGCCAATCAGGCTCACAACCGTCGCCCACTCTCTTCTGCGCGCGCTTTGCGGGCAACTGATCACCGCGCGCGAGGCGCGAAGCATCGAAGCCCGCGTCATCCGCAGAGTCTCGCCGCGCGATTCGGCGAGCGGCCTGTTCGCGCCGCCGACGCAGGAGCGGCTGGCGGCTCTCTCGCCGGCCGAGCTCTGCCGGCTCGGCCTGGCGCCGAAGCGCGCCGCAACGCTCGTTCGTATCTGCCGCACGCTCGATCTGGAGCGACTCCGCGAACTGCCGTCGAGCTCCGTCTTCGCCCGGCTCGCTCGCGAGAGGGAGATCGGGCCCTGGTCGATCGGCGTCATCTTTCTCGAAGGTCTCGGTCGCTACGACCACGGCCTGGTCGCGGATCTCGGGCTGGTGAAGCTCTGTTCGGTGCTTGCCGGCCGACGAGCCAGTGAAGCCGAGACGGCCGAGTTGCTCGCTCGCTACGGAGAGTGGGAGGGGCTGGCCTCCCTCTACCTGTTGCGTGGCTCGCGCCGGGGCTTGGTTCCGCTTGGTCAAGGCGTCGAGAGTGTCGAGCTAGGCGCTCGCGCTCTACGCCTGCGCGGTCGGCAATCGCCCGCGCCGTGCGCCGGGCGGGGTATAGACTCCGCGCGATGAGCGTGGACAAGCGTCGTATTGCCGTCATCGGCACCGGCAAGATCGGAGAGGCTCTGATCAAGGGCCTCTGCGCCTCGGGCTGGCGCAAGCCGAACGAGATCGTCGCAGCCGACATCCACGCCGAGCGCTTGCAGTCGATCAAGGAGCGTTGCGGCGTCGAGACGAGCGACAACAACAGCGAGGCGATCAAGGACGCCGCCGTGATCGTGCTCGCCGTCAAGCCGCAGGATTTACCCGCGCTGCTTCAGGAGATAGGCGGCGGGGTCACGAGTGAGCAGACGGTTCTCTCGGTCGCAGCGGCCGTGAAGACCGCGTCGATCGAGAAGCACCTCGTCGCGGGCGTGCCGGTGGTTCGCGCGATGCCCAATACACCGGCGACGGTGCAGGAAGCCATGTCGGGGATCTGCGCCGGCCTGCACGCCGGTGAGGAGCACCTGGCCCTGGCCGAAGAGGTGCTCGCGCATCTCGGCGCGGTCGTGCGCGTGCACGAAGACATGATGGATGCTGTCACCGCCGTCTCCGGCTCCGGCCCGGCCTACTTCGCTCTTCTCGCCGAGGCGATGATCGAGGCCGGCCTGCTGCTCGGTCTCTCGCGCGAGGTCTCGACGCAACTCGTCGTCCAGACGATGTACGGAACGGCGAAGCTGCTGCGCGACGAGCACATTCACCCGGTCGAGCTGCGCGAGAACGTAACCTCGCCCGGCGGCACCACGATCAGGGCGATTCGCGAGCTCGAGCGCGCGGGGATACGCGCCGCCTTCCTGAATGCGATTCAGGCGGCGATGGAACGATCGCGCGAGCTCGGCGAAGCCGATTAGCAGAAGCCGAGAGCCTATTTCGCTAGGTCTGCACGCCCGATGCGGCCGCTCCGCGGCGCCAGCGACCACCCTGACCGCTCACCGCACTACCAGTGCGCTTTCGCGGCCCGTGCGGCCCCTGGCATCCACGGCTCGACCCCCTCGAGCGCACACTCCTAACGAAATAGGCTCTAGCCGGCGCACCGGTTAGCCGCGCAGCGACTCGAATCACGTCATATAGTGCGGTTTATGTCCCCCTCGCCTAAAGATCACGACACGCTCGAAGTCCTGACTATCAGCAGGCCCGACCAGCTGAAGGCGCTCGGGCATCCGCTGCGTCTGCGCGTGCTCGAGATGCTGGGCGAGGAGGCCGGCCAGGCTTTCACGAACCGAGAACTGGCGAGCCGGATAGGCATCGACCCCGGCCACCTGCACTTCCACGTGCGCATGCTGCTCAAGGCCGGGCTGATCCAGCTGGCCGACGAGAACGGCGGCCGGCGCGAGAAGCCCTACCGCGCCGTCGCCAAGAACATCACCGTTGCGCCCGAGTTGCTCTCGGCGAACACCGCGATCAGCGATGTGCACGCCTCACTGCTCGAGGAAGTGCAGCGCGGCATGGCCAAGTACTCGCAAACCGGTCGCTTTCGCGTTATCGCCGACTCCGTGCGCATCGATCCCGACCGTCTCTCCGATCTGATCGATCAGGCCGTCAACCAGGCGCAGTCGGAGTTCGACCCCGAGCGCGAGCCGATCGTGCTGACGGTCTTCATGCACCCGCCCGCGACCAGCGGGTAGCGCGGCCACAGCTAGGTCTCGCTCAGGCGGCTATTGACGGCATAGCAATACTGCGATTTGGTCATAGCGCGATGGTAAAACTCGATGGAGACGTTGATGAGCCGAGCGAAGCCTGGTCGTTTGGTATCGGAATGAGTGACAGCAATTACTGCTACTAAGGCGCAGCGATGCGCTTAGACCGACCCGCCGTACTAACCGAACCGCTCTCCTAGCGTCTACTTCTGGCTCCATCACGGTTCTTAAGCTATTCTTTCTACGAGCCGCGCTCTCCATCAGTAGCTAACCGAGCGTCGGCGCGTCTATTCCTGGTGGTCACGGCGCGGCAACGCATGCCGCCCTCCCATGTCAGAGACGACAGACCAACTTCCGACAACGCTCGATCATTCTGGCGAAGAAATCGTCGCCAAAGCGCAACGCGCCGAAGCTTGGGCGGGCGAGTCGTTCCTGCGCGAAGGCGAGGATCCGGCCCAGGTCATGGCCCCGGGCACGGCTCGTCGGCGCGCCCTCGACGACGCGACCCTGGAGATCGAGAAGGGGAGCAAGGAGCCGTCGCCGGAGTGGAAGGTCAAGTACGCCCTGATGCTCGGGCTCGAGCGGGTGCTGAGCGAGAAGCCTCCGCATCTGGCCTCGGGCCTGGAGCTTCGGCGCCACCAGGTGGATGCGCTGGCCGGCATGCTCACCGAGCTGATCGCGTTCAACCAGCGCCAGGTCGAGGCGGCCTTCGCCAACGGCCACCTGCCCGACGAGGCGGAGCTGGAAGAGGAAGAAGAGGAAGAGAACGGCTTCGGCGAGCCGCATCCCGCTGAAGAGGAAGAGCCGGCGGAGCTGACGCCCGAGCAGGACCCCGGAGCCATCAGGCGCTTCCGCTTCCGCCACCCAACCGCCTCGGGCAAGACGATCGCGGCGGCCGGCTTCGTCGACGCGGCGCGAACCGAGGGTGTGCTGATCCTCACCCATCGGCGTCTCCTGGTAAGCCAGTTTCGCCACGATCTCACCGAGACCGGCTACGCCAAGCGCTTCGCGGACGTGATCCTACGCGGGCACAGCGTTCGCAAGCCAAACCCGATCACGATTCAGACCTACGCCTGGTTCGCCCGTCACCACGCCGAGGTCGAGCCGAGCGCCTACCAGCTGGTGATTTGCGACGAGGCGCACACGGCGCTGGGCGAGAAGACGAGCGCCGCGATCCGCGCCTTCCCCAATCCGATCTTCGTCGGCATGACCGCCACCGAGCAGCTGATCGCCAAGCAAGTCTCGGATGTATTTCCCGCCTCGGTCGACGATCTGCCTCTGCAGGACGCGGCCCGCCGCGGCCTGATCGCGCCGCTTCGCTGCCTCCGCGTTCCGCCCGTCGCTGCGATTCACTCCGTTCCGATCGTCGGCGGCGACTTCGACGAGCGTGCACTGGCCCAGGTTCTCGACCACACGGCGCTGAACCAGGCCGCCGCGAGCCTCTACCGCGATCGCTTCGACGACACGCCCGGCATCGTCTATGCCGCCGGCGTCGATCACGCCTACAACCTGGCGCAGGAGTTCCGTGCCGCCGGTCTCAAGGCGGAGGCCGTCAGCGGGCGCACGCCGCCGGTGAAGCTGGCCGAGACGCTGGCCGCTTACGAGCGCGGCGAGATCAACGTTCTGATCAACGCCCAGCTGCTGGCCGAGGGCTGGAACTCGCCCCGCGCCACGATCTGCATGCATCTGGCGCCGACGGCCTCGCGGCGCGTCTACCAGCAGCGGATCGGCCGCATCATGCGCACCCATCCGCGCAAGGAAGCAGGCGTCGTAATCGACTTCGTGCCCAAGTCCTCGACGCACAGCGAGAAGGTGATTTCGCTCCATTCGCTGCTCGGCGCCGATTTCTACCGCGAGGGCGCCCGCGTGACCCCGGCGCCCCGGCGACGAATGCAGCGCCGCGCGCGCCGTCGCCTCGCTCCGGCGCCCTGGCTGGTGCCCGTAACGCCTGACGTGAAGCGGCGCCTGGCCGTGATCGCGCGCGAGTGGCAGAGAATCGATCCGAAGTACCTCGACGTCGACGAGCAGCGCTTCTGGGCGATGATCGCCGGGCGCAGCATTCGCTTCGAAGAGCGGGCCGAGTTCGTGCGCAAGCTGATCGAAGGCAACACCAGCAAGGTGGCGCTCGAGCAGTTCCTCTTCACCTGCGCCGCCGAGAATCCGAACCGCCGCCTGCGCTTGATGGCGCTGGTCGATCGCGTTTCCACTCCCGTGGAGCGAGCCGATTACGACGATCTGGTCACGCTCGTCACCCAGGCGCCCACCTGGGAGAAGGAGCGCCTGCAAGGAATCCGCGTGCTTCTACGTGCGCTCGCGGAAGACAAGGCCGTCGCCCCCGAGCAGATTCTCGTGCGCTGGCTCTGGCGCCTGGCGCGGGCGAGCCGCAAGGCTCAGGATCGCAAGGCGAGCGCCGAGTTCGCCGACGCCAAGCGCCTACTCGGCGCCGTTGCCAACTCGCGCGGACGTCGCCACGAGGAGAACGTCGCGCGGCTGGTCAACGTCGCTCGCGAGCAGCCGTTGCACGTTGGAACGGCTCTGCTGGCCTCGGCCGAGGGCTACACGCCGCGGGCGACTCAGCTGATCGAAGCGGCGCGCGAGCGTCTGGCCGGTGTCGACGAGATTGCGGCCGCACTGGCCGAGAATCTTCCGGCGCCCAAGCTCCAGTCTTCGCGACGAAGGCGACGTAGGAAGCGCCGGCCCGGGGCGCAGCAAGGTAACGCCAAGGGCAAGACCGACGAGGCGAAAACGGCCTCGAGCAAAGAAACGAGCGCGGGAGAGCCGCCACAGCAGGATTTGACACCAGACGGCGCCGGCAGCGAGCCGAAGGACGCGCCCGCCCCGAAAGCTGAAACCGTCGGCGAGCACGAAAAGCCGAGCGCTATCCCGCTACCGGGCAGTACTTCGTAGTAGAGAGAGTCCGCGCGACCCGTCGGTGTTAGCCGGCCGCAGGGTTCGAGTCGTCGCCGTCGTTCTCGCGATCACGTAGGAACTTGGCCAATTCCGCAGCCAGCGACTCGCCGCTCGGAATGTCCGGCTCGTACTCCTCGTGCGGCTCGCCCGAATCGCTCTGGCGCTCGAGCGCCTCGATGTACGAAGTCGTCTCGTCGTCGCCCGCAACTGCTTCGCTGACGCTCTCGGTGTAGCTGTCCACCGCCTGCTCCAGCTCTTCCAGATCGAGATTCGTGCCCAGGAGCTGATCGACGCGCTCGCACAGCGCAAGCGCCGCACGAGGGCTGGGGGTAAGCGACACGTAGTGCGGAACGGCCGCCCAGAAGCTGACGGTCTTCATACCGGCTCTGCGGCAGGCGTCCTGAATCACGCCGACGATTCCTGTCGGACCCTCGTAACGAGAGGCATCTACGTCGAGCTGGTCGATTGCGTCACTGTCGCCGCCGCTCGCGGTGACCGGCGCGGGACGCGTGTGCGGCACATCGGCGAGAAGCGAGCCCAGAGTGATCACACGCTCCACGCCGAGGTCGTGCGCAAGTCCGACGACGAGCTCGGTGAACGAGCGCCAACGCAAGTTCGGCTCGACCCCGATCAGCAGAACGATGTCGCGGTTCAAACCTTCGATCCGGGCGTGGAAAAAGGCATTCTCCGGCCAGGTGAGCTCGCGGGCTTCACCGTCGACGAGCGAGACCTGTGGGCGGGTGGCCTGGAAGTCGAAGAACTCTTCCGGATCGATCTCGGCGAAACGGGTGGCGCTCCAAAGACGAGCCAGGTAGCCGGCGGCGAGCGTCGCGCCCTGGCCACCGTCGTTCCAGCCCTGGAAGGCGACTATGAAGACCGGCCGCTTGAGCTTCGGCCGAGAGACGATCTTGAG
>Ga0209745_1002575_pt1 | contig 10289 bp, 7 predicted proteins | sample BarGraNGADG00312_FD_184495 | JGI IMG/M metagenome (GOLD analysis project Ga0209745, IMG submission 184495) | Arctic peat soil microbial communities from Barrow, Alaska - Barrow Graham LP Ref core NGADG0004-312 (SPAdes) (version 2) | ecosystem: Environmental > Terrestrial > Soil > Wetlands > Peat ... | reverse complement strand
GTGCCGACGATAGGTGGCGGAGTCGACGCGCAGGTCGAGCACGACGTCGCGGATCCGTCCCCGGGTCACGAACACCAGTTTGGCCACCGCCGTGGGTGGGTCCTGGAAGTGCAGGCCGCGCACCACCCCGGCGGCCGAGCGGCTCCAGAACATCTCGGCCACGTCGAACCCAGGCAGCAGCGCCGAGGTCTCGACGGAGAACGGCTTGCCGAAGCTGCCGCGGGTATCCGGACGGTACGGGGTGTGCAGCAGCAGCGCTCCGGTGACAGCCAGCTCGGTGGCGTTCATCGGACGGCCGTGCTCCGGCCGGCATACGCGGCCACCTGCTCGGCGCACAGCGACCGGGGATCCTCACCGGCAAGCGCCCGCTGCGCCCAATCGACCGTCCAGGCCATCGTCGTCGCGAAGTCGAGGCGGCCGCGCCAGCCCAGTCGGCGCGTCGCCTTGCCCACGTCCAGCGTCAGCAGGTGGGCCTCCGCCGGACCCGGCGCCGCGTCGATCACGACGCCGTTGCCGGCTCCCCACAGGCCGGCCACCGTCTCCGCGACCGTCAACACCGGCACCATCCCGGCATCCACCGGACCGAAGTTGAAGGCCTCCCCGCCCACAGTGCCCGACAACAAGGCGTGGGTGAGGGTCAGATAGCCGTCGAGGCAGTCGAGCACGTGCTGCCATGGGCGGACAGCGGACGGCGAGCGCAGGTGTACATCCTTCCCCGCAGAGAAGGCGGCGATCAGGTCGACCATCAGGCGTTCGGCGCACACGTCGCCACCACCGACGACATTGCCGGCCCGCGCGATGGCCGTCGGCACGCGGCAGCCGCTCGATGCGATCCACGACTGGGTGAGCAGGTCGGCGGCAGCCTTGGACGCCGAGTAGGGATCGAGCCCACCGAGTGGCTCATCCTCGCGGCAACCGGTGGCGCGATCGGTGTTGCGGTAGACCTTGTCCGTCGTGATCACCAGAAGGGCCCGGACGCCGGGAGTGCCCGCCACTGCGTCCAGCACGTTGTAGGTGCCGTTGACGTTGGTCTCCCAGGTCGTGCGCGGGTCGCGGTAGGACTCCCGCACCAGCGGCTGGGCAGCCAGGTGGATCACGACCTCGGGTGCCAACTGCCGGACGGCTGCCGCCGTCGCCGCAGCGTCGCGGACGTCGACCCGCAGGTCGTGCGCCAGCAGCTCGGACACCCGAGCCCGGACAAACAGCGAATCCGGAGCCGGGTCGAGGGCAAGTCCAGAGACCTCGTGCCCGTCCGCTGCCAGCAGTTGGGCCAGCCAGGCGCCCTTGAAGCCGGTGTGGCCGGTGACGAGGTAGCGCATCAGACCCGCACCCTGCCTGCGACGAACTCGGTGACCGAGTCGGCGATGAAGTCGAGCATGTCTGCCGTCAGGCCCGGGTATGTGCCCAGCCAGAACGAGCGGGTCATCACGGTGTCGGAGTTCGTGAGATGGCCCACCACGCGGTGCTCTATGTCGCGGTAGGCCGGCTGGCGCAGCACGTTGCCGGCGAAAACCAGACGGGTGCCGATCTTCTTCGTCTCGAGGAAGCGCATCAGCTCCTCCCGGTTCACGTCCAGGTCGTCGGCGAGGGTGAGCGGGAACCCGAACCACGCCGGGTCGGAGTGGGGGGTGGCCACCGGCAGCACCAGGCCGGGGACCTCGGCGAACCGCTCGTACAGGTGGGCGAAGTTCTCCTTGCGACGCGCGACGAAGTGGTCGAGCTTGCCGAGTTGGGACAGGCCGAGAGCGGCCTGCATGTCGGTGGCCTTCAGGTTGTAGCCGATGTGGCTGTAGATGTACTTGTGGTCGTAGCCGACGGGCAGGTCGCCCATGTCCCACGCGAAGCGCTTCATGCACGTGTTGTCGCAGCCGGTCTCGCAGTAGCAGTCGCGTCCCCAGTCGCGGAAGGACTCCACCTGACGGGTCACCAGCGGACGGGTGGAGAACACCGCACCCCCCTCGCCCGTGGTGATGTGGTGGGCGGGGTAGAACGAGACCGTCGCGGTGTCGCCGAAGCTTCCCACCCGCCGTCCGCGGTAGGTGGAGCCGAGTGCGTCGCAGGCGTCCTCGACCAGCAGCAGGTCATGCTCGCGGCACAGCCTTGTGACCAGGTCGAGGTCGAAAGGGTTGCCGAGCGTGTGGGCCATCATGATCGCCCGCGTCTTCGGGCCGACGGCGGCCTCGAGCTGCTCGCCAATCGCGTCGTAGGTGCCGAGTTCGACGTCGACGAACACCGGTACCAGGCGGTTCTGCAGAATGGGGTTCAGCGTGGTCGGGAACCCGGTGGCGACGGTGAGCACCTCGTCACCCGGACGCAGCGCCCGCTCGCCCAGTTTGGGGCTGGTGAGTGCAGACAATGCGAGCAGGTTCGCGCTGGAGCCGCTGTTGACGAATGTCGCCGAGCGGACACCCACGTAGTCGGCGAGCCGCCGCTGGAAGGAGGCGGTATAGCGTCCAGCGGTCAGCCAACCGTCGAGACATGCGTCCACCATGGTGGCGATGTCGTCGGCGTCCAGCACCTTGCCCGACACCGGGGCTGCCGACTCTCCGGGCACGAACTGGCCTCTTGCCAGGGACCCGGCTGCGTACTGGCGGACGAGGTCGAGGATCGGCTCTCGGTCGGGGGCGGTGTCCACTGGCTGTGTCTCCTTCAGGCCGCTGTCGCGGCTGCGTCTGGTTGCCCGACCGGTGCGGACGGGGAGGTGTGGGGGGTCGCGCGCGGGCGACGCGGCAGGCCGAAAAGCCCGATAAGGACCGGCACGAGGACACCCAGTTCGAGGACGGCGCGCGCGAGCAGGCTGACCTCGGCGGCCGGCAGGACGAGCGCGGCGAACGGCAGCGAGAACACGAGGTACACCCCCAACCCGAGGAGTTTGCTACGGCGATCAGGGGCCAACATCAACCACAGGCCGGCGAGCACCACCCACACGTCGTAGTGCGGCCACGTAATCGGCGCCAGCACCACCGAGGAGGCTCCGATCGTGAGCGCCGAAGCCATCACGTCACCGTCGCGGAAGTGACGCCGCGCGCGCAGCAGGGCGAACCCGGCAACGACGAGGCCGAGGATGATCCACGCCAACGGCATCTGGTCGACTGCGGGGAGCCACCGCGCAAGGGCCGCGTGGATCGACAGGTTGTCGGTGCGTGCGGGATCGCCGAACTGGTCGTTCTTGCCGAGGTGGGCCCAGAAGAAGAGCGAGTCGCTGGGGAAGAGCGCAAAGCCGAGCGCTGTGACCAGGCTGAACGACGCGGTCGCGACCGCTGCCTGTCTGCGCTGCCCGGTGACCAGGTAGTAGGGAATGAAGATCAGGGGTGTCAGTTTGATCGCCGCTGCGATTCCCACGAGCATCCCCTGCGCCTTGCGCGGCAGCACCTGGGCAACATCCAGGAACGCGAGGGTGATGATCAGGAGAGTGACCTGGCCGTTGGCGATCTGGCTGAGCATCGGGGTCGAGCCGAGCAGCAGGAAAGCGAGAAGGGCCCCCGGAAGGGCGTAGTCGAGCAGCTGCGTGCCCTGGTCTGCCTCTGCCTGCAGGGAGCGTTTCGCCACGACCATCGCCAGCACAATGCAACCAAGGAGTGTCAGCGCGGTCCACACCTGGTTGCCGAGCAGCACCGGCAATACGCCGAGCCAGGCGATCACCAGTACCGCCACCGGTGGGTAGGGCAGGCTGGGGTACAGCGGCTGCTGGGCGACGACGGTGACCAGTGCGGCACGGTAGTAGTCGAGGTCGACGAATACCGTCGGCTGAGCCTGGAGGAAGAGCAGGTTCCACGCGATGCCGTTGCCGGTCGCGAGCGCTAGGACAGCCAGGGCGGCCTTGGCCACGCGGGTCGTCGACGGCCGACTCTGCCGATCCGAACTGCGCACTAGACCCCGTCTCAACTGGCTGGCGCGCAGCTTACCGAAAGCAAGGAATGACACCGTTGTAGTTATCAACACTGTGGACGAGTCCTGTGGATAACCGGGGCTTCGACAGGACTCCGAGGGACCTTGGTCAGGCGATGGCTGCCTTGGTCTCCCTTGCCATGGCGAGTTCCTCGTTCGTGGGTACCACCATTACGGTGACCCGCGACTCCGGAACCGAGATCACTCGCGGCTCCTTCGAGCGGGTTTCGTTCGCCGCCGCGTCCATCAGGAAGCCGAGTGGAGCCAGCCGATCCAGCACCCGCGCGCGCACGAGTGCGTCGTTCTCGCCCACGCCGGCGGTGAACGTGAGCACGTCCACGCGTCCCAGCACGGCGAGATAGGAGCCGATGTAGCTGACCAGCCGGTGCACGTAGACGTTCATCGCGAGGTCTGCAGCTTTGTCGCCCTCGTTGATCAGGTCGTTGATGTCGCGGAAGTCGGTCACCCCGCAGAGGCCGAGCATGCCCGACTTCTTGTTCAGCAGGCTGTCGACCTCGGTCAGGTCGATGCCGAGGCTGCGGCCGAGGAAGGCGTGCAGGCCCGGATCGACATCGCCGGAGCGGGTGCCCATCACCAGGCCGCCCAGCGGGGTCAGCCCCATCGATGTATCCACGGCAACCCCGCCCCTGATCGCGGAGATCGAAGCGCCGTTGCCGAGGTGGCACACGATCTGGTTCAGCTCGGAGTAGTCCTTGCCGAGCACCTCTGCGACCTTCCGCGACACGAAGCTGTGCGACGTGCCGTGGAAGCCGTACTTGCGGATGCCGTGGGCCTTGGCGATCTCGGCGTCGATGGCGTAGGTGTAGGCCTCCGGCGGCAGGGTGGCGAAGAAGGCGGTGTCGAAGATGGCCACGTGCGGCACGTTGGGCAGCGCCTCCCGCGCTGCCTCGATACCGGCGATGCCCGGCGGGTTGTGCAGCGGGGCGAGCGGGCTCAGTTCGCGCAGCTTCTCCAATACCCCGTCATCGATCACGACGGTGGAGCGGAACGCCTCGCCGCCGTGGACGGTGCGGTGCCCGACAGCCTTGATGGTCTCGAGGTCAGGACCGTGCGCGTTGAACACCCGCACCAGGTAACTGAGCGCCCGGGCGTGGTTCGGGAAGCCACGATCGACGTGGACGGTCTCCCCGTCCAGCTTGTGGTCGAGCGTGCCGGACTCGTCGCCGATCCGCTGGATGATGCCACTGGCAACCACCCGCTCGGAGTCGGCGTCGATCACCTGGTACTTGATCGAGCTCGAGCCGCAGTTCAGCAGCAGGATCGGGGTGCTCACGTGTCTTCTCCTCGGGGTTCGGCCTGTGCCTGGATGGCTGTGATCGCCACCGTGTTCACGATGTCCTCGACAAGGGCGCCGCGGGACAGGTCGTTGACCGCCCGCTTCAGGCCCTGCAGCACCGGTCCGATCGCGACGGCGCCGGACGAGCGCTGCACGGCCTTGTAGGTGTTGTTGCCGGTGTTGAGGTCGGGGAAGATGAACACGGTCGCGTGTCCGGCCACCTTCGAGTCCGGCAGTTTCGTGCGGGCGACCGCAGCGTCGACAGCAGCGTCGAACTGGATCGGGCCCTCCAGAGCCAGGTCGGGACGGCGCTCCCGGACGATCTGGGTTGCTGCTCGCACCTTGTCCACGTCAGCCCCGGTGCCCGAGGTTCCGGTGGAGTAGGACAGCATCGCCACCCGCGGCTCGATGCCGAAGGCGACGGCAGTCTCCGCGGAACTGATCGCGATGTCTGCCAGTTGCTCCGCTGTCGGGTCGGGATTCACCGCGCAGTCGGCGTAGACGACCACCCGGTCGGGCATGCACATCAGGAACGAGCCGGAGACGACCTTGACGCCTGGCTTGGTCTTGATGAACTCCAGCGACGGCCGGATCGTGTTCGCCGTGGTGTTGATCGCACCGGAAACCATGCCGTCGGCCATGCCGAGATGCACCATCATCGTCCCGAAGTAGGACAGGTCCTTCAGCTTCTCCCGCGCCTGCTCGACGGTGACGCCCTTGTGCGCCCGCAGCCGTGCGTACTCGGCGGCGAACTCCTCCACCAGCAACGCGTCATTGGGGTTGACCACCTGGACGCCGAGCAGGCCGAGCCCGAGGTGGGTGGCCCGCAGCTTGATCGCCTGCGGGTCGCCCAGAAGGATCAGGTTCGCCACGCCGCGGCGCAGCAGTATGTCGGCCGACTCCAGGATGCGGTCGTCGGTGGATTCGGGCATCACGATCGTCTGGCGGTCGTTGCGCGCGATGTCCTGCAGCTGGTGTTCGAACATCAGCGGCGTCATCACCTCCGACCGGTGCACCTGCAGCGCGCGCAGCAGGGCCGGCACGTCCACGTGCTCGGAGAAGAGGCGACGGGCGACCTCGACCTTGCGGGAGCTGGACGTCATCGCGCCCTCGAGGCGGAACATCTTGTCGGCTGCGGTGAACGTGCCCAGCTGCGTCATGCCGATCGGCAGCTCGTTGTGGATGCTGCTGATCAGCCGCGCGATCGTGTCAGGGATCTCGTAGCCACCGAGCAGGATGATGCCGGCCAGCTGCGGGAACGAGCCGGAAGCGTGCGCCAACAGCAACCCGGGCAGCATGTCGGAACGGTCGCCCGGCATGATGATCGTCGACTCCGGCGTCAGCCGGCGCAGCACGTTTGGCAGCGTCATCGCCGCAACGAGGATGTCCTGGCTCTCGCGGTCCAGCAGCTCGGGGTTGCCCAGTACCAGGTTGGCATCGACGGCCTCGAACTGGGCGCGCAATCTCGGAGCTGCCAGCAGCCGGTCGGCCGGAAGTGCCGCGGTGACAACGCCGGCGAGTTTGGCGAGTTCGGCGCGGACGGCGTCGAGTTCTGCCGGGTCCACCTCGTCGCTGGACGCGCGGTCGAGCGACGACACCCGGTTGGCGATCACAGCGATCACCTTCGCGTGATGCGCCTGGAACTCGGCAAGGCCGCCCTCGGCGGCGGAACGGATCTCCTCCGGCGTCCGGTTCCTGCCGGAGACGACCAGGATCACCGGTGCACTGAGGTTCGCTGCCACGCGTGCGTTGAACGTGAGCTCCGTTGGTGAGGTTGTCTCGGTGTAGTCGGAGCCGAGGATCACCACCGACTCGTACTTCTCCTTGATGGCCGCGTACTTCTCCACGAGGACGTGGAGGGCTGCGTCGGCATCGGCGTGGACCTCGGCGTAGGTGACGCCGACCGCCTCTTCGTAGGTCTGGGTGATACCGGGCTGGCTGACCAGGATCTGGAGGATCTCGTCCTGGCGCCCGCTGCGAACCACGGGACGGAACACGCCCACAGAACTCACGGTGCGGGTCAGGGCCTCGATCATGCCGACCGCCACCATCGACTTGCCCGTCAGCCCCTCCGGCGCTGCCACGTAGATGCTGTTGCTCACGCAGTCAGGCTATCGCCGTGCGCCGGGTTGGCCGGACCCGGTCGCCAAGTTGGATCCAGGCATCCGTCACGGGTATGAATCCAGACGATCCCCGAGCTTGACGAAGGGTCGGGCTTCGTCAAGCTCAGCCAGCCTCAGCCACCGAGGCGATCCACTCCAGGTCGGCGGTCTGGCCGTCGACGCCACCGGGGGTCTCGACGACCACGGGGGCTCCGGCGGTGGAGACAACCTCGGCGACCCCCGCGGGGTCGCAGTTGCCCTGGCCGAAGTTGGCGTGCCGGTCGGCACCGGAGTCGAAGGCGTCGCGGGAGTCGTTGGCGTGCACCAGGTCGATGCGTCCGGTGATGGCCATGACGCGGTCGACGAGCCCAAGCAGTTCCATACCCCCGGCGTGGGCGTGGCAGGTGTCGAGGCAGAAGCCCACCCGGTCGGCGTTCGGCGAGGCAGAGATCGCGTCCCACAGCTGGGCGAGCCGGTCGATGTGGCGGGCCATCGCGTTGGCGCCGCCGGCCGTGTTCTCGATCAGCAGCGGCACGTCGATGGTGAGCCCGTCGATGGCCTTGCGCCAGTTGTCGAAGCCAATCTCCGGGTCGTCACTTGCGAGCACGTGGCCGCCGTGGACGATCAGGCCCGCCGCCCCGATCTGGGCCGCTGCGGTCAGCTGCTTCTGCAGGTGCTGGCGGCTGGGGATGCGGATCCGGTTGTTGGTCGTCGCGACGTTCAGTACGTAGGGGGCGTGCACGTAGAGCTTCACCCCGGCCGCCTCCGCGTCCGCCTTCAGCGCAGCCGCGCCGCCGGGGTAGGCCACTTGCGGGCCCTTCCACGCCTGCGGGTCGCCGAGGAAGAACTGGCTGAGCCCTGCTCCCCGCGCCTTCGCCTCCGCGATCGGGTCGGTCTGGTCGACATGGGCACCCATCAGCAGCATGCCCAGCAGTCTAGGCAGCCCCTCCGACGACGTGTCGCGTCTGGCTGCGCCGTAGCTCAGTGAGCTTCTGACAACCCGGCGGGGGGTTGGTCCTCCTCGGGCACGGATGCGGACAGCCGCGAGAGGGCTGCCATCGCATCGTCCACCCGGCCGATGGGCACGAGCAGGTGGTCGTGGTGGTAGCCGGCGAGGACGTTGCAGGGGATGCCTGCCGACGCCAGCGTGTTGGCCACCGCCGCCGTCAGCCCCACCGCGTTCAGCGAGGAATGGACGGTCAGGGTGATCCAGGCGAACACCGAGGCGTACTCCAGTCGGAAGGCGTCGGCCTTGTGCTGCTCGAGCACGAGGGATCTGCCCTCGTCCTCGTCGACGCTGGCGAGGGCCTGGAGGCCGGACTCAATGTTGGTGCTGACCATGACGAAGCTGCCTGGCCGCACCTCGGGCTGCAGACCGCGCAGGAGCTCGCTCAGGTCCAACAACCCCTGGTCCTTCATTGCCTGCCCCTTTCGCCAAGTCCAGTCTGCCATCGACCAGTTGGGCGGACGTGTAGCGGCACGTTCCGCAACGCGGTACCTACGCCGGAGTAGGTTTGGTGTGCATATCTTGATGCAAAGGAGCTCCGATGGACGCCGGTCACCTGGCGGTGATGTTCGCCGAGGTCGCCGCGGCACACGGCACGCGCCCGGCAACGCGTGTTCCGGACGGCGAGTCCTGGCTGGTCCGCAGTTACTCCTCGCTCGCAGCGGACGTGCGCCGCCTTGCCGCCCAGCTGATCGCCCGCGGCCTCGAGCCCGGCGACCGGGTGGCGATCTTCAGCCAGAACGTGCCCGAGTGGACGCTCGTCGACCTCGCCTGCGCCAGCGCCGCCCTCGTGTCCGTGCCGCTGTACCCGTCCAGCTCTGTGGATCAGGCGCGGCACATCCTTGCCGACTCCGGCTGCAAGCTGGTCTTCGTCGGCGGCGCCGCCGAGGTGGAGAAGCTGGCTCCAATCAGGGCTGAGCTCCCGTCCCTGAGCAGCGTGGTCACCTTCGAACCGGTCCCAGGGGACGGGCTGACGTCGCTGGCCGACGAGCTGGCTGCTGCCCCGTCCGACCACGGCGAGGTGGATGCCCGGGTCGCTGCAGCCTCTTCGGCGGATCTGGCCACCATCGTCTACACCTCCGGCACCACCGGTGAGCCCAAGGGCGTGATGCTCACGCACCGGGGCTTCACCCATCAGGTGGACGTGCTGAAGAGCTACTTCCCGGTCACCGCAGAGGACTCCTCGCTGTGCTTCCTGCCGCTGAGCCACGCGCTGGAACGGGCCTGGACCTACTTCGCGCTGAGCAACGGCAGCCTCAATACCTACGTTCCCGACCCGCGCACGGTCGCGGAGATGATGATCAGGGCAAAGCCGACCATGCTGGTCAGCGTCCCGCGGCTGTACGAGAAGGTCTTCATCGCGGCCAAGGACAAGGTGGCCGGCTCCGCGGTCAAGCAGCGGCTGATGGCCTGGGCGATCGAGGTGGGCGCCGAGTTCCACAGCGCGGTCCGTGACGATGTCCCGCGCAGCAAGCCCCTCATCGTGAAGTACAAGTTGGCCGACAAGCTCGTGCTGAGCAACGTCCGGGCGGCGATGGGTGGGCCGAAGAAGGTGCTTGCCAGCGGCGGCGCCCCGCTGCGCACGGAGATCGAGGAATTCCTGTTCGCCTGTGGCCTGCTGGTCCTGCAGGGCTACGGCCTGACCGAGACCTCGCCCCTGGTCAGCTTCCCCTCGTCGGCCGGCTACCGCTTCGGCACCGTGGGGCAGGTGATAGACGGTGGTGAGGTGCGGATCGCCGAGGGCGGCGAGATCTGTTACCGCGGGCCGAACGTGATGCTGGGCTACTGGGGCAAGCCGGAGGAGACCGCGGCGGTGCTGGTCGACGGCTGGTTGCACACCGGCGATGTGGGTCACCTTGACGAGGACGGCTACCTGGTCATCACCGACCGCATCAAGGACCTGATCGTCACCAGCAACGGCAAAAAGGTCGCCCCGGCATCGATCGAGGGGCTTCTGGCCGCCGATCCGCTGTTCGAGTACACCCTGCTGCTGGGC
>Ga0209745_1002574_pt1 | contig 10290 bp, 4 predicted proteins | sample BarGraNGADG00312_FD_184495 | JGI IMG/M metagenome (GOLD analysis project Ga0209745, IMG submission 184495) | Arctic peat soil microbial communities from Barrow, Alaska - Barrow Graham LP Ref core NGADG0004-312 (SPAdes) (version 2) | ecosystem: Environmental > Terrestrial > Soil > Wetlands > Peat ... | reverse complement strand
ACAAATAAACAATCATTTAATGTAATTCTATCAGGCACCGGAAAGCCTCAGTTATGGGATGCAATGACCGGGCAAGTCAATAATTTAAAAAATATTGGCAGTGGTAAGGATGCGATAAGTATCCCTCTTTCCTTTGAACCATATGAAACAAAGTTCATAATTATAACCAAATAGATTTTTAAAATAATTTATACCTAACCTGTTATGAAATCAAGTTTTTTATTAAAATCTCTTCTGATTTGCTCTTTTGCAGTTGCAATGCTTTCATGCCAGAACCAACCCAAAACCACTTCCCGTGAAATCCCTCACCTTAAGAAACAGGGTGAAGCAACACAACTTATTGTCGATGGGAAACCTTATCTTGCTCTTGCAGGTGAGCTTCATAATTCAAGCTCTTCGAGCAGAGAATATATGAAAGATATCTGGCCAAAGCTTGAAGCCTCAGGAATGAACACAATACTTGCAGTTGTAGAGTGGTCTCTTGTAGAACCAACTGAGGGTAACTTTGATTTTACTATTGTCGACAATCTTATTGAGGATGCCCGGGCACACAATTTAAAACTTGTTATTTTATGGTTTGGCGCGTGGAAAAACGGGCAGTCTCATTATCCTCCGGAATGGGTGAAAAAGGATTATACCCGATTCCCGAGAGCAAAAGCTGAAAGCGGGAAAAGTCTTGAGATACTTTCCACACTCGGGAAAGAAACATTGAAGGCCGATTCAAAAGCTTTTGCAGCTATGATGAAACATGTTAAGGAAGTGGATTCTGCTCAGAGAACAGTTATAATGATCCAGGTTCAGAATGAAGTGGGCCTGCTTGGCTCACCACGCGATTATAATGATCTCGCCAATACTGCTTTTGCTGCACCAGTTCCTCAGGAGCTTATGGATTACCTAATCAAAAATAAAGCGAATTTGCTTCCGGAATTGCTTGAAGTATGGGCAACAACTGCCTATAAAACATCAGGTAGCTGGGAAGAGGTTTTTGGTAAAGGTTTAAAGACAGATGAGTTTTTTATGGCATGGAATTATGCCCGTTATCTCGATGTAAATGCCAGTACCGCCAAAGCTGAATATACGATTCCGATGTTTGTAAATGCCTGGATTGTACAGCCTGAAGATAAAAGACCGGGAGATTACCCAACTGGTGGTCCCCAGGCTCACGTTCTGGACTTCTGGAGGGCAGGAGCCCCAAATATAGATCTGCTTTGCCCAGATATTTATTTACCGAATTTTGACGAGATTTGTGCATTATATACAAGAAATAATAATGTGATTTTTATTCCCGAATCCCGTCCCGGGGAACAGGGTGTTGGTCAATTATTTTACGCGATCGGAAAACACAAGGCAATAGGGTATTCTCCATTCGGCTATGAAAGCAGGGTAACTGTTACAGAGAATGAACCTATCATACAGGCTTACAAAATCCTGTCATGGTTATCTCCGATTATCCTTGACGCACAGAGTAAAGGTACCATAACATCTGTTCTTCTTAAACAACAAAAGAATAGTTCAGAAGAGGTCACAATGGGGAACTATAAGCTCCTGGTAGAGCTTATAAGGAACCGTCGTTCAACTGAGGTACCTGCTGAGGGTTATTGCATTATAATAAACTCATCGCCTGACGAATACATAATATATGGAAGTAATGTCCAGATTTCATTTTCACCTAACACACCCGGACCTGCAATTGCCGCTATTTCCCAGCTTGATGAAGGGAAATTTGAGAACGGGAAATGGATTCAGGGACGCCGCTTAAATGGCGATGATATAATGATCGATTATGATCTGGCTAAAAAAGCGCTGGAAAACAAGACAGGCACAGGGGTGAAATTCGGAAACAAAAACGAATTGGTTCAACGGGTGAAATTATACAGGTACGAATAATATTAAGTATTCCACTCCTGCCCTTTCATCCGGGGAGATCTTGTTTAAGGATGTAATGCTCGAATACCGATAAGTTCAGTATGCATAAAACAACAATATTACTTTTTCTGTTATTATTTGCCGGGACAGCATTATTAAGTCAAGCCCCGGCAAAATGGGGTGATCAGAGAGACGGGATTTACAATAATCCCATTCTGCCCGGCGATTATAGCGATCTGGATGCTATTAAAGTTGGTTCAGACTTCTATGCAATCTCATCAACGATGCAATTCTCTCCGGGCATGGTTGTACTTCACTCAAAGGATTTAGTAAATTGGCGAATTGCCGGTCATGTGGTTAACGACCTTACCCGGATAAGTCCGGAACTTAACTGGGACAGGATGAATCGATATGGCAAGGGTGTCTGGGCCGGATCCATACGGTATTATAAAGGTAAGTACTTTGTTTACTTTGGCACTCCCGATGAGGGCTTCTTTATGAGTACAGCAAAAAATCCGGCCGGACCATGGGAACCATTGCATCAGCTGTGGAAAGTATCAGGATGGGATGATTGTTGCCCGTTTATGGATGAAGATGGCCAGATGTATTTTATTGCCACAAATTTTTCGCTCGATCCGAAAAACAACAAAAAATATAATATCCATATTTTCAGAATGACACCTGATGGCCGACAGTTAATAATGGAATCGGATTCAATTATCTACCAATCAACAGGAAGTGAGGCTAATAAACTTTATAAAATAAATGGCCTTTATTATCACTTTTTCAGCGAAGTAAAATCTGAGGGAAGAGTTCCAATGATGGGCCGTTCAAAAAACATTTATGGCCCTTATGAACTTAAGCAACTAAACCACGTAAATAAAGCCAAAGACCGGGAACCAAATCAGGGTGGATTAATAAAACTTGAATCGGGAAAGTGGTGGTTTTTAACACATCACGGATCAACCGGCAACTGGGAGGGCCGCGTAGCAAGTCTGTTACCGGTAACATGGGTAAATGGATGGCCAATTATTGGAGAGGTGGGCACTGATGGGATTGGAAACATGGTTTGGTCTTCGGAGATGCCATTAAAAAGCAATACTAAATTCTTCATTCAAACCGATGATAAGTTTTCCGGTAAGAGTCTTTCTGCCCAATGGGAGTGGAATTACCAACCCCGTTCTGATAAGTGGTCACTCAAAGATAATCCGGGTTTCTTAAGACTTTACGCATTTAAACCACTTGAATCCAATAGTAAGGGCGCATCTTTTTTTGGAGTTGGCAATATTCTTACTCAACGAAGCATGAAAACCGACTCAAGTGAAACAACAATAAGAGTTGATCTTGCGGGGATGTCTGATGGGCAGTTTGCAGGTTTATGTCACTTTGCAGGAACATATAGTGCGTTTGGCGTAAGAATGAAAGATGGCATTCGAAGAGTAGTTTATGATAATAACGGAAAGGAGTCAGAAGGAAAAACAATCGCCTCGTTAGTAATTTACCTTAAATCTTCCTGGGATATCAATGGAGACAACCGGTATTCATTCAGTATTGATGGAAAAACATTCGAGACATTTGGAGAATCCTATAAACTGACATGGGGAAATTATCGCGGTGACAGGATAGGTATTTTTTGCTATAATTCTACTGAAGAAAAAGGTTATGTTGACGTCGATTGGTTCCATTTCACGTATAAATGAAAGCATAATCCCTGACTTTTGTTGCTGCAAGATAATCATACCTCTCCCCCTGCTTTCCTGCTATAAGATCCTGAGCCGGAATTCTGTCAAAATATGGTCTATTGAGACTCTCCAGCTGATGAAGTATTTAATTCGTTTTTATTTTAATGACATTGAGACCGACAATTTAAAAGCAAAGTTGTCACTTGTTTTATCAAACCTATAATAGCCGTAGCGATAAAAAGTCCCAAAACCAAACCCTATATAAAAAGCATTTACATATTTAAGTTTGAGAATGTCATTAATAATTAATCCCGATTCAAGATAGCCTTTATCTTTTTCTTTAAAGTCAATCCCCTGAAAGGATGCGTTTTTAAGTGTCCCCCAACCTGTGTTTTGTACAATAACAAATTGAGGTTTGAATTTAGGTGTCTCAAATAAAAGTGATCCAAAATTGTGAGAATAAAAAAGATTTAAATATTTATCTGAAAGGAATTCATAGGGTTTCATCGTTTGGAAAGTATTATTCATTATTATTGGAAGATCGTCGTTTTTACTGCCTTCGCTTGTAAAAAGCAGACCGTACGGTATGCTTTTATCCACTAATCCACTTGCAAGTCTGATATTAGATTGCCCAATTCTTCCTTTATACGCAATTAAATCAATTGTGGACTCTATATGGTTATATGTGTAACTTTGCTTATTAAAAAGAGTTATTCCTTTTTTGTAGGTAATATTGACTATCGGGTTTCCCTGTTTATTTACAATCCTCTGTGAACCTATTGTAGCTAATTCTTCACCATAAGCATATTTGAAGGAAAACTGAATTTCATCGGCATGATAATTAATCAGTTGGATTCCTTTGAATTGATATTCATAAGTTGGTCTAATTTCTTTAATACTGAGCCCGGTTGATACATTTGCAAAACGGAATAACCGGAAACTTAATTCGGCCTTTTCTTCAATAAAATTGTCCATTCGGTAAGCAATATATCTTCTGAAATATTCGCTGAATGAGAGTATAGTATAAACATCATTGAGATCTAAACCAGGCTCTTTTAGATTATTCTGATATGAAAACTTTAACTGTACCTCATTATACTTATTAATATCAAATACCACCTGGCCTCCATATTTCAAATTCTTGTCTTTAAAACCATATCCAACAAAACCACCAAGAGAGATAAATTCCGAGAGCTTCTCGTTTGTATATAGCCCAATCCCTAATCTGGTCCCTTCGTATTTATTAAAATTGTATACTTTGGAAATGTCGATATCCAAAAAATTAACCGGAACTTTGCCAATCATTAACTTTGGATAGAGTTCAGCCCAATAATCAAACTTATGCTTTCTGCCAATACTGTCCATAAAAAGATATGTGTTCTTTTCTCTGAGGCTAAGTGAATCAAGACGAACATTTTTTAAGATTGGATCGCTATTTTTTATTGAAATATGATCTAAATACACTTTCTCATAACTAATTGAATCATTGCTTATTGCCGGGTTGAAGTCGACATTATCTATTTTTGAAGTAACCAAAAATACAGGATAAGCTTTTATATTCCGATTGATCTGCATTGATACAAATCCGATTTCTTCATCTAGTTTTGCTGGAAACCATTTCTCATTTATAAATTCGTAATCTTGTCTGAATTTAAAATCAATCAGTCCTTTTTCAGATGGTTCGGCTACCAAATTCTTAATTGCATAACCATTAGAACTTATATAAACGGTCCCTTTGAGTCCGTTGAAGCGAGTGCCCATTTTCGGATAATATTTAATTACAAAAATAGTGTCAGTTGAACTCTCATAACTTTCTTCAAGGCGAAAGTTGTAACTTTTTAAACACTCATCAGAAAGAGGACTCAAATACTCTTCAATTGTTTTATCATTTGTAATTGGGATCTTAAACAAAGAAATATTGTTGTTATAAAAAGAAATTGAATTGTGAAAACTTGAGAAAAAACTCAGACCGATCAACGGGTTTTCAAATCCAGAAGTTTTTGTTGCAATTATTTTATTATCGGTCTGATTATTGATTCGGGAACATGACGCGACCGATTCAGAAATAAAAAGAGCATGTTTGTTTAGGAGTTTATTTTTTCTAATTACCGTGCTATCAAGTGAAGTAGCATTGTTTGATAGCTTAAAGTCATAAATTGTTTTTAGATAGCACTGATACCTGTATTTTTCATAGTTTTCAAAATTATTTTTTTCTTTATTCTTAAGTGCTCTTTTAATGACTCTTATTGCCGGATTATTTGGTGGTGTAACAATTACTTCGTTGATGATCAGAGTATCAGCTTCCATTTCGACAATGAAATTTGACTTATCTAAATCCGCGCGAAGCAATATTTTATTTTGTTTATATCCGACACAGGTAACTGTCAGACTTTTTATATCTGAGTCAGATATTTTAAAATTTCCATAAATGTCAGAAATCACTCCGGCTTGAGAAGATTGCTTTTGATATGCCACCGATGCAAAGGCAATAGGTAATTTAGTGCCTTTTTCAATAATAGTACCTTTTATATATGATTGGGAATTTGCTGAGAAATTAATAACCAGACAAAAGAAAATGGGACTCAGATATTTCTTAATTGGCATGGGACTAAAATATCTACAGATTATTAGAGACAATGTCAAATAATAACGAAGACCTATAAAAATAACTAAATTTTGACAACGTACCCATTTTGGAATTTTATATTACCTTCAAAGTAGAGAAAAATATTATAATATACTGATTCAGCTCATTTAATAAAACCCAATCGCTGGAATCATGTAGAAATCAAAATGGTTCAAAATAATGTAAAATACCTGTTCAATAACGAATTGCTGTTTGATTATAACGATCCCAAAACATACTCAAAGGGATACTTTGGAATCAGAACAGTAACTAACCACATGCAGATTAAAAACTTTCAGGTATATCAGTTGCCTTGAAATGACTAATATTGATTAGGCGCACCTGGTGTTGGAAGGTTACTGGTAACCAAAGCACCTATGTCATGAGCCTTTGTCAAAGCCGACGCAAAAGTGATACCACTGCCTGAAACTTGAGCGCCAACAGCATGCGCCTTAGTCAGCGCTACAGTTAAAGTTATAGAAGCGCCAACTCTGGCACCACCAGCAACATCACCTCTACCACCTCTTGGGGCTTGAGTGATTGAAGCAACAACTGCTGTCTCACCGTCAACAGTAAGAGTCTGCCCGACGGTAAAGCCTTCCACGCTGGCAACAGGGATAACTGTCGCTCCCACAGTGGTGGCAGTACTCACGGTAGTGCCTCCGGTGGTACCAATTGCATTGATAACAGCAGCCTCGCTATTTACACCAGTCTCGATGATAATCTTCTGACCAACGCTAAAGTCTGCAAAATTACCGACTTTAAAATTGTTTGAACCGGCTGTTGATGCTGTTAACAGAGTAATGCTGTTCTGCACCAAAAAATCGCGGCAATTGCTATCGGTGTCAGTGCCATCAGGGTAGCGACCTGCACTCCTGTTAGGCTGGTTGGTGGACGAAGCAGGCCCTCCCCTGAAGCCACCGCCGCCCATAGCAGGTGAAGGTACAAAACATCCACTCTCTCCGGTTCCAGAGGTGGCCTGGTAACCTTCGGCACTCCATGGGTCGACAAGTGCACCATAGTTAAGACCGTCAACAACATTACCGGCAGCATCACGCAATAATAAATTACCGGCTCTGGAAGAAAGGACTGGACCACCGAACCACTGGTTAGGCACAGGAGTACCCTGATAGCCTGCTGTCGTTACCTTCTGGTCACGTACAACTACGTTAATCGCATGGTCCAGGGTCAGGGGTTTGTCAAGGTTGATACCCGTACCAAATGGCAGCACCGGCTCGTTGCTCGAATGAGCGAAGGCTGTTGCTGGTTCGAAGCTGATACCTGTTCCCCATACACTGAAGGGCAGGTTGTAAGAATGATTGAACTTCAGTGGTTCCGCCAGATCGAGGCCTGTACCGATATCCTCATTAGCTAAAATGGGACCACGGAAAGTGTTACGAACAGATTGTGTGCCTACACGTGTCACAGTTACCCATTCGATCCCATGACCCTTACTGTCAATATCCAATCTGATTTTGTTACCAACTGATATGTTAGCGGTAGAGGAAACCTTAATGTTGGTTTGGCCGGGTTTTGCTTCCGCTGACAACCAGGCTTGTGTACCCGGTTTACCGACTGCCGTAACTGTGACCACCTCGTACTTTTCTATGGTATTCAGGGCAATGGGGTATATGGCGCCATAGCCGATGCCGATCTTCTGACCGACCTCGAAGCCTGCTGTGCTAGCGACAGGAACACTTTTTGAGCCGATTGGGATCGTAATTACAGGTCCCTCAGGAAGGGGTTGCCATATGGTTGTAGAGCTACCGGGTTCTCCCTGACGTCCTCCTCCGCCTCCGCCCTGAGGCGAGGACGCAGGTGCTCCGGGGCCGGCTGGTGTACCCACACTTGCAATTTTGCGTATTTCCTTAGAGGAACCATTATCAATTTCAATATCATCGCCAACCGACATACCGGTCGTACTCCTTACATAGATAGTGGACTCACCTTTCATCGCAGGAACCACTAGTCCCGAGTTAGACAGACCTAACAGGTAGAAACCGCGCGCAGCGAGCTTCGTCCCCGCTGGGATTTTCACGGATGAAAAGACTGGCAACACGGTTGGGCGGTTGGTCAGTGCCCAGCTGGAGATGTCGATCTCATTCCCACTGGCATTATAGAGTTCGATGAACGAATTTGTTGAGTTGTCAGGAGCGCCGGCACTAATACGGAACTCATTGATCTTGATCGGATTGACGTTACGAACTTTTTCAGATGTTGTTTCGGATTCTATCTGTCCGGTTGTGGGATTCGTCCATGAAACTTTGCCAATCAGATCGCCGTTGAAAGACTCTGACCCGGAGGTCACAGCAAAGGAAGCACTCACCCTCGCACCCTGTGCGATCGGATCAGCGAACTTCTTCGAAATTTCCTTTGAGTTTAAAACAACTGATTTCCACCCCTTAGGTGCAGAAATGCTCAAGGTGACGCCCTTCACAGGCACCCCGATAGTATTTGTGAACGTTACAGTAGAGTTCTGTTTAGACTTTGGTGAGAATGTCTGAAGTCCGGGAGGTGTGTCAGTTGCATTTGCTGGTGCCAGGCTCAGACGCTGAACATCATACTTTGCAGCAACGATATTGTCTTGAATCTTTTGGTTGGTTTCCTTCGTTGGGTAAGTGCCAGGAGCTGTCATTGCGCCTTCGTAAAATGTTCCCTGGGAAGCATTGCTGTTGTCGCCGCCGTTGCCTAAAAGGATAGCTCCCTGCTTGCGCATTGGATCATAACTTCTTCTATCATTGAAGATCCGGGGTCCGTCGAACATAACTGCCAGAGCACCAGTCTGAGCATCTCCGCCCATGGATCTCCAGTAGTGCGGTTCTCCATCAGCTGTTGCCGTAACAAAGCGCCATGTTATAGTAGGCAGGAACGGAAGGTATTTATCGTTAGGAGATGAAGTAATGCCGCCCACCAGGTTGTTCTCCTGATCGGCCATAATCCATGGACCAGGTGCCTGCCCATGGTACCAGCCAGTGGCGTTGCCGTAATAGGTTGTCTCCATGGTCCCGTCGCCGTCGTCACGACTGTCAATCTCAGCGTTGCCGTAGTCGTAACAACAGCCGGAGTTGTAGTGATGACCGTTAACGACCCAGTACTGGCCCTCAGCCTGGTCGTCTACTGCGGTACCCCTGGTATCATTCCAGCGAAGACCCATGCCTGGCTCAATGAAGACCCCATAGACCTTGTGCCCCATTATTGTAAGTGGCGCCATATCTGCGATCGGCAGACTATTAAATCCACCCATGGTAGTTGGGCTGCCTGTTCCGCCGCGTGGTGCCTGACGGAGATGATTACCATTACCTGACTGGTCATAGAGTATAGTGATCCAGCAGTATGTATTGGCACAAAATGCATCCTGAGCTGCAGCATTGGCATATCCGCCCGCATCGCCCACACTAGGCTGAACCACACCGATGTCAAGGGTCTTGCCATCTGACTGGCGCATAACCTGGTATAACGGTCCATTATAAGACGCGTACAGTGCACGTGTGCTGCTGTGAGCAGCCACACAGGGGTTGCCTGCAGCGGCATAAACATCACAAGGACCTACTGGCCTTTGTGGAGGAACATTACTGCCTACACCTGACATTGCCATCATAATCATCATAGCGACAGGTAGTGTAATCGCCAATTTAAGAATGACAAAAAAACGACTTTTCTTTTTCATGTTGATTCTCCTGATTATTTAATTAGAGTTAGTATAGTTTTACTTTTACCAAATTTTACTTAATTTATCTCTAATATAATACCTTTTTAATTTCTTTCAGATTGCATACAATTGAAGTTTCAGTATTTGTTCCGATAACCGGGAAAATCTTGTCCAATTTGATTTAAATCCCACAGACTTTCTCATGCATATTTGCGAAGTCCGGGCTACCGAAGGCAACCGATCCGCCAGCTGGCAGAGTGCTCACCCAAGGTAATTAAGCCTGCTATCCGTGTTATTGATAGGTATACAGCCTGATACGTGTCACAGATGGCGGTTGGAGCGCGGGGCTGACGTCAGCAGCGCCACGGTTGCCTCTTCTGGCACCTAGAGTGATCTGGGAGCCGGGGAGGTTATTGTCGGCGGCTGCGGAAACATCATAACCACGGCCCATAACATCATCGCCGTTG